>Ga0208783_10001279_pt1 | contig 14976 bp, 12 predicted proteins | sample DEB19_08_DNA_2_FD_184529 | JGI IMG/M metagenome (GOLD analysis project Ga0208783, IMG submission 184529) | Aqueous microbial communities from the Delaware River and Bay under freshwater to marine salinity gradient to study organic matter... | ecosystem: Environmental > Aquatic > Marine >... | reverse complement strand
AGCGGGAAGCTTCCCTTCGGCGGCCTTGGCCGATCCGGGAACCTGCGGCCGGCCGGTGCGGCGATGATCGATGCCTGCGCGCTGCCGGTGGCATCCATGGTGGAAACGGGCGATGCCGCCGCGATTCCTCCCGGAATGACTGCACCCGAACGCGTGTGAGCGGCGAAGCCATCGGACCGATGGACGCCACACGCGAAGCACCCCCGCACGCGCCGCAGCTGGCGATCGTCGTTCCCGCCTGGAACGAGGAGGCGGTGGTCGGCCAGACGGTCGCGCAGCTGCGCGAGGTGGCCGAGGCGCTCGGGCGACCCTATGAGCTGGTGGTGGTCGACGACGCGAGCACCGACCGTACCGCGGAGCTCGCCGCGGCGGCGGGCGCACGCGTGCTGCGGGTCGAGAAGCGGCAGATCGCCGCCGTCCGCAATGCCGGCGCGCGGGCGACGACGGCGCCATACCTGGTGTTCGCGGACGCCGACACCTGGGTGCCGGAGACGGTGCTGCGCCACGCGCTGCTCGAGCTTGACGCGGGGGCGATCGGCGGCGGGTCGCGCGTCGCCTTCGACGGGCGCGGGCACCCGCTCGCCGAATCCTTCTTCGAGGCCTTCAAGGTGCTGTGGTACTCGCAGGAACTCGCCGCCGGCTGCTTCCTGTTCGCGCGCCGCGACGCCTTCGAGGCGGTCGGCGGCTTCGACGAGCGGTGGTTCGCCGGCGAGGAGTACTGGCTGAGCCGAGCGCTCAAGGCGCGCGGACGCTTCGCGTTCCTGCACGAGGAAGTGGTCAGCAGCGCCCGCAAGCAGCGCGCCGGCCACGGGGTCGGCATGCTGCTGCGGCTCCTGTGCCTCACCGCGATGTTCTTCGCGGGCTACCGCCGGCCGCTGCAGTCCCGGGAGCGCCTCGGCTTCTGGTACGACGGCACGCGCGAGGGGAAGCCGGTCGACGTGTGAGCCGCACCGGTGCGCGGTCCGCCGCGCCCGGACTCAGTCCTCCGTCCCGATCTGCCGGTCCAGCCACGCCGGCACCGCGTCGATGGCCATCCGCTCCTGCTGCTGCGTGTCGCGGTGGCGGATGGTGACGGTCTGCGCGGAGAGCGTGTCCGTGTCGATCGTGATGCAGAAGGGCGTGCCGGCCTCGTCCATGCGGGCGTAGCGCTTGCCGATCGACTGCTTCTCGTCGAACTCGACGACGTGCTTCTTCCGCAGCTGGCGGTAGAGGCGTTCGCCCACCTCGGGCATGCCGTCCTTGTTGACGAGCGGGAAGATGCCGGCCTTCACCGGCGCCATCCGCGGGTGGAACTTCATGAAGACGCCGCTCGGGCGGCTCGCGTCCGGCGTGTACGCCTCGCAGATCAGGGCGAGGGTGCCGCGGTCGGCGCCGGCGGACGGCTCGATCACGTGCGGGAAGTAGCGCTCGTTGCGCACCTGGTCGAAGTACCGGGCCTTGTCGTTCTTGCCGCTGTGGGTGGCGTGCGCGCGCAGGTCGAAGTCGGCGCGGTGCGCGACGCCCTCCAGCTCGCCGAACCCCGGGGCGGTGAACGGGAAGCGGTACTCGATGTCGCTCGTGCCGGCGCCCTCCTTCGCGTAGTGGGCGAGCTCGTCGCGGTCGTGCTCGCGCAGCGTGAGGTTCGAGCTCGTGAGCCCGATCGACTGCCACCACGAGAAGCGCCAGTCGCGCCACCAGCGGTACCACGCGTCCGCCTCGCCCGGGTGGATGAAGAACTCGATCTCCATCTGCTCGAACTCGCGGCTGCGGAAGGTGAAGTTCCGCGGCGTGACCTCGTTGCGGAATGCCTTGCCGACCTGCGCGATTCCGAAGGGCACCTTGACGCGCGTCGAGTCGACGACGTTCTGGAAGTTCACGAAGATGCCCTGGGCGGTCTCGGGGCGGAGGTAGGCGACGTTCGCGGGATCCTCGACGGCGCCGACCAGTGTCTTGAACATCAGGTTGAACGGCTTCGGCTCGGTCAGCTCGCCGCCGCAGTGCGGGCAGGGCAGGGTGAGCCCGCGCGCCGCGACCTGCTCGGACGCGAGGTGCATCAGGAACTCCCGGAGCGGCATGGCGACAGGCTGGCCAGCCATCCGCTCGACCAGCCAGCTGAGCGTCACCTGCGGGTTGCGCACGAGCGCCAGGTTCGGTGCGAGCTTCTTCCCCTTCGTGTCGGCCCAGCGCTTGAGCTGCATGCTGTCGACCGCGGCGCCGTCCGCATACAGCTCGGCAAGCGCCTTGAACCACTCGGTCTCGGTCAGCATGTCCCAGACGTGGTCCGTGCGCATGAGCTTCTTGCAATGCCTGCAGGTGCTCATGAGGTCGGCGAACCCGCCGACGTGCCCGGATGCCTCCCAGACCTTCGGGTTCATGATGATCGTGCAGTCGACGCCCACGATGTCGACGGGCTCGCCCATCGGGCCGATGAGCTCGCGCTGCACGACGTCCTGCCACCACGCGTTCTTGAGGTTGCGCTTCAGCTCCGTGCCGAGCGGGCCGTAATCCCAGAAGCCGTTGATGCCGCCGTAGATCTCGCTCGACTGGAACACGAAGCCGCGCCGGCGGCAGAGGGCCACGATCTGGTCCATGCTCTTGGTGACGTCGGGCGAACCTGGGGCGGAGGCGTCTGGCATGGGGCGGGCATTGTATGGATGGCCTGCCGCGCAGTCGGCGCCGCGTTACGATCGCGTGCCATGCCAGCCGCCCGGCGCACGTCGTCCCGGACCGACCGCCCAACCCGCGCGGGGCGTGCCCTGCCGCCGCGCGCGCGCCGCGCGCCGGAGCCGGAGGACCTGCTGTGCATGGTGGGCGTGTCGGATGCGCGGATGTCCCCCGACGGCCGCAGCGTGCTGTTTGCGCGCAAGGTGGTGAACGGCCGAAACGCGTACGAGACGTCGCTCTGGCTCGCCGATGCCGACGGCGTGCGTGCGCCGCGCGCGCTCACGCGCGGGCCGCGCCACTCCTTCGGCCGCTGGAGTCCCGACGGCACGGCCGTGGCGTACGTGCGCGCCGACCGCGACCGTCCGCCGTCCATCGAGGTGGTGCCCGCGCGCGGTGGGCGTGCGCGCGCCGTCGCCACGATGCCCCACGGCACGATCCGGGACCTGGCCTGGAGCCCGTGCGGCACGCGCGTGGCGTTCGCCTTCCGGCCGCTCGCCGCCGCCTGGACCCCGGAGGCCGCGAAGGCGCGCACCGCGCGCGGCGCCTCGACCCCGCCGCGGGTGATCGACGATGCCTGGTACCGCCTTGACGGCGACGGCTACTTCGACGGCGCGCGGTTTGCGCTGTACGTCACCGACGTCGCCGGTGGGCGTGCGTCCGCCGAGTGCGTGTTCGACCGCGACACGCTGGGCAGCTTCTCCTTCGACTGGGCGCCTGACGGAAGCGCGCTCGTCGTCGCGACCAACATGCATCCGCGGGCAAGCTGGGAGCCGTGGCACACGACGCTCGTGGTGGTGACGCCGGGACGGGACGGACGGCACCGCGTGGCCGAGCTGAAGGGACTGCCCCCGGGCGTCAAGCGCCTGCCGAGCTGGAGCCCCGACGGCATGCGCATCGCCTATGCGGGCCGGCGCGGCCGCGACGACGGCTACAGCACCGATGACCTCGAACTCTGGTGCTACGAACTGCACGCGCGGCGCGCGCGGAGCCTGACGGCGCGAAGCGGCATCTGCCTCATGGCGGCGACGCTGAGCGATACCTCGGACGCGGCGTTCGAGCCGCAGGTTCGCTGGTTCCCCGACTCGGGGGCGCTCTTCTTCCGCGCCGGCATCCGCGGAAGCGGGATCGTCGCTAGCGTCCCGGCCGGCGGCGGGGCGGTGGTGCAGCACACGGAGCCCGGCGCCGAGTGCTCGCTCGGCACGTTCAGCGCCGATGGCTCGCGCCTGGCGGTCGTCCGCGGCACGCCGACGCAGATCCCTGAGGTGCACGTGGCGGACGTCGAGGGTCGCACGTTCCCGCTGCGTCGGGTGACGGGGCTCAACGATGCGCTGCGCTCGGAGCTGCGGCTCGTCGAGCCCGAGGAGCGCGTACTGCGCGCCTCCGACGGGCACCCGGTGCACTGCTGGGTGATGCGCCCGCACGGCGCCCGCGGCCGGCGGCCGGCGATCCTGGAGGTCCACGGCGGGCCGCACGCGCAGTACGGGTGCACGTACTTCCACGAATTCCAGCTGCTCTGCGCGCAGGGCTACGAGGTCTGGTACTCGAACCCGCGTGGGTCGAAGGGCTACGGCGCCGCGCACTGCGGCGCGATCCGCGGCGCATGGGGCACGAAGGACTGGACCGACGTGCGGGCGGTGCTGAAGGCGATGCGCGCGTCGCCGGGCGTCGACCGCGCGCGCGTCGGCATCATGGGCGGCTCCTACGGCGGCTACATGACGAACTGGGCGATCGCCCATGACCATGGCCTCCGCGCGGCCATCACCGACCGCTGCGTGAGCAACCTGGTGAGCCATGCGGGCAACAGCGACCATCCGGAGGTTCCGGACCGCTACTGGCGCGGCGCGCCGTTCGACCGGCCGGAGGCGCTCTGGCGCGCCAGCCCGATCGCGCACTTCAAGGGCGTGCGCACGCCGACCCTCGTGATCCACTCCGAGGGCGACCTGCGCTGCAACGTGGAGCAGGGCGAGCAGGTGTTCACCGCGCTCTGCACGCTCGGCGTGCCGGCGCGCTTCGTGCGATATCCGCGCGAGTCGAGCCACGGCATGAGCCGCGCGGGGCCGCCCGACCTGCGCATCCACCGCCTGCGCGAGATCCTCGCGTGGTGGGCGCGGTGGATGGGATAGGTGCCAGGAACGCCTGTCCCCAGTTTCCGGAGGAAAGTGGGGACAGGCGTTCCTGGCACCCATTTATGATCTCGGGATGAGCGATCCGCGACCGACCCCGGAGCAGGCCATGGAGCACGTCCGCGCGCTCCTGCGCTTCATCGGCGAGGATCCCGCGCGCGAGGGGCTGCTCGACACCCCCAAGCGCGTCGTCAAGGCGATGGGCGAGCACTTCTGGGGCTACGGCGCCGACCCGATCGAGCCGCTCTCGCGCACGTTCTCCGAGGTCGAGGGCTACGACGAGCTCGTCCTCCTCTCGAACATCCAGGTGCACAGCCACTGCGAGCACCACATGGTGCCGTTCGTCGGCGTCGCGCACGTGGGCTACATCCCCAACGGCCGCGTGGTGGGGCTCTCGAAGCTCGCGCGCGTGGTCGACGTCTTCTCCAAGCGCCTGCAGGTGCAGGAGAAGCTCACCGCGCAGATCGCGGCCGCCATCAACGACACGCTCTGCCCGCATGCGGTGGGCGTCGTGGTCCAGGCCCGCCACTTCTGCATGTGCTACCGCGGCGTGCAGCAGCCCAACGCCATCACGACCACCAGCAAGCTGTACGGCACGTTCCTCACCAACCCGGCCGCGCGCGCCGAGTTTTTCCAGCTGATCGGCACCACCCGGGCCGCCGACCCGACGTGAACCGCATCGGGATCGACCTCGGCGGCACGAAGGTCGAGGTCCTCGCGCTGCGCGCGGACGGCACCGAGGCCCTGCGCACGCGCGTGGCGAGCCCACGCGAGTACGGCGCGCTCGTGGATGCGATCGCCGGGCTCGTCGCCGCCGCCGACCGGGCGCTCGGCCCGGCCGCGCACGCCGCGCCGGTCGGCCTCGGCGCCCCCGGGTCCCCGAACCCGCGCACCGGCCTGCACCGGAACTCGAACCTCACGTGCATGAACGGGCGGCCCTTCGCGGCCGACCTCGCGGCGCGCCTCGCGCGCCCGGTGCGCGTCACGAACGACGCCAACTGCCTTGCCCTCAGCGAGGCGATCGACGGCGCGGCCGCGGGGCAGGGCGACGTGGTCTTCGGGGTGATCCTCGGCACCGGCGTCGGCGGCGGCCTCGTCGTCCGCGGCGACGTGGTCGACGGCCGCAACGGGATCGCCGGCGAATGGGGGCACAACCGCCTTCCGGGGCTGCCGGACGCAGCGGCTGCGGCCCACCCGTGCTACTGCGGGCGCATGGGGTGCCTGGAGCAATTCCTCTCCGGCCCCGCGCTCGAGCGCCGCTACGCGGCCGCCGCCGGCGCGTCGCGCCCGCTCGCCGAGATCGCCGCGCGCGCCGCCGCCGACCCGCACGCCGCGGCCACGCTCGACTGGCTCGTCGATGCGCTCGCCCGCAGCCTGTCGGTCGTCGTGAACATCGTCGACCCGCATGCGATCGTCCTCGGCGGCGGGGTGAGCAACGTGCCCGGGCTCGCGCCGCGGGTCCAGGCGGCCCTGCCGGCCCTCGTCTTCAGCGACGGCTGCGACACCCCGGTCCTGCGCGCGGTGCACGGCGACTCGAGCGGGATCCGCGGCGCGGCCTACACCGCGACCTCGCGGCCCTCGGCGCTCGAGCGGTAGATCGCGTCGAGCACCGACTGCACGCGGCGGCCCGCGGCCGCGTCGGCGTGCGGCGGCGTGCCGCGCTCGGCGAGCGCACGGAACATCCGGTACTGCTCGTCCCAGGCGTCGTGCTCGACGTTCCCGGAGGCGAACTCGGGCACCAGGTCCGCCACGCGACCGCCCGCCTCGGTGGCGATCGAGAGCGACTTGCCGAAGATCTGGTAGAAGCACCCGCCCCGGTCGCCGAAGACGGTCATGCCGTTCGCCATGTGCTTCTCGTCGACGTTCATCGCCCAGGTGACGTTGACCTCGATCGTCAGGCCGCCGGCGCAGCGCACGAGCGCCGTGGCGTGGTCCTCGACGTCGCAGGTGCCGTCGAACCGCGGCGGGCCGGCCCACATGAAGGTGTGCACGTAGTCCTTCATGCGCGGGCCGAAGTTGGCGTAGGTGGCGCCGCTGACGCGTTCGGGCGCGGGATTCCCCGTCAGGTGGAGCGCGAGGTCGAGGACATGCACCCCGAGGTCGATGAGCGGCCCGCCGCCCGACATCGCCTTCGTCGTGAACCATCCGCCGAGCCCCGGCACCCCGCGGCGGCGGTACAGGCTGCACTTGACGTGGTAGATCCGCCCGAACGCGCCCTCGTCGATGAACGCCTTCACCGTGCGGCTTGCCGGGGTGCTGCGCGACACGAATCCCACCTGCAGGCGGCCCTTGGTGCGTTCCATCGTGGCGATGATCCGGTCGCACTCGGCCACGCTCATCGCCATGGGCTTCTCGAGGAACACCGTCTTGCCGGCCTCGAGCGCCTCGCAGGCGACGGCCGCGTGGTCGACGTTCGGCACCGCCACCACCACGCTGTCCACCTCGCGCATGGACAGCAGCTCCTTCACGGAGGCGCACACGCGCGCGCCCCGGTGCTTCGCGCCGAAGGCCGTGCCCTTGGCCGGGTTGACGTCCCACACGCCGGCGACCGGGATGCCCGCGCGCGCGGCGGTGTCCGCGTGCACGTTCCCGATCGCGCCGGCTCCGATGATTCCGAGCGTCATGGTCATGGCTTCGCCGGAAGATAGCCGCGCGTCCCCGTCCGCCGCGGCCTAGCATCCGCGCATGACCGCTCCGCGCACGGTGATCGTCGGCGCCGGCATCGTCGGCCTGTCGACCGCGTACTTCCTGGCCAAGGCCGGCCGCCCTGTGACCGTCCTCGACCGCGAGCCGGTCGGCGAGGGCGCCAGCTGCGGCAACGCGGGCCTCCTGTCGATCGGCCACTACCCGCTCACGCGCCCCGGCGTCAGCTGGCGCGGGCTGAAGTGGATGTTCGACCGCAACGCGCCGCTCTTCATCCGGCCACGCCCGGATCCGTCGCTCGTGTCATGGCTGTGGACCTTCCACCGCCACTGCAACCAGCCGTGGCTCGACCGCTGCATGCGCGAGCTGTGCGCGATGGGGTTCCCGACGCTCGCGCTCTTCGAGGAGATGATCGCGGCCGAGGGGATCGACTGCGACTACCGCCGGGACGGGTGGCTCGACGTCGTGATGGACCCCGCGAACCTGCCGCACGCCGAGGCCGAGGCGCGCGCCCTGGTGCCGCACGGCTACTCCTACCGGATGCTCACGGGCGACGAGCTGCGCGGCCGCAGCCCCTGCTTCGCGCCCGAGGTGGCGGGTGCGGTGTGGTACGAGGACAGCGCCCATTGCCACCCCGCGGACTTCATGCGCGGGCTCGCCGCGGCGTGCACCCGCGCGGGGGTTGACCTGCGGATCCCGTTCGAGGCCGCCTCGGTGGTGCGCGACCGCGCCGGCCGCGCGTGCGGCGCGCGCGGCACCTCGGGCGAGGTGGTCGAGGGGACCGACGTCGTGATCGCGGCCGGCGTCTGGAGCGGCGGCCTGGCGCGCGACCTGGGCCTCGACATCCCGATGCAGGGCGCGCGCGGCTACCACCGGCAGCTGAAGGGCGTGCCCGAGCTGCCGTTCACCGGGTGCGTGCTCCACGAGACGTTCGTCGCCGTCACGCCCATGCGCGACGAGCTGCGCCTGGCGGGGACGCTCGAGATCCAGCCGGTCGGCCGGCCGTGGATGCGGAACCGCCTCGACAACCTGACCCGCGGCGCCTCGCGCTACATCCGCGGGATCGACCGCGGCCGGACGGTCGCGGAGTGGGCGGGCTACCGCCCGTGCAGCTCCGACGGCATGCCGGTCGTCGGCCGCGTGCCGGGGACGCCGGGCCTCTTCGTCGGCACCGCGCACGCGATGATGGGCATGACCCTCGGCCCGGTGACCGGTCGCGCGCTCGCCGAGCACGTGCTCGGCCGCCCTCAGTCGCTGGCGCTGCCGATGTGCGACCCGGCGCGGTACTTCACCAATGCACCGCCGCGCGCCGTCGCGTCGGGGACGCAACGGCGCGCGGCGGATCCTGCGGTGCCGGCCGCATAGGCCGGCCCGGCTTCAGCGCCCGTCAGGGCTGCTTCGGCGCATCGCCGGCCGGGGGAGCAGGCGGCGCGGGGGGCGTGCCGCCCGGGCCACCGGGCCCGCGCGCACCGCCCATGCCGCCGCCGGGACCGCCGGGGCCACCCATGCCGCCGCCCATCAGTTCCATCATCTGCATCTGCATCGCCTGCGCGAAGGCCGAGTTCGCCTCCTCGGTCGACTTGAACTCGCCGTCGAGCACGCGCTTCGCGGTGCCCTTGGCGGCGGTCGACATGGCGGTGCGCATGTCCTGGCCCATCATGTTGGCCATCATCACGGTCTGCGCACCCTCGCCCGGGCGCATGCCCGAGCCCTTCTCGAAGTCGAACCACCACTTGCCGTCGGCCTTCACGAGCGGGCGCGGCTGGCCGATCATCTGGCCCGTCCCGTCCTTGGCGACCAGGAGGGCCTCGGTGTCGCCCTCGGGCTTGATCTCGAAGGTCGTCCCGTCGGCGCCCCCGCCGGGCAGGGCCATCGGCATCGATCCCGCCTTGCCGAACTGCTTGACCTGCGCCTCGGCCATCGGCCGCATGTCGGAGATCATCGCCGCGGCGATGCGCAGCGACACCTTGCCGTCGTCGGTCGAGCTGCGCATGGCGCGCACGATGCGCATCAGCGAGTCGTAGTCGGAGTTCGCCTTGGGGACGAACGCGAGCAGGTCGTCCGTCGAGTCGAAGCCCTGCGCCTCGAGCTCGGGGAACACCTTCTCGGCGGATGGCGAGAGCTTGGCGGCCGGGCGCGGGGCGCGCGGCGCGCGGGGAGCGGCCGGCGCGTCGCCGGGCTTCGCGGCCGGTGCGTCATCGAGGCGCAGCGATGCCTTCTTCGTCGGCGTCGGCGCCTCGCCGGACTGGTACTTCTCCAGCGTCGAGCGCAGCTCGTCCGCCGCATCGCCCTCGGCCTGCTCGACCGCCTTCTTCTGCCACTCGACGGCCTTCGCCTTGTCGCCCGACTCCCACCAGGCGCGCGCGAGCGTGTCCATGATGGCCGGGTCCTCGCCCTTGCTCGCGGTGACGGCCTGCTTGGCCACCTCGAGCGCGAAGGGGATGTTGCGCTGCTCGACGCGCTTGTCGTCGAGGACGAACCACGCCAGCTGGTTCAGCGTCATGGCGTTGTCCTTGCTCGACTCGAAGATCTCCCGGCCCACCGCGTAGCCCTTCTCGGGCATCTTGGCGTCGGTGAGGAGCATCATGAACTTCTGCATCCTCAGGCCGGCCTGCTGCCGCTCGGGCGCCGCGGCGATGTCCTCGTCGATCATCTTGACGATCGCGTCCCAGTTGCCGTCCTTGCGGGCCTTGGCGATCTCGCGCCGGCGCTGCATCTGCTTGCGGGCCGCGGCCGCCTCGGCCTCGAACTCCGCCTTGTAGCTGGTGGCGTCCCATGAGCCGGCGACGATCTTCTCCAGCGGCTCGTCCATCCCCATCGGGTGGCCGATCCACTGCACCGTGCCGCCCTTGACGACGAACGCCGTCGGGATGCCGTTCTGGCCGGCGGCCTCCATGTACTGCCGGTGCGTGGACCGGTCCGGGTCGGTGCACAGGTTGTAGCGGGCCTTCTGCTTCCACTCGTCGGTGTCGAGGAACTTGCGGACCGTCTCCTCCTTCTCGTCGCTCACGCCGACCACGACCACCTTGTCCTTGTACTTGTCGGCGAGGTCGCTGATGTGCGGCATGCTGGCGCGGCAGGGGCCGCACCAGGTCGCCCAGAACTCGACCACGTACACCTTGTCGCCGTCGAACCACGTTGGCTCGCTGCCGCGCACGAAGAGCGCGATGTCGGGCTTCGGGGCGGCGCTGCCGATGGTCATCGGCTCGGGGGCCGGCGCGTCCTGCGCGGGCGCGGGCTTCTCGGCGGCGGGAACGAGCTTGGTGGCGGGCACGGAGTCCTGCGCGGCGGCGAACGCGCCGGAGGCGAGCACGAGCCCGGCGAGCGACATGGCGGTCTTCAGCATGGGATGTCCCACGGGTGGCGGATGCCCAGCGGAGGCGCCGCACCGGCGCGCACGGGCGGAACGACGATACCACCGCGGCCGCGGCGCGCCCGGCGGGCCGTATCCTCGCGTCCGGATGATGGTTCCCGCCGCCGCAAACGCCCCCCAGCGCGACGTTGCCCGCCTGATCGACGGCAAGGCGCTCGCCGACCGGGTGCGCGACGACCTGCGCCGACGGATCGCGGCCGCCGGCCGGCCGGTGCGCCTCGATGCGCTCCTCGTCGGCGACGACCGCGCCGCGGGGATCTACGCGATGAACCAGGCGCGCACCTGCGAGGAGATCGGGATCCGCTACGTCCTTCACCGGCTGCCCGCATCGGCCTCGTACGACGACATCGCCGGGCGCGTGCTCCTCCTCAACACCGACGAGGCCGTGCGCGCCCTCATGGTGCACATGCCGCTGCCGGCCGGCATCGACACCGAGCGCATCCAGTCGCTCATCGACCCCGACAAGGACGTCGAGGGCGTCAATCCCGCCAACATCGGAAACGTCGTCTATGGCCGCCGCAGCCTGGTGCCGTGCACGGCGCTCGCGGCGCTGGAGATGATCGAGCACACGGGCATCGAGCTGCGCGGCAAGCGCTGCGTGGTGGTGGGCGCAAGCAACATCGTCGGCAAGCCGATCGCGGTCCTCCTGATGCGCGAGGACGCCACGGTGCACTCGACCAACAAGTTCACGCCCGAGCTGCCGCGCCTCGCCCGCGAGTGCGACGTGATCGTCGCCGCGTGCGGGGTGCCGCGCCTCGTCGGTGCCGACTGGGTCAAGCCGGGCGCCGTGGTGATCGACGTCGGCATCAACCGGATCGCCGGCCCGGACGGCACGAAGGTCACCGTCGGCGACGTGGACTTCGACGCCGTGCGCGCCGCGGCGGGCTGGATCTCGCCGGTCCCCGGCGGCGTCGGCCCGATGACCGTCGCGATGCTCCTTCGAAACGTCACCGACGCCGCGCTGCGCTGACGGCGTCCCGCGCCGCGCTGACGGCGTCCCGCGCCGCGCTCGCTAGGCCAGGAGCCGCGCCGCGTCCTCGTACCGCGACCGCGTCTGCGCCACGACCTCGGCGGGGAGCTCGGGGCCGGGCGGCTCCTTGCGCCACCGGCCCGCCGCCACCTCCGCGAGGAGCCAGTTGCGCAGGTACTGCTTGTCGAAGCTCGGCTGGTCACGCCCGGGTCCGTAGCCCGCGCGCGGCCAGTAGCGGCTCGAGTCGGGCGTCAGCACCTCGTCGACGAGCAGGAGCTCTGCCGTCGGCTCGCCGCCCGCGTCGAGCGCGAACCCGAACTCGAACTTGGTGTCGGCCAGGATCAGCCCGCGCCCGGCGGCGCGCTCGGCCGCGGCGCGGTAGATGGCAAGCGTCAGGTCGCGCAGGCGGCGCGCGAGGTCACCGCCCACCGTGTCGCACATCGTTTCGAAGCCGATGTTCTCGTCGTGGCCTTGCGCCGCCTTGGTGGCCGGCGTGAAGATCGGTTCCGGCAGCCGCTCGCACTGCCGCAGGCCCGCGGGCAGCGCGATGCCGCAGGCGGTGCCCGACTCCCGGTACTCCTGCCATCCGCTTCCGGCGAGGTATCCGCGCGCCACGCACTCGACCTGCACCACGCGCGCCGCGCGGCAGGTCATGGAACGCCCCGCGAGCGCGCGGCGCTGCGCGGCGTCGAGCCCGGGGATGCCGTCGACCTCGGTGCCGAGCATGTGGTCCGGCACCAGCCCGAGGGTGCGAAGGAAGCGGAACCAGCCCACGCTCACCTGCGTCAGCAGCCGGCCCTTGCCGGGGATCGGCGTCGGCATCACCACGTCGAAGGCACTGACGCGGTCGCTCGCGACCACGAGGATCCGGGGCGCCTCGCCTGCGGCAGACGGCAGGGCGTAGACGTCGCGCACCTTGCCCCGGCGCCGGCCGGGAAGCGGAAGGTCGGTCTCGAAGACCGCGTCGTCGATCGCATCGCCCTGGGCCGTGCTCATCGGGCGCGGATCGTATTCGGCCGCCGGCGTGCGCGATGGCGCGTGCGAAAGCGCATCGCGTGCCGGCCGCGCACGCGTGCCGGATACACTCGCGCGTCCATGCTCCGCTTCTCGACGTTCGACGAGCGCGGCCCCTCCGCGGCATGGCCCCTGGTGCGTCCGCACCTCCTCGGGGCGAACGATGCCACCTTCGCGGGGACGGTGGCGTTCGCGCGCGGGGACATCGTCTGCACGCCGTCGGAGGCGAAGCCGCCGATGGCCCTGTGCCTGGAGGTCGACGCCGGCCGCGCCGGCACCATGATGCTCCAGACCTGCCTGCTGCAGCAGCGCCAGGAGCCCTACCGGCTCTTCGAGGAGCTGGCGCGCCACCGGATCAAGCTGTTCCTGGAGAAGAGCGAGGCGTGGGGGCTCCTCGACCCGGCCCGCGCGCCCGAGGCGTTCGAGCTCTTCGAGCGCGCGCGTGCCACGTTCGTGGCGGGCATGGTGGAGATGGACCCCTTCAGGTCGCAGAACGCCTTCCGCGACGCGCTCGCCCTCGGGGTGTTCGCCTCCGAGAAGCTCCTGATGCGCCGCACCGAGCTGGGGCTGCACCAGCGCTACGGCGCGCAGGGCACGCCGCGCGCACTCGGCGTGCGCGTGCCCATCGAGAAGGCGCCCGACCTCCTGAAGCAGTGCCTCTCGGGCGAGTTCGACACCGTCCTGGTGCCCACCCCGTGGTCGGCGATCGAGCAGCGCGAGGGCCGGTTCACGTGGGAGCAGGTCGACCGCTGGATGATCTGGGCGAAGTCGACCCGCCGCGTGCCGGTGATGGGCCCGCTGCTCGACCTGCGCCCGGGCGGCGTGCCCAGCTGGGCGCTGCCGGCCCTGCGCGACCCCGCGAAGTTCGAGCGGCTCGTCTACGACTTCGTGCGCGAGGTGACCGTCCGCTACGCGCCGCAGTCGCCGATCTGGCTGGCCGCCGCGGGCGTCAATTCCAACGAGGTGGCCGCGTTCACGCCCGCGCAGATGTGCCAGGCCGTGCGCCACGCGTGCGTCACGATCCGCCAGGCCGCGCCGGCCTCGAAGCTCATCGTCGAGGTGGGCGACCCCTTCGGCGAGCGCTCTCCCACCGACGGCGGCGCGATCGGCGCGATCCAGTTCGTGCGAATGCTGGTCTCCGAGGGGGTACGGTTCGACTTCGTGGGCCTTCCGGTGCTGCTCGGCGACGCCGGCCGCGGCACGCGCGACCTCATGCAGGTGGCTGCGATGCTCGACCGCTTCATCAGCCGAAACGAGATGCCGCCGATCCTGGTGAGCGCGCTGGCCGCCCCGAGCGCCGCGCCGCGCGAGCCGGGCGTCGGCTTCTGGCGCGAGCCCTGGAGCGAGCGGTCTCAGGCCGCGTGGGCCACGATGGCGTTCCAGGTGGCGATGTCGAGCCGCAAGGTGCAGGTCGTCGTCTGGGACCGCCTGCGCGACGACGCCGGCACTGGGGTGCGGGACTCGGGACTCTTCGGCCCCGGCGGCGCGCCCAAGCAGGCCGCGGCGCGGCTCCTCGGCGTCCGCCGCAAGATGCGGGAGGCGCTCGGCCCCGCGCCCACGCCGTCGCCCGCGGCGGCGCCCGCGTCGTGACGCCCACCGACGACGTGCCGCCGCGCCCGATCGGCGCGGTGGCCCTCGCGGCCACGCTCGCCCTGGCGGCGACCTTCGCCGCCGTGCAGGCGCTCCGTGCCCCGGAGGTACCTGCGCCGGCCCCGCGTGCCATCGACCTGAACGAGGCCGGCCCCGACGAGCTGTCGCTCCTGCCCGGGGTCGGGCCGTCGCTTGCCGCGCGCATCGTCGAGGACCGGGCGTCGCGCGGGCCGTTCCGCACCGTCGACGACCTCGATCGCGTGCGCGGCGTCGGGCCGGCGCTCCTGCGCGGCGTGCGGCCGTTCGCGCGTGCGGGCGTCCCCGGGGCGCCGCCGGCCGCGGGCGCCTAGGCTGCGCCCCGGATGCCTTCCGCCATGGATGCATCGCCCGCGTGGTTTCGCGGGCTCGCCAGCTCGCCGGCGCTCGACCCCCTCCTCGCCAACGTGGAGGCGGGCGGGGCGTCCTCGTGCCGCGGAGCATCCGGCAGCAGCACCGCCTTCCTTGCCGCGGCGATCGCCGCACGCACGGGCCGCCCCGTGGTGCTCGTGGTCGCGCACCTCGACGAGGCCGAGGAAGCCGCCGCGGAACTCGGGGATCTTGCCGACGCAGGTCTGTGCCCG
>Ga0208783_10001278_pt1 | contig 14977 bp, 17 predicted proteins | sample DEB19_08_DNA_2_FD_184529 | JGI IMG/M metagenome (GOLD analysis project Ga0208783, IMG submission 184529) | Aqueous microbial communities from the Delaware River and Bay under freshwater to marine salinity gradient to study organic matter... | ecosystem: Environmental > Aquatic > Marine >... | reverse complement strand
CTGGCAGCCCCGGCGGATCGGCCTGATGATCGTGGGTGAAGAAGTGCCCCACACGCACTTGCACGTGGTGCCGATCGACGATCCGGGTCAACTCTCGTTCGCGCACGTCGACCACGCTCCCGATGCCGACACGCTCGATGATGCCGCCCGCCGCATCCGGGGGGCGCTCTCGGCGGCCGGATGCACGCAGGTGAGCGAGTGACCGGGCGGCTACATCCGACCGAGCAACTCGGCCTTCTTCGCCTCGAACTCGGCGTCGCTGATCGCACCCCGGTCGCGCAGGTCGGCGAGCTTGGCGATCTGGGCCGGGATGTCGTCGGAGGCGTTCGTACCGGCAGCATCCGCGACCCAGGAAGCCTGACGCCGGGCGTTGGCCTCCATCCGCCGGTAGACCTCCTGCTGCACGCCGTCGGGATGCCACACATCCTCGAACAGTGACTGTCCACCGCGGCCCGCCGATTCGATCTCGAGGTCACCGGCCCCGATCAGCCGCTCCCAGATTCCCTGGTGGAAGTTGATGTTGTTGATCCGTTCGAGCGGGATTTCGACCCCGTGCTTCGCGAGCACACCGGTCCGGTAGATGACCCGATCGCTCGTCACCACGAAGTGCGTGGCGTTCCAGTCGAGGAAGCGGAGGGCGATCCACACGGCCCAGACCAATGCGCCGACCCCCCAGACCTTGAGCAGGAGATCTCGCGATGTGCCACTGAGGTTGGCGGTGACGACGACACCGGCAACCACGATCGCCGCCCCGATCAGGATGTGCTTGCCGAAGAACCACCAGTGGGGCCGGAGGTCCAGGGCGATCTCCTCGCCCTCGTTGAGAAGCCGACGCGGATACGGCACACGGCGATCGTAGGCCCGCGACCGGCGCTCAGCCCGCGATCGCCTCGCCGGGCGGGGCCTCGGCCGCAAGGTTGCAGAGCCCGAGGTCGACGGCGACGAGGAAGCCCCGGGCCCGCTCGGCGAACGGGTAGCGGTCGACCAACTCGGCGTGCCGCGGCCCGTGGTGCGGCACGACGAGGTGCGCCAGTTCGTGGACCAGCACGTAGTCGAGCACCCAGCCGGGAACGGCCGCGAGCCGGGCCGACACCCGGATCGAGGCGTCGACCGGGGTGCACGAAGCCCACCGTCGCTCCATGTTGTCGACCCAGCGCACCGATGCGGGCCGGGGCAGGCCGTGGGCCCGAGCGAGCCGCCGGGCCCGGGCCGCCACGTCGATCGTCTCGGCATCGACCCGGCGCCGCATGCGCTCCGCGAGTTCGTCGGCCGCCACTCGGGCATCGGCCATTGACATCCAGGCCGGGAACGAGACGCGGAGTCGCTCACCCACCAATACGGCCTCGACGTACTTGCGGCGCCTGGTGCCCCGCACGAGTTCGATCTCCATGACCGCATTGCTACCCGACGCACGGGGGCCGTACGGCCCTTGTCGGCGAACCGCGCGCGGCCTACGGTGCGAGCGACGGTCGGCCGTAGTGCGACAGGCCCCGGGTGCGCAGCCGTCGGAGCGATCCGACGGTGGCGCCGGACCCGCTCGCACCGGCCGACCGCCACCCCGGGAGCGCCGGCAGTCGGCCCTCAGTCGGGGGCGACCTCGAGGACGAAGATGCGCACGGCCCGATCGGTGATGCGCTCGCGATAGGCGGTGAACCCTCCGTAGACCTCGGCGCCGCGCGCCCACACCGTCTCCCGCTCGGCCTCGCTTGCGGCCCGGGCCCGGACCTCGACCGTTCGGTCCCGCCACATCACCCGAGCCCGGGGATCGGCCTCGAGGTTGTGGACCCACGCCGGGGTTCGCGCTTGGGCGAAATTGCTGCCGACGATCGCCAGATCGTCTCCGACCGGTATACCGGCGAGTGGCATCGTCCGCGGCTTGCCGGTCCGAGCACCGGTCGTAGTCACCATGACGACGGGAAGACCCGCCAGCAGACCCGGTGCGGTCACCCGGCCCTTCGTCCAGCGGTGGAGAGGACGGTCGATGCGGTAGAGGGTGCGCTGGAAGACCCAAGAGCCCGCACGGGTCGACGCCATGCGCTGGACGGCCCGCTGGGCGGCATTCGCCCGCCGGGCCTCGTAGCCGAGAGCGGCCCGCAGTCCCACGGCGCCGAAGCTAACAGTTGCGCGCTCGTCGGCTTCTCGCCCGTGGGGCTGCTTCCCGGCCGCCCCGCCGAAATCGACGCACCCGGGCGGTACCGTCGTCGCCGTGACCGATCCGCTGCTCGCCGACCTCGATCCCGAGCAGCTCGCGGCGGTCACCGATCCGCGCGTGCCCCTCGCGATCGTCGCCCCTGCCGGGTCGGGCAAGACGCGTGTGCTCACCCGCCGGATCGCATTCCGAGTGCGCGAGGGCGCGGCCGAGGCCCGGCACGTCCTCGCTCTGACCTTCACCCGCAAAGCGGCCGGAGAGCTCGGGGAGCGGCTGCGGATGCTCGGGGTCGCCGACGAGGTCACGGCCGGCACCTTCCACGCCACCGCACTCGCCCAGCTCCGGGCCGCAGCCGCCGAGCGGCAGGCCGCTCCCCCCGTGCTCCTCGAGCACAAGGGTCGCGTGGTCGCCGGGCTGCTCGGTCCGGCCGGGCGGCGCCGCGCCACCGTCGACGCGATCGTCGCCGAGATCGAGTGGGCGCAGGCCCGGATGATCCGACCCGAGGAGTACGTCGCGGCCGCCGCGGCCGCCGGGCGCGCCACCGAACGACCCCCGGCCGAGATTGCCGACGCCTACGACCGCTACCGCAACGAGAAACGGTCGCGGCGGGTTCTCGATTTCGACGACCTGCTCCGAACCTGCGCCGAGCGCATCGATCGCGACCCGGTGTTCGCCGAGCAGCAACGCTTCCGGTTCCGGCACCTCTTCGTCGACGAGTTCCAGGACGCGACGCCACTGCAACTCGCGCTGTTACGGGCATGGCTCGGCGACCGCGACGACCTGACCGTCGTCGGCGACCCGGCCCAGTCGATCTACGCCTTCGCCGGGGCCGACGCGTCGCCGCTCCACGAGTTCGGTCTCGTGTTTCCCGGCGGGGCGACGGTCGCGCTCGTACGCAACCACCGGGCGACGAGCGCGGTCGTCGGCATCGCCGAGGTCGCGCTCGGCGATGCGGGCGGGCGCACCCGCATCACCCCCGCCGCCGAGCGCGGGCGCGGACCCGCGGCCACGATCACCGCGCACGACGATCCCGAGGCCGAGGCGGCCGCCGTAGCCGAGGGTTGCCGACGGGCGTTCCGGAGCGGGGTGCCCTGGAGCGGCATCGCCGTGCTGTTCCGGGTCAACGCCCAGTCGCGAGCCTTCGAAGAGGCACTCGCGGCCCGGGGTATCCCGTTCCGTGTCGCCGACGGCCGATCCGCCGGTCGGCCGGGCTGGCCTCTCCTCCTCGACCGCCTCCGCGAGCTCGAGCGCGAGGGACCGACCCGTCCCCTCCCCGATCTCGTCGCCGACCTGGCCGCCGAGCCGCTCGAACCCGACTCCGTCGCCGCCGTCGACGATCTCGCCGGCGACCGCGACGACCTCATTGCGCAGGCTCGCCTGTACCTCGCCGCCGAGACCGGCCCACCTGCGGTCGCCGGCCTCGCCGCCTGGCTCGAGGCCACCGCCCGTGACCGAGCGCCCGAGGCCGTCGACCTGGTGACCTTCCACCGGGCCAAGGGACTCGAGTGGAACGTCGTCTTCGTGACCGGACTGGAGCAGGGCCTCGTCCCGCTTTCGCGGGCCCGTAGCGCCGAGGCCCTGGCCGAGGAACGACGCCTGCTCCACGTTGCGCTCAGTCGGGCCGCCGACCAGTTGCACTGCTCGTGGGCCCGGCACCGCACCTTCGACGGACGGCGGGTGGAGCGCAAGCCCTCGCCGTGGCTGCGCGAGCTCGAGGTCGCCGCCCGGGCCGACGCACTGCCGACCGACGAGCGCAAGGTGCGCCTCGCCGCGATGCGCGATGCGCTCGACGCAGCTACGCCGCCCCGTCCCCGCCGACGAACCCGTCGCGTCGGCTGACCCCGCCGGGAGATCCCGTCCCCTCTGCAAGAATGCATTCGTGTCATCCCAGGACGAAGTGACCCAACTCCGAGACCGCTATCTAGACCTACTCATCGACGCGCTCTTACACGTCAACTACCGACCCATCGATGTCGGCGCGAGAAGCAAGGCGACGAGGTCCTCGGTCGAGCACGGCGAACTCGAAGATCTCGAGGTTCGCCTCCTCGGGAAGGACTGGCCGATCTACGGCCAATCGATGTCAGGAATCTCCCGCCTTCGCAATGTCAGATACTGCGCGGAGACCGTCCTTCGAGAAGATATTCCCGGCGACTTGATCGAAACCGGAGTTTGGCGGGGGGCTTCCACGATCCTTATGCGAGCGGTGATCGCCGCGTACGGCAACCCGCAGGACCGGTACGTCTACGTAGCCGATTCATTTGAGGGGCTTCCTGAGGGCGATGTCGAGAGGTACGCCGCGGATGCGGCCATTGCCCCTCTCCTCCGCCGAGACACAATTCGTGAGCCCGGCGCTCTCGATCCCGCACTGTTGGCCGTCTCCGTGGACGAGGTACGTCGCAACTTCGAGCTCTACGGGCTCCTCGACGAGCGCGTGCGATTCGTCGAAGGCTGGTTCCGAAACACTTTGCCGCCACTACAGGGGCATCCGTGGTCGATCATGCGCCTCGACGGCGATATGTACGAGTCAACGATCAATGCACTGGAGAACCTCTACCCCTCCCTCTCGCCCGGTGGCTTCTGCATTATCGACGACTACTCGATCGGTCCGTGCCGAGAGGCAGTGGATCACTACCGGCTTTCCCATGGCATCGACGAGCCGATCGAGGAAATCGATTGGACCGGCGTCTATTGGCGCCGTCGCGTCGGCTGACCCCGCCCCGCACCCCGATCAGGCCCCCGGTCCGCAGGCGCCCCACCGGCCGCGCCGCTCGGCCCGAGCCGCCAACTCGGCGCCGAGCATCGAGCGAGCGTGGCGGCCGTTCGGTGGGATCACCAGGAGTCGGGCGTAGCCGAGTCGCAACAACTCGTCACCGAAGCGACGCCCGTCGACGACGACGTGGGCGAGCAGTCGGCCGTAGCGGTCGCGCCGCTCGACGTCTTGCTCCAGCCGGACCCGGTCGCCCGGTCGGAGCCGACCGGCCGTGTACGCGGCGGCCTCCGGACCGAAGCACTCCACCGGCTTGCGGGGATGGTGGGTCTCGGGAGTGTCGACGCCGAGCATCCGCACCGTCTCCGATCGGGCCGAGCGCCCCGAACCCACGATCACCTCGATCGTGTCTCCGTCGAGCGCACGCACGACGATTGCCGGGAAGCCGGTCGGGGCTGCGCCCCCGACGTGCCACCCCCACCCGGCACTCCCGAGCAGGGCGGCGACCACGGCCACGCGGCCGACCCGGGAGAGGGTCATGCCGCGAACCTAGGGGGAGGCACCGGTACCCTCGACCCCTCGTGCGGATACTGCGCGGCCTGCGCATCCTGATCCCGGTGCTCCTGCTGCTCGCGGCCGTTGCCGCCGGGGCAGCAGTGCTCTCGGCCCGGCCGGCGATCGACGGCGCCCGGTCCCGAGCCGAGACCGATTGGACCCCCGTCGACGATCGACTCGGCCCCCACTACCGACTCCTCGAAACGGCCGCGACCCGCGTGGCCACGGTCGTCGGACCCGAGCGCACCTTGGCCCGCCAGGTGACCACGGCCATCGAGCGTTGGCGCGAGTCCCGGGGCGGTTCCCTCGCGGCCGAGGTCGCCGCCGCCAATACGGTCGAAGGGCTCGGCCGGCGACTCGTCGCGTCGGCCCGGGCATCGGAGCGGGTGCGGGCAAACCGGTCGGCCGCGGCGGCCGTCAACGCGTTCGCCGCCGATCCCGCGTTCACGGTGTCGGCGATCACCCCGCCGGTGGAGACCTTCGACCGAGCAGTCGACCGCTACGAGCGCGAGCGCACGGGTCTCATCCGATCCGTCGCCGCCGAAGTCCTCGGCTCCGAACCCATCCCGGCGTTCACCCCGGTGCCCTCGACCCCGCGCTCGGCCCCGTGACCCGGGTCGCCGTACTCGGCGGCGGTCAACTCGGGCGCATGCTCGCGCTCGCCGGGGTACCGCTCGGCTGCACCTTCGCCTTCCTCGATCCGGTTGCGGGTGCACCGGCGAGCGCGGTCGGCGAACTCGTCGTCGGGGCGCTCGACGACCTCGACGCCGCCCACCGCACCGCCGTCGGCGCCGACGTCGTCACCTTCGAATGGGAGGGCGTTCCCGCCCCCACCGCTCACGCCCTCGCCACCGACCTTCCCGTTCACCCGGGTCCCCGGGCGCTCGAGGTGGCGCAGGACCGGGTTACCGAAAAGGAGGCGCTGCGAGCGCTCGGCATCGGCACTGCGCCCTTCGCTCCGATCGACGACGCCTCCGACCTCGAGGCCGCCGTCGCGACCATCGGCCTGCCCGCTGTCCTCAAGACCCGCCGCGGGGGCTACGACGGCAAGGGCCAGGCGGTGGTGAACGATCCCGCCGACGCAAACGCCGCTCTCGTCGCACTCGGCGGTCGCGACCTCGTGCTCGAGGGCTTCGTTCCCTTCGACCGCGAGTTATCGATCGTCGCCGTGCGGGGCCACGACGGCGAGGTGCGGTGCTGGCCGGCGGTCGAGAACACCCACCGCGACGGAATTCTCCGCGTCACCCGGGCTCCGGCTCCCGGCATCGACGCGGCCCTCCAGGCCCGGGCCGAGGCGTGCATCCGACCACTGCTCGAAGACCTCGACTACGTCGGGGTGTGCTGCGTCGAGCTCTTCCAGGTCGGCGACGAACTGCTCGCCAACGAGATCGCACCTCGCGTTCACAACTCGGGGCACTGGACCATCGAGGGCGCACAGACGAGCCAATTCGAGAACCACATCCGGGCAATCGTCGGCCTGCCCCTCGGCCCGACCGACGCCCCCCGCCCGGCGGCAATGGTCAACTGCATCGGCACGATGCCCGACGCCGCCACCGTGTTGCGCATCCCGGGAGCGCACCTGCACGACTACGGCAAGGACCCGCGACCCGGCCGCAAGGTCGGCCACGTCACCGTGGTCGCCGACGACGAAGACGCGCTCGAGGCGAGCCTCGCCCATGTGCTCGTCGTCTGCGACGAGACCTGACCGCTCACCGACGAGGCGCCGACCGCCGGCGCGGCGGTCGGCGCTAACCGGACCGCCGGGATCAGGCCACCGCACCCGACGCGCGCAGAGCGGCGACCTCGTCGGCGCCGAGCCCCCAGTCGCCGAGCACCGCATCGGTGTGTTGGCCCGGCCAGGGCGCGTCACGCACGATCTCGGGGGCCGTCCGGCTGAACCGGGGTGACGGAGCGGGCTGGTCGACGCCGTTGCGCTCGACGATCGTGCCCCGGGCCCTCAAGTGCGGGTCGGCGAGCGCTTCGCTCATCGTGAGCACCGGCGCGTAACAGACGTCGCTGCCGAGCATGATCTCGTCCCACTCGGCCCGTGTCTTCGACCGGAAGGCCACCGTGAATGCGGCCCGCAGCTCGGGCCAGCGGTCGCGGTCGTTCTGGGCGGGCAGGTCGGCTCCGGCGAGACCGAGCTTCTCGATGAGCTCGGCGTAGAACTGCACCTCCAGCGAGCCGATCGAGATCCACTGCCCGTCGGCGGTCTCGTAGGTGTCGTAGAACGGCGCCCCGGTGTCGAGCAGGTTGGTGCCGGGGCGAGTCTCGTCCCAGATGCCGAGCTTGCGGAAACTCCACACCATCGCCATGAGCGACGCGGCCCCGTCGACCATCGCCGCGTCGATGACCTGGCCCGTCCCCGACGCGCGCGCCTCGAGCACCCCGCACACGATCCCGAAGGCCAGGAGCATGCCCCCTCCCCCGAAGTCGCCGACGAGGTTGATCGGAGGGGTGGGCTGGCCACCGTCCCGCGCGAAGTGGGCCAGGGCGCCGGCGAGAGCGATGTAGTTGATGTCGTGACCGGCGGCGTGCGCCATCGGTCCGTCCTGCCCCCACCCCGTCATCCGGCCGTAGACGAGACGCGGGTTGCGGGCGTGACAGTCGTCCGGCCCGAGCCCGAGTCGTTCGGTCACCCCGGGACGGAAGCCCTCGATCAGGGCGTCGGCCTGCTCCACGAGTCTGAGCACGACTTCGCGACCCTCGGGGTGCTTGAGGTCGACGCCGATCGAGCGCCGGCCCCGGTTCATCAACTCGAAGTTGGGCAGGTCGAACGCCGCCGGGTTGACGCCGGCCGCCCGATCGACGCGCACGATGTCGGCGCCCATGTCGGAGAGCATCATCCCGGCGAACGGGCCGGGACCGATGCCCGCGAGTTCGACGATCTTCACACCGGAGAGCGGTCCCACGAGGCGACTCCTGATCGGTTTCGGTGACGGAGCGGGCCGACGTCAGGCCCCGCTCCGCTCACGTTAGGGCGGACGGCGCTCGGACCGGCGGGCCGGGACTTCTCAGCCGAAGGCGAGGCGCAGACCGGGGCGGGGCCAGGGCAGCGACACGAGCCGACCGGTAGCCGAGCAGGTGACGTAGGCGGTGCGCAGGTCGGGTCCGCCCCAGCACACGTTGGTGGTCATGGGGTCGCCGGTCGCGACCTGATCGAGAACCTCGCCGTCGGGTGCGATCACCGTGAGGGCTCCGGTCACGAGGGTTGCCACGACGACGTTGCCGTCGGCGTCGATACCGAGCGAGTCGAACAGTTGGTGCCCGGGGAGCCCGCACAGCACCCGCGACGCCGCACCGCCGGGACCCTGGGCGAGTTCGCCGGGACCGACCACGTCCCAGGCCAGCACCCGTCCGGTGTGGGTCTCGGCCGCGTAGAGCACGGTGCCGTCGGGCGAAAGTCCGATGCCGTTGGGCGACTCGACCGGGAAGGCCACCTCGCGGATCGACGAGCCGTCGGGCCGCGCGTAGTACACGGAACCGAGGTGCTGGACCCGGCCCTCCCGGCGAGCGTGATCGGTGAACCACATGCCGCCGGTGGAGTCGAACACGAGGTCATTGGGTCCGATGAGACGGTGCCCGTCGCACTCCGTGTAGAGCACGGTGACCTCACCGGTGGCGAGGTCGACCCGCTCGATACGGCCGCCCGCGTGATCGGCCGGAAGGGTGGAGTCGGGGATCAGGAAGCCCATGATCTCGGTAAACGCCCAGCCCCCGCTGTTGCACACGTAGAGGGCGCCGTCGGGGCCGATCGCCGCGCCGTTGGGGCTCCCGCCCGGCTCGGCCACGGTCGACTTCGTGCCGTCGGGCGCGACGCGGGTGATCGCCCCCGCCGCCAGCTCCACGACGATGACACTCCCGTCGTCCAGGGCTACCGGGCCCTCGGGGAAACGGAGTCCATCGGTGATCTCGGTGATCTCGGGGGTCGTCATGGGCGCACGTTTCCATCACGGGACGGGAGCGGTCAAGATGGCGCCATGCGCATCCGCCTCGAACCGCAGGACGAGTACATGCACCCGTTGGAGGAGGCCTCCAACTTCAACGAGTCGATGTACTTCAACGTCTACGACCCCGCCGAGCGGATCGGCGGCTTCCTGCGCCTCGGCAACCGGGCCAACGAGGGCTACGCCGAACTCACGACCTGCCTCTACCTGCCCGACGGCCGGGTGGCCTTCACCTATCACCGGCCCGAGATCCACGACAACGACGCCTTCGCTGCAGGCGGGACTCGCTTCGAGATCGTCACCCCGTTCGAGGAACTGCGCACCACCTACTCGGGCAAACTCGCGCTACTCGAGGACCCGCTCGTGATGGCCGACCCCCGCACGGCGTTCACCGAGAGCCCGTGGGTCGAGGCCGAGGTCGAGCTCGTGCACCGCGGCGTATCGCCGATGTACGGCGGTGAGCCCGTGAACGACGACGGCTCGCCGCTCTCCGAGGACTACTCGGGCGGGTTCGCACGCGGTCACTACGAGCAGCACATGGCCGTGAGCGGACACATCCGGGTCGGTGACGAGGAGTGGGCGGTCGACGGCTTCGGGCTCCGCGACCACTCGTGGGGACCGCGCTACTGGCAGGCGCCCTGGTGGTACCGGTGGCTGACCGCGAACTTCGGCGAGGACTTCGGGTTCGTGGTCTCGATCATCGCTTCACGCGACGGCGGCCGCCGCTACGGCGGGATGATCCTGCGCGACGGCGAGTACGAGCACATCCACCACGCGACGATCGAAACCGAGTGGGACGGCGACGACGTCTACCACCGTCGCTTACGCGCCACTGCGGTGACCGCCCGCGACACCTACGAGATCGAGGGTCGGGTGCTGAACCTGATCCCCCTGCGCAACCGCCGCACGACCCCCGACGGCGAGCAGCTGGTCACCCGCATCTCCGAGGGCATGACCGAGTGGTCGTGCGCGGGCCGTACGGGCTACGGCCTCTCCGAGTACCTCGACCAGATCATCGACGGTCAGCCGGTCGGCGCCGCCGAGGAATCCGCCTGAGCGATAGGGGTTCCCGTCAGCCGACGGTCGTCGGAGGTACGCCCGAGCCCTCACGCTCGCGGTGCTCGACGACCTGGGCGACGGAGACCATCGCGATGCGGTGCTCGGCCGCGAAGAGTTCGAGGTAGGGCACCCGGGCGGGCGAACCGTCGTCGTGGAGCACCTCGCAGATCACGGCGACCGGCGCGCAGCCGGCGAGCCGGGCGAGATCGACCGACGCCTCGGTGTGACCGCGCCGCTCGAGCACGCCACCGGGCCGGGCCCGCAACGGGAACACGTGACCCGGGCGCAGGAAGTCGTCGGGCCGGGAGTCGCGGTCGAGCACCTTGGAGATCGTGAGGGCGCGGTCGTGGGCGCCGATCCCGCTGCCCGCATCTCGGTGGTCGATGGAGACCCCGAACGCGGTGTCGTTACCGGCCGAATCGGGCGGCACCATCGGCCCGATCGCCAACTCGTCGAGCCGTTCGGGGGCACACGGCATGCACACGAGGCCGCGGGCCCAGCGGAGCATGAAGTTGATCGCCGACGGGGTCACCCACTCGCCCGCGATCGTGAGGTCGCCCTCGTTCTCGCGGTCGGCGTCGTCGACCACGAGGACCATCTCTCCCCGCCGGATCCGGCGGAGCGCGTCGTCGATGGAGGTCAGGGCCACGGATTCTTCCTCTCGGTCAGCGGATGACGGGTTCGAAGGCCGGTCGGATGTCGACCGCCCCGGGGATCGTCGCGACCATGCGGCATCCGTGCGGAGCATGGGCGGAAACGGAGATGTCGCCACCGTGCAGTTCGGTGATCCACCGGGCGATGGCGAGGCCGAGGCCCGCCCCGCCTTCAGCGGACGCGCGGGCGGCGTCGGCCCGGTAGAAGCGCTCGAAGACCCGGGCCGCTTCGGCGGGCGGGATGCCCGGCCCCTGGTCGACGACCTCGAACCGGGCCCCGGTTGCGGTGGCGACCGCCCGTACGGTCACCACCCCATCGGGCGGAGAGTGGCGCACGGCGTTCTCGGCGAGGTTGGCGACGACCTGGTGGAGGCGCTCCTCGTCGGCCACCAACGCGAACGGCCCGGGTTCCACCTCGACCTCGATCCGCACGCCGAGCGCCCGGGATCGGGCGTCGCGCACCGCGCGCTCCAGCATCGAGGCGACGTCGAACGGACGACAGTCGAGCGCGAGCGCCCCCGACTCGAGTCGCGAGAGGTCGAGCATCTGCTGAACGAGACGGCCCAGTCGCTCGACCTGAGCGAGCATGGTGGCCAGCGTCTCGGCGTCGGCGGTCTCGACCCCGTCGACCAGGTTCTCGAGCACGGCCTGCAGAGCGGCGATCGGGGTGCGCAGCTCGTGGGAGACGTTGGCGACGAGGTCGCGGCGCATCCGGTCGGTCTCCGCCAATTCCTCCGCCATGCGGTTGAACGAGCGGGCGAGGATCCCGATGTCGTCGCGCGACGATGCCGTCACCCGCCGGGAGAAGTCACCCCGGGCCATCGCGTCGGTCGCGTCAGCCATCTCGCGCAACGGTGAGGTGATCCCGCGGGCGAGAATCCGCACGACACCGAGCGCAACCAGGGCGGCCAGAACGCCGGCGAGCGAGGGCCAGAGACCGATCCGCAGCCCGCACCAGAAGACGACGACGGTGACGGCGACCGCCGCGAAGATGACGACGGAGAGTTTGAGTTTGAGGGTCGGCAGCGGGTCGAGCGGCCGCTCGGGCGCGTGCGGCCGCTTCACGCCGCGCTCCCGGCCGCGTAGCCCACCCCGTGGACGGTGCGCACGACCTCGGCCCCCAACTTGCGCCGGATCGACCGCACGTGGGAGTCGACGGTCCGGGCCCCCGACGGGACCTCGTAGCCCCACACCTCGACCAGGAGCTCCTCGCGGGTGGTGACCCGACCCGGCCGCGACGCCAGGAAGTAGCAGAGGTCGAACTCGGTCGGGGTCAGGTGTACGGCCCGGCCCGATCGGGTGACCCGCCGAGCCGCCGGATCCAAGGCGACCGCACCGATGGTCCGGACGGGGAGGTCGCGTCGCTCCGCCGACCTCTCGACCCGACGCAGCAGAGCCCGGACCCGGGCGCTCAACTCCCGCATGCTGAACGGCTTCGTCATGTAGTCGTCGGCGCCGACATCGAGGCCGCGCAGCAGGTCGTCCTCGGTATCGCGGGCCGTGAGCATGAGGACCGGCACCGGGCGGCGCCGCTGGATGCGCTCGCAGACCTCGAGCCCGTCGATTCCCGGCAGCATGAGGTCGAGGACGACGAGATCGGGCCCCAATTCCTCGCAGGCGGCGACTCCACTCGGACCGTCGGCGGCGATATCGACCCGGTAGCCCTCGTTGCGGAGCCGGGCGGCGACGGCGTCGGCGATGGGCCGCTCGTCCTCGATCACGAGGACGCTGAAGTCGGAGCTCGCACCCGTCGGGGATGCCGTCGCGATCACGGAGGCGAGCCTACGGAAGCCCGGCTACCCCCCGCCGCTCCGGCTGTGGAGAAATGGTGGAGATGGCCGAGATCGGCCTGCCCGCCGCACCGAGACGGGAAAGGCGCGTGATTGTCGCACCCCTCGGCCAGAATGGTTACTCGGTAACCGGACGGCGGGCGAGCCTCCGGATGTCGGGCGGGCACATCGGGCGACACGGGCGAGAGGGCATGGGCAGGGACACGGGCAGGAATTCGGGCAGGAATTCGGGCAGTGCCACGGGCACGATTGCGGACGGCGTCCACGGCGTCTCCCGCGACGGCGCCGCGGACGGACATCGGTCGGGGTCTGGCCGCGACACCGCGCTGCGGGGCGGACGGCTCGACGCGAGCGTCGAAGCGGCGATCGTCGAGGCCTACGAGGCCTGGGACGGCAACTCGCCGCGGCTCGACGACTTCATCGCCGAGTTCGGGATCTCCCGACCGACGCTCTACGCCGTCCTGCGGCGCAACGGTCGCCGGACCAAGCGGCAACTGTTGCTGCTCGCCCGGGCACGGATTCGCGACCTCGACCCGCCCGACGGTGACGGGGCCGGATCCGACGGCGAGCGAGCCGACGACGAGGCCCGGCGCTGGGAGGCCGAGGCCCGCCGACTCGAGGCCGAGGTGCGCCGTCTCCGGGCGATGTTGCGCAAACACGACATCGATCCCGACGCGACCGCGGGCGGATCCTGAGTCGAGCGCCCCGGACCCGCCCGCGGCGGGTGTGACGGCCGCTCGGTAGCGTCGGAGCCGTGGCTCCGCCCGATCCCGAACTCCTCGCCCGAGCGCTCATCGCCCTGGGCCCCGGGCGGGTCGGAGACCTCCGGCGTCTCTCGGGAGGAGCGTCGCGCGAGACCTGGTCGTTCGACCTCGTCGTCGAGGGCGGGCCGACGCTCGCTCTCGTGCTGCGCCGCGACCCCGGCACCGTTGCGGGCTGGTCGGAGCGTTCGACCGAATACGCCCTCCTCGCCGCGGCCGGCGCCGCGGGCGTCCCCGTCCCCGCCGTCCGCCACCTGCTCCGTCCCGAAGACGGCATCGGCGAGGGCTTCGTGATGGACCGCATCGACGGCGAGACGATCCCCCGGCGCATCCTCCGCGACGACGACTTCGCTTCGGCCCGGGAGCACCTCGCGGGTCAGTGCGGCCGGATCGCGGCCCGCATCCACGCCGTCGATCCCGGTGGACTCCCTCACCTTCCGGTCCAGGACGGGGCGGCCCAGGTCGCCTTCTACCGCAATGCGCTCGACACGTTCGGCGAGCCGCACCCCGCGTTCGAACTCGGCCTGCGCTGGCTCGACCGCCACGCCCCCCCACCCCCGGCCACACCCGTTCTGGTGCACGGCGACCTCCGCAACGGCAACTTCATCGTGGGCCCCGAGGGGATCCGGGCCGTCCTCGACTGGGAGCTCTCCCACCTCGGCGATCCGGTCGAGGACCTCGGCTGGCTGTGCGTCCGGGCGTGGCGGTTCGGTATCGACGAACGGCTCGTCGGTGGGTTCGGCGACCTGCCCGATCTCCTCGCTGCCTACACCGCGGCCGGGGGAGCCCCGGTGGCGGAGGACACCCTCCGGTGGTGGGTCGCGCTCGGAACGCTCAAGTGGGGGATCATCTGCATGAGTCAGGCCTTCACCCACCTCGGCGGCGCCTACCGGTCGGTCGAACTCGCCGCGATCGGCCGGCGCGTCGCCCAGACCGAGTGGGACCTCCTCGACCTCATCGAAGGCGGGTGGTGAGCGTGACCCCGCACGACCGGCCGACCGCGGCCGAACTCGTGGAGGCCGTGCGCGAGTTCCTCCAGCGCGACGTCATGGACGCCACCACGGGCCGGGTCCAATTCCACGCCCGGGTCGCGGCCAATGTGCTGGCGATCGTCGAACGCGAACTCGCCGCCAGCCCCCTCGCCGACCTCACGGCCGAGGCGCGCGCACGGGAGACCGACCTCGCCCGGCGCATCCGATCGGGCGAGATCGACGATCGTCTGGAGTCGGTGCGCCGCGAGGTCCGGGCGACGGTGCGGGCGAAGCTGCTCGTCGCCGACCCGGAGCACCTGCCCCCCGACCAGCGGGCCTAGCCTCCCGGCGCCATGCGCATCGCGACCTGGAACGTCAACTCCCT
>Ga0208783_10001274_pt1 | contig 14999 bp, 22 predicted proteins | sample DEB19_08_DNA_2_FD_184529 | JGI IMG/M metagenome (GOLD analysis project Ga0208783, IMG submission 184529) | Aqueous microbial communities from the Delaware River and Bay under freshwater to marine salinity gradient to study organic matter... | ecosystem: Environmental > Aquatic > Marine >... | reverse complement strand
TGGCAGTCGGTCGGACGAAAAGAAAGCTGGGCCGGTCGCAAGTGTCCTCGAGGCGAGTCGGGCGGCGTCTTTGGCTTGTTTGTATCGGTTGCCTCGGCGGGCGTTGCAGGTTTTGCAGGCGGGTACGAGGTTATCGAGGTCGTCTGTGCCGCCTCTGTCGTGTTCGATGAGGTGGTCGGCTTCGGTGGCTGGTTGGCCGCACCAGTGGCATGTGGGGTTGTCGGCCAGCAGTCGTCGCCGGTTGGCGAGGTAGGTGGGGTCGCTGGTTCGTTTGGGCATTAGCGGCATGTCCCGAGTTTGCTGTTTTGTAGGGCGTTGGTGGCTGTGTTGCCATATGCGGCCATGACTACTGGGATGAAGATTCCGCCTTGTACAAATGTCATGTGTATTGGTGGGAGCATCATGGTGTCAGCGGTGTTCCATAGGTTTTGGAACCAGTATGACTTGCTGAACGGGACAAGGCAGATGCCGTTGGCGTGGTCGATGAATCGTTGCACCCACAGATTGGGTTTGCTGAACGGTGGGTTCATCCACACAAGGCCGTGCCACGGTGCTGTCAAGCCGTCGTCCTTTTGAGTGTAGAACGCTTTGCATGGCGTGTGGGCTGGCCCTCCGGGTGGGCATGCTACGTCAAGGTCAAACGTCAGTTCGAGTGCGTCGAAGATCCATTTGGGTGTCCAATAGTCGTCGCTGGTGCGTGTGGTTTGTTCGGTGGGGAATAGTTGTGGCTGGTTCATGTCGGGGTTCCTTTCCGGCTACGCCGGTCGACGCTTCGGGGAAGGGCACCCCTCGCGTCCTCAACCATACCTGCGTGCGTGGGTGGTGTTGTGCCCCCCACACTTCGGGCAACTAACCCCGGTAGCCGGATTGAGTAGGGCGGACACCGTTGGCCATTTGACGTTTGGAAACGCTGATCCCTCACGTCGACGCATGAGGGCACACCCACGTTTCCGTGTATTCCCATAGCCGGGTTCAGTGTCCGGCAAGGGCTGTATGCCTACCCTTTGAGGGTGGTGGCTCGGTTGTGAATCGGGCAGGTTAGCCGACAGCGGACAGGCGTGCGACGATTTCAGGCATGTCAGACGGGTACCACAAATACGCCTCCGCCCCTGCGGCCGCCAGCGTTCGCAACCACACTTTTTGCATGACCGACACACGGCCCTTCTCCCGCTTCAATTCGGCGAAGATCAGTTCTCCTGCTCGAGGGCGTGCCATCACAAGATCAGGGAAACCTGCGTCCCCTTGGATTGCGGTTGCCCACCGTCCGGGACGGATCTGTGCGGGTCGTTGGTGCATGACCAGCCAGCCACGCAAACGGGCCACCTCAATCACGGCCGACTGGAATTCGGCTTCAGTCATGGCGATGCTGTTTCGCTGACCAGTCCCGCAGGTCGGTCATGGGTAGCAGTTCGATGATCGGCATTTCGTACACTCGCCGTTTCTTGCGGTCGGTGAAGAACGGTGCGTTGGCGATCAGTGCGTCCTCGACGCGGGCCCAGCCGTGCAACGTCACTTCATCATGGTTCACATAGGCGTGCACGAAAATGTGTTTGTAGCCGTCGATGAGGCGTAGCGGACTGTCGGGCACCCTGGTGGATTTCACGTCGATGCCGGGCAGGTCGTCACGATGAGCTGTAACGCCCGTCCACGGGAGACGCAGGTATTTGGAGCAGGCGTATTCCGCAATCGCACCCTGTATGTCGTCCTCCCAGCCGGTGCGACCAATCCGGTCGGTGGTGTCCTGATAGCGGCCGATGGACTCAATACGTCGACGCACACCCACCGTGGCCGCCATGTTCAGTTCTTCTGCTGACAGTCGAGTGGTAGGCATCAGAACGGTGCTTCCTCGGTTTGTGCCGCTTTCAGCCGGTCTATTTCGGCGGATGCTTCACGTCGCGATAGTGCTCGAGGGTCGCCCTGATACTTCAACGCACGCAACAGTTTGATTTGTGCGTCGGACGGGCCGTCCCCGGACGGTGCGAGTGCCCCGCCCATGCGTTCGACCTTGCCCATCTCTTCCCTCGAGGGCCGTTTGCCAGCCTGATAAATCCAGTTCGCCAACGCACGGCCAATGGCGGACGTTTCGCAGTTCTCCACATGGCTGGTCGCGTTCACACCACGGTCAGACTTCTCCTCATAGGCGAAGCCGGTAGCGGTGGGGTGCGGGTCGTCCCGATGGCGGTACACCTCGGCACGAAACAGGACGGCATGGTCGTCCATGCGGACAAGTTCGGTGTAAATCCGGCCGTCAGGGTTCGCGGCCCAAAACAGGGTCAGCCGCTCCTCAACGGTGGCGTACGTCGACAGGTCAAACCCCACGGTCGTCCTCCTGCTGTAGGCGGGGCCGGTCAATCATTGAAGCCTCCGAGGTTCAGTTGCACGATCGTGTCAGCGGTCGTTTTCGTCATGGCGGATGGCATCACGTCGAGGCTGTGCAAGCAGTAGGCACATTCGTAGAGGGCACGTCGCAGTACGTCACGCTCAAGGCGTAAGCGTTGAATGTCGGCCACCAGCGTTTGGATTTGGTGAGTGGCCTGCTCCATGGCGGCGGTCGCTTCACGCAAAACGTGGGCGAGCGGGTCGATGTTGTCGGGCATCGGATCTCCTTATGGTCGGGTACGTCGGCCAGTATAAACGAGGCCTGTGGTGGATTTGTGGATGCGGGTGCGTTCGCGTTCGGTGGTGCCACCCCAAATGCCGATCAGGGAGCGGGGCGAAAACGACATGGCATACACGATGCAGTCGTTGACGACCGGGCAGGTACGACAAATCTCCTTGGCTTTCTTTGTTTTGCGGATGCCGTCTTGTCCGGGGCCGGGAAAGAACAGGTCTCGAGGTTCACCAATGCAGGCGGCTTTGGTCATCCATTCGGGACGGTTGACATCTAACACGGGCGGCCCCACGGCTCCCAACCACAGCCGCGATGCTGGTCATGCCAACGCCAAATCTCAAGGGCCATCGCAAGGTTGACGGCTGGGTCGTTGATGCGTTCCCATGAGCCGAACAGGTGGGCAACCTCATCTTCCCACACTTTATTCACCTGCATAATTCCGTGGTCGGCACCGTTGAACTTTGGGTGTCCGGGGATGATGTTGAGGCAGCGGGATTCCTGCCACATTTCCTCCAAGACGTTTTGCAGTTCGTCGGCAGGCCAGCCGACTTCGAGCACCAGCGGTGCCCATTCTTGGCAGGGCGTGTCGGGGGCTATCAGCATGCCCAAATCGGCTTGCATCGCATCGTGGGCCGTTTTAGGGGCTCCTGACGGGATTGTGGTGGTGGGTGCCGTCGTGGACGGGATGGGCAGGATGACGACGGTGCGGGGCGGGCTGACAGGCGGGGTGATGGTCGCCACGCTCGTTTGCGGCGGGCGGTCGTTGACCAGCCGGTGGATCAGGTTACCTCCCACCGTCATCGAGGCGGTCAGCCCGGCGAATAGCACAAGCAGGTGTTTGGGTTTCATGGTTCCTCCGTGTCGGGTTTCCGAGGTCGGGAGGGTTTTAACAGATGCGTGCCGCTATGTCACGTCAATTGAACATGCGTGCCCATGTTATGGGGCCGACAATGCCGTCAGGTTTGAGGTCATGCAGGGTTTGCCAGTTGCGTACAGCCGCCTCCGTCACCACCCCAAACTTGCCGTCGGTGACTACGCCGACGACATGTTGCACGGCTTTCACGTCGTCACGGTTTTGGGTGGCTCCACGGCGGACAGGTTTGCCGGGGTATGGGCGGACAGGCGGACGGCCTGTGGATAACCTTGCTTCAATCGGGGTGTCGTTCGCCCAGTCGTCCACATGGGTTTCCACATGAATCCATGCGAAACCTTGTCCGGGCGACTTGTTCACCCACCCTTTGGCAGCCTCCCAATACCGTTTCCGTTGGTAGTCGTGGATGCGTTGAATGCCCAGTTCGTGGCTGTTGGCGATCAGGAACGGGAACACGTTGGTGTCAAGGGCGTGCCGGTCGGTGTAGCCGAGGTCGGCGGCCGCACCGAACGCATGGGATGACCATGAGGTGCCGCCACGGATCGGACGGTGACTGTAGATGCCAAGGTTGACCAGTCCCCATGTTCGGCGGGCGTAGGCGACCAGTTGCACGAGGTTGGGTGATTTGACGTTGTGCGGGGCGGCTGGTGTCCCTGCTTTTTGCCACGATTTGAAGCGGGTGGCTTCGGTCATCAGTAGTCCCCGGACGGCTGAAGAATGATGCATTGGTGCGTGCCCGACGACGTGATTGCGTACAGGCTGTTCAGCGGTGGGAGCACCAAATAAGTTTGTGTGCCGTTTTTGAGGGTAAGGCCGGTGCTGGCAGTCACGTTTGACCCACCTAAGTTGATGTCGTTGCCGACTGCTTCCAACCAAATGGTGCGGGTTGCGTTTTCGGTGGCGGCGACCAGCAAGGTAGCGGTGGTCGTGACGGTGATGCTCGAGGAGATCATTTGGGGTCTTTCTTTTTGATGATCGGGTCGACTGGTTTGCCGGTGATGGCGGCCATGCCGTTGCCGACGCTATAGCCCACAATCATGGTGATGATGGGCAGGCCTTGGTCGGTTTCGATCGCGTCCACGGCAAGGAGGACGGTCATGCAGATGAGGGCCACGAGGGCGATGAGGGCTTTAGACGGGTTGATGCTCATGCGAAGATCCACCAGATGAGTGCGGCGGTCATGGCGATGATGGCGATGGGTAGTTTCATGGGGTCGGCGGGTCTGGGAGGTCGGCCTGATCGGATGGTATCCATGTCGCCGGAAACAGTCGGAGCGACTGCCGCCATGTTGCCCATTCGGTCACCTTTGCTGGGGTGAGCGGACAGTTGGGTATTTGTGTCCAGTCCGACTCGTACAGCAGGTTCTCAATGACAAGATTGAGCACCTGTTCGGGTGTCTGATAGTCGGGGTCAGGGTTGATGGCGACGATCATCAGGCGGCTCCTACATCTTCGACGTACAGCATGGCAAGACGGGTCGCAGATCGGGTCGCGGTTCCCGTTCCTGCCGAATACTGCAAGGTGGCGACGACCGTCTGGGAGCCTGCGGCAATCGGGGCGATCGACTCCACGAAACCGGAAAATGTGAGGGTCGTTGACGAGATCGCGACGACGGTCGAGTTCAGGACTGTGCCGGTGACTGTTCCCGAACGAAGCCGAAACGTTGCGGACGTGATCGACGTGCCGGACAACGCTGGCTCAATGTAGACGATCCGATAGTTCCGGTTTGCGACTGCCGTCCACGTGACGGTGAGCATGACCTCCTCGGCGGTGACGGACGTATCGGTCGTGCTCGAGGTGACCAGATCGGTCATCAGGCCGCGTGGCAGTTTGTTCATTTGGGCGGCGGTGAGTACGTCGCCGGACGTGAAGTCTGTGTTAGGGGAGACTGCCATAAATTACCATCCGAGTCTGTTTGTGTTGAGAATACCGAACGTGGACGAGTTCAGGGTGAAAAGGTCATAGATTGTCACCGGCGAAAGATAAACGGTGAACTCTGTCCGACCGGGTATTGCGGACACTGTCGCACCCTCAACGACCATTGTGATCGTCGTATTCGTGCCGTAATAGGGTGAATAGTAAGTGAGGGTCGTCGTTTTGCCGGACATCGCGGAAAGTTCGTCAAGGAACTCGGTCATTCGCGTGTCTGTTTGGGCGTTGTCGTTGAACCGCACGTCGGCGTACAACTCTTCCTCGGCGAACACGTTTGCGTAGTAGTCGGTCTGTGCCTGTTGTTGGGCTGTGTTATTGAACAGCACTTGCCGGTCGTAATTGCGTTGATAATTTGAGTTGCTGACGGCTTGGGTCGTGCCCACAGTCGTTGAAGTGAGGTTGACGACGTTCGGATAATTCGCGTTCGGAAGTTTTCGGGTCAGTCCGTCATAGACGAGTTTCGTCGAGGCGTTCAGGCCGAACGTGAACAGGGATGCGGATGGTGCGGCGGACGTGCGGAACTCTAGGGTCGCCCCGTCGTAGTAGTACGTCGAGTTCTCGGTGAGGAGAAGGTCGACGACACGCTGACCGATGGTGGTCGGATCGAACGCATCCGAAACGGTTGCACGACCGTTGATCAGTGTTGCGGGCGGGTACGGCGGCTCAAACGGGTAGACCTCTTGGGCGAGAAGTCCGGCCTGATAGATCGCGTTTGTGTAGCCGATGACAGGATCATCATTCACATAGAACAGTGACATCATGCCGATGGCATCGGTTCCTGTGATTGTTGCGGTGTATGCACCGACCGCCATGTCATCGTGATACGTCACCTCGACAACGTAGAAATACATGTCAATTGCTGATAGGTCGTTGCCAATAATGATTTGGTCGCCCTCGGCGATCGTGGCGGCCTGTCCGGTGTTGTTTCGGACGGTGAGAGTGCAGTTATTTCCGGTCGGTGTATTGAACCATGAGGAGCGTCCAATGGAGAACGACAGGCTTTGAGTGATTGACGTGTATGACGTCGCACCAATCGTTATGTTCCATTCAATGGTGCTCATTAGCCGATGGCGTTTGCTGGGAGTCGGTTATTGACTCGGACGTATTGTTGAAGGGCGGCGACGACGGCGTTCGGGTCGGCGGACGTGACTGTCACGTTCACGGTGTTGCCGCCCATAGCCCCGTTTGGGGTGACGTACCCGCTACGGGCACCCATCGTCAGCAGCTCGGGGCCACGCTCACCGACAAGGTACGTGCCGCCAGCCGACACCGGCCCACCAGCCGCTCGACCGGGAATGGAGAACGACAAGCCTGCTTGACCGATCATTTGGGAGGCGTTCAGGTTGGCGTATTCGGCTCCTGATGCCAGCCATTTAGCCAGGTTGAGTGCGGCTGCATCTCCTTGGGTTCGGAAACGCAAATAGATTTCCTTGGACGAAATGTCTCCGAGTGTGCCCGCAATGGTGGCAATCAGGCTTGCCACCTCTGCGGCCGCCGCTTCGTATTTTGCGATGTCGGAATCTGAACCTGTTGCAAACGCTGTAACTGCGGCGGCCTCAAGATTTTTCAACGCTTCTTCTGCGTTATTTATTGCGACCTTTTGGTCAAGACGGCCGGTCAGAGTTTGCCATGCGGTGTCAGCGGTCAATAATGCGTCACGCATTTTGGTGATGCCGTCAGTGAATTCGGCAAGTTTCTGTGCTTTCAGTGAATTGAGAAAGTCTTTTTGATCGTTGCGTGCGTTGCGTAGGTCGGCGGCGTAGACCTCGATGGCTCTACTGCTTTTCCCGAAGTTCAATGACCAAACGTCGTCCCAAATGCTTCGCAGTTCTTGACCAAATTTCATTGTTTGGTCGTTCACAAATTTGATTGGACTCCACAACGTTTTGATGCCGGCTTGGACACCCGAGAAGAAGTCTCTTAGTTGTTTGCTGTTCAGGATTTCGACGGCTTTTTCAAGCACCGGCACAAGCACTTCACCGAGTTTCAATGCCAAATCGCCGACGGTGTCGCCCAGCCTGTCCATTGTGTCGCGGAATTTCTTAGCCTTGGCTACTTCTTCGGGGCTGATGGTCTTAGCGTCCGACACCGTGGCCAGCGATTTGCGTAGTTCGTCTGATCCCATTTGGATCAGTTCGGACATGTCCCGCCAACCTTTGCCAAGAATCTGGGTGGCAACTTTTGCTCGAGTGGCCGGGTCTTTGATCTTGTTTAGCCGGTCGATCGTGTTGAGGAATGTTTCGTTTGCGTCAACTGTGCCGTCCTTGGCGTAGGCAACTTGAATGCCGAGTTCCTCGAACAGTTCGGGTGACTTCCCAAGTTCCTTGTTCATTTTGCCTATGGCTGTCTCAACGGAGTTGGTTTCAATGCCGATGTCCCCGGTCACCTCAATCAGACGAGATGCTTCCTCGACGGCCAGTCCGGTGGCGGACGCGAACTTGTCCGACGATAACGCAAGGTCTTGGAATGCCGATACGCCTTTGGCGGCGAAGGTGGCGAACGCTGAAACGCCCGCGGCCGCAAACGATGCGGCATTGGCGGACACTGCGTCAAACACGCCTTTGCCTGCCGCCTTGAATTTGCCCATGGTGCCCTCGGCTTGGGCAACCTGCTTGCGAATGTCAACGAACGCACGCTCGGCCTGTTTTATGCCGGTATTGATGAACTCGCTAACGATGGGGATTGATACGGCCATCACACCACCTTCACAATCTTGGCCACGGTCGTCTTGCCATGCTTGTATTGGAGGGCGTACGACGACTCATTCATGATCTTTTCCACCAGTTTCCGCAACTTTTCCTGAACGTCGCTTGCGGACAGTTCGTAGGCTTTCCACATGGTGCGGGACGGATTGCCGTACCGGGACGACAGCACGTTGATCATTTGGGCACCTTGCGGGGTGGTCGATTTGCCTGCCATGTCAAACAGGGTGGCGGTACGGCTGTTCCACTTCATGCCGAACACGGCCGCCTTCTTTTTTGACCCGGACGTGAACGCTTTGATTGAGCGGGTTTCTTGGCTGGTGCTCCACGGGAGCAGACTGGTAGCTTCGTCGTTGGCCGTCGTGACGGCTTCACGGACACGGGCACCTCGAGCGTAACGGGCCGCCTTGTTGGCTAACGATCGTTCGCGGCCGCCCACGTTGTAGGCACGTTTCCAACCGGACATCGGTGCGTCGCCGGGAAGCAGGCGTTTGGCTTCCTGCACCATCGGCTTGGCGATTTCCGCAAAATCTTTAGTGATTTGGCGACGGGTTTTCTTGTCCATGGCGTTCAGGATCGCCAAGGCTTCCTTGACACCCTTGACTTCCATGGTCGGCCCTGTCATCGCTTCTGCTCCTTGATGATGGCGGCCACGGTCGCCACGTCCTCGAAGTCAAATGGTACATCAGGCGGCCACCAGCCGGTGCTGATTAGCAGTTCTGCTAATGAGCGTCGGTAGGTGCCGGGGAGAAAGGGCCGACCACTTCTTCGGACACGACCTCGAGTTCCACCAGTCGGTTGATGAACGAGTCAAATTCGACGGGCACGACCACCTTGTCACGTTTGCAACATTCCCACGCCATGAAAGCAAGGTCTTCCATGCCGATACCGGACGCAAGGTCACCGGCTTTCTTACGGTATTTGCGTTCCCATGCGATCACGGTTTGCAGGTTGGTGGTGATGACGAACGGGCCGTCACCGATGTTGACCTTCAGGTGAAGTTTCATGTCGGGCCTTTCGGGTTTGGTTTAGGTCAGGATTCCGACCATGCCCATGTGCCACCGTTGAAGGTGACGGACACGGTGGCAAGTTCTCCAAGCGTGTACGCAACGGGCAGTTCAGCCAAGAACCCGCCAGTGAGGGTGCCCAGCGGGTTCGTGGCCGACGTAGCGGCGGACGATCCCTTGATAGTGATGTTCGTGGAGGTGCCCACCAACGACTTGAGGCTGGCGTACGTCTCGCTCGAGGCGGTCGACCAGTACAACTCGACGGTGATGCTGTTCGTCTGCAAACCGGCAGTGTACTTGCGGGCGGTGTCACCGAACGCGGTGTTTTCCAACTGGTCGAACGCTTGGCTGATGGTGGCCGACGTGCACTGATCGGACAGGTCAACTGCGTTGATCGTAATGACAGGATTGGACAGGTAGGTCGACGTGGCCATGATTACTCCTTGGGATTGTTGCCAGCGTCGGGAGCCGTGTTCTTATTTTTAGCAGATTTACCACCGGCGGTGTGGACTTCCTCAACGAAACCTCCGGCAATCAACGCTTCCACGTTGATGCCATCCACGGGTTCGTAGATTGCTCCCAGTTCGCCGATACGGGTGGAAATGATGCGAAGTGCCATTGTCAACCTGCCTGTGCCTGTAGGGGAATTGTGAGGTCGTAGGCGGGGAATTCTTGTCCGCCGATTTGGATGGATACCGGGCGGCCATCCATCACCGCCACGTTCTTTTCCAGCAACTTCGCACAGATAGCGAGAATGTCGCGGAGTGCGTCAAGGTTGGATGGGCCGAGGCTGAACACTCGAGCCTGAAACGTCATTTTTACGATGTTGCCGTTCCACGATTCCCACGATGGTGCATCCAAAAAGACGCAGGGTGGGTTGATTTTGGCGGGGTCGGTGACGACCCGTAGTCCGCTGATCGTGGCGAGCGTGGCGGACAGGTCGTCGATCGCCTCGTTGAACAGGTCGGTGTAGGCCATCTCATGCGACCTGCGGCCTCGAGATGCCGAGCAGCTGTTTGATGAGCGGTGACAGGCCGGTGGTCGGGGCTTGCCCCATGTCGGAGAACGACGCGAACTGGTCGATGGCTCCACGCTGACGGTACAGGGCACCGCCATACATGATCGTGCCAAGCGTTACGTCACCGGACGGGCTGGTGGTCAGGCTGTCCACATACCCGGATTCTTCGCGGCGGCGGTAGCAGAACGCATTGGCGGCGGCCGCACACTGCGTCAGGAACGCGGTTTCGGCTCCGCCCGCAAGCGTGATACCCAACCAGTCTTGAATCTGCGTGTAGGTGATCCAAGTGCAGACAGGCGTGTAGGCGATCGTGCCGGTAATGGCGTTGATCGACTCCGGGTCTTGGTCGTCGGCCCACATGACCGCGTTGGCGATCGGATACGACGTGTCGTACTCGATGATGCCGTCGCTGTCGACGTTGATCGGCAAATACTGTGGGAGGGCGTACACCGTGTGCGTGCCGTTGTACGCCGCTCCCACACCTGCGACTGTCACCGATCCGCCCACCACGATCTCGTTGGGGGTCAATGTGGTGGCGGTGACGTAGCCGGGAACTATGACTCCGTATTGGACTGTGTAGGTCGCCATGTGGCGGCCCCTCCGATCAGGCCTGCGTGATTTTGCGGATCATCGACGACACGGCAGCGAAGGTGCTGACGTAGCCGTAGAACGAGAAGGTGCGGCCGAGGGTACTGGGCACCTCGACGGACATAAGCCCCTGAATAGCCTCATAAAACTCAAACGCCTTCTGACTGTTCGTGATAATCATGGTCTTGGCAGCGAAGTTGCTGTCAACGACGATCTCAAGGCCGAGCGGGTTGGAGCCGACCCATGTGGTGGCGTTGCCGCCGCCCAAAGCGTTCATGCCCTGCAGACCGGGTGCACCAACGTACGGGAACACCGGTCGATTTGAGCCGTCGACGAGTTGTCCCATCTGTCCCCATACATCGGGACTGACGAAACATGTATCCGGGAAGAAGTTGGTTCCGTTGGACACGTCCACGGCCGCGTCGTAAATCGACTTCATGAGGTCGGTGACGGTGCCGTCCCACACGCCGCTTGAGGTGGCGGCGGCCAGTAGTGCGTCGGCGGCAAAGTTGTCGGACGCAATCATGTATTCGCCCATGAGGTCGTTGAGGATCAACTGCATGGCGGCGGGCGACGTGAACGAAATGTCCTGAACCGACAATGTGACCTGTCCCGCCAACGTGGTCTTGCTGACGCTGTTGGAAGCAATCACCATGGTCGTTGCGGACACTGCGTCGAATTCGGCGGCCTGTGCACCCACGCTGGTGTGCGTGGTGATGGTCGGACGCACAAACGTCTTTTGTGCTCCACCGTCCGGGTAGGCACGGGCACCGAGGCGGTTGACGACCGGACGGACAAAGTTGATGTTTTGCACCAACGGGCCCAACACGGGCACCGGCAACAGACCGGGCGTGTTCGTGGTGGCGATGTCACCAGCGGCGGCCTCGAAGGTCGACTGGTTCTCCTTCTTCCACTCGGCCACCTGACCGTTCACCTTGGCGAACGTGTCGCCTCCGATGTGGTAAGCGGCCATCCACTCACCGGCCGAAGGCAGGCGGGGAGCCTTACGCGGCTGGGCGAAAATGGCGGGGGCGGTGGGTGCGGCTTCGGGGGCGGCGGCTTCGACTTCGGACACTTCGTTCTCCTCGTTCAGGATTTGTTGGTTTTCGGTGTCGGGAGTCGTGTCCGCGGAGGCGGCCACATCGGTGATGGTAGCACTGGCAAATGCCGGAATGGGGACAAGTGACAACTCCCGCCATTCGGCCGCTGTGATGACGGTGGTGCCGTCCTCCATTTGGTAAGAGTCGATCACGTCGACACCCACAGAAACGCTATCCAGCACGCCTTCCTTGGCCAGTTGCAACGCTTCGTCGCCCGCAGCTGTGGCGGCGATTTTGGCGGTGAACAGCATGCCCGAACCGTCGGCGGCTTCGCGTCGTTCGGTGACAAGGCCGACCGGCTGGCTGGCATCGTGGTACATGAACAGTTTGGGGGCTTTGCCGTCGACCGGCAGGGAGCCGGGGGCGAACATGACGGATTCGCCACCACTCACCGTGGCGGACACTTGATAGGGGGCGGCGAGGCCGGAGATTTCGCGGCGGCTGGTGGTTTCGCCTGCGGCCGCTTCAACGTCCAATGCGAAGCCTGCTGATAGTTGAATGTGCATCAGTTCTCCAATGGTTCAGTGTCGGGTGTTTGTGTGGTTTCGGGCATCTCTTGCATGCTGTCCTCGAGCACGCCTTGCAGATAATCGTCGATGTCGAATTTGACGTAGGTGCCTCGCGGTAGCACGTTGTTCATGCTGAGTGTCTGTGACACGCAGTCCAAGTATTGGCGGGCACCGAACAGGTACAGATCCTCTCGGGCACCACGGCTGGTCGTGTATTGGTACGACCCGATGTTGACACCAGCCAAGTAGAACGGAATGTTGGTGAGGCGGCACAGTTCTTTGGCTTGGAATTCGGCGGACTCGACCATCAGCATGTTGTCGGGCAACGCTTTGGTTTCGGTGTAATCCAAGAATTCGTTGAGTGCGGCCGTCTGATTGGACATGCGGGCACTGTTGAACGCGGCCGCAAGATCAGCCAGTTCTTGTGCGGACAACGGCTCACCGCCGGTTTGTTTCAACACGCCGGACGGCATCGCTGATTGGGCGTTGCGGTAGCGGGACTCCTCGAGGCGGAGAGCGGTAGCGACGGCTTGTTCGGACATGTAGATGATGCCTTGCACCGGGCTGATGAACTGCACCAAATCCTCCGGCGGGATCATCCCACCTTGGAAATACACTTCGCTCGAGGGAGCGAACCAGACGGGCCCGGACTGATCTTGTGTTGTGACGGTGCCAGCGGGAAGGCGGGTGAACGATGCGGGGAAGCCGTCAGCGGTGCGGCTGGTGATGTACCAGAACGCACGACCGAAGAAGAACAGGTCGTCCAACGTCCACGACATAAGGGTGCTGTACGGGACGGACGGGTCGGGTTGGCGGAGCCACGCTCGAGGGGCTAAGTCGACTTCTTCCATTTCCAATGTTTGATCGTTCCACCGTTCGGTATACATGCACAGGTAGGTGGAGCCGATTACCGAGGCGAGAAGGTCGCGGGCACGGCTGATCGTCGGCACCGACATGGCACGGTTGCGTGCTTCGCCTTCGTAGTAGGTGTAATAGGCACCGACAAAGTTGATGCCGTTTGCTTGGCTGGTGTAGCCGCCATAGGTGCCGTACCCGGAAAACGAACCTGACCCGGCGGCGGCCGCTTTCACATGGGGTTCAGGGGCGGGGCTGATCGCCGCTTTGTTGACGCTTCGACTGAAAATTCCCATGATCACTCCGTTGGTCGGTGGTGGCCGCCCCGCCCGACACGGGACGGACACCAGCACCCACGATAGTGCTATGGGGCGATCGCAAGTATGGGTTTCGTGCGACTTATCGGCCTCGACGACAAGGCGATAGCCCACACCATGCAACGTGCCAGTTCGATCGGCCCCGGCGATTTCTGCGATGACAGCACGGTGCCCTGTGCCGTTTTGGTGAGCACAGCACGGCAAACATGTTCGGTGAGGGTGCGTTGACCGCGTTGCGTCACCTTGCCCTCCACCAGCATTGACCGCACCAGACTCGAGAACTTGAGCAGTTCGCCATAGCCGACAATGGTGGTGCGACGTGACAGGACAAGCGGACAGTGAATTTCCAACGTGGGTGTCAACGCCAACTGCACGGTTTGGTCGGCCATGACCCGCTCAATTTCCGCCCACATCTGATCTTCCGAATTGGCTACAAATTCGACGCAAACGTGGGCTTTATTGTCCGCCACCACCGACCGGACACCCACATACCGGGCTTCGTCCACGCTCGAGTCCACCGCCAAAATTCCTCCGGGCGGCATCGACTCCTCGGTTTGCAGGTCAGCCCACTGGCCTGCATCCAGCCACGCACCACGGGCCGACACCCACATGTTCAGGTGGGCACGCATAAACGACTCTTTCTTTGACGCGGCCCGTAGTGCTTTCACCGTCACCGTGGTGCCTAATGCCGGATTCGCCCAGCCCCACCACTGCTCGTCCGCCGGGTTCACGCCGGGCGGCATCGACCACTCGGCAAAGTAGGTGTCCCCGCACACGCCACCGTCAATCTCGGCCACCGCCATCTCCCGCATCTGAATCATGACGGTGGAGCCTTCGTCGCCGGCTGTGGAAAAGCACGCCAACAGCGGGTTGGGTCGGGCAATCATGGACGGCCGTAATGCGTCGTCGATGCAGTTGGAACCGATGTCAAACAGTTCGTCAACGACGATCAGGTCATACGATCCACCGTGCAAGTTGGGGGTGGCGGCACGCACCTCCCACTTCGAGCCGTCCGGCATCAGCACGGCTTTACGGCCGACAGCGTTTGTGACCTTCGCCCCGTACTGGGCCTCAAGGATCGGGGCCAAGGCGGTGTGGATGGCCTCCGCACGATCAAGCCGGTTAGCCACCGACAGCACGGATTGGGGGCGGCCGCGATACCGGGCACCATCAGTCAGAAACCAGCCGAGCACCGCTTGAAGCAAAACCGACTTTCCGTTTTGACGGGCCGTCGACACCAACGCCTCACGGAAATGCAATTCGCCGTTGTCGTCCAACATCAACATGCCCTCGAGGGCGTGCACCTGCCAACCCATCAACTTGACACCCATATGTGCATTAGCCCAGCGTGCGACCTCCATGCCCCAGGACTTCCCCCCAACATCCACAGTCTCGAGTCGCGGTCGATCACGACCAATCACGGCATCTACCTGCTGGTTCTCGCCAGTTCCCGCCAGTTCCCGCTGGTTATCCACAGATAAGATAAAGGA
>Ga0208783_10001273_pt1 | contig 14999 bp, 11 predicted proteins | sample DEB19_08_DNA_2_FD_184529 | JGI IMG/M metagenome (GOLD analysis project Ga0208783, IMG submission 184529) | Aqueous microbial communities from the Delaware River and Bay under freshwater to marine salinity gradient to study organic matter... | ecosystem: Environmental > Aquatic > Marine >... | reverse complement strand
CCGCCACTCGGACTGTTTCCAATCCTTGCGGCGAGCCCCCAATCATAGCAGCCGTTTGACCGAGGTCAACAGGCTGTTTTCTCGGGAGTTTTTTTCGCGAGTCCCCTTTATCGGCATCATGACGAAGGGACATCAGTCGGGGTCCGTGGTGAGACCCGAAGGCCCCGTCGCGAATCGCGACACGTGCGTCGCGAGCCTAGTTTTCAGCCCCCAACACCACGGGCACTTCGAGCCGATGGCCTTCCCGCAACACGGCGATCAGCACCTGGTCGCCAGGATTTCGCGACTCCACCGCTGACAGAAAATCGTCCGCCGTCCGCACACTTTGCCCATCCACGGCGACAATCAAATCCGCTCCGGAACGATCGACCCGCGAGGTCTCCACGGTAAAGGGCCCCTGGCGTCGCCGCTCCCGAATGATCTTGAACCCTCGCATGCCCGATCGTTCCGCAGGACCATCCGGGGCGAGCTCGGCGACCACGAGACCGGCGTCGGACTGATACACCCGCGAGATTCCGGCATCGGGCCGGACAACCTTCCCCTTGGCGATGAGCTGCGGAACGATTCTTCCGAGGGTCCCCACGGGAATGGCAAACCCCACCCCCGCACTCTGCCCCGTTCGACTGGCAATCGCGGTCGTCATGCCGATCAGCCTGCTGCCACTGTCCACCAACGGCCCCCCCGAGTTGCCGGGATTGATCGCTGCGTCCGTCTGAATGATCGATTTGATTGTCCGGCCCGTGCGGGTGGGAAGCGACCGATTCAGGCTCGAGATGATCCCCGTGGTCAACGTCCTCTCGAGACCAAACGGATTCCCGATCGCAAACACCCGCTGCCCAACCCGAAGGTCTCCGGACGTGCCAAACACCACCGGATGAAGCACCGTTTCAGGGGCGTCAAGCTTGATCACCGCCACGTCCGTCGCGGGATCCACCCCAACGACCCGAGCCGCGTGCGACGAGCCGTCGTATAGCAACACCTGGATTTCCTTGGCACCCTCCACCACGTGAAAGTTGGTCAGCACATGCCCTTGACGGTCGAGCACGATCCCGGAGCCGGCGCCCTCAGAGGGCACCTCCATCAGAAACAAGCCCGTTGCAACGGTGGCCTTCGTGTTGATGTTGACGACACTTCGATTGACGGCGTCGTAGACCGCGATGTTGGTCTGCTCCTCGGGCGTAAACCGCCGATCCACCGTTCCCCCAGCCACCGTCTCCCCAACGGCGCCAGGGTCTTGAGCCAGCGACTGCCTCTCCAACCCCCACACGGATGCGACGACCATGGCAGCCGCAAGGCACCCCCAGAATCCGAATCGTGTTGTCATCACATCCTCCACAGGCTCACCCGACCAGTCGACGCCACCGCCTTGATCGGTTCCCGATTATTGAGATCTGGAGCCGCACGAACCAAGGCGAACGCCCGGAGATTCGCAGCAACCACGCCCCCTCGTCACCTGAAAAACCCTGAAAAACTCGGCAAGACCGACGTTGGCGGGCGACGCGTGGGTACCTATGCTTGCCAAATCCCCTTGGCCGACCCCGGCCTGTAGCACTCGGAGCGCCCGCCATGTTCCGTTTTTGGTTGCCCGTGATCGCGTGTGGTCTCGCATGTGTCGGCGGATTTCCGCTGGAAGCGACCGCATCGCCTGCGGCCACCGTGACCTTCGTCGAGTCCTGCCCCACCACCGAGGATCAGCCGATGGTCTCGGCGGTCGGGGTTCGTGGGGATGCCGCCGAACCTCCCGCGACGGTTCATGTCGTCGTCCTGATGGATACGTCCGCAAGCCAAACGGGCGTTCATCGGGAGCATGCCACCGAAGCCCTCGTATCCTTGCTTGCCTCCGCACGCGACACCGATCGCTTTTTGTTGGCTGCCGCCGATATCACCGCGAAGCCACTCGTGGCTGGCTTCCATCCGGCTACGAGCGACGCGATCAAAAACGGCTGCCTGATCCTCGACTCGCGGGCTCCGCTCGGCTCGACCGACCTCGCCGCCAGCCTCGAGCAGGCCGCCGACATGCTGGCTGGAATCCCCGGCGATCGGGCCATCGTCTACATCGGAGATGGCCCCGGCCTCACCGGTGCCGACCCGTTCGACATGGCGCGGGTGATGGATCGGCTTCATCGCGACCATATCCCCGTCTCGAGCGTGGGGATCGGCCCGCAGATCAACTGGGCCTGCCTGGCTGCGGTCGCCAACGCCACCGGTGGCATGATGGCCATTCCTGGTGAGCCCGAGCAGGTTGTGGAGGCCGGTCGATGCATCGCCTCATCGATCGCGCAGCGGATCACCTGGACCGACTCGGCCGCCGTGTCGACCGCGAAGCCCGATGCCCAGGTCCGTATGCTCCCGGGACGGATGCCGCCGCTTCGCTCCGACCGCGACTCGATCGTGCTCGTGGTGGGCGACCTGGAGGGGGCGCGGCTGAACCTCGATGCCGGTTCTGCAACCTCCTCATCGCTCGAGATCCCACCGGCAGCCCCGCACGACGAAAATGCCTTCCTGAGGGAACTCGCCCGAAATGCCTGGTCCACCGACGGCGTCTTTCTGCCGATTCTCGGTCGTGACGGCCTCGCCGGCGCCCGCGCCCAGGTGCGTGGTGAGGCTGCCACCCTCGCAGCCCTTTCGCGTCAGGCGGAAGCCACCGGCGCGCATGCCTCGGCCGTTCGACTGGCCGAGGCTTCGCTCCGCCGCGACCCCGACAACACGGATGCCTCGCTGGTGCTCGCCGTCGCCCAGCGTCAGGTGAGCGGAGAACCATCCGAACTGCCGGCTCCTGACGCACCATCCGCCTCCCCCACGGAAGCGGCCCAGGAACTGGCGGAGCTCGAATCCATGCGCCGCGTTCGAGCGCAGGCGCTCGAGCAGGACGTGGCCGTCAGGCTGCGGGAGGCTCGCACGCTGCTCACCACCGACCCCGACCAGGCTCGCGTCGCGCTCAAGGAGCTTCAAGGCGTGATCGAGAAAGACACCGACATCGACGAGGGCTCCCGCCAGCGACTCCTGTCGCAGATCGAGATGCGGGTTCGCGAGTCGATCGTGCGTTCACGCGAGAAGGTGGAACACGACCTCGCAGCCGAGCGACGGGCGGCCATCGGTCGTGAGCGCGCCCGCCTCACCAGCGAACTGCAGCGTCGTGAGGAGAAAATCAAGCAGCTCACCGAGCGATACGATGCGCTGGTCGAGGAAGGCATTCGCTACGGCTACCGGCGGCCCACCACGGCCTTCGTTCAGGCCGAGCGAGACGTTGCCGAATCCATCGCCGACGAAGCACCGCCACTCTATGCCAATCAAGGCGTGCCCATGCCAGCCCGAGAGCTGGCCCGCACCGCCCCGATCGTGGCGGGCATCCTCAACTACGACGCGCAAAACGTTCGCGTGCGACGGGACCAGGAGCGGGGCTTCATGGACGTGCTCCACCTGGCCGACGTGTGCGCCATCCCATTTGCCGACGAGCCTCCGGTCGTCTATCCGAGTGCCGCCCGCTGGAAGGAACTCACGCGTCTCCGCGAGAAGTACAAGTCGGTCGATCTCGCCAATCCCGGCAGCAAGGAAGAGCGGATCTACGCAGCTCTGGAGGAGCCGGTGTCGCAGTTTGAGTTCAATGAAACTCCCCTTCGTGACGTCGTGGCGCAGATTCGCGACTCCAGCAACATTCCGGTCGAACTCGACGTACGAGCCCTCGAGGATGCCGGCATCGACCTCGACACCCCGATCACGCAGACTGTCTCGGGCGTGTCACTCCGTTCCGCGCTCCGCATCATGCTTTCGAACATCGACCTCACCTACATCGTCAAGGACGAGGTGCTCCTTATCACGACGAAGGAAAAGGCTCAGGAAAACCTCACCGTGAAGGTGTATCCGGTGGCCGACCTCGTTCTGCCAATCGGTGCCGACGGTGGCGTCAACCCGTTCCAAACCGGCGGCGGCATGGGCGGTGCCGGCGGCATCAATAGCGGCATGGGCATGGGTGGTGGCATGGGCATGGGCGGCGGCATGGGCGGCATGGGCATGGGCGGCATGGGCGGCTTCTGCTGGGTTGCCCGTGAGGTCTATGGCGTGCACGACGTCCGATGGCTCGTCTTCCGCGACTGGATGATGAACGATGCCCCACACTGGTTGCGATCCGTCTATGGCGCTCACGGCGAGTCGTGCGCCGCGTGGCTGCGTGACAAGCCGCTCGCCAAGGCCGTCGTGCGTGGCCTCATGGATCGAGTGATCACCGATCACGCGCCGAATGCCTCGTCACTGGCCGGCCACTTCCAGGTGGGTGCCGCCAAGAACCGCGCCGGCACGAGTGGCGACGTCGTTCATACGGCGTCCACGTCACGCCCCAACGACCGAGGACCGAAGGAGCCGACCACGTCTGATCGCACGGGCCTGCCGGCCTCGGTGCTCAACTCCTCCGATCTTGCCGCCGCCATCCGAGGGTTTCTCCCCGCTTTGAATGCATCGGCATCGTCGACGGCCGACGCCCGTGACGTCGCCAACCGTCTGGCCCAAATCCGCGTTTCCTCCGCTGAACTGGGGCGTGCCGGGGAGTTCGACAAGGCAGCCGACCTCATCTCGGCAACCATCGCCTGCGGCTATCCGGAGCCATGGATGTATGAGTCGCTCGCCCTGGCGATGGAGGCGGCGGGCCGTTCTCGCGACGACGTCGAGCGGGCGTTGCTCTCGGCGGCCGATTTTGCCTCCGGACCGGTCGAACTCATGCAGCTCGCCAACTACCTGGCCCGCTTTGGCTCCGACAAGCAGGCGATCCGTATCTGTCGGCACATCGCCCGACTCGATCCTGTCAATCGTGAGGCGTACGCCTTGGCCATGTCGGTGGCAGCCCGATCAGACGATGTCAACACGCTGATGTGGGCCTGCCCTGGCGTGCTCTCCTATGAGTGGCCTGCCGCCCAGCACGACATCACCACGCGGGCGGCACGACTCGCACGGTCGACCGCAGAGCGCCTTCGCGAAGATGGCCGCAAGGACGAGGCCGAGGCCTTCCAGGCCTACGTCGACGCGGCCCTTGTTCGCGACCTCGTCATCGACATCTCATGGAATGGCGATGCAGACGTGGATCTGGCCGTGGAGGAACCCACCGGCACCGTCTGCTCGATGGCGTCACCTCGCTCGTCCGGCGGCGGTCTCCTTCTCGCCGACGAAGCCGCAACGTCCACGCCTTCGGATGCCACCCGTCATGAGCGATACGTTGCGACCGCCGCGTTTCCTGGGCAGTATCGCGTTCTCGTTCGGCGAGCCTGGGGCAAAATCGCCGCCGATACCGTTACCGCCGAACTGACGATGCACCGGGGGACGGAGCACGAACAGACGCTTCGTCGCCAGATTCGCCTCGGCGCCGACGACGAGTTTCTCACCATCAACGTGCCAGAGGGGCGTCGCATGGAACCGCTGGCGGATGCCCAGCTGGCTCAGGACGTGGCCACCCAGCAGACCATCGGCAAGGCCGTGCTCGCCCAGCAACTCGCCGAGATGACCGACCCGGCCGCCTCGCAGGCGATGTCGGAGAGTCGGGGTGGTCAAACGGGCCCGATCGCTCCCGGCCCCAACGCCCCGTTCAACGGAAGGGGCGCCGTCGGCTATCAGCCGATCATCTCGACGCTCCCCGAGGGCACCAACATCTCAGTCCGGGCCGTGGTTTCAGCTGACCGTCGATACGTGCGATTCTCCGGCCAGCCACTCTTTTCCGGGGTCGGGCAAGTGACCACTTTCAGCACGTCTGGTGGCGGTGGTGGTGGCATGGGCGGGATGGGCGGCGGCATGGGAGGCATGGGTGGCGGCATGGGCGGTATGGGTGGTGGCATGGGCGGCATGGGTGGTGGCATGGGCGGTATGGGTGGTGGCATGGGCGGCATGGGAGGCATGGGCGGTGGTATGGGCGGCATGGGTGGCATGGGCGGTGGCATGGGTGGCATGGGTGGCTTCTGTTGGGTTGCCCGCGAGGTCTATGGCGCCACCAACCCCCGCTGGCTGCTTTTCCGCGAGTGGCTCCACACCGACGCGCCGCGTTGGCTGCATGATCTCTACGGGGCCCATGGCGAGGCGTTTGCCGCATGGCTCCGCGACAAGCCGGCCATGAAGACGGCGGTGCGCATCCTCATGGATGCGGCGATCACTCAGGCGGAGGTGTCATGCCCCGCTTCGGAGTGATCCTGGCGGCCGCCGGACAGAGCAGCCGCTTCCACGACACCAACTACAAAAAGCCGTTTGCCCCGCTCGCCGGACGGCCCGTCTGGCTCCATTCGGCCGAGAAGTTCACCGACCGCGAGGACGTCAAACAGGTCGTCGTCGTGGTCGCCCCCGAGGATCGCGAGTCGTTTCTCGAATCGTTTGGCGCCAACCTCGCCTTCATGGGCATCACGCTCGCCGAAGGCGGCGCGACGCGTGCCGACTCGGTCCGCAACGGCCTCGAAAAACTTTCGGATGACATCGACGTTGTGGCCATCCACGACGCCGCTCGTCCCTGCATCGCTCCGGCATGGATCGACAAGGTCTTTGCCACGGGAGCCCGCACGGGCGCGGCGATCCTCGCCATTCCGGTGGTGGGAACGCTCAAGCGGGTTGATGCCAACCACATCATCACGGAAACGGTCGACCGTACGTCGCTGTGGGAGGCCCAAACACCCCAGGTATTTTCCCGCAGCCTTCTCACCAAGGCCTTTGCGGCCCACGCCGATGGACAGGCCACCGACGAAGCCTCGCTCATCGAACGGATCGGGCATCCCGTCACCGTCGTTCCGGGCTCTCCCATCAACCTGAAGATCACCTGCCGCGAGGATCTCCGCCTCGCCGAACAGTCCCTCAAAGCCCTGCCCGCGCCGAAACTCGGCGGCCCGGCCCACCCCTTCGCCGATGGCGACCTCTGGCGATGACGCACATGGCGAATGACCTCGTCACCGAGTTCGAGGCCCGTGGACTCGTTCACCAGTCGACGGACGCGGCCGAACTTCGGGAGTGGCTCGCCACGCCAGGCCGCCGCGTCTACGCCGGGTTCGACCCGACGGCCGACAGCCTTCACGTGGGCCATCTCGTGGCGCTCGTGCTCCTCAGGCGGGTCGCCGCGGCCGGCCATGAGCCCGTCGCCCTCATTGGCGGCGCCACGGGCATGATCGGCGACCCGAGCGGACGCAGCGACGAACGCAACCTTCTTTCACCGGCCGAACTCGAGGCCAACATCGCCGGGGTGGGCCGTCAGATCCGCGCTGTGCTCGGGTCCACCAGCGACCGCGTGCACGTGGTCAACAATGCCGACTGGATGCGGGGCGTGGGCTACCTCGAGTTTCTTCGTGATGTCGGGAAGCACTTTCCCCTGTCGCAGATGCTCGCCAAAGATTCGGTGAAAAGCCGACTCGAGCGGGACGGAGGCATCTCCTACACCGAGTTCAGCTACATGCTGCTGCAGGCGTGGGACTTCGTGCACCTGTCCGACGCGCTCGACTGCCGCGTGCAGATCGGTGGCAGCGACCAATGGGGCAACATCACGGCCGGCATCGAGCTTGGCCGACGGCTCCGCAGCCGCGATCTCCACGGCATCACCTGCCCGCTTCTCACGAAGTCGGACGGAACCAAGATGGGGAAGACCGCCTCCGGTGCCATTTGGCTCGATCCGAAACGGACCAGCCCCTATCGGTTCTACCAATACTGGATCAATCTCGACGACGACGATGCCGGCCGCTGCCTTCTGCGGCTCACGGAAGTGCCGCTCGACGAGATCGCCGACCTTGATGGCAAACGGGCCGCCAATCCAGCCGCTCGCGACACGCAGAAACGTCTCGCCGAGGAACTGACTCGACTCGTGCATGCCGACACCGGGCTCGCGGCCGCCCGTCAGGCCACAGCGATCTTTTTTGGGGCCGAGATCGCCAGCCTCGATGACGACGCCCTCTCGGAAATCTTCGCCGACGTGCCAAGCCGTGAGTTTCCACGGTCGACCCTCGAGGGAGAGGGCCTTCCACTCATCGAAGCGCTGAAGGCGACAGGCCTTGCCGCCAGCGCGAGTGCGGCGCGACGAACGATCGAGCAGGGGGGCGGCTACGTGAACAACCGTCGGATCACCGACGCAGCCCACCGTCTGACCACCGGCGACCTCGTCGGCTCGTCAACGCTCGTGCTCCGATCGGGCAAGAAGTCGTATGCGGTGGCTCGGTTCGTCTGAAAAAGCCTGTCTCGTGCCGGCCTTGACGCCCGAACACGCGATCGCGAACGTTCGCACTCTCCGGAGGTACCTCCATGCGATTCCTCATCTTCGCGATCGTTGCCGTGATGCCCGTCGTCACCTCGACATCCATCCGTGGCGAGTCGGTGGTCGCACCCCGTGATGGCATCGCTCCTCTCGCCGATCGCCTCAAGACGGGCCTGAGGGTCCAAAAGCCTCGCGATGCCGCCTTCATCGACACCGTCGCCGCGCGGGTTCAGGACGGTCGCATCCCCGAGCGACTGGTCGATTCCACCTACAGCTGGGCGATCAGTCGCGGGAAGAAATACCCGTTTCCGGCATTTGAATACGTCATTCGACTGAAGGCCGAGAAACTGGGCGTGCCGTTGGAGGCTCCCTGAGACGGTAGACCGCGTAGGCACCGTTGGCGTGCAACCGCTCCCCGGGCATCGCCTCGACGAGCGGGGCGTCGATGGGCACAACGATGTGATCGGCACCATAGCGATCAGCCACCTCGATGAGCCGATGGCTGCCCAGCGACGCCGTCGATCGCTCCATCTCGGCGAGGCTTCCCGTGGGGGAGAAGCAGTCGAGGATTCGCTGCCGCCAGGCCACGAGGGATGCCGGATCCTGGGGGCTGTTTTTCCAGCAGACCACCTCGCGGCGTCCGGTTCGCCAGGTGAGGCTCGCCGCCCCTCGCGGCGTGAGGAAGCAGGCGTCGGCAGGCGTATGGTCCCGGATCCACTCGCAGATATCGGCCCACCCGGCGGCGGCGACCTTGCCATCGCTTCGTGGCCAGGGGGGCGAACCGCCGTGCGTCGGCCAGTGGGATGATTGGCCGATCAGATCGAGTGCCACGATCGCCATCGCAAGCCCGCGGACCAGTCGGGGCTGCACTCCGCTGACTCGACGGCAGATCGCGTCATCGGCCAACGCAGTCGCAGCCGTCGTCGCCAAGGCGAAGGGCACGGCCACGTCCGCCAGTCGAAACCAGTAGTAGCGCAGGAGTCCATACGCGGCCGTCGGCGCCCACGGCTCGATCGCGGCGATCACGATCCCGGCCAGCGACACACCGAGCGCCACGATCGTAAAGGTGGTCACGCGGCGACGTTGAGGCGACGGCGGAAGCCACCCGAGGAGCAGCCACCACACACCCACCGCCAACACGTGCCGGGCCATCATGCCATCGGCGAACGTGCGTGGGAGCAGGTGATGCGAAAGCCGGTCGACCACGTAAATCCTGATCCCTTCCGCCCGCGTGGCGGCATCGGCGCCTGAAGCGAGCCCAAGCGCCGGGATCACGCCGGCGGCGGCCGCCCCAAGGCCGATGGCGAGGCACGCCGTGTCGCCCCACCGCACGACGCCCTGCGAACGGTTTTTTGTTCGCTCCATGAGCCACGTGGCCGCCGTCGCGACACACGCCCAGCCGCCCACGATCGGATGAATTGCCGTGGCGATGCCGCCGAGGGCAAACGCCCGCGCCTCACGGCCCGACGCGATCTCGCCGAGGCCGCCGAGCACGAACGCCCATGCAAACACCTTCGCCTCGCAGCCGCCGATCACCCATTCCCCTGCCGCGGTGGTCGTGCGGAGGGCGAGGGCAAACATGGCTGCTGCCGCCACACGCCACCCGGCCGACGTGAGCAGCGGCACGACCGCATGGCGAAAACCGATGGCGAGCAACAGCCAGCCCGCCATCCGTCCCATCCACGCCGTCTGCTCCAAGGAGCACGCCGCCGCAACCGGCCCGACCAGGAGATAGAAGACACCGTGCGCGTCAGGCGTTTCGAGGAAGAAATCACCGGCCGCCCAGGTCGGATCGGCCGCGTGACGGGCCTTCGTGAGATACACCGTCTCGTTGACATCGGGAACAGGCCACGCCCCCGAAGCCGCGAAGAGCAGCGCGATCGCCAGCCACTCGATCACGGCCGTTCGTGCCGCCTTCGCACCGCAGCCGCTTTCACGGACCTCGTTCCGCATCTATAACGCCTCGTGGCTCCGGATCGCCGGCACGACTTCGATCACCTCTCCCTCCATAGGATACTGATGAACGCCCCCCGCCCCATGCCGGCCCATGGGCCCGCCCCCGATGGTCCGGCCTCTGCTGCCGGCGGCGCCACCCTCCGGGCGGCCGTGGCCCGCGAAACCCTCGGCATCGTCGGCGCGCCGTTCGCGCTGGCCGCCAAACTGGTGGAGCAGTCTGGGTTCGACGCCATCTACCTCTCGGGCGCGGCCTTTTCGGCCGGCACCCTCGGCGTTCCCGATATCGGCCTGTTCACTCGCGACCAGCTCGTGGAACAGACGCGGATCCTCACGCGATCGGTGACGATCCCGGTGGTCGTCGATGCCGATACCGGCTTCGGAGGGCCTCGGGACGTCGAACACACGATTCGTCTTCTGGAAGAGGCCGGCGCCGCCGCGATTCAGCTGGAGGACCAGCGCGCCGCCGACAAGCGATGCGGCCATCTGGCGGGCAAGCAGGTGGTGGATACCGCGGAGATGGTGGAGAAGATCGCCGCCGCCGTCGCGGGGCGTCGTGATCCACACACCGTGATCATCGGCCGATGCGATGCCAGGAGTGTCAACGGCCTTGACGACTGCCTCGATCGCCTCCGGGCCTACCGCGACGCCGGAGCCGACTGGCTCTTCCCGGAAGCACTCGCATCCCGGGAGGAGTTTGGCCGTGTCGGGGAAGCCTTCTCCGGCAGCACGCCCCTCCTCGCCAATATGACCGAGTTCGGGGCCGGCCCGCTGATCTCGATCCCCGACCTTGCCGGCCTCGGATTTGCGGCGGTGCTGTATCCGGTCACGCTGCTTCGCATCGCCATGAAGGCGATGGAGGCCGGCCTCGGCCTGCTCGCCGAGGAAGGCACGCAGGAAGATCTGCTCGACCTCATGCAGACGCGGGAGGAGCTTTATGATCTTCTCGAGTACGACCCGAAGCATCCCGAGCAGCACCGTTTTGCCCGGCCCCAAGCCCCCCAGGAGTGACTTCCATGGCCGCCCCAGCCCCCTCCTCCGCTGATTTTGCGAAGGGCCTCGCCGGTGTCGTGGCCGGCCGCACCGCGATCTGCTCACTTGACGGCACCCTGCGATACCGCGGCTACGACATCGAGCCGTTGGCCACCGCCGGCAGTTTCGAGGAGGTGGCATGGCTGCTTCTTCACGGCGACCTCCCCACGAAACATCAGCGTGACGACTTCCAGGGCCGCCTCGCCGCCGCGGCGCGAGATCTTCCCACGGCCGTGCTCGAAGCACTCGCGCGGCTCGCTCAGGAGAGTCCGCAGGCGTCGGTGATGGATGCGCTGCGCACCGGCATCAGCATGCTGGGCCTCGTGGAACGTGACGATACGCCCGGAAATCAGGCCGCCCTCCTCGCCCAGGCCGAAAGGCTTCTCGGCCAGACGCCGGCCATCCTGGCAGCGTGGATCGATCTCACGACCGGCTGCTCGCCCGCAGCCTGGCCGGATGGGCCGATCGCCAAGGCGCTGCTCCAACGGCTGATGCGACGCGAGCCGTCGCCGGCCGAGGTGGCCATCTTCGGAACGACGCTCGTGCTGTATGCCGAACACGAGTTCAACGCGTCGACCTTCGCCGCCCGGACGGTCGCCTCGACCGGCTCCGACATGCACTCGGCCATCACCGCAGCCATCGGGGCCCTCAAAGGACCGCTCCACGGAGGAGCGAACGAAAAGGTGCTCGAGGTCCTCGGCGAGATCGGCACCCCCGAACGGGTCGATGCCTGGGTGCATGAGCAGTTTGCCGCAAAGCGGGTCGTGATGGGCTTCGGCCACCGCGTCTACAAGGACGGGGACGTGCGGGCCAAACTCCTCGGCGCGATGTGCCGGGCGATGGTTCAGGGCACCGAAGCCGAGGGGCTCGAAGTGCTGGCCGACCGCATCGAGCGGATCATGCTCGAGAGGAAGGCGCTGAAGCCCAACCTCGACTGGCCCGCCGCCCGCGTGTACCACGCGTTGGGACTTCCCGTGAAGGTCTTCACGCCGATTTTCGTGGTGGCCCGCATGAGCGGCTGGACATCCCACGTGATCGAGCAGATCGGCGACAACCGCATCATCCGGCCATTATCGGTCTACGCGGGGGCGGCACCGCGTGATTACGTGCCGCTGGAAGCCCGCGGCTGATGCCCCACGGTGGCTCGCTGCACGAGCCGACCGATGCGACCGATGCGACAGATGTCACAGATGTCACGGAATCGCCTGGCGGCCGCCACGCATCGACCACGCCGGAACGCGACTCAGCGGGCGCTGGCCGACTGCTCGGCCGCAGCAACGGCTGATTCAACGTCGGCCTGCACGGTGACGGCGGGCACGGCTCCTTCACCCAGGTCGGTCGAGATCTTCAGCTGCTGTTCCACCCGCCCGGCTTCCTTGCCGGCCTGGAACGTGACCGGCAGGATGTGAACCTTCGCGGGCGTGGTGCGAGGCTCGCACGTCAGGCAGCCGCCCTCGCTGGCGATGCCGGTGATGCAGAAGTCGCGGTTCGCACGCACGACGACATTCTTCGTGACGGTCCCCCCGCACTTCACGGCACCGAGCGACAGAAGCTGCGGGCTCACCGTGACCGCGGCCACGACCCGCCCCTCGACGTCCATCGGGATCTGGGCCGCACGGGGATCACTCGTGATCAGGATCAACTGCCCCTTCATGTAGCCCGGTGGCGCATCGGGCTTGAGTCGCATGGTGAGGTCATACTCGGTCTGAGACGCCGTTCGCGTGGGCTTGGAAAGGCTCACCTCGACATTGGGATTCGCACTCCGCACGTCGCTGATTTCCCAGGCCGTGGTGCCGATGCGGGTGACTCGCACCTTGCGTTCGGCGCCCGCTCCCAGATCGACGTTGCCGAGGTCGACGAAGGGTGGATCAAACGTCACATCGCCACGGATGTTGCCCGCCACGCGCAGCTGCACCTCCGCATAGAACGGCTTGTCGAAGGTGACCGTCAGCGTGGCACCATGCTGGCCGAGGAAGGTGCGGGTGTTGAAGGTGGCGACCACCTCCGCCGACTCGTGCGTCTTGAGGTCGTGCTTCGTCACCTCGGGCGACGTGCAGCCGCAGCTCGTGCGCACGCCCACCACGTGCAGATCTTCCTTGTAGAGGTTGCGGAAGCTGAAGCGATATTCGGTTTTGGCCCCCTTGGCCACGGTGCCGAAGTTGTGACTCGTGACCGGAAACATCTTCTTCGCCCACTCCTGGGCAATGGCATCGCCCGGGGCACAGACGGCCGAGGCCACGATCACGGCGGCGAACGTGCATCCAACGAGACCGGAACAACGGCGCATGGAAGAGCCCATGAAGGCGATGGAACAGGCTGCCGATGCAGCCAATCGACGACACGTGAAGACTACGAGTGCCATGGGAAGAGCGTCAACGAGAAGGGATGGCCGACCACTTCCAGTATCCACCCCCCAGGGTGTCGGTAGAAGGTCAGATCGCCTTTTTTCTCGGGAAATGAAGGATTTGCTTCGGCATGACCGATACAGCCCGTGAGGTTTCGTAGAATGGAAAAGTCCGCTCCGAATCTGAGGTGCCCGCGAGGGCTCCCGGGGCAGGCACCGATGCCATGGGCGGCCCGGCCCGTGGCAGCGAACCATACGGGGGCGTACCGGTATCGACCGGATGGCAAGAGGCCCGGATTGCGTGTCGTGGTTGGTCGGCAGGCCACGTGAAAAGTCGACCAAGCTTCAATTGCCGAAGCTCAGTTTTCTCTGGCTGCTTAGTTAAGTAGCCCCGAGCGATGGCCCCAGCCGGAAGGGCCTCCCAATCGGTCGCCAAATCCGGCTCGCTGTGGTTCACCGCCTGGTACGGCCACGGCTAAATTTGTTCTGGGCTGGTTTGCGACGCACCCTGCCGGCCGGGGACGCGCGAACGAGATTCAAGTTGACCGGATACACACGTAGACGTTCGTGCTGAAACATCACGGGACAGGGGTTCGACTCCCCTCGCCTCCACTTCACGCCCGCCGGGCCCTCGTGGCCCCGGCGGGCTGAATCGTGACGCGCTCGCCATCCAGGCGAGCTGTCCTGCGTGCCGGGCCCTCGTGGCCCCGGCGGGCTGAATCGTGACGCGCTCGCCATCCAGGCGAGCCGTCCTGCGTGCCGGGCCCTCGTGGCCCCGGCGGGCTGAATCGTGACGCGCTCGCCATCCAGGCGAGCCGTCCTGCGTGCCGGGCCCTCGTGGCCCCGGCGGGCTGAATCGTGACGCGCTCGCCATCCAGGCGAGCCGTCCTGCGTGCCGAAGCGTGCCATCACGTACATGACCACGAGCCGAAGCCGTAAACGGGACGGCCCAACACGCCGCGCGTTTCACCGCGCCGGTCCCACGGCTCACGCCGTTGGGCTTGGACGGTACGTCGACGCCACCTGTCTGTCCAAGCCCAAGGCCGTAAGGCCTGGGACACGCCCACCACCCCATCCGACCCCGTTGAGCCCCCTCGACCCATCACGTCAAACCCGCCGCACGGTTCACCGCGCCGGTCCCACGGCTCACGCCGTTGGGCTTGGACGGTACGTCGACGCCACCTGTCTGTCCAAGCCCAAGGCCGTAAGGCCTGGGACACGCCCACCACACCATTCGACGCCGTTGAGCACGTCGAACCCGACCACGCCCAACACGCCGCGCGTTTCACCGCGCCGGTCCCACGGCTCACGCCGTTGGGCTTCCACGGGCACCAAATCGCCCCGCCGTGTGAAGAGCGAGGGGTTGCCCATGCCCCGGGAGACGGCGTCAGTGGCGAGCGGAGCCAGGATGGCGGAGCGAAGCCAATGCCGAGCGAGCCAAAGGGCATGGATGCCCGACGCGAGCGTCCGGCGACG
>Ga0208783_10001272_pt1 | contig 15001 bp, 12 predicted proteins | sample DEB19_08_DNA_2_FD_184529 | JGI IMG/M metagenome (GOLD analysis project Ga0208783, IMG submission 184529) | Aqueous microbial communities from the Delaware River and Bay under freshwater to marine salinity gradient to study organic matter... | ecosystem: Environmental > Aquatic > Marine >... | reverse complement strand
GCTTCGACGACTTGATGGCGCGTCACGGCGTGGAGGACGTCCTGTCCGGATGCACTGAGGACGAGGGATTCAAATGGTGCGTGGATAGTATCACCCGCTGTTTGGCAAAAGCGGAAGAATGCGGCGTGCTGCTTGCTTTGGAAAATCATTGGGGCTTGGGGCGGACGCCCGAAGGTTTGTTGCGAATTTTAGACAGCATCAATTCCCCATGGCTGGGCGCACTGATGGACACAGGGAACTTTTTATTCCCGCCCTACCAAGCGGCGGCCTACGACAAGCTGGCTCAAATCGCTCCCAAGGCAGTTTACGTGCAAGCCAAGACGTATCCCGGCGGCGGAGAATGGTATTCACTCGATATTGACTACAAACGCATCGCCAAACTTCTGGCTGATGCGGGCTACTCGGGCTACGTCGCACTGGAAATGGAGGGCAAGGAAGACCCTGACAAAGCCGTGCCCGCCAGTGTCGCCATGCTCCGCAAGGCGTTTGGTTAAAAAGCACGGCAGCACACACGCTGTCCCACACTGTACGAGGTTTTCCCATCCACTCCTTGCATCGCGCGCCGGTGTTTTGTGTAATGCGCCGCGTTCAAGATGAGTTCAGCCAAGAAAAAAACCGACCAGCCAGAGCTGCCTATCGAAGGCACCCCTGCCGCAGCCAGGCCCACGAAGTCTCGCGAGACCTCCAATGGCAACGGCGACCATGTCATCGCCGAGGAAGCCCCGGCGATTGTGCATCGCCCGTTCGATCCGGCCAAAATCGAGCAACCGCTGCATCGCCGCGTCAACACCGGCTTTCTTGAATACGCTTCCTACGTCATTCGCGATCGCGCCATTCCCGCGCTGGCAGACGGTTTGAAGCCCGTGCAACGCCGCATCCTCTGGGCGCTGCATCGCACGGATGATGGCCGCTTCACCAAGGTGGCCAACGTCGTGGGCGACACAATGAAGTTTCACCCGCACGGCGACGCGTCCATCGGTGACGCCCTCGTGGTGCTGACGAACAAGCGTTACCTCATCGAGGGCCAGGGTAACTTCGGCAACATTTACACCGGCGACCCCGCCGCCGCTCCGCGTTATATCGAGTGCCGCCTCACGGAACTGGCGCGAACAGAGCTGTTCAACGACGAGATCACCGAGTTCGTTCCCAGCTATGACGGGCGCAACAAGGAACCCGTTGCATTTCCCTCCAAGCTGCCGCTGACTTTGATGCTTGGCACCGAGGGTATCGCGGTCGGCATGTCCTCGCGCATTCTGCCGCACAATTTCCCCGAACTGCTCCAGGCACAGATCAATATCCTCAAGAAGCAACCGTTCAAATGCCTGCCGGACTTCGCGACGGGCGGTCTGATGGATGCGCGGGATTATCAGGACGGCAAGGGCTCCGTAAAGGTCCGCGCCAAGATCAAGGAGAAGGATGATTCCACCGTTGTCATCAAAGAGATTCCGCCGACTACGACCACGGAGTCGTTGATTGCGTCCATCGAAGACGCTGCGCGCAAGGGCAAGATCAAGATCAAGTCCATCAACGACTTTACGTCCGAGGAAGTCGAGATCGAGGTCAAGGCGGCCAGCGGTTTCAGCACCGAGCAACTGACCGACGCGCTCTACGCTTTCACCGGCTGCGAAGTCACCATTGCCAGCCGCATCGTGGTCATCCGCGACAATCGCCCGGTGGAATTGACCGTCAGCGAAGTGCTCGAAGCCAACACGGCCCAACTGGTGGACATCCTGCGCCGCGAGTTGGAGCTGAAGCAACGCAAGCTCGAGGACGAACTGCACTTCCGCACCTTGGAGCGCATCTTCATCGAGGAACGCATCTACAAGCTCATCGAGAAGTGCAAGACGAACGAGGCCGTGATGGCCGCCGTTTACGAGGGATTCAAACCGTTCCGCCGCCAGATGGTGCGCGACCTGACCGATCCCGACGTGGAGCGCCTGCTGCAAGTGCGCATCCGCCGGATTTCGCTGTTCGACATCAACAAACACCGCGAGGAGTTGGAATCCACCAAGGCGGATCTGGCCGAGACGCAAAAGCATCTCAAGAACGTGGTGAAATACACCGTCGCCCACTTGGAGGCGTTGCTGGAGAAATATGGCCCGATTTACCCACGCCTTACCACGAAGTCTGCGCGCCACGAGGTCGTGGACGTCAAGGCTGTGGCCGCCAAGGCGTTCAAGGTCAGCTACGATCGCGCGAGCGGCTACATCGGCTATAAGGTCAACGGCGACGAGTTCAAGCTGGAGTGCACCAAGTTCGACAAGGTGTTGATGGTTTATAAAGACGGCACCTACAAGGTCACCGAACTGCCGGAGAAGCTATTCGTCGGACCGGAGCTGTTCTACTGCGGCCTGCCCGAGCGCGAACGGGTGTTTACCTGCGCCTATACCGACCGCCATGCCAGTTACCTGAAGCGGTTCACCTTTGGCGGCACAATCATGAACAAGGCCTACGCCTGCATCCCGGAGAAGTCGCGTCTGCTGTTCTTCGCGGCGGACACGCCCAAGATTCTCTACGTGCGCTACAAACCCGCACCGCACCAGAAGATCAATCAACAGACCTGCGACCCGAACGAGATCGAAGTCAAAGGCCCGAAGACCCGCGGCCGCCAGATTTCCATCAAGGACATCAGTTCCGTGACGCCCGAGCCAACCCGCGGCTGGGATGATAGTGCGACCACGACGAAGATCATCTTTTCGTGAACTGGGCGGCGCGGCAGCGCCGCCCCACCTTATCTTTGGTAGGGCAGAGCTGCTGTTCTGCCTTAATCTTAGCTATCATCCTGATTTCCTGATACCTAAATTGAACCTTTCTGATGGCCATTCGTCCTCGACCACGGTAGGTGTTCACCGTTAGTTTTACGCCCTCATCAGAGATGAACTATGGATGAACTGTTAAAGATTCTCGCCACGAACGCGCTCGAAACGCACGCGAACATCGCCCGCATGCTGAATGTGCCCGCCGCCGAGGTGGACGCCCGCATAGCCGCCTACGAGAAGCAGGGTGTCATCCGCGGCTACCAGGCCGTGCTCAATGAGGACCAGCTCGATCTCGACAAGGTCACAGCGGTCATCGAAGTGAAGGTGACCCCTCAACGCGAGGGCGGCTTCAACACCATTGCCGACCGCATCAGCCGCTATCCCGAGGTCAGTTCCGCCTACCTGATGAGTGGCGGTTACGATCTGTTGTTGTTTATCGAGGGCAAGAACCTGCGTCAGGTGGCGGCCTTCGTCAGTGAAAAGCTCGCGCCCCTCGACGGCGTAATTTCCACTTCCACCCATTTCATGCTCAAGACTTACAAACGGTTGGGCGTGCAGATGCACCAGGAATCCTCCGATGAACGCCTCAGTGTCGCTCCATAACCGCATCAACACCGTCGTCCGCGACATCCCGCGCTCGGGCATTCGCGATTTCTTCGACATCGTCACGACCATGAAGGACGTGATCAGTCTGGGCATTGGCGAGCCCGACTTCGACACACCGTGGCATGTGCGCGAGGCCACCGTCTTCGCGCTCGAACGGGGCGCCACGCATTACTCCAGCAACCTCGGTTACATCGAGCTGCGCCGGGCGTTGTCTAAATACGTCGCCAAGCATTTCGGCGCGGAATACAATCCGGACAACGAAGTGCTCGTCACCGTCGGGGTCAGTGAGGCGCTGGACATCGCTTTGCGCGCGCTGATCAATCCCGGCGAGGAAGTGCTCTATCACGAGCCGTGCTACGTGTCGTATCGCGCAACCATTCTGTTCGCGGGGGGCAAACCGCTCGCCGTCGAAACGAAAGCCGAGAATGGTTTCCGCCTGACCCGCCAGATGCTCGAAGCGAAGTGGACGCCCAACACGAAGCTGTTGATGTTGAATTTCCCCAACAACCCCACCGGCGCCATCATGGACCGAAGGGATTTGGAGGACATCGCCGCGTTCGCCCGGGAGAAGGACCTCATCGTGATCACCGACGAGATTTACGCCGAGCTGACGTATGACAACCCGCACACGAGCATCGTGAGTTTGCCCGGCATGAAGGAGCGCACGGTATTCCTGCACGGTTTTTCCAAGGCGTGGGCCATGACCGGCTACCGACTCGGCTACGCGTGCGGTCCGGCGGAACTCATCGAGGCGATGATGAAGGTGCATCAATACACGATGCTCTGCGCTTCGTCGCTGGCGCAAAAGGCCGCCATCGAGGCCCTCACCCGCCCGGAAATTGACGTGGGCGAAATGGTCGCCGAATACCGCCGCCGCCGGAACTACATCGCAACCGCCTTTGCAGATATGGGACTGGAGTGTCACCGTCCGCTCGGTGCGTTCTACGCCTTCCCCAGCATCGCGAAGTTCGGCCTCAAGTCGAAAGACTTCGCGCTGAAGTTGCTGCATGATGAAAAAGTTGCCGCCGTTCCCGGGACTGCCTTCGGCGAATGTGGCGAAGGTTTTCTCCGCTGCGCTTACGCCACTTCCTTCGACAACATCAAGGAAGCCATGGCGCGCTTAAAGCGATTCACAGGCAAGCTGTAACGTAAGGATGATGTTACCCACGTGGCTGCACTTCTGGGAGTGCAGCCTTTTTATTCGTGTATTGGGCATAGTGAGCCCCGTTCTGATGAACGTAACCGCGCTTAAGATGCGGGCCATCCAATTTAAAATTGGATGGCCCGCTCCAAGCCCGCGCTCAATTCACCCCGAGGAACAAACCCCGCCTGGATCAGTTTCTCGATCGAAGCTATGGAGTGCTTCACGTCCCCTGCCCGCTCGGGTGCGTAGGTGATCCGGGATTTGGACTTGGTGAGCTGAATGATTTGCCTGGCCAGATGATTGACGCTCATGCGCTGGCCGTAAGCGACGTTGAACACTCCCGTCGCGGGAGATTGCGTCGCGAAGAAAACATTCGCGGCCACGATGTCCCGCACGTCGATGAAATCGCGCGTCTGCTCGCCGTCGCCGTAAATGGTGATGGGTTCATGACACAGCGCGCGCTCGATGAAGATGGGCACGGCAGCAGCGTATTGGCTGCGCGGGTTCTGGCGCGGGCCGAAGACGTTGAAATAGCGCAGTGCCGTGGTAGCCAGCTTGCCTTGCTCCGCAAAGCGGCGGCACAACTCCTCGCCCGCCAGCTTGGTGGCTGCGTAAGGACTTTTCGGCTCAGGCGTCATGGTCTCCACCTTGGGCACGACGGGGTTGTCGCCGTAAATCGCGGCTGAACTGCTGAGCACGAGCTTCTTAACGCCCGCGCGCGCAGCCTCCTCCAGCACTAGGGCGGTGCCGGTTGTGTTCAATTCCTCGCAACCCGCTGGATTAGCGACCGACTCAGGCACACTGACCATCGCCGCAAGATGGAAAACGTATTCCACTCCCTGCATCACAGTCGCCACCGTGGAGCGGTCCAGAATGGAGCCTGTTATCAGCTCGCAACTAAACCCTTCCAGGTTATGGAGAAAGCCGGAGCGGAAGTTGTCCAGCACGCGCACCTCGGCCTTCCCTTGGAAATGCTCCACCAAGTGGCTGCCGATGAATCCCGCTCCACCTGTGATCAGGACCTTCATTTTAGTGCAATCGTCCGTGCATCAATTCGCAATAGTTGTAGCAGCAGTTTGGTCATGGTCTTCCATCGGTCAAGCGCGGGCACGAAAAAGCGGAACGAAGCTCAGCTCCGTTCCGCTGAAAAACGACGCGAGCCACTAGCTCCCCAACTGCCCGAAGGGATTGTTGCTGAACACCTCGGCCTTGGGTGCCCCAGCCGCGGCGTCACGAACGATCTTCACGGGCTTGCCTTCACCGCCCGCTTGAGGCGCGGGCTTGACTGGCTGCGACTCATCTTGGTTCGGATCCTTTGCGCGCTTGTTGCGTGGCAGCGGGCTGACCATCAGATTGATGTTCTTGCCAATGAGCTTGGGCTGAAAATCCGGGTGACCCCAAGGCGCGATGCTCTCGACGAATTTCTGGATGACCTGAAACCCGAACTCGGTGTGCGCCATTTCGCGACCGCGAAAACGCAGCGCCACCTTGACCTTCATGTCATCACACAGGAATCCGATGGCGTGATTGACCTTTACGCCGAGATCGTGCGGATCGATACGCGGGCTGAGCTGGATCTCCTTCACCTCCCCAGCGTGCTGGTTCTTCTTGGACTCCTTCTCCTTCTTGGACTGTTCATAGCGAAATTTGCCGAAGTCCACGATGCGGCAGACGGGGGGGGTGGCGTTAGGAGCGATCTCAACTAAGTCCACCCCGGCATTGCGGGCGAGGTTGAGCGCATCGCCGAGTGGGAGGACGCCCAACTGCGCTCCTTGCTCTCCGATGACACGGACTTCCCGGGCACGAATTTTCCCGTTCACCCGAATGAAGGAAGCCTGCGAATTTGAAGGCCGAGAGGGGAAAGGCCGACTCAAGCGAACCTCACCAGTTGTAGATGTTGCATTCTAAAATAAACCACGTTCAAAACGAATTCCGTAACTTTCGAGGGTAGTAAAGCCGCTTCACCCCATCCCGCAAGCAGAAAAGTGTGTCCAATGGCCCGCCAGACGCCTCAGGCCGGTCTTTCGCTTTTGCCATGTGTTGGGCTGTTTGCCATTCTACGCGCCACATGAACCGCATCGTTGAACGCTTTCAACGCCTCACAACCCAGGGCAAAAAGGGCCTCGTCATCTACATCGGCGCAGGCGATCCGAATCTCGAAGCCACCCGGCAACTGGCGCTGGGGTTCGATCAAGCCGGGGTGGATGTGCTCGAACTGGGCGTTCCGTTCAGCGATCCGCTAGCCGACGGTTTGGTCAATCAGCTGGCTGCCCAGCGTGGTTTGGAATCCGGGACCACCCCGCCCAAAGTGCTGGAGACCGTCGCGGCGATCCGGCGTGAATCCCAAATGCCCATCGTATTCTACGTCTATTTCAACATCCTGCACAAACGCGGCGTAAAAGAGTTCATCGCCGACTGCGCCAGGGCGGGGGTGGACGGATTGCTCGTGCTGGACCTGCCGCCGGAGGAATCCGACAACTACGAACGTCTGATGGCTGAGGCGGGACTTTGCAACATTTACCTCATCGCGCCAACAACCCCGGAAGACCGCATGGAACTCATCGCCAAACGCGCGCAGGGTTTCATCTACTACGTCTCACGCGAAGGCGTCACCGGTATGCAGGCTAAAGTCTCCGACACCATCGGCAGCATGACCGCCAAGATTCGTGCGCACACCCAACTGCCCATCGCGGTCGGCTTCGGCATTTCCAACCCCGAGCAAGCCAAGTTGGTCGCCCAAAGTGCGGAAGCCATCGTCGTGGGTAGCGCGGTCGTCAATCAAATCGCCAAGCACGGCAAATCACCCGAGCTGGCGGCGAAGGTAAGCACCTTCGTGAAGTCACTTGGCGATGCGGTGAAATCAGTTTGAACCAGTCATGAAAACCAAAGCCACCAACAATTCGGACCGTTACGTCATCATCATGGCCGGCGGGCGCGGAGAGCGCTTCTGGCCGGTCAGCCGCGAGAAGACCCCCAAGCAACTCATCAAGCTGCTCGGCGACCGTTCCTTTCTCCAGCAGGCCGTGGATCGCGCCCTGCCGGTGGTGCCGCTGAAGAACATCCTCATCATCACCAACGCAGCGCAAGCCGCCGAAGTCCGCAAACAATTGCCGAAGCTCCCCAAGGAAAACGTCGTCGCCGAACCGATTGGTCGCGACACCTGTGCTGCCGTCACCCTGGGCGCGGCGATTGTGGGCGCCCGCTCCGTCAATGCAGTCATGGCGGTTCTCCCAGCGGACCACGTCATTCCCGAGGAGAAGAAGTTTCAGCAAGTGCTGGCCGATGCGTTCGATCTCGCCAGCCGCGGCCAGGTGATCGTCACCATTGGCATCAAACCGACCGAGCCAGCGACAGGCTATGGTTACATCCGGAGCGGCGCGGAATTGCCGCCGCCGGCCGGTTTGAAGAAATACAAGACCAAGTTCTTCAAAGCGGAGCAGTTTGTGGAGAAGCCGAATTACGAAACCGCTCTCACCTACCTGACCAGCGGACAATATCGCTGGAACGCGGGCATGTTCGTTTGGTCGTTCGTCACCATCACCAACGCGCTGGAGAAACATCAGCCCGAGATGAGCACGGCGTGCCATCGCTGGTTTGAAGCAGCCGCCAAGAAGAAGCTCGATCGCGTGCTCGCCAAGGAATACCCGGACATCAAGAAGATCAGCGTGGACTACGCCATCATGGAGAAGGCGCAAAATGTGGTCGTGGCAGATGGCGCGTTCGATTGGGATGACCTCGGCGCGTGGCCCGCACTGGCCCGCCATCTCAAGGCTGACCCAGAAGGTAACTGTGCCGTGGGCGAATTCGTCCATGTGGACGGTGCTCGCAACATCATTTACGACAACCGCAGCAAGGCAAACCGCACACCCATCGCCTGCGCTGGTTTGCGCGACTCCATTCTCGTGCTCACCGACGATGCCGTCCTGCTCGCGCACAAAAGCCAGGCGCAGAAAATCAAGGACCTCGTCAAAAAACTAGCCGAGGATTCAATGCTGAAAAGGCTGGTGTGAAGTCAGTCACGATTCACACGGACGGCGGGTGTCAGGGTAATCCTGGGCCCGGCGCATGGGCGGCGGTGTTGCGTCACAGCAACAACGTCCGCGAAATTTTCGGCAGCGAACTTGCGACCACCAACAACCGCATGGAACTGCGCGCCGCCATTGAGGCGCTCAACACCCTCAAGGAGCCGTGCGCCGTGGAACTCTTCACTGACTCGGAATACCTGCGCACCGGCATCACTACGTGGATCAAGGGTTGGAAGGCACGCGGCTGGGTGACCCAAGAAAAGAAGCCCGTCAAGAACGCCGATCTCTGGCGGACCTTGGACGCGATGTGTTTGCGACACCAAGTCAAATGGGGCTGGCTCAAGGGCCACGCCGGCCACGCCGACAACGAACGCTGCGATGTGCTGGCAGGCGAGGCCATGGCCAGCCTTCGACAAAAACACAGCGCCGCCGAACTCGCGCAGGCTCTGGAACAATTCAAATCCTCCACGTCATCCCGGTCCGCAGTGCAGCCCACCCTACTCTGAAGAGCTCATGACCATTGGAGATCGGCGTGCAAAAATGCATCCGCAATTTGCAAATCGCAGCACTATTCCCAGCCGTGAATAACTTTCTGTCCCCGCCCTTTGACACGCCGCGCTTCATAGCCATTCTCCAGCCGAACAATCAACCTTGAATCATTTATGAGTTCACCTACAGGCGAAAAACTGTTGGCCAGCGACGTTGGAATCAAAGGCAATTTGAAATTCACCGGCGAGCTGCAATATGAAAGCAAAAACGAGGGCGAAATCTCCTCGGAGGGAACGCTTGCTCTGGGCGATACTGCGACAGTGGACGGCAACATCAATGTCGGCACCGTCATTGTGCGCGGCAAGGTCAACGGCAACATCACCGTCAAGAACAAGGTTGAGATCAGGACCAAGGCGGAAATCTTCGGCGACATCAAGTCCAGCAAGTTGCGCGTCGAGTAAGGCGTCACCTTCGGGGCCGCGCCGAGGTGAACCCGAACAAGATCATGCCATCTGCGCCCAAATCTCCTGAAGCTCCAAAGCCCCCCGTGCCCGGAATGCGCTATGGCTGGCAATGGCACGCGCGTCTCGCCCAATGACCAACTCACCTTGTTCTGCCAAATGCTGAGCAGAATTTGACACCGTCAGACCCGGCTATTCACGGACCGTCGCGTTGAGTTGCGACCTGAAGGTCTCGATGACTTTGGCGTGGGCCGCATTCACATCAGCATCCACAAGCGTCTTTTCTGTTCCGCGATAGGTGAGCGCATAAGCCATGCTCTTCTGTCCCTCGGGCACATTCTTGCCGCGAAAGATGTCGAACAATTCAACGCTCTCCAAATTGGCGGGTTTGGCCTTCTTCACCGCCAGCAACACGGCATCATGCGTGGTGGCTTCCGGCACGAGCATGGCAATGTCACGACGGCTCGCCGGGAATTGCGGGAGCGCTTTGAACGACTTGCCGCGATTGCCGCGCGCGATCAGTTCATCCAAGCGCAGTTCCGCCAGAAACACGGCGTCGCGCAGATCAAATTTCTTGGCCAGGGCGGGTGTAAGTTGGCCGAGCTGGCCGAGCTGCAATTTGCCCCCCAGCGCGATGCTCGCCGATTCGAGGAAGAGGTCGCCGCTCTCCTCGCGCTTCGCGAACTGTATGCCGCGCAAGCCAAAGTGCTCCAGCACATCCTCCACGACTCCCTTCAAGTCCATCGCGTCAAACTTCGCACCGCGCTCGTTGCCACTCCAGAACGTGAGCGCACGTTGACCGGTCAGGGCAATCGCCACGCGTCGCTCTTCCTTGGTCTGGCCATTGACATTGAGGAAGACACGTCCCACTTCAAACAACGCCACGTCGTAATTCCTGCGACTGATGTTGTGCCGGAGCGAATGGATCAACCCGGGCAGCAAGCTGGGCCGGAGCACGTCCATATCCGAGCTGAGCGGGTTTGCGAGCATGACCAGTTCCGCGTTCCGTGCCCCACAGTCCGCGCTCGATACAAGCGTCTGGCCTTGGGCTTCGTTCAAACCCAATCCGGTCAACAGACGCCGCACGGCGGCGATCTCGTCATAAATTGCATCAAAGGCATTCTCGCCATGCGCCCCGCGCGGTGCCGTGGCAGGAATCCGGTCCACGCCGTAAAGCCGGGCGATTTCCTCGACCAAATCCACTTCGCGCTTCAGGTCAGGCCGCGATGTCGGAATAGCGAAGGTTGCGGCTTGAGAGTCACGCTGGGTTTCAACCAGACCAAGAGTGACGAGGAACTTGCTTTGTTGTGAAGGCGCGATGGCGAGGCCGAGCAAATCGTTGGTCTTTGCGAAGCGCAGAGAAATCTCCTTGGGCTTGAGCGCCTGCGGACAAGCATCCACCACGCCCTCAGCCAAAGTGCCGCCGGCTGTTTCCAGAATCAATTGAGCGGCGCGGCGACTGGCGTAATCCACGCCCCAGTTCGGATCGCAGCCGCGCTCGAAGCGGTAACTGGAGTCCGTGCGCAGTGCGAGCGTCTTGCTCGTGCGCCGGATGTTCGAGGGCGCGAAATACGCGGATTCCAAAAGCACATCCGCCGTCTGAGCATTGATCTCGGTGTTGAGCCCCCCCATGACGCCCGCCAAGGCGATGCCCTTTTGTTCGTCGGCGATGAGCAGATTCTCCGCGCTCAACTCATGCTCCTTATCATCCAACGTCTTGAACTTCTCCCCTGCCCCGGCGCGTCGGACCACGATGGTGGGCTTGCCGTCCGCACCCTTGGTGATCAGGTGATAGTCGAAGGCATGCAGCGGCTGGCCGGTTTCGAGCATCACGAAATTCGTTACATCCACGACGTTGCTGATGCTCCGCAGCCCGACTTTTTCCAGCGCCGAGCGCAGCCAGTCGGGGCTTGGACCTACCTTCACGCCCTTGATGACGCGGGCGGTGTAGCGCGGGCAAAGGTCGGGAGCATCGAGACGCACAGTGACGAGGTCGGAAGCGCTGTGGCGGCGGTCTGTGACCGCCGATGGCGCTGACACAGCGCCGCTACAATCGGGCAATTTCACCGGATTGCCGGTCAGCGCCGAGATCTCGCGCGCGATGCCGATGACACTATTCCAGTCAGGTCGGTTTGGTGTTGTCTCCAGATCATACACCACGTCGCCACCAGAGCGACCGAGATACTCGGCAAATGCCTGTCCGACCTTTGCATCCTCGCGGAGGATGAGCAGCCCATCCTCATTTTTGTGACCGATGGCTTCTGGATCAAGGCCTAGCTCCCCGTGGGAGCACATCATGCCGTGCGATTCGACATTGCGGATCTTGCCGACCTTGATCATGAACGGCTGCGTCTCGCCCGCTTTGGGCGGCAGCGAAGCCCCGGGCAGGATGAGCGGCACCTTGTCACCGGCCTTGAAGTTCTGCGCGCCGCAAACGATTTGGCGCTCGCCCGTGCCGTCGTTGACGCGGCAGACGGAGAGTTTGTCAGCGTTGGGATGCTTGTCGCGCGTGATGACCTGGGCCACAACGATGCCCTCGAATTCGCCGGCGACCTTGTGGACGCCTTCGACCTCGAGGCCGAGCATCGTCAGCCGCTCCGCGAGTTCCTCGGGCGACCAATTGAAATCAACGTATTGTTTGAGCCAGTTAAGGGTGACTTTCATCTTACTGCTGAATATCTCCACCGACCGTGCTGCTGCATGCCGCTTTGGGGGGGCGAGACGGCCACAATCCTCATCAAGTTGGCCCCGAATGGCAATCAGTTCGTGAGCCAAGCCAGCCTGGTCCAAGAAGATTTTGCACTTTGGCGGGCCATCCCTATTCTAAGCCGATGCTTAAGGCTGGCATCGTCGGATTGCCCAACGTCGGCAAATCCACCCTGTTCAACGCCGTCACCCGCACACGCAAGGCGGAGTCGGCGAATTACCCATTTTGCACCATCGATCCCAACGTCGGCATGGTCACCGTGCCCGACGAGCGGCTTTACGTGCTCAAAAACATCGCCAAGACCAACGTGGTCATCCCGGCGGCCATCGAGTTTGTAGACATCGCGGGCCTCGTGAAGGGCGCGAGTGCGGGCGAAGGCCTGGGCAACAAGTTCCTCAGCCACATCCGTGAGGTGGACGCCATCGTGCAGGTGGTGCGTTGCTTTGAAGACGCAGACATCCACCACGTCTCCGGCAGCGTGGACCCGGTGCGCGACATCGAGGTCATCAACACCGAACTGGTGCTGGCCGATCTGGAAAACGTCACCAAGCGCTTGGAGAAGGTGGCCAAGGACGCCAAGCGCGGCATCAAAGAGGCGGTGGCCGAGGAGGCCGTGTTGAAAAAGTTTCTGCCCACGCTGAATGCGGGGAAGGTAGCGCTCACCGTGGAACTGACGGCGGAGGAAAAGCCCATCGCGCGCAGCTTCTATCTGCTCACGGACAAGCCCACGATCTTTGCGTGCAACGTGAAAGAGGGCGATCTCGCCACGGCAGACACCAATGCCTTCGTCGCCAAGGTGCGCGAATACGTGGAGACCCATCTGGCCTGCGAGGCGGTGGTCATCAGCGCGCAGATCGAGAGCGACTTGATTGATTTGTCCGAGGAAGAAGCCAAGGCGTTCCTCGCCGAACTCGGCGTGAGGGAATCGGGCGTCGGCGCCCTAATCCGCGCCACCTATCACTTGCTCGGGCTGCGCACCTACTTTACGGCGGGTGAGAAGGAAGTCCGCGCATGGACCATTCATGCAGGCGACACGGCGCCCAAGGCGGCCGGCGTGATCCACTCCGACTTCGAGCGGGGATTCATCAAGGCTGAAACGGTGGCCTACAAAGACCTCGTGGAATGCGGCTCCGTAGCCGCGGCCCGCGAGAAAGGGCTCTACCGCATGGAAGGCAAGGAATACGTCGTGAAAGACGGCGACGTACTGCTCTTTAAGTTCAACGTCTAAGGCCGTCAGGACTTCAGCCCGGCGAGGAACGTCTTCGTCGGGAACTTGGAGCCGGGGCATTTCGTGCCGATCACGTTGATCTGTTGATGGGTTTTGACGTTGCTGGCGGAGATGTTGCAACGCGTCATCAGCGAACGCACGAGGGCGTTGAGGCTCTTCAACTGCGCCGAGGTAGGCGGCGTGCGGTCATAATTCCCCACGAGACAAATGCCGATCGCCACTTTGTTTTGAGCCAAGCTGGCCAGGTGACCGCCATCGAGCTGTCTCTTCCAACGATTGCCCACAGCAACCTCGCCATTGCCCATGCCGTTGCCGTTGCCGACCACGAAATGGTAGGCCAAGCCGTTCTCCATGTGGCGCACCTGCCGATGGTAATTATCCATGCCCTTGACCGTGCCTTCAGAAGTTCCGCTATGGTGAATAACGATGTATTTCCAGCGCCCGGTCGTCACCGGCGCATTCACAATGGCGCTGCTGATGGACGAGGGCAACGCACCCGAGGGAGTTGCGGTTTCGTTGCTCGCGGAACTTGCGGTTGATCCAGGAAGCTTGAGCCGCTCGCCCACCTTGACCATGTGCTTGGTGCTGAGACCGTTCGCATCGGCCAAGTGAGGAAGCGACACCCCTTGCGCCTTGGCAATATCGGTCAGCGTGTCCCCCCGTTTGACGACATACATGCCACCACTGGGAGCGGAAGCATGGCTCCCCGGAATGACCAAACGCTGGCCGGTATTGACGTGATGGTTCCGGCTCAGGCCGTTGCGCTCCGCCAGTGCAGAAACCGAGATCCCGTTCTGCTTGGCAATGCTGGTGAGCGAGTCGCCCCGCTTCACCACGTAGGTCGTGTCCCCTACCGAAGCCATGACGGCGACAAAGCATAATAAGACCGCAAGCCAAGCGGACAGGCGGCGGTTCAGCGAATGGAGACATAGATATCGCATCACGTTAAGACCCGCCCAAGGAACAAAGATTCAATCAGCGTGGCGAGCATTTATTGTGGCACCCGCAGCAGGGGTGAACGAATCAATAGGGCGCTTCCCTGTGCAGGAAAGCGCCCCTTGAAGATTCAAGGCAGCTTACGCGCCGTATTTGTCGAAGGCCTTGGCGTTCGCCTGCATATGGCGCATCAGGAACTTTGCGTCGAACACGCCGAGCGAGCCGAGGTTCGCGCCGGTTTCCGTGAAGCGCTCCAGCTTGTCCGAGCCGCTGATCTTCGAGTGCAACAGCACGGGCTGCGGGTGCCAGGAGTGGCCTTTCATCGCGCACGGCGTCGAGTGGTCGCCGGTGATGGCGAGCACGTCGGGTTTCTTGCCGAGCAGGATGGGCAGCGCGGCGTCGAACTCCTCGATGTATTTCTTCTTCGCCTCGAAGTTGCCGTCCTCGCCGGCCTTGTCGGTGTATTTGAAGTGGATGAAGAAGAAATCGTAGTTGTGGTATTCCTTCACGTAGCGCTCGAACTGTTCCTTGATGGTCTGCGGCCCCTCGACCTTCGTCATGCCGACGAGCTGGGCGAGGCCTTTATACATCGGATACACCGCGAGGCACGCGGGCTTCATCTTGTAGCGCTCCTCAAAGATAGGGA
>Ga0208783_10001270_pt1 | contig 15003 bp, 8 predicted proteins | sample DEB19_08_DNA_2_FD_184529 | JGI IMG/M metagenome (GOLD analysis project Ga0208783, IMG submission 184529) | Aqueous microbial communities from the Delaware River and Bay under freshwater to marine salinity gradient to study organic matter... | ecosystem: Environmental > Aquatic > Marine > Coastal... | reverse complement strand
GCGTGCTGGACGCGGGGCAGGAACCGCTCCGCCGTGAAGAGATGGAGCCGCATACCGGGAAACGACCCGATCGCCCGGGCGTAGGCCGTGGAGCTGTTGCCCGTGGACGACGTGCAGAAGTCGCGCACGCCCCGCTCCCAGAGGAAGCCCAACGCGACCGCGGCCATGCGGTCCTTGGTCGACCGGGTCGGCAGCCCTGTCTCGTCCTTGAGGTACAGGGCGGGCATGCCGAGCAACCTGCCCAGCCGCCGGGCGTGCACGGTCGGCGTCGGCCGCGCGTCCGCCGGGACCCGGTCGAGAGTCTCCGAAAGCGGCAGCAGTTCGGCGAACCGTCGGTACGGGTTCTCGGAGTCGTGCAGCCGCACCCGTTCCAGCGGGTAGCGGACGTCCACCATCCCGCCGCAGCCGCAAAAAGGCCGATAGCCGGGACCGGGGTCGCGTCCACAGGCGATGCAGTGCAGTTCCATGCCCTTCATGCGACTCTTTCCCCCACCCGGGCGCCGATCGGCAACGACGTGCCGCCGTCCACGACGAGATCGCGAATCGCACGGCCGGCGGCGGCACACAGGAGCATGCCCTTGCCGCCGCCCCCGTTGGCGACGTAGACGCCCTCGTGGCCGGGAACCGGGCCGATGAGCGGCAGGCCGTCGGGCGTCGTGGGCCGCAGTGCGGCCATGTGATCGACCACCGTCGCCTCCCGCACCACGGGCACGAACTTTGCCGCCGTATCGAGGAGCGACTGCAGGCCGTGCGCGGTCGGCCGCTCGTCGAACCCCGCCTCTTCACGGGTGGCACCGACCCAGGTCGCCTCCGCGCCGCGGCGATACAGCGAGATCGGCCCGTGCGTCACGTCGACGTGCAGCGGTCCTCCCGGCAGCGTCACCCGCGCCATCTGGCCACGGACGGGCCGCACCGGCAGGTCCACGGCCAGCCATTCCCGACATTCGGCGACCCACGGGCCGGTAGCCAGCACGACCGTCCGGCAGTCGATCGTGGCGGCGTCGGCGACCGACACGCGAAAGCCGCCCGACCGCGGCTCGATCCTGCGGACGGCCGCCCGCAGCAACCGCCCGCCGTGCCGCGCGACCGCCTCGAGCAGCGCGCGGTTGAAGGCGGCCGCGTCGAGCGACCGGTTGCCATCGAGCAGGACCCCGCCACGTGCGGCTCCCGCGACCCGAGGCTCGAGCAGGGCGAGGTCGCGGCCATCGAGCCGGCTGGATGCGAACCCGTGCTGACCCGCGAACGCCGCCGCAACCGCATCGAGCGCACCGCGCTCCGCCTCGTCGCACCACACGAGCACGCGACGCACGTCCGCGAGCCGATAGTCGCCGCATCCGACCTCCGCGAGCGACGCCTGCAGCTCGGCATGCAGACGGAAGCTCGCCAGCGCCAGCGGCAGCAGCTCCGGCGGTGTGCCGAGGATCGGGTTGAGGTTGGCCGGATTGCGGCCCGAAGCATGGGCCCCGGGCGGATCGCGATCCACGAGCGTCACACCGAGGCCGGCCCGGGCCAGCTCAAAGGCCGTGACGGCACCGAAAACGCCGCCACCCACGACGACAACGTCCGAGGAACGACTCATGCGGCAGATCGAGCTGGTGGAGGTTGTTGTGCGGACCACATCCTTGGGCGATCCGGGTCAGGCAGTCTTTCAGCGCGGCCCCGAACTGGCCGTTCTGGGGATCGAGCACGTCCGAGTGGCTCTCTCCCACGACGATACACTCGACCGCGTCTCCGAACACTCGAGTCAGGGCTGGGGCGGTCCACTGCTGCCGGAGCCGCTGCCGGCTCAGCAGGACGAACGCGCCGGCCGGAGCCTGCCGCGCCCCCGGCACATGCCGGCGCACGGCCAGTTCCACGCTCCGTGCGACCTCGACCGCGGCCCCCATCAGCCGCTGATCTCCCACGTGGGCCGCGATCCTGTTCTGCGCGTGCCGGCCTCGAATCTGCCGCTCGAGCTGCCGGCGTCCGGCCGGCGCGGAGGACCAGGGCTCGGGCGGATCGAGAAGAAGGAGCGGAAGCACCTGCCTGCCCGCCGCGGCCAGGATGCCTGCCATCTCCAGTGCCACGTAGCTTCCCGCACAGAGTGCTCCGAGAAAATACGGCCCCTCCTGCTGGTGGGTGAGGATCGCGGCCGCGTAGTCGGCGGCCATCTCCTCGATCGTCCGGGCCGGCGGCTCGAGGCCGTCCAGGCCGCGGGCCTGGATGGCGAAGAGCGGCTGATCGACGTCGAACAGCGCAGCGAACGCCGGACTGATGAACGCCTGCCCGAGCCGTCCGTGCACGAGATGCAGGGGCACCCGACCACGACCGGGCCGCAGGGGCACCAGGCGGGGCATCGCCGCGACCGGCCCGAGTGCCGGAGCCCGCAGCCGTGCCGCGCACTGAGCCACCGTGGAGTGCGCGAGCAGATCGGGCACGTCCCTGCCGAACGAAGACCGTAGCACGAGCTGCAGTTCGACCGCACGCAGCGAGTCGCCGCCGAGCTGGAAGAAATCGTCCGTCCGACCGACACGGTCAAGCCCCAGCACACGCGCGAAGGCATCCGCCACCAGTTTTTCATCCTCGCCATCCGGCGGCGCGTAGGTCGTGCGCGTGACACTCGTGACTGCGGCGGCGTCCGCCAGTCTGCGGCGATCGACCTTGCCGGTGTCCGTTCGCGGCAGGGACGCGGGAAACACGTAGGCCGACGGCAGCATGTAGCCCGGCAGCCGCGTCGCCAGCTGCCGCCGTAGAAGGGTCGGTGTCGCAGAGCCCGATGCCGGCACGACCCAGGCGACCAGTCGCTGCGTCTCCTCCCCTGATTCGCCGACGGCGGCGACCGCGGCCTCGCTGACGCCATCGCAGCCGAGCAGGGCGGCCTCGACCTCGTGCAGATCGATCGATTGTCCACGCAGCTTCACCCGCGTGCCCTCGCGGCCCGCGAAGTGGAGCACGCCGGCCGCGTCGACCGAGCCGCGATCGTCCGTCAGAAACCTCCGCCAGCCCGGCCGCGTCGGCAGATCGGCGAACGACGCGTCGGCATCCGGACGCCGCCAGTAGCCGGGAGAGAGATAGGGGCTGTCGATGGCGATCCGCCCGACCTCGCCCGGAGGAGCCGGCGTGCCCGCCGGCGCCAGGATCGCGACCTCCACGCCCGGCGGGCATCGGCCGACCGGCAGCGTGCCCTCGGGCAGCGGATCGCCAGCCCGCACCGCGTGCTGGGCGATAACGCTCAATTCGGTCGCGGCGAGGTGATTCACGACCAGGCACGTCGGACTGACGGTTCCCCTTGCGCGGCGGATGTCTTCCGCAAAGACGGTCTCCCCTCCCAGATCGATGGCCCGCAGATCCCGGAGCGAGCGGCCCGTCTCTATGGAACGAGTGAGCTCGCGGAGCACGGTCGGCACGGTGTGCAGGATCGTGATCCTCCGGGCGACGAGCCAGTCGGCCAGCCCGGCCACGCCCTCCCGCCGCAGGTCGCGGGGGCAGAGCGTGGCACCGCGAAGCAGGCCGCCGTAGATGTCCATGCTCGCGGCGCTGAAGCTCAGCGTGTAGAGCAGCGAGAGGCGGTCGTCGGCGCGGATCCCGAGCGTCGTCGCATAGGCATCGGCGTAGAAGAGCAGGTTGCGATGCGTCTGCCGCACCCCCTTGGGCCGCCCCTGCGAGCCCGATGTGTAGAGCACGAACAGCAGGCCGTCGGGGGCCGCCGGCGAAGGTGGCAGCCGCGGTGTCAGCGCGGACGTGCCGACATTAAGCACGATGACGGGACAGCCGCCGGCGACGAGCCCGCGGGCCCGGTCGGCGTGGGCGGCGTCGGCCACGACCGCGAGCGGACGGCTGTCGTCGAGGATGAATCGCAGCCGCTGCTCCGGGTCACCCGGGTCGAGCGGCACGTACGCATGGCCACTGCGGGCCGTGCCGAGCATGGCGGCGAGCGCGGCCACGCGATCCTCGGCCAGGATCGCGACAAGCCCCGCACCGCCTTCGACGGACGGCAGCAGGGCCGCGATCCTGTCGGCCTGTGCCGCCAGCTCGGCGTAGCTGACAGCACGCGGGCCATCGATGGCGATCGCGGCTGGGCGCTGGCCCACGACGGCCGCGAACCGGCTGGGCACGGTATCGCCATCGGCGCTCATGTCGTCCTGTCCTCTTCGTGCTCGGGCAGCCGATACCGCGGCGTCAGCGTGTCGCAGACCCATTGGAACACGAACCGAAACCGCCAGGGGATCGAGTGCCGGCCCCCCGTCACGACGACCGGCTGCCAGGGGAGCAGCATCGCGACCGCCGACCGGCGCCGCCCCTCGTGCAGGCACAGCCAGGCCGCCTGCTCGGCCGCACACCTGAGCCGGGCGACGGCCCGCTTCAGGGCCGGGGCGGCGGCGAGGCTGCGGGTCCTGAACGCATCGTAGTCCCGGAGAGCGGCGGGTGAGAACGTCTCGGCGCGGTAGAAGTGAGAGTGACCACCCGCGATCTTCGTCATACCGAACGTCGATCGGGGAACGCCGCGGTCTTCCGCGATCCGGCGGGGCACCGGCCGGTCGTAGGAACCGCCGATCGACCAGGGCCGCATCTCGGCCGAACGGCCGATGGCGGCGACCTTCCGGGCGTGCCGCATGCCGATCGTGGGCGGGTTCAGCTGCAGGAACCCCACGCGCAGGCGAAATTCCAGGCCGCTGACGCCGACCACCGCGGTGGCGGCCGGCCGTTCGAGGTCGTTCGACGGCGTCTTTCCGCCGGACACGTCCCAGGTGCAGTCCCCGTGCGTGCCCGCGACGACGAGGCGGCCAGCGAAAACGCCATCGATCGCCAGCCAGGCCGGCGCTGTCGTCACGGTCGCGAACGCACACTCCGCGTCGGACGCCTCCGGCCGTTGCCGATAGTCCCAGCGGTCGAACGACCGGCAGCACATGCCCAGCCTGGTGGCCGTCGCGGTGCCGTCGTCCCTCGCCGGATCGACGGCCCGGCTGTCGCGAATCGTGACGGCCTCCACGCATCCGGCTGCTGCGGCAAGCGCCGCCGAGGCCGTGCTGTCGTAGCCGCGCGACACCTGGGCGATCGGAACATACGCCTTGTGCCGCGCCGGATCCCGGGCGTTGGCAAAGACGCCCCGCACGGCCTGCTCGAGCAGACGCTCGTAGTGCCTCCAGTCCGTGGGCTCATCGCCGGCCGGAGGCGCTTCCAGCTCCATGGCGAGATCGGGCCCGATCCGCACCACGACGTAGAAATGCACGCCGAGCTTCACGCCAGGCGAAGCCGTCGGCAGTGACTCGCGCGATCCATGCACGCCGCGGCGAAAGATTCGCAGCAGCCCGTGGCTGTAGAACGGATACAGGGGATCGGGTTTTTCGCCCGCGGCTGTGAGCGCGAACACCGGCGAGTTGGAGACGTGCAGAACGTCCCGATGCCGCACGCTGAAGAGCGGGCACAGCCCGTCGGTGCCGGCACGAAACACGAGGCCGCTCGCGTCGATCATGCCGCCGGTGCCGCAGACCACGCTCGCAGTCCGCAGGCCGGCTGCGTCGAGGCCGCCATTCCAGGCCGCCTCCGCGAAGAATCCTGGCGAGGTCTCCACCTCCATGCCGTGGAAGACGGTCGCCACGCCGCTGCCGCGGCGGATCCGGGCGCACCAGGCCAGCGCGGGCAGGCTGTCGTGCGGCACGTATCGGAATGACTGCATGGCGGGAGCACCTCGGAGTGAACGTGTCACCGCCCCTATCCGTGCACCGGTTTGCGAGCGAGCCGATAGACCACACCGGGCATCGCTTCGCATGCCGACGGCCCACCCAGATCGGTCATGCTGTCTCCTTGGACCGCGAACAGCCCGCGGAAGTCCCGGGCCACGCGCCGACGCTGAAGCCACAGCTCCAGCGTCCGCACGACGGAAAGCCGCCAGAAACGTCCTTGACGACGCCGGATGCGCATGAAGAGGAACATGCGGGTACCCGCGTGACAGGCCGCCGCGAGGTTGGCGACATAGCAGGGCACCAGCCGTCGGGGAATCCCGTGCAGGCATCCGCGGTCGACGATGACGTCGAAGGGGCCTCCCGGCGGCACCGCGCTGCAGATGTCGACTGTCGCGAATCGCGGCCCGCCGCTCCTGTCATGACGTGCCCGTGCTTTGGAGATCACCACGCCCGCGATGTCGATGCCCACGCCTTGGTAGCCGTGCCCGGAAAACCAGTCGACGAGATCCCCCTCACCGCACCCGACGTCGAGCATCCGGCCGCTGGCCGGATGCCAGCCTGACTGGATCGCCTCTTCGACTTCTCCGGGAACGCCGCGGCCACCCCAAGGGGGATCGAAGTCGGCGCTCGACCAGCGGGCCTCCCACTCCGCCCGGCGTCGCTCACGCAGCCCGCGGAAGCCCTGGAATCCGCCTCGGGCGGGGCGACCATCGAATCGTGTGTGGGAACCATCGAGACGCATGCTGCATACCGCTCAGGCCTCGGCCGGAAAAGCGCCTTTTCTCCGGGCGCACCGCAGTCCTTGAGTATACTTTCGGTCCGCGGGTTCGGTCCGCCGGCGGCCATGCCGCACGCGATCCGTCCTGGCGCCCGGGCTGTCAGCCCGTCCCGAGGAAGTTTGGCCGCAGCCGGTAGCGGCCGGCGTCGAGCCGCTTGAGGATGCCGACCAGGCCGCCCGCGGTGTCGAGGGCGGCGATCGCGGGAGCGTCGGGCAGCGGCAGGGTATGGTCTGGCAGCGGCAGGATGAACCCCCGGACCGCGAACGGCAGGAGATCGTCGTCGAGCGTCACGCGAGGCAAATGCGGTACCGCTGCCGCCGTTGGAAGAAGGAGGCTGCGGACGTTTTCCGGCACGATCGCATCCAGCTTCGCGCACGCCTCGAGCGCGAATGGACCGACCGCCGTCCGCACGAGCGCCGCCATCACCGCCCGTGTCCCCAGGCTCTCGGCCAGGTCGCGGCCGATCGCCCGCACGAACGTGCCCGACGAGCACTCGATCTCGACGTCCAGCCTCGGCCACTGGTAGCCGACGATCTCGAGCCGATCGATCCGCACGGGTTTCGCTTCGAGCGTCACCGGCTTGCCCTTCCGGGCCAGCCGATACGCCCGCTTGCCTTCCACGTGCACCGCCGAAAAATCGCAGGGCCGCTGAAGGATGTCGCCGCGAAACGACACGGCCGCGGCGTCGACCTCGGCCCGGGTCGGCCGCACCGGATCGACTTCCTCCTCGACTGGGGTCTCGAGATCGTCGGAGGGGCTCGACCGTCCCAGGAGAAACTCGGCCGCGTACCGCTTCGGCAGTTCGTGCAGGTAGTCGACGAGCTTCGTGGCGTGGCCAACGCAGACGAGCACCACGCCGCGGGCCAGCGGGTCGAGCGTGCCGGCGTGGCCCACCGTCTTCGTACCGAGCGCCCGCGCCACGACGTCGACAACGCCCCGCGACGAGACGCCCGCCGGCTTGTCGACCGGCACGACGCCGCTCTCGGAATGCCTCATGGCTCGCACAGTCCGTGGATCGGAAACGCGTAGAGCTCGGCCACCTCGGCCGGGCTGCGGCCCGTCAGCCGGATCCGCTCGCGGAGCCGCCGGGGATCGTCGACCGCGCCGGCCACGAGCCGATCGAACTTGAGCGCCACCACCTCCGCCGTCCGGGCGGGATCGGACCGGGCGTGGCCGAGCGGATGCCGCACGAGCGCTCCGCCGACAGTGCCGAGCGTCGCGTGCTCGACCGTCACGCTCGTGGGAATCCCGTCGGGATAGAGCGCGTCGTACTCGGGCCCGCCGTGCTCGATCGCCATCCGGTCGATGAGGCTGCGCACGGCCGGGTCTGTGATCGCGGCGTCGGAGTAGTCGTCGGGCAGGAGCATCAGGCTCTCCCAGCCCGGGGCCGCGCCGGCCGCCGCGGCGTCACGGGCCTTCAGCAGCGTCTTCGCGAGAATGAAGGGGAGCGAGTGATCGGCGGACTGCCTGGTCGTGGGCGTCCTTTTCGCTGGATCGGCGATGATCGAAAAGGCGGGCTCGTAGATCTTCACCCGGATCGCACGCACGCGGTCGAGGTCGGCCGCCAGGTCGGGGTGGGCGCCGAGCAGATCGACGATCGCCTGCAGGGCACCTGCCGACTGGTGCTCGTAGAGGCCGAGCTTGAAGTGCATCGCGTGGATGCAAAACGCGTCGCCGCCGACGCCGAGCTCCAGATCGAACGGACTCTCGCCGGCGGGGCAGGGTTCGTTGAGCCGATAGATGGCCAGCGGATTCCGAAACACGTCCTGCGGTCCCTGAAACCCGTCGAGCGCTCGCCGCGCGCTCGTCACGGCGGCCTCCGCCGCGAGCGCCGCCGACGCCCCCTTGCTGTCGGAGAGCTGGTGACCGGCCCGAATCGCCCGGAAGGGCACGTAGTGGGACACCACCATGCCGATCGCCGACTCGATCTGCTCTTCCGTGCCACCAAGGGCGGCGGTGAAAGCCGCGGCGGAGGCCACCGCGCCGTGATGCACATGGTCGATCGAATACTTCCGCAGCGCAAAGACCTCGGCGAGCCGGCCGCGGATCTCGTCGATGAGCAGCATCACGCGGAGGGTCCCGTCGCCGTCGAGCCCCGCCTCGCGGGCGGCGGCCAGCGCCACCGGATAGAAGTCGTTGTGGCCGAACTCGCCGGCGGTCCGCCCCTTGGCGGCGTCGTAGCCGAAATTGGTGCCGTTTGAATCCCATTCGCGCACGGCCGAGGCGTTGGCGGCGACCGCCCGCTCGACCAGGCACGGCCGCGCCGATCCGAAGCAGACGGCGCCCCGGCTGCCCGTCGCCGGGGCGGTCGCCAGCGCCTCGCGACGCAGCACCGTGGGGGCGTTGGCCCCGTGCGCGAGCGCCGAGACGCCACAGCCCACGCTGTCGAGATGGAACCTCTCCAGCAGGTCGAGCGTGGACCGCCCTGCCGGCCGGGGATGCCGGAGGAAGTCGATGCAGTAGCCGGCCAGGAGGCGGGCCTGGTTGTCGCGACGCGAGAGCGTCACGGTCGCGCCGGATTCGGGCTCGCCCGGCCGGACGCGACCCTGCGGGTTCGGATGCATGCGTGGGTGGCCTTGCGTGTCCGGCACGTTGTACCCGACGCCGCGACATCCCGTCGCCTCCTACCCGGGGGTGGCCGGGACGATCCGACCGGGCGACCGGTACACTATGTCGCATGAACCCGACGCAGTTGGGCCCCTACACGATCGGTCAGCGGCTGGGACGCGGTGGCATGGGGGCCGTCTACGAGGCGGTCGACACGGCCACCGGCAAGGCGGTCGCGGTGAAGGTGCTTGCTTCACACCTCGCCGACGATGCCGGCCTGCGGCGGAGGTTCGACGCGGAGATCGATGCCCTCAAGAACCTGCGGCATCCGGGGATCGTCCGCCTGATCGCCTTCGGCGAACAGGATGAGCAGCCCTACTTCGCGATGGAGCTCGTCCATGGGCGGAGCCTCGAGCAGATCCTGCGCGACGGCAAGCGGTTCAGCTGGCGGGAGACGATCGCCAAGGCAGCGGAGATCGCCCGGGCCCTCAAGGCAGCCCACGACGTGGGCATCGTGCACCGCGATCTCAAGCCGGCGAACCTGCTGATCGCCGACGTGCCGCAGGTCGTGGCGAACGGTTCCGCGCCGGCCGGCGAGGAGGCGATCTCCGTGAAGCTCGCCGACTTCGGCATCGCGAAGCTGTTCGGCGGCTCATCCCACACGGCCGCTGGGCACGTGGTGGGCACCGCCGAATACATGGCGCCGGAGCAGGCCACGGGCCGGCCGCTCGACCACCGTGCCGACCTCTATGCACTCGGGCTCGTGATGTACGCGATGCTCACCGGCGGTCCCCCATTTCGTGGCGGCCAATTGGCGGAGATCATCGAGAAGCAGCGGCGGGCGGTGCCGCCGCGGGTATCGTCCCTCGTGAAGGACATCCCGCCCGAATTAGACGAATTGATCGCCCGACTGCTGGCCAAGGAGCCCGCCCAACGGCCCGCCAGTGCCCTGGCTCTCGGCCGCCTGCTGTCGGCGATCGAGACGCTCCACGCACCAGCCGCCGTCGCGAAGCCACCGGCCCCGCGCGGTGGCAATCCTCCCACCGGCGCCCCTCCAGCCGCGGCCCGCCCGCGACTGCAGACCGCGGGACCGGCACCGACGGCGCTGGATCGCAGCAATCGACAAACGAGGCCTGTGGCACCCTCGCCCCAGCCTCCCGCCGCGACTCGGCCAGAGCCGACGGCCGGCCATGCCGCGCGGCCCCGCCGCGGGCCCGACCCGCTGGCGCCGACGATCGATCTCGCGGCCGCACGCCCGGCCGCGGCCGGGCCGTCGTCCCCCGCAACCGAACAGAGCGTCTACGCATCGATGCCTGCGGCGATGCCGGGGGGTGGAACGGGGCACACCGCGACTGCGGCGCACGCAGCCGGCCAACCCGCGCTCCCCACGGGCGCCGCATCCGCGACGACGCTCGTGGACGGTGGCAGACGCGACCGGTTCATGACGGTGGAGGATCTCGAGCAGGCCGAAGCCGATCATTCCCGCCGCGAAGACTTTCTGCAGGCGTTGCGGCAATGGCTCGCAGCCGCCGGCGTGGCCGCGGCCGTGGCGTTCGTCGCCTGGTTCTTCCTCGCGCCGCCATCGGCCGACACCCTGCACGCCCGCATCATGGCCATCATCGATGCCAAGAACAGCGACACCCGCGATGCCCGCAGCCTGGTCGAGCAGTTCCTCGACCGCTACGCGGCCGACCCGCGTGCGGAGCAGATCCGTCAAATCAAGCGTCAGCTTGACATTGACCAGCTCGAGCGCCGCAGCCGGCGTCCCCGGCGCGGCGACCGGGACGTCACGCCGATCGAACGCGACTACCGGGCCGCGATGGCCCGTGAGAAAGACGGGCCCAACGCCTGCTTGGCGGCGATTCACGCGCTCTTGGCGGTGCACGCACGTCCCGGCGTCGGTGCGCCCGTCGACGAGGAGACGTCGCTGTGGCTCGACCTCGCCCGCCGGCAAGTGGATCGGCTGACGCCGGACGCCGAGGCCGAACAGCGGGACGATGCCGACAAGATCGCGAAAATCCTCGCCGCGGCCGAACTGCTCGCCGCGCAGTCCGAGACGTCGATCAACCCCGCCACGCAGAAAGATCTCGCGAGGCAGCGCAGAAGCCTTCTCGAAGGCATCGTCACGGTCTACGCGGATCGACCGCACGCCGCCGAATTCGTCTCCACGGCGCGGGCCCTGCTCGGCGACGGGGAGAATGGCACGCCGCCAGCCGCTGCGCCTGCGACGCCCAGTCCAGCGGCCTCCATCCCAGTTCCGTCCACCCAGAATGAATGACGCATGCCAGCCAGCCCGCACGACACCCACGCCGACCGCCGCACCGCCAGCCGCGCCGCCTTCGCCCGGGCTCGCGGCCTCATTCCCGGCGGCGTCAACTCACCCGCCCGCGCGTTCGGCGGCGTCGGTGGCGAGCCGATCTTCTTCGCGAAGGCCGACGGCCAGCGGCTGACCGACATCGACGGCAACACCTACCTCGACTACATCGGTTCCTGGGGCCCGATGATCCTCGGACACCGGCATCCCCGCGTCGTCGCCGCGATCGCCACCGCCCTCGAGACGGGCACGAGCTACGGTGCGCCGACCGAGGCGGAAAGCCGGCTCGCGGAGCTGATCATTGCCGCCGTGCCCGGGATCGAGAAGGTGCGGATGGTCAGCTCGGGCACCGAGGCGGCGATGAGCGCCGTGCGGCTGGCCCGGGGATTCACCGGCCGCGACCTGATCGTCAAGTTCGCCGGCAACTACCACGGCCACGCCGACAGCCTGCTCGTGGCCGCGGGATCGTCGGCCGCCACGCTCGGCGCCCCCGACTCTCCCGGTGTGACGGCCGGCACGGCCCGCGACACGCTGGTGCTCGAGTACAACGACACCGCGGCCCTCGAGGAGGCGTTTCGCGGCCGGGGCGCGGGGATCGCCGCCGTGCTGATGGAGCCGGTGGTGGGCAACATGGGGCTGGTGGTGCCGTCGCGAGAGTTTCTCGCCGCGGCCCGGCGGCTGACGGAGGCGCACGGGGCGCTGCTTGTGTTCGACGAGGTGATGACCGGCTTTCGGCTCGCCTTCGGCGGCGCGCAAGAACTCCTCGGCGTCACGCCCGACCTCACCACGCTCGGCAAGATCGTCGGGGGCGGGCTGCCGCTGGGCGCCTACGGCGGCCGCCGCGACGTCATGGACCACGTGCTGCCCGCGGGCAAGGTCTTTCAGGCGGGCACGCTCTCCGGCAATCCGCTCGCCGTTGCCGCCGGCACGGCCACGCTCGAGGAGCTCCGCGACCATCCGCCCTACGCCCAGCTCGAACGGCATGGCGCACGGCTCGAGGAAGGCTTCCGCGCAGCCGCAGCCCGGCATGGCATCACCGCCTCGATCGCCCGGATGGGCAGCATGATGACGATGTTCTTCCAGCGCGGGATCACGGCGTTTCCAGTGACGGGCTGGAAGACCGCGTCGCAGAGCGACACCGGCCGTTACGCCGCCTTCTTCTGGGGCATGATTGACCGCGGCGTCTATCTGCCGTGCAGTCAGTACGAGGCGCTCTTCTTCTCGAGCCGGCACACCGACGCCGACATCGAGGCGACGATCGCAGCGGCGGACGACGTGCTCGCAGGCCTCGCGGCGCGGGCCTGAACGTCAGCGGGCCGCCGCGCCGGTCGCGGCGACGGCAGGCTCGGCCGGCAGCACGTTGAGATAGACGGGAGGCGAGGCCTGTCCTCCATCGGCGCCGCTGTTGACGTGGAAGAGCCGCCGACCGGGTCGGGTCTTCGGCGCCGCCGTGAGAAAGAACTCCCGCTCCGACGTCCCCTCCACGATGAGCAGGCCGCTCAATCCGATGTTGTCGACGAAAACGCCGTGGGGCAGGTTGCGATCAGCGTCACCGTCGCGACCAAATTCGATTCGATCCTTGAATTCCCTGCGCTCGACCTGCACCTTCGCCGTGATCGTCTCGCCCGGCCGGATCGTGAACTCGAGCGGCTGCCCCTCCCGCTCGACGACCGATGAATTCGGCGCGGGCAGGATCCGCGCAGTGAACTTCGGGGCGGCGCCGAGCTTGATGTCGCCGAGCCCGCCGAGCTCCTTCACCACCTCACGGCCGTCGATCGTCGCCACCGCCCGCACCTTCACGGCCTTGTCGGCGGCCTCGTCCGGGGCAGGCGCATCCGCGGCGGCGGCGAGCACGCCCCGGGCCCGGTATTGCCCCGCCTCGATCTCGGTCGGCCCGTGGAACGTAAAGCCGGCCGGCAGGCCGCCGATCTCGAGACGGATCGGCCCCTCGAAGCCGTCGACGCGGTCGGCGCGAAACTCGATCTCGCGACAGCCGCCGGGGCCGACGCTGGGGTTTTGCGTGACGACCCGCGCCTCGAAGCTGGGCGCCGCCGGCCGCACGACGAGCTCGTAGCCGTAGTCCTCGCCCACGGCGGAGCCGCCGAACCCGCGGACGTCGGTGACCCGCACGACATATTCACCGTCGGCGGGAGCGGTGAACAGGAGGCACGAGTCGCTGCCGAACCGCCGTGCCGGGTCGTCGTCGTTCTGATAGTAGATCGGGAACACCGGCAGACCGGTGGGCGCGGGTCGGCTGCCAGGGGGCAGCGGCTGCACGATCCAGGCCGGCTCGCCGAGCGCGTGGGTGATCGCCGAGGTGCCGAAACAGGTGTGCCGCTGGCCGTCGCCGGGATAGACGAGAAAGCCGGAGTCGGGGCCGCGCGGATAGAGCCACAGCCGCACCACCTCGCCGTTCGCGTAGAGATACTCGTCGAGCTCCATCTCCCGCCAGTTGTGGACGCGGAAGTCGTTCACTTGCGTCGAGTCCTTGCCGCGGAACGTGAACCAGCTGTCGCGAACCGCCTGCAGCACCACCTGCTCGACCGGCCGGCCCGCTGCATCGAGCACTTCGAGCCGGGAATCGAGCTTCGTCTTCATCTTGGCCTGCGGCCGGGCCGCGACGACTTCCAGCGCGATCCGCTCTCCCGCCTTCGCGGTGAGACGGAAGCAGTCGGCATCACCGGGTCGGCCGATCGCGGCCTTCACTCGGGCGGCGGCGGGGATGGCGGCCGCCTGCTGCGGGCCGTCGTTGGGCTCCCGCTCCTCCGACGCGACGTCGGCGGCCGGTGCGGCCGTGGGGACAGCCGCGGTGGCAGCCGTGGCGGCCGCGAGAACGGGCGCGGCGGCCGCGGCCGGATCGACCTCTCGCCGCACCGCCTCGAGCGAGCCGTCCATCCGTCCGACGAGCGAGCGATCGGCCGCCAGCGGCACGACGACCGACACGAGGTCGGGCTGCCGCGGGTAGTCGTGCTCGAGCGCGAGCTCGGGAACGCTCCAAGCCTTCAGCGACCGGTCCTCGGCCGCGGAGAAGACATGCCGGCCATCGGCGGACAGGCCGATCGCCACGACGGGGCTCTCATGGGCGAACCGGGCGTGGAGCGGCGGATTGATCGCCGGGGCGTCGAGCGACACGAGCTTCCAGAGATGGATTCGCTTGTCGCGGCCGGCCGCCAGCACGTGCCTGCCGTCGGGCGTGAACGCCACCGCGAAGAGCTCTCCCTGCGGCTGGTTGAGCGTGTCGAGACGGACGCCGTCGGCCGTCCGCCAGAGCTTCACCGTCTCGTCGGCGCTGGCCGAGCCGAGCATCTTCCCGCTCGGGTGCCAGGCGAGATCGAAGACGGCGCCCGTGTGAACGTCGATCGACCGCACGAGGCTGCCGTCGGAGACGTTCCAGAGCTTCACCGACCGGTCGTAGCCCGCGGTGGCGAGCAGCCTCTCGTCGGGCGAGAGCTCGGCGTCGTAGAGCAGGTCGCGGTGGCCGGTGAACTCCCGGATCACGACGCCGGTGGCCGCATCGCGGATCTGCGCCACGCCGGAGAGGCCGGCGATGCCGCAGGCGACGACGAGCCTCTTGCCGTCGCGGCTGAAGTGCACGGCCATAACCTTGCCGGGCAGGTCCGCGATGGCGAGCAGCGGCTTGGCCGCCGCCCCCAGGCTCGCCGTGTCGACGAGCACGAGTTCTCGGCCGCGGGCCACGGCC
>Ga0208783_10001267_pt1 | contig 15015 bp, 14 predicted proteins | sample DEB19_08_DNA_2_FD_184529 | JGI IMG/M metagenome (GOLD analysis project Ga0208783, IMG submission 184529) | Aqueous microbial communities from the Delaware River and Bay under freshwater to marine salinity gradient to study organic matter... | ecosystem: Environmental > Aquatic > Marine >... | reverse complement strand
AGTTCGACCAGCGCTCCTTCGCGAAGCTCGCCCGGAACCCGCAGGTCTACCGCACGATGAACGGCCCCACGGAGTTCCACGTCGTGGGGACGCTGAAGGAGTGGGAGGTCCTCTCCCGGCTTGATGCCGTGGAGCTCCCGGTCCTCCTCACGAGCGGCCGCCACGACGAGGCGACCCCGGCGCAGGTGGAGCGGATCGCGGACCGGATCCCCCAGGCGGAGTGGGTCCTCTTCGAGCAGTCGGCCCACCTCGCCCACGCCGAGGAGCCGGACCGCTACATGGCGGTCGTGGCGGACTTCCTCGCGCGGACGGAGGCGGGACGGGGCGTCGTGCGCGGCGCCGCGACGCGCGCGCCGGGCGAGGGGGCGAAGGCGCTCCGGAGCGCGGGTGCAGGCTCCCTCACCGGCCGCCCGGGGCCGTCGCCGTCGTGAGCGGGTCCGCCCCCGCCGTGCCCGGGACGCCGCTCCTCTCCGTGGAGGAGCTCTCCGTCGTCTTCCGGAAGCCGCGCGGCCTCGCCGACCGGGTCGCGAGCCGGCCCGCGCCCGCCTTCACGGCGGTGAACGGGGTGAGCCTCACGATCGGACGCGGGGAGACGCTCGCGCTCGTCGGCGAATCGGGGAGCGGGAAGACGACGACCGGGCGCGCGATCCTCCGTCTCGTCCATGCGGAGGCGGGACGCGTCCTCTTCGACGGCCAGGATGTCCTCGCGGCCGAGGGGCGCGACCTGCGGCGCCTCCGGGAGCGGATCCAGATCGTCTTCCAGGACCCCTACTCCTCGCTCAACCCCCGGATGACCGTGGCGCAGACGATCGAGGAGGTCCTCCACGTCCACCGGATCGTGCCGGACGGGGCGGGGCGGCGCGAGAAGGTCGCCTCCCTCCTCGCGGATGTCGGCCTCGGCCCGGAGCACGGCGTGCGCTATCCGCACGAGCTCTCCGGCGGCCAGCGCCAGCGGGTGGGGATCGCGCGGGCGCTCGCCGTGGACCCGGAGCTGATCGTCCTGGACGAGCCGGTCTCCGCGCTGGATGTCTCGGTCCAGGCGCAGATCGTCAACCTCCTCGAGGACCTCCAGGCGGAGCACGGCCTCGCCTACCTCTTCATCGCCCATGACCTGGCGGTCGTCCACCACATCGCCGACCGGGTCGCCGTCATGTACCTCGGCCGGATCGTGGAGGAGGGCCCGGTCGATGCGCTCTTCGCGGACCCGCGCCACCCGTACACGAAGGCACTCCTCGCGGCGATCCCCGGCGAGGGCTCCGGTGCGCCGGCGGCGATCCGTGCCGAGCGGGCCGCGGGCGAGCTGCGCACGGACCGGGCCGCCCAGCCCGGCTGCGCCTTCCGGGACCGCTGCGCCCACCGGATGGAGCGCTGCGAGGAGACCCCGCCCGTCATCCCCACCGGACCGGGGCGCTGGAGCCGCTGCTGGCTCGAGGCGCCGGAGGCCGGCACCCATCCCGACCCCATCGCGCGCGGAGGCTGACCCATGTCGTCGATCCCCACCCCGTCCCTCGTCCTCGCGAAGGAGCTCCACACGCTCGACTTCCGCGCCGGCCACCCGGCGGTCGCCACGGTCGCGTCCGGGACGGTCGCGCGCTTCGAGACAGGTGACATCGCGTATGAGCGGCTGAGCAAGGGGGAGTCGATCGAGGCGATCGGCCTCGAATCGTTCAACCGCGTGACCGGGCCGGTGGCGGTGGAGGGCGCCCAGCCCGGGGATGCGATCCGGGTGACGATCCTGGGCATCGAGATCCATCGCAGCTGGAGCGTCTGGCTCCCGGGCTTCGGCGAGCTCGGCGGCAAGACCCAGGAGATCATCGCCCGGCAGATCCCGCTCGAGGGCGGCCGCGCGGTCATCTCGAAGCGGATCTCCGTGCCGATCGAGCCGATGATCGGCTGCATCGGGACCGCGCCCGCGGACGGGGTCGGCTCCACCTTCAGCCCGGCCTACCACTGGGGCGGGAACATGGACCTCCGGGAGATGAGCCCGGGCACCGCGGTCGACCTGCCGGTGGAGGTCCCCGGCGGGAACCTCTCGATCGGCGACCACCACGCGGCGATGGGCCAGGGGGAGCCCACCTGGGTCTCGCTGGAATCGGCGGGCGCCTCCACCGTCCGGATCGAGCTCATCCGGGGCGCAGGGATCTCCCACCCGATCGTCCGGCGGGAGGGGAAGGTCTGCTTCGTGGGCCAGGGGGCGGACCTCGCGACGGCGCACCAGCACGCGGTGGACCGCGCCTGGGACTGGCTCCTTGCGCAGGGGCTCGAGCCCTTCGAGGCGTACGCCTACGCCAGCGCCCGGATGGAGATGCGCCTCGGCGGCCCCGCCTCGCCCCAGGTCCTCGCCTGCCTCCCGGAGGACCTCTCCTGATGCGCAGCCCGGTCCACCTGGGACGCGACACCTGGCACCTCGCCTGGGACGCATCGATCCCGCCGGTGGCGGAGGTGGGCTCCGGCGAGATCGTCACCTTCGACGTCCTGGACGCCTCGAACGGCCAGATCACCCCGGCGAGCGTGGCCGCCGACCTGCCGGGGATCGATATCGCCACCGTGGACCAGGTCGCCGGGCCGATCGCCGTGGCCGGTGCGGAGCCGGGCGACACGCTGGAGATCGAGATCCTGGAAGTGGCCCCGGCGGACTGGGGCTGGACGGCGGTCATCCCGGGCTTCGGCCTCCTCGCGGACGACTTCCCGGTCCCGCACCTTCGGATCAGCCGGATCGATGCCACGCATGCGGAGCCGATCCCGGGGATCCGGATCCCGCTCGCCCCCTTCTGCGGGGAGCTCGGTGTCGCCTCCCCCGGCCCCGCCCGGAGCACGATCCCGCCCACGGAGAGCGGCGGCAACCTGGACACCCGCCACCTCACCGCCGGGAGCCGGCTGTGGCTCCCGGTGAGCGTCCCGGGCGCGCTCTTCAGCCTCGGCGACGGTCATGCAGCCCAGGGCGACGGGGAGGTCTGCGGGACGGCGATCGAGACCCCGGTCCGGGGCCGCGTCCGGCTCACCGTCCGGAAGGATCTGCGTGTCGCGGGGCCGGAGCTGGAGACGGCAGGGCCGCTCGGCGTCTCCACGAACACGGACGGCTGGTTCGCCACGGACGGTGTGGGGCCCGATCTGCACGAGGCGGCACGGAGCGCCGTGCGCCGGATGATCGACCGGCTCGGGGCGCGCTGCGGCCTTCCGCCGGAGGACGCCTACCTCCTCATCTCCGTGGCCGGCGACCTCCGGATCAGCGAGATCTGCGACGCTCCGAACTGGGTCGTGGGCTGCTACCTGCCGCGCTCCGTCATCCGCTGAACGCCTGCCGCATGCCCCTCACCCCTCTAGACGTCTAGAGGGCCTCGGGGCTAGGATGGCGGTCGGCCGCCGGGTGGCGGCGAGGAGGCAGGATGGCACCCGCGAGCTTGCGCGAGATCGGCGCTGCGGTGATCGGCAGCGGCTTCATCGGCACGGTCCACGTGGAGCAGCTGCGGCGGCTCGGCGTCCAGGTCCGGGGGATCCTCGGCAGCGACCCGGCGCGCGGCGCGGAGCGGGCCGCCGCCCTCCAGGTGCCCCGCGCCTATGCATCCCTGGACGAGCTCCTCGCGGACCCCACGGTGGATGTCGTCCACGTCACCTCTCCGAACCGCTTCCACCATCCCCAGGTCGCCGCGATCCTCGCCGCGGGACGGCATGTCGTGTGCGAGAAGCCGCTCGCGGTGACGAGCGCGGAATCGGCGGAGCTCGCGGCGCTCGCGGCGCGCACGGACCGGATCGCGGCGGTGAACTTCAATATCCGCTTCTACCCCCTGAACCAGCACGCCCACCAGCTCGTCCACGAGGGCGGCCTCGGGGATGTGCGCCTCGTCACCGGGCGCTACTTCCAGGACTGGCTCCTCCACGAGACGGACTGGAACTGGCGGCTCCTCGAGTCCGAGGGCGGGAGCCTGCGGGCGGTGGGTGATATCGGGTCGCACTGGATCGACCTCGTCACCTTCATCACCGGCCTCCGGGTGACGGAGGTGCTCGCGGATCTGGCCACCTTCATCCCCGTCCGCCGGCGCCCGCGGGGACCGGTGGAGACCTTCGCCACGGGGGGCGCCGGCGAGACCGTCCCGGAGCCGATGACCACGGAGGACGCCGCGCTCATCCTCCTCCGCTTCCACAACGGCGCACGCGGCTCGGTCGCGATCAGCCAGGTGAGCGCGGGGCGGAAGAACTCGATCGCCTGGGAGATCGGCGGCGCCACGGCGGCCGCGGCCTGGGACGGGGAGACGCCGGACCACCTGTGGCTCGGCCGGCGCGACGAGCCGAACCAGCTCCTCCTCCGCAACCCCGCCCTGATGAACGCGACCGGGGTCGCCGCGGCCAGCCTGCCGGGCGGTCATGTCGAGGGCTTCGGGGATACCTTCCACGCCCTCTTCCGCGAGATCTACGGCGCGATCCTCGCGGGCCGGATGCCGGAGCGGCCGCGCTTCGCGACCTTCGCGGACGGACACACGGAGATGGTCATCGGGGACGCGATCGCCCGGAGCGCACGCGAGCGCCGCTGGGTCCCGGTGGAGGGATGAGGCACGTCATGGAGGTCATCGGATGAAGCTCGGCTTCCTCACCGCCCCCTTCCCGGAGACGCCCCTCATGGAGGTCGCGGACTGGGCGGCCGGGGCGGGCTTCGAGGTCCTGGAGATCGCCTGCTGGCCGCGGACCGGGGGTGCCGTGCGGCGCTATGCGGGCACGAGCCACATCGACGTCGTGAACCTCTCCGCCGCGCAGGCCACGGAGATCCGCGCCGAGATCGAGGCGAAGGGCCTTGCGATCTCCGGGCTTGGCTACTACCCGAACCCGCTCCACCCGGATCCGGCCCACCGGGCCACGGTCATCGAGCACCTGAAGGCGGTGATCGTGGCGGCGGAGCGGATGGGCCTCCCGCTCGTGAACACGTTCATGGGCGCGGACGCAGCGCGCCACCAGGACGCGAACTGGGAGGAGGCGCTCCGGGTCTGGCCCGGGATCGTCGCCTTCGCGCGCGACCACGGGGTGCGCATCACCTTCGAGAACTGCCCGATGATCTTCAGCTACGACGAGTGGCCGGGCGGGCACAACCTCGCCACGACCCCGCGGATGTGGCGCCGGATCCTCGAGCAGTGGGGCGGCACGGTCGGTCTGAACTTCGACCCCTCGCACCTCATCCTCCAGATGATCGAGATGGGCCGATTCATCAAGGAGTTCGGGCCGCACATCCTCCACTTCCAGGCCAAGGACCTGATGATCGACCGGGACGGGCTCTACGAGCGGGGGGTCTTCTCGCTCGGCATGGGCTGGCAGATCCCGCGCGTGCCGGGTCTCGGGGACGTGGACTGGAACGTCGTCTTCCGGGAGCTCTACCGGGCGGGCTTCGCGGGCGACTGCATCATCGAGCACGAGGATCGCGGCTTCGAAGGGTCGGACGAGCTCGTGAAGCGGGGGTTCCTCATCGCGCGCGACACGCTGCGCCCCTACTGCAGGTGACCCCCGTGGAGATCTCCATCGAGACGCTGACCGAGCGCGAGATCGCGAAGACGATCGACCACTCCCTCCTCCGCCCGGAGCTGGACGACGCCTTCGTGGAGGCGGGCTGCCGGCTGGCGGCGCGCTACGACGTGGCCTCGGTCTGCGTCCGGCCGGCGGACGTGCGCCGGGCGGCGGCGATCCTCGCGGGGACGGAGGTCCTCGTGGGCACCACGATCGGCTTCCCCCACGGCTCGCACGTCACGGCGGTGAAGGTGGCCGAGGCGGAGCAGGCGCTCCGGGACGGCGCCGCGGAGCTGGACATGGTCATCCAGATCGGCGCGCTGAAGAGCGGCCGGGATGCCGATGTCCAGGCGGATATCGCGGCCGTGGTGGCCGTGGCCCACGGGGCCGGCGCGATCGTCAAGGTGATCTTCGAGAACGCCTACCTCACGGACGACGAGAAGATCCGGGCCTGCCGGCTGACGGAGGCGGCGGGCGGCGACTTCGTGAAGACCTCCACCGGCTTCGCGCCCTCCGGCGCCACCCATGACGACCTGCGCCTGATGCGCGCGCACACCTCGCCGCACATCCAGGTGAAGGCGGCCGGCGGCGTGCGTACCCTGGATGCGCTCATCGACGTCATGCGCCTCGGGGTGACGCGGATCGGCGCCACGGCCACGGAGACGATCATCGAGGACTTCCGGGCGCGGAAGGCCGGCCGGAGCCCCGTGGGCGCGGCCGAGAGCGGGACGGGATACTGAGCCGATGAGCGACGTGAACGCGCCCGCGCCCCGCTTCCTCGCCGAGGGGATCGCGCTCCTCCAGCGGATCTCGGAGACGCAGGCGGGCCCGATCGAGACCGCTGCCCGCTGGTGCGCCGAGGCGATCGGCACGGACGGCCTCGTCCACCTCTTCGGCACCGGGCACTCCCGGATCCCGGTGGAGGAGTTCTTCCCGCGCTACGGCTCGTACCCGGGCTTCAATCCGATCGTGGAGCTCTCGATGACCCACCACACGGAGGTCGTGGGGGCGAACGGCCAGCGCCAGGCGATGTTCATCGAGCGCGTGCCGGGGCTCGCGGACGAGATCCTCGCGAACTTCCGCTTCCAGCCGCAGGACGTGATGATCGTCTTCTCCGCAGGCGGCCTCACCGCCGTCCCGGTGGAGATGGCGCGCGGCGCACGGCGGCGCGGGATCCGCACGATCGCGGTCACCTCGATCCTCCAGACCACGAGCGGCGAGGTCGATCCCCGGGTGGGGAGCCGCCTGATGGACGAGGCCGACCTCGTCATCGACCTGTGCACGCCCCCGCCGGACGCGATGATCGCGGTCGCGGGGCTGGATACGCCGATCGCCCCGGGCTCCACGCTCGCCTATACGGCGATCGTCAACGCGCTGAAGGTCCGCATCGCCGAGCTTCTCGTCGCGGCGGGCCGGATGCCCCCGGTGATCACCCGTGCCACGGTCGTGGGTGCGGAGCGCTCGCGGGCGCTCTTCGATGCGGCCTACGGGGAGCATGCGCGGCGCGTCGCCCGCGCCATCGATGTCCAGGGGGGAGGTGGCTGAGCGGAGCGAGAGGCGAGGAGACGCACGGATGAGCCCGTGCCGGCCGGACGGCCGGGACGGCGAGACTGCAGGAGGAAGACGACTCCCATGAAGCACACTCGGCTCTTCGGTGGCCTCGCGGCCGCCACGGTCGCGGCGGCGGCCCTCATGCCCGCCGCGGTGGCCGCCCAGGACGGCTACACGATCGGCTTCTCCAACCCCGGCGGCGTCGGCAACGGCTGGCGCGAGGAGATGATCTGCTCCGCCAAGGCGGAGGCCCTCGCGTCCGGCGAGGTGACGGGGATGAACATCATCCACCGCAACACGGACGCGGCCGGCCAGCTCGAGGACATCCGCAGCCTGATCTCCGCGGGCGTGGATGCGATCGTCGTCAACCCGGCGGACTACGAGGCCCTCAACCCGGCCCTCCAGGAGGCCGCGGACGCGGGGATCGTCGTCGTCGCGGTGGACGCCCCCGTCTCGCAGCCCACGGCGTACAACCTCTCGAACAACCAGGAGGAGTACGCGTACCTCGGCGCTACGTGGCTCTTCGAGCAGCTCGGCGGCAAGGGGAACGTGGTGGAGATGCGCGGCATCCCCGGCCACCCGGCCGATACGGACCGCCACGAGGGCTTCCAGCGGGCGCTCGCCGAGCACCCGGAGATCGTCGTCGTCAAGGAGGTCTCCACGAACTGGGATCCGGCCACCGGCGCCCAGCAGATCACGGACATCCTGAACGCCGGCACCCAGGTGGATGGCGTCTGGACCTCCGGCATCGATAGCTGGATCGTGGACGCGTTCATCACCGCGGGCGCCCCGCTCGTGCCGATCGTCGGTGCGGACAACAGCGGCTTCGTCACCCAGCTCCTCACCACGGAGGGTCTCGTCGGCGCGGCCGTCACGAACCCCGGCTCCGTGGGTGGCGCGGGTGTCCGCCTTGCGATCCATCTCCTCGACGGGATGGCCGCGGGCTACGAGCCCGGTCCGGAGGGGACGATCCTCCTCGACCCGCAGCTCTGGACGAACGCGACCGAGGAGGGCAAGGCTGCCCTCGCCGGCGCGGCGGACCCGTCCCTCGATCCCTCGTGGCCGCTCGGCCTCTCCATCCCGGACTGGACGACGTACACGAAGGAGCAGCTCCTCGCCTGCAAGGCGCCCGGCGAGGCCTGATCCGAACCGGAACGGCCGATCGGAGGGGTGCGGGGCGACCCGCACCCCTCCGGCGCGCCCCGGACGCGGAGCCCACCGCATGACCGAGCATCTCCTCGAGGCGACCGGCGTCGTCAAGCGCTACGGGGGCGTGACCGCCCTGCGCGGCGCCTCGCTCGCCGTCCGGCCCGGGGAGGTCCATGCGCTCCTCGGCGCGAACGGCGCCGGGAAGAGCACGCTGATCAAGATCCTCACCGGGACGGTCCGCCCGGATTCGGGGAGCTTCCGGGTCGGGGGGACGGAACGGACGATCCGGTCCGCCGCCGAAGCCCGGGCCGTGGGGCTCGCCTCGATCTACCAGGACCCCTCCGTCATCCCCGACCTCGATGTCCGGGACAACCTGCGCCTGACGCGCACCCCGCTCGACGCCTTCCGCGGCTGGATGGCGGAGCTGGGGATCCCGGACCTCCCGCTGGACGTCCTCTCCCGCGACCTCCCCCTGCCGACCCTCCGGATCGTCGACCTCGCCCGGGCGCTCGCCGCGGAGCCGCAGGTCCTCATCCTGGACGAGACGACCGCGGCCCTCCCCGCAGACCTCACGGAGCGCGTCCTGGAGGTCGTGGGCCGGCAGCGCGACCACGGCCGCGCGGTCATCTTCATCTCCCACCGCCTGATCGAGATCTCCACGCTGTGCGACCGCGCCACGGTCCTCCGGGACGGCCAGACGGTCGGCGTCGTGCCGATCGAGCCGGGCGCGGAGGACCGGATCGTCGCGCTCATGCTCGGGCCCCAGGCCGAGCGCCCGGAGACGGAGCGCGCCACCGGGCCGGTCGCGGCGGGGATCGTGGGTGCCGCCCTCCTCGGCGCGGAGGCGGGTCCGGGGGGTGCGGACGCGGGACCGGCGCCGACCGCAGCGGCCGCCCCCGGCGAGCTCCGGCTCGCCGCACGCGGGATCGGCGCCGGGAGCCGCCTCCACGATGTCTCCCTCGAGCTCCGCGCCGGCGAGGTCCTCGGCGTCGTCGCGCTGGAAGGGCAGGGCCAGGAGGAGCTCTTCGAGACGCTCGCGGGCGCGCGCCGGCCGACGGCAGGCACGATCGAGGTGGATGGCCGGCCCGTCCGCTTCCACCATCCCGCGGACGCGATCCGCGCAGGCGTCGTCCTCGTTCCGGCGGACCGTCTCCAGGCGCTCCTCCCCCAGCGCTCCGTGCGCGAGAACGTCGCCCTCCCCTTCTCCGCCCCCTTCCGGCGCTGGGGGCTCCGGCGGGGCGCCGAGGAGCCGCGCAAGGTGAGCGCCGCGATCGAGCGCCTCCAGGTCGATACCCGCGCCCAGGCCGAGGTCCGCCGGCTCTCCGGCGGGAACCAGCAGAAGGTGACGATCGCCCGCTGGGTCGCGCTCGGGGTCCGGACCCTCCTCTGCTTCGACCCCACCCGGGGGATCGACATCCGGACGAAGCGCCAGATCTATGCCCTCCTCCGCGAGCTCGCGGACCAGGGAGCGGCGGTCCTCCTCTACACCTCGGAGCTCGAGGAGATCCGGCTCGCCTGCGACCGGGTCGTCGTCATCTTCGGCGGCCGGGTCGTGGACGTGATGGACGCCGCGCTCGCGGACGAGCCGACCCTCCTCCGCGCCGCCTACGCGCTCCCGCCGGATGCCCCGCTCCCGGTCCTGGACGAGGCGGCCTCGTGAGCGCCCCTGCGGTCGCCGCGCCCGCGGCACGCCCGGGGATCGGGCGGACGATCGCCCGCAACCAGTGGGTCGTGGGGCTCTACCTCCTCCTCGCCGCCCTCCTCGCCTTCACCTTCCTCATCAAGCCCGGCTATGGACCGGCGGACATCGAATCGCTCGCGATCTCCGTCCTGCCGATCGTCTTCGCGGCGGCGGCCCAGGCGGTGATCGTCATCGCGGGCGGCATCGATCTCTCCATCGGCTCGCTCATGGCGCTCACGAACGTGGTCGCCGCGGCGCTCATGGCCCAGAGCGGCGAGGTCGGCGCGGTCGGGGTCGTCCTCCTCGTCCTCATCCTCGGCACCCTCCTCGGTGCCGTGAACGGGATCCTCGTCGTCGTGAGCCGCGTGCCGGATATCGTCGTCACCCTCGCGATGTCCTTCGTCTGGGCCGGGGCGGCGCTCCTCGTCCTCGGCAGCCCCGGCGGCAGCGCGGCGGCGTGGTTCATGGCGCTCGCGGACGGGACCTTCCTCATCGAGTGGCTCCCGCGCGCCTTCGTCACGATGGTCGTCGTCCTCGCCGTCATCTGGATCCCCCTCCGCCGCTCGCGCCTCGGCCTCTCCCTCTACGCGGTGGGGAGCGACCGGGTCGCCGCGCTCCGGAGCGGCGTCCCGATCGGTCGCACGAAGATCGCCGCCTACGCGATCGGCGGCCTCCTCGCGGGGATCGGCGGGCTCTCCCTCTCGATGTCCACGGGGATCGGGCTCCCGGTCCCGGGCCCCTACACCCTCGGCGGCGTCGCCGCGATCGTCCTCGGCGGGGTCTCGCTCGCGGGCGGGCGGGGTGGCCTCATGGGCCCGGTGGCCGCCGCCTTCATCCTCGCGCTCATCCGCCTCGACCTCGTCTTCCTCGGCGTCACCTCGGACTACAGCCAGGTGATCCAGGGGGTCGTCCTCGTCCTCGTGGTCATGATCGGCGGTCTCGTGGAGCTCCGGAGGCGGCGCGCATGAGCGCGGCACCGGCCGGCACCACGGAGCAGCTCCCCGCGAGCGCGCGCGTCCGGCGCCTCTTCCGCGAGCAGCCGGTCGTGCCGCTCCTCGGGCTCCTCGCGATCCTCGTCGCGATCCTCCTCACCGTCCAGCCGGGGATCCTCAACCGGCCGCTCGGCTGGGCGAACGGGATCGTCTACTTCGCCGTCCCGCTCGCGATCCTCGCCGCCTGCCAGACGCTCACGATGCTCACCGGCGGGATCGACCTCTCCGTGGCCACGATCGCCTCGATGACCGCCTACGTGATGGCGACCCAGGCCCCCTCCCAGGGCGACCCCGCGGCGATCCTCATCGCCCTCGCGCTCGCCGCGGGCGTCGGGCTCATCAACGGGATCGGGATCGGGATCTTCCGCGTCCAGCCGCTGATCATGACCCTCGCCACGGGGCTCGTCGCGCTCGGCGGCGCGAACGTCTACCAGAAGCTCGTCCTCACCGCGGGCTCGCGCGTCCCGGAGCCGGTCGCCGTCCTCGGCTCGGGGACCACCTTCGGCGTCATCCCGAACACGCTCTTCCTCTTCATCCCGCTCGCCCTCGCGATCATGATCCTCCTCAAGCGGACCGGCTACGGGCGGATGCTCTACGCAGTGGGGGACAACCCGGTGGCGGCCCGGCTCGCCGGCGTCCGGATCCCCCAGGTCCTCATCCTCCTCTACGTCCTCTCCGGCCTCCTCGCGGGGATCGGCGGGATCGTCCTCGCGGGCGCGGCCAAGACGGCCACGCTGAACGCCGCGGACGCCTACCTCCTCCCCTCGGTCGCGGCGGCGGTCATCGGGGGGACCTCGATCTTCGGTGGCCGCGGCGGCTACGCGGGGACGATCGTGGGCGCGCTCATCCTGCGCGTCCTCCTCGGCCTCCTCGGCGCGATGAACACGCCGGAGCCGATCCGCCAGATCGTCTACGGGGCGATCATCCTCGGCGTGGCGGCGGCCTACGCGCGCGTCACGGATGACGGCTGAGCGGATGGCGCGCACGCCCACCCTCCACCTCGGCCTCGACCTCGGCGGGACGAACGTCAAGTGGACGATCGCCGAGCACGACGGCACGACCTGGCGCACCCGGGACCGCGGGCAGGAGCCCACGGCGGCGGCCGGCGGACCGGCCACGATCGTCCCGCAGCTCGCCGCGCTCGCGGCACGGGTCTCGGCGGAGGCCGGCGGGGCCCGGTCGCTCGGCCTCACGATCCCGGGGCTCTACCTGCCGGACGCGGGCGAGGTCCTCTTCCTGCCGAACGTCCCCGGCGACTGGCGCGGGGTCCCCGTGGCCGCCCCGATCGCGGCGGCGGCGGGGCTCCCGACGGCGCTCATCAACGATGCGCGCGCCTTCGGCCTCGCGGAGCTCCGGCTCGGTGCGGGGCGCGGAGCGGAGACGGTCGTGGGGATCGTCCTCGGCACCGGGGTCGGCGGCGTCGTGTGCGTGAACGGACGCGTCCACACCGGCTTCCGCGGGACGGGCGGGGAGCTCGGCCACCAGACGATCGACCCGGACGGACCGTGGTGTGGCTGCGGGAACCGCGGCTGCGTGGAGGCCTACGCGCGCGCAGACCAGCTCGCGGCCGCGTGCGGCGCCGCCACGCCGGAAGAGGCCCATGCGCGCGCGCTCGCCGGGGATGCCCGTGCCCTCGCGGGCTACGCGGAGGTCGGCCGCTACCTCGGCATCGGGGTCGCGAACGCGTGCGTGACGCTCACCCCGGAGAAGGTGATCGTGGGCGGGGGGATCGCGGCGGCGGGCGACCTCATCCTGGAGCCGATCCGGGCGGAGATCCGGCGGCGCGTCCGGGTGACGGACGCGGAGCGGATCGCGGTCGTCCCCGCCGAGCTCGGCCCCTGGGCGGGCGCGATCGGCGCGGCGATCCACGGGGCGGAGCAGGCGCCGGGGGCGCTCCCCTCATGAGCCTCCAGGGCGCCGACCTGCCGCGCCACCGGGCGATCGAGCAGGCGCTCCGGACACGGATCGCCCAGCTCCGGCCCGGTGACCCCCTCCCCTCCGATACCGCCCTGTGCGCGGAGTTCCACGTCAGCCGGATGACGGCGCGGACGGCGATGGCACGCCTCGTGGACGAGGGCCTCGTCCTGCGCGATCCGGGGCGCGGCACCTTCGTGGCCGAGCCTCCCGCCCACCGGCGCGCCGATTCCCTGCTCACCTTCTCCCGGGAGATGCGCCGGCGCGGGCTCGTGCCGAGCTCCCGGCTCCTCGACCGCACGATCCGCCCGGCGGGCGCGCGCGAGGCGGCCGAGCTGGCGATCGCCCCGGGGGCCCCGGTCGTGGTGGTGCGCCGGATCCGCTGCGCGGACGGCCAGGCGGTCGCGCTGGAGGAGGCCGTCCTCGCGGAACGGACCCGAGCGGCGGTCTTCGCGGCGGACCTGGAGACGGGGTCGCTCCACGCGGCGCTCATCGCCGCCGGGATGGTCCCCACGCGCGGCACCGCGACGATCGGAGCCGCCGCCGCGGATGCCACGGACGCCCGGCTCCTCGGGATCCCTGAGGGGACGCCGCTCCTCGTGGAGCGACGCACGATCCTGGACGCGGAGGGGGCCCCGCTGGAGCGGACGGGATCGCGCTATCCGGCGGACCGCTACGCGCTCGAGGTCGCCTTCTCCGTGGAGGACCGCGGGCGGCGCCGGACGAGCCGGAGGGACGGATGAGCCGGACGGCGGTCGCGGGCCGGATCGTCCTCCCGGACCGGATCCTCGCCGGGCGGGTCATCGTGGAGGACGAGCGGATCCTCGCGCTGGAGCCGGACCCGGCGGCCGTGGAGGGACCGCTCATCGTCCCGGGCTTCATCGACCTCCACGTCCATGGCTGGGGCGGCCACGACGCGATGGATGGCGCGGCCGCGATCGACGGGATGGCCGCCGGGCTCCTGCGCCACGGGACGACGAGCTTCCTGCCCACCGGATACGCCGCCTCGATCGCCCGCACGACCGCCTTCGCCGAGGCGGCCCGGACCCGGATCGGCGCCGGCGCCGCGGACCGCGCGGAGGTGCTCGGCTTCAACCTCGAGGGGCCGCTCCTCGCCCCGGAGCGGAAGGGCGCGCACGACCCCGCCTTCCTGCGCACCCCGGCGGATCTCCGGGAGGAGGAGCTCGCCCCCCTGCTTCCCGGCCTGCGGATCATCACGATCGCGCCGGAGCTGCCCGGATCGGTCGCGCTCATCGCGCGGCTCGCGGCGCTCGGCATCGCCGCGTCGCTCGGGCATTCCGGGGCGACGCTCGCCGAGGCGCAGGCGGGCTACGCGGCGGGCGCCCGGACCACGACCCACCTCTTCAACGCGATGAGCGGGGTGGACCACCGGAGCCCGGGCCTGGCCGTGGCCGCGCTCACGGACGACCGGGCGTGGGTGGAGCTGATCGCGGACGGGATCCACGTCCACCCCGGCCTCTGGCCGCTCATCCTCGCCGCCAAGCCGGCAGGGAAGACGATCCTCGTCTCGGACGCCCTTTCCGTCGCGGGCCTCGGTGATGGCCGGGCCTGGCTCGGGACCCTGGAGGTCGAGGTCCGGGAGGGCCGCTGCACGCTCGTCGTGGGCGGGAACCTCGCGGGCGCGGTCGTGGGGCTGGACGCGGCCGTGCGCAACCTGGTCCGGGCCGGGATCCCGGTGGAGCGCGCCGCCATGATGGCGAGCACCGCCCCGGCGGAGCTCCTCGGCCTTGCGGACCGCGGCCGGATCGCGCCCGGCCTCCGGGCCGACCTCGTGGAGCTGGATGGCACGCTGGCCGTCCGCCGCGTCATGCGCGGCGGCGCCTGGGTCGCGGACGCGGGCTGACGCCCGCGCGCCGCCGTCCGCCTACTCGGTCGCGAGCGCGCCGATCGCCTCGGCGCGCAGCGCCTCCGTCCCGTCGATGAGGATGACCGTGTCCCCGGCCACCACGACACGGACGGTGAGCCCGGCCTCCTGCCCGTCCGAGAGGACGAGGACGCTCCTGCCGCCGATCTCCTCGGTCGAGGTGGTGAGCTCGCCCGTGCCGAGGATGTAGGGGATGAAGGTGTCGATCACGCCCTGTGCCGCGACGCCGTCGATCCGGATCACGGTGAGCGAGACGTAGTCCTCCTCGCCGGACGCGACGTATCCGTTCGCCACGGAGAGGTCGCCGACCTCGGCGCCGATCGTGGCGAGAAGACCCTGGAGCTCGGCGAGCGCGG
>Ga0208783_10001266_pt1 | contig 15027 bp, 11 predicted proteins | sample DEB19_08_DNA_2_FD_184529 | JGI IMG/M metagenome (GOLD analysis project Ga0208783, IMG submission 184529) | Aqueous microbial communities from the Delaware River and Bay under freshwater to marine salinity gradient to study organic matter... | ecosystem: Environmental > Aquatic > Marine >... | reverse complement strand
TCGCTCGTGCTGCTTCATGCGCACGGTGTCGCCGCGTCCGAGGGCGATGTGCCGCTGGCCGTCGAGGACCACGCAGGTTCCCTCGTTGGCGCGGCGCATCCATAGCGCGATCGTCTCGCGCGCGGGGACGACGACCGGGCGGAACGCAAGGCTTTGCGCGCAGATCGGGGTGATGGTGATGCCGCCCACGTCGGGGTGGACGATCGGCCCACCCGCGCTCGCGCTGTAGGCGGTCGAACCCGTTGGCGTCGCGATGATCACGCCGTCGCCGATGATGTCGACGCCCGCGTCGTCGTCGTCGACCGTCAGGGCCACCTCGATCATCCGGTGGGGGGCTCCCGCGGTGATGACGGCGTCGTTGATCGCCGAGCCCGTCTCCCGCAGCCCGCCCGCGTGCTCGACCTCGACCGCAAGCAGCATGCGCTCGCGGATCGCCGCCTTCGACGCAAAGACCAGTGCTGCGTGCGTCTCAAGGTCGGCGGCGTCGAACTCCGCGAGGAATCCAAGCCTGCCCGCGTTCACGCCCACGATTGGCTTCCCGTGGTTCACCAGCCGCCGCGACTGCGCGATGATGGTGCCGTCGCCGCCCACAACGACTGCGACATCGAATGCGACCGACGTCCCCAGCGGCTCATCGCCGGCGTCGATCTCGGCGACCTCGGCGTGGCGCGCGATCACCGAGCGGATCGAATCCGCCGTGCGCGCCGCCTCTGGCTTCTCGCGGTTGACGATGAGCAGTGCTTTCGCCATATCGAAACGGTCGGAACCTTAGCTCACCAGGCCCTTCGTGAGGCGCATGAACGCCGTCTCGAGGCTGATTTCCTCGGGCTGAAGCCGCGAGAGGCGGAATCCCTGCGCGAGCAGCCGTGCCGCCAGTTCGCTCGCGGCGATGTCCGCGTCGGGCTCGAGCTGCACATCCACCCGTCGCCCGCCTTCCTCGACGCGCACCTCGACTCTGGCGACGCCGCGCACGGTCTTGAGCAGCGCGGCAGCTTCCTCGGTGCGGCTCTCGACCGCGAGTTGCACGACCTTTCCGACCTTCGCCTTCTGCATGAGTTCGCTGACCGCGCCAGCGAACACGAGCTTTCCCTGCTCGATCACGCCGACGGCGTTGCACAGATCCGCAAGCTCATACAGGATGTGCGACGAGATCAGGATCGTCTTCCCGATGCGCCGCAGCTCCTTCAACAGCTCGCGCATCTCGATGCGCGCGCGCGGGTCGAGGCCCGAACTGGGCTCATCCATCAGCAGGACCTTCGGATCGTGGATCAGCACGCGCGCCACGGCAAGCCGCTGCTGCATGCCGCGCGAGAGTCCATTCACCTCGGTCTCGGTCTTGTGCGAAAGGTCGGTCAGCGTCAGCACCTCCGCGATCGTCTTCTCGCGCTTGCCCGCGGGCACCGCGTAGCACGCCGCGAAGAACTCCAGGTACTCGCCCACCGTCATGTCCTGGTACGCGCCCATGAAGTCGGGCACGTAGCCGATCAGCGGGCGGATCAGGTGGTTCTGGTAGCCGATCACCTTTCCGTCGATGCGTGCCTCGCCCCAGGTCGGCTTCAGCAGCGTCGCAAGGATCTTGATCGTCGTCGTCTTGCCCGCGCCGTTCGGCCCGATGAAGCCGAAGCAGGTGCCTTCCTCGATCACGAGGTTCAGGTTGTCGAGCGCGACGAATTCGCCGTACTTCTTCGTGAGATTGACCGTCTCGATCATGGGCATGGCGTTCCGTCACTCTCCGTTCGAGCCCGCGCTCCCGCGCGGAAACTTGTCAGGCACGACCCACGACGCGGCATCGGGCAGGGGGATGATCCATCGCACGAGCACATCGCCCGTGCCTGCGACATCCTCGCCATCGAGGGTCAGCGGGAAGGGCAGCGTCGCGCGCTCGAGCCGTCCGATCACGATCAGGCACGGCTGCGTCATCCACTTCGAGAGGTCGAGCTCGCGCCCGCCCATGCGCATGATGCGCAGCATGCCTCGGTTGTCGCCCGAGCGCAGGTAGCGCGGGGGGTGCAGCATGTTGAAGAAGCCGAGCATCTCGGTCGTCCGGTCGAAGCCGAGGCTGTTACCCACGACGCCGAAACCGGTCCGCAATTGCTGCTCGAGCTCGGAGTAGTAGCGGCGCTCGAGCGACAGCTCCAGCCCGAGGCGGTCATTCAGGCGTGCGTCCTGGGGCAGTGTCTTCGCGAGATCGAGCGGCGCTCCTGGCGCCCAGTCGGGCGCGCTCACCAGCACTCCGCGATTCGGCAGCTGCCCCGGAAAGCGCCGCACCGAAACCTTGCCTTCCTCGGCAGGCGCCATCGTCTGCAGCGGATTCTGCTTTGGCCACACATGCAGGACCTGTACATCCCGCAGCGTGCCTTGAAGCCTGTGCGTCAGCGCGCCCGCGATCGAGATGGTCTGCGCCCCCTGAGTGGTCTTCAGCGACACCGCGATCTGTTCGGACACGCTCGGCATCTGCCCCCAGCCCTCGCGCAGCGCACCGATCCAGTCCGCCTTGAAGTCGACCGTGGTCGCGCGCGACGGCGCCATCGCGCGGTTCGGCGACTCAAGCGGCGCCACGTATCGCTCGCGGCTGGGAAATCCCTCGGGCGTCGAGCTCGACGGCCGCCACGACGCGAGCTGGTTGCGCAGCGCGGGGTCACCCTTGGGATCGAGCGCGACCTCGGTTTCGCCGTAGTCGGGCGTGTAGATCGAGAGCCAACTGGTCGCCTTGCGGCGTTGGACCTGCGTGATGTCGCGCTCGCCGGGCGCACGCTCCACCATGTCGAGCACCGTGAAGTGGCTCGCCATCGCGCTGCGCCCCGACATGCTGCCGCCGACAAGCCATATGGCGGCGGTGAACAGCGCGGCGACGCCGACATACGCGACCCAAGCCCATCGCTCACGCTTGAGCGCCTTCAACGCGGCAAAGCCGAGCGGTCCTGCCACCAGCCAGTACAACCCGAACACAAGCGTCGCGGCCAGCACGCCGATCGCAGCCTGTCCCGCCAGGCCGATCCGCTCGGCCACCAGCCTGCCGTCGCCGATTTCCTTCGAGTAGCCCGTTCCGCTCATGAGCCTGCCGGCGTTCTCGAGCGCTGTGTACTCCTGCCCCGACGGCGTGTCGGCACGGCGCCCAAGCACCCGGTTCCAGAACACATCGCCCTGTGGAATCGCAGGTATCTGCAGCCCGCGCGCGGAGATCTCCTCGACGTCGATCCCGAGCAGCGTCGCGTGCCCGAAGCCGAGCTCGCGGCGGATGCCGACGAGCTTGCCTTCGTAGGGACCGAGCTTCGCCGCAGGATTTCCGTCCGCGCCCTTCGGCGCCGGCGTCGCGATGAAGGGGCGCCATCCGCGGTCGAGCTTCGCCGCATCGAAGACCGCAAGGCGCATCGTCGCCGTTCGGTCGCGAAGCGCGTCCGAAAGCGACAGCATCGGCAGCAGCTCGCGCACGGGCACATCCTCGATCCGCTCGGGCGCCACGCTTGGGAGCAAGGGGCTCAGGCGATGCCGGCCTTCGACGCCGATCGACCACGGATCCCCCGCGCTCGGCAACCCGATCACGAGGTTTCCGCCGCGCTCGGTCCAGAGCTCGACGGCGCGCGCGGATTCCTCGGACAGCCGCGCAGGAGCCACGGAGCCATCGGCCCACACGATCGAGTCGAACATCGCCAGGCCTTCCCATCGATCGGGAAATGCCTCTGCCTCGCGCACGTTTCCGCACAGCGTGACCGTGTTCATCGAGGGGATCGCGCCGTTCTGCGCGCCCTGCGCGAAGATGTCGAGTCCCGCAGTCCGCGGCCCGACCACCAGAAAGGCGTCGTCCGCAAGACCGAGCACGCGCGGTGGATTCGAGGCCGTGGTCGGCGCGATCTTCACCGTCCCGAGGTCGCGCACGCGCTCGCCGCCGGCAATCTCGTAGAGCCGGAGGTCGAAGATCGAGCCACTGAGCGCCCCTCCGGAAATCGGCGGCAGGACGGCGTACAGCCAGCGCTTCTGCGCCTGCCCGGGATTTAGCACGAATCGCCGGGCGTGCTCGACGATGTCGAGATCCGCGTTCGGAACCTCCCACACCGCCTCGATCTCGGTCACGCGGTCAAGTCCGCTCCTGAACTGGAACTGCGCCCCGACAGGACCGTCGCCGCGGATCAGGTCGCCAACGCCATAGTGGATCAGCTCGACATCGATCGACTGTGCATGCGCGGCGTTCCCGAGAATCGCCGCAGCCGCAGAGACAAGGAGTGTTCGAAGCCGCCAACCAGACATGGCGAGACAGTGTATCCATGGACCACAGCCACTTTGTCCCGAAATCGCGGTCGGACTGAACTGCCGCCACCGCCGCGCCGATCCCACCCGCATGACCGCCTTCTCCGCCGTCATTGCGATCGCAGCAGCGCTCTTCACGGCCTTCCTCGCCACGCGCATCGTGGTGCTGCGCGTGGACGACGCCTGCAGGGTTGCCGAACTCGTTCGCCAGACCCGCGCACTCCGCGCCCGACACCGCATCCCGGTACCGACGCCGCGCTTGCGCCGCCGCTGAAACGCATCTCAGCGCTGCAGCTTCGCGAGTTCACCGAGGATGGCCGCATGGCTGCGGATCGCGTTTCGGTAGCACTCGAGCTCGAACTTCTCATTCGGCGAATGCACGCAGTCGTCGTCGAGTCCGAACCCGACCAGAAGCGAGTCCATGCCCAGGATTCTCTGGATCGACCCGACCGCGGGAATGCTCCCGCCCGTACCGATCAGGAGCGGCGCCTTGCCGAATACATCGTGGAGGCCCTTGTTCGCCGCGGCCAGGTACCGCGAGCTCTCGCTCACCTCGATCGCCGAGTTCGCGCCGTGGCTCTCGAACTCCGCCGTGCATCCCGCAGGCAGCCGCGAGCGCACGAACTCCTCGAATGCCTTCGCGATCTTCGCGGGATCCTGCTTTGAAACCAGGCGGAAGCTCACCTTCGCGGTCGCATGCGCGGCGATGACGGTCTTCGCGCCCTTGCCGGTGTAGCCGCCGAAGATCCCGTTCACATCGCAGGTCGGGCGCGACCAGGTCCGCTCAAGCGTCGAGCGCCCGCGTTCCCCGAACCCGTCCTTGAGCCCGATGTCCCCGAGAAACTCCGCATCGCTGAATCCAAGCGACTCCCACTGCGCCTTCGTCTGCGGCGAAAGCTCGGAAACGCCGTCGTAGAAGCCGGGAATCGTCACGCGGCGGTCGACATCGTGGAGTTCCGACAGGATCCGTGCGAGCGCATTGATCGGATTCGGCACCGCACCGCCGTACATCCCGCTGTGCAGGTCGCGCGTCGGCCCGTGGACCGTCACCTCCATGTACACGAGCCCGCGAAGGCGGGTCGTGATCGCGGGCGTCTTGATGTCCCACATGCCCGTGTCCGACACGATGCACACATCGGCTGCGAGCCGCGCCTTCGCCTCGTGCATGAAGGGCTCGAGGCTCTTGCTGCCCGATTCCTCCTCGCCTTCGATCATCAGCGTGACGGGGCAGGGTGGTCCGCCCGCGACCGCGTGCCACGCACGCAGCGCCTCGACGATCCCCATCACCTGACCCTTGTCATCGACCGCGCCGCGCGCGACCACGCGCTTGCCGCGCGGACCGTCCACGATCACCGGCTCGAACGGCGGGCTCTTCCACAGCTCGAGCGGATCCGCCGGCTGCACGTCGTAGTGCCCGTAGTAGAGGACGCGCGGGCGCTTCGCGGCATCGGGACCGACGCCCGGGTGATGCGCGACCACCATCGGCTGACCGATCGTCTTCGCCGCTTCCGCAGTGAAGCCGAGCCCCTTCAGCTCGTTCACGAGCCAGTCGGCGCAGCGCCGCGTCTCCGCGTCGTAGGCGGGATCGGTGCTCACGCTCGGGATGCGAAGGAAGTCGCACAGGCGCTTCGTCGAGGCGTCGAGGTTGCGCTCGACTTCTGCGAGCAACGAGGGCGTGGATGGCAGGGCGCCGGCGGCGGGCGATGCAGCAGTCGTCATGCGGCGGAGTGTACGGTCAGCGCAGCGGCAAGGCGGCGATCGCCAGGGCAAGCGTGCTGATCCCGACCACCGACATCACGAACAGGAAGAGCAGCCAGCGCTCGACCAGCCGCCATTCGCGGCGATCACCCTCCAGCACGAACCGTGCGTGGCGGTCCGAGCGGCGCTCGAGCTGGTCGAGCCCCTCCATCTCGGCGTAGCTCTTCGGCGGACGCACCGAGAAGTCGCACGCGCAGCGTGGACAGTGCGTCTGGTGCGCTCGGTCGACGAACCGGCCCGAGTAGCCACAGGCGACGCATTGCCGCCTGAAGAGACTTGAGCCATCCTTCGACCGTGTCAGCATGCGAAGACGATAGCATCGGACGCATCGCTTCCAAGCAGGAAACACATTCGGTTCGAGTTTGGGACACTTGGCGGTTCGGATTCCCTGCGAATCGGACCTCCAACGCGCGACCGCACCGCTCCGAGCCTAGAAACCCATGAACCCAACCGACTGGATCAGGCACCTCGAGGCACTCGGCGCGCCAGAGCCCGCCGAGCACCCCCCCGATCCGACCCTGTTCCGAGGCGACCGCGGCGAGCAGCGCCTCTGGCGCGCCTGCGCCGCGGAGGTGGGCGGCGGCGACCTCCTCGGTTGGATCAGGACGACCGTGGGAGACCGCCGAGGCCCGCTGCTCTCGACCGATGGATTTCTCGCGATCGAGGTCTGGACCGAGTGCGAACTCGCCGCGCTGCACGCGCTCGCCCGCTTCGCCCGGCATCCCGAGCCAACGATCGCCGCGTTCTCGGGCGACCGCGCGGCCGAGGCCATCCGCTGGCACCTCGAGCACACCCAGCCTGACAACGCGACCAACCGCCCTTGGGCGCTGCATGCGTTCCTGCTGGCAGAGGACGGCTCGGGCGATCCGACCGCCTACGCGGGAACCCTACTCCACAACATGAGCGCCACCGACGCCCGCAGCGAGTCCCTCTCGCGCTGGATCCTCGCGGATTGCGCTCGTGAACTCCGGCTGCGCGGATACGGATCGGCCTGACCAATCCTGCGGAGGAATCCGTACCATCCGCGCCATGACCAGCCCCAACGAGCGTGGCGTCCTCGCGCAGTGCGTGTCCTACCTGTTCTCGGCCGTCACCAGCGCCATGCAGCCGGCACGCCTACCGGTCGCGCTGCTCGCCGTGCTCCTCATCGCGGGTCTCGCTCCGCTCGTGGATCTCGCGGGCGGCAAGAGCTACGGGCCGCGCGGATTTAGCTCGGGCGCCCTGACGGAGACCGAGGTCGAGCTCGGCTACCAGCGCGCGCGGACGGCTGCAAACCGAGTCGCCGGCGAGGAGTTGGACCGGCTCGAGGCGGAGGCCCGCGGACAGGAAGGAACGCGGCGCCTTTCCCGCGGCGAACTCTCCAGCGCGGTTCGCGACGCGACCTCCCGCAAGATCGAGGAACGCGTCGCCAACGGCACTCCCTCCGATGACCAGGAGATCGAGCGCATGCGGCAGCGTGCGGCCGAAGCGATGCTCGTGATCGAGGAGACAGCCCCGCGCGGCATCGCCACGACCTTCCTCGGAGGCGTGCGGCTTGCCGTCCGACAGGCTGTCGCGGGCGTGCTTCGCCTCGACTTCAACGCGGTGCTCGGCGCGGCGACCGCTGCGATCGTCACGCTTCCCCTCGCGGCCATCCGCGAGTGCCCGCTTGTCTTCCCGCTGGCACTCACCGTCATCCTCTGCGCGGTCTCGCTGCTCGCTGGCGGCTCGTGCCGGATGGCGGCGGTGCACGCGGGCCGAAGCAGCCGCCTGGGAGCGCTCGAAGGCGCTGCGTACGCGCGCGCGCGGGCGCTGCACTTCGTCGCGCTGCCCGTACTGCCGACCGTTTTCCTCGCGCTGCTTGCGCTCGTCGTGCTCGCGTTCGCCGCGGTCCTGCGCATTCCCGTGCTCAATGTCATCGCGGGCGCGCTCTTCGTGGTACCGATCCTGATCGCCCTGTTCGGCGCCATCCTCGGTGTGACGGCGATCGCCGCGTTCCCGCTCATGCCCGCCGCGGTCGCGGTCGAGGACTGCGACGCGGGCGACGCAATCACCCGCGCGGGGGCGCTGGTCCTTGCGCGCCCTCTCGTGTGGCTCGGCATGCTGCTCGTCGCCACGGCGGTGCTGGTCGTCGGCGGCCTTCTCGTCAATGTCATCGTCGCTGCCGCGTCGCTTGGAATCGACTCGCTGCTCGCGACCGTCGGCGGCACTGCGGGGCGCGCGATCAGCTCGGGCGATGCGTCGGAGATTGCCGCGCTCTACGGCCCCGACCGTCTTGTGGGCATCCTCGTCGGCTTCTGGAACGGACTTCTCGACGCGCTCGTGGTCGCGTATGTCTTCACGCTCGCATGCGACCTGTCCACGCGCGGCTACCTGTGGATGCGCGAGCGCATCGACGGCGAGAACCCCGCCACGATCGCTGGATACGGCATCCGCTGAGCGCACAGGCTCAGGAAAGCAGCGTCTTCAGTTCGGCGACCGTCGCCTCGAGCGCAGCGACGCGCGCCTCGAGTTGCTCGACCCGCTCATCCGAGCGCGGCGCCTCGACGCGCACGGGTGCTGGGCTTCCCGCCATGCTGCCCGACACGATCGGGTGCAGGTCCTCGCAGAGAAGCTGCATCCAGCGCGGCGCGCGCGAACCCGGCGCCGGCGGAAGCTCGCGCACGAGTGGGAGATTCGGCTCCGTGCGGGTCGATAGCCCCTGCAAGACGCCCTCGACCGCCTCGAGCGAGTCGAACGCCTGCATGCGGCTGGCGCGACCGCGCAACTCGCCCACCGTCTGCGGACCGCGCAGCAGCAGCTCGGCCATGATCGCCAGCTCCGGCGGACGCAGGTCGAGTCCCTCACCCGCGGTGTGACGGAACTTCTCCACGCGCGACCCCGTGAAGGTCACGTCGCGGGCGAGGCCCTTCGCTCGCAGCCCATCGACGGCGCGCATCGCGCCATCCTCGTCGATCTCGACCACCGGATCGCGGTTGTTCTTCTGGTTCACCCCGGTCACGAGCGAGTTCAAAGACAGCGGGTACTGGCCCGGCGTCGTCATGGCCTTCTCGATCAGGGTCCCGAGCACGCGGCACTCATCCGGCAGTAGCTTCGACATGGGGGGAGCGTACACTCGCGGCGATGTCAGGGGACCGGATCAGTTCCGATGAAATCGCGCGGCTCGCCGTGCGCGCCCTCGTCAGTGGAAGGGCCGAATCCGTCGACGAGGCGATCGACCGCGCCGTCGTCGAGTCCCGCGCCGATCCGCGCACGCAGCGCCCCACGCGCGCCCAACTCCGCGCCCATGCGCAGGCGCTCGAGGAATCGGAGACGGGGGACCTTGCCCGGCTCCTCAGAATCGAAGCGACTCTGCGCGAGGCGCTTTCCGTCCTTTCAGTCCTCGAGGAGACGCTGATTGTCCACGACCGTGACTTCGCCGACCACGCGGCGCCCGCCGTCTACGGCAGGGCCGCGCGCGGCGAGTTCGATCTCGACCCTGCTGTCCATGCGCGCGTCGTGACCGCCGTTCCCTCGCACACCCTTGCGCAGGCGCTCGGCGACGCTGGCTTCGGCGAGACCGAGGTGCACGCGATCGAAACTCGCTACGGATGCCTCGACGAGATCACTTTCGCCACCGAGCTCGCCCAGTACCACATCGTGCGGGTCCCGCCTCGCGCGCCCGTCGACCCGCGCGTCGACCTCATCCGCGGGCGCCCTATCGACCACGCCGACTTCGAGGCGCTCCTCGGGCGTTTGCCCCGCTTTGGAAACATCGATCGCGGTGTCCGTCAGGCTGATTCCCCGTTCCCTCCTCCTCGCTGAAGTCGCGGAAAGACGCGCCCGATTCTGCCCACGGCGTCGGCCTAGTTTCGCGATGCCCGCTGCAGCGCTCGCTGCCGCGCCATCCCGCAGGTGTCACAGGCCGCTGGTCCTGGAGGTTCTCATGTTCAGCTGGATCAAGAATCGATCGCTCTCTGGGAGGATCGTCGCACTCACCGTGGTGCTCGTCATCGCCGCAGTCGCGGTGAACTATGTCGTCTTCGTGCGTGGCTACCGCAAGAGCGCCGAGCAAGCCATGGTCGAGAAGGCGGCTGCCTTCACCGCCGTCGCCGATGAAGCCAAGAACCACGCCAGCAGCCTCTTCCTCGCCAAGTCGATCGCGACCGAGGAACTCATGGCTGAGCTCAACGAGAGCGTCGCGAAGGGCGGCGACTACACCGACAGCCGCTTCTTCAAGACCATTCCCGTCGTCGTCGGCTGGCAGACCGCGGATCTCGCCGCGAAGAAGGAACGCATCAACTTCAAGGTCGTCGCATTCGACGCCCGCAACAAGAAGAACGAGCCCGAGTCGGGCTCCTTCCGCGCCGAACTGCTCACGAATCTCGAGAAGCAGGTTGCGTCCAGCGGCGAGCCGTCCGCCTTCGCGATCGACGAGCGCACCAACACGCTTCACTACATGCGCGCCATCAAGCTCGACCAGAGCTGCATGCTCTGCCACGGCGACCCGCGCGGCGAGTTCGATCCCGACAAGGACGGCAAGGATGCCCTCGGCTTCCCGATGGAAGGCTGGAAGGTCGGCGGCACACACGGCGCCTACGAGGTCGCGATCCCGCTCGAGGGAGTCGACACGCAGGTCGCAGGGTTCATCGCCGGCGGCCTGATGTGGACCGTCCCGATGATCCTGTTCGGCGCATTTTGCTTCGCGTGGGTCCTCAAGATGACCTTTGGACGCCCGATGGCTGCCATGATCTCGCGCATCAAGGACATCGCCGAGGGCGAGGGCGACCTGACCAAGCGGCTCGACGCAGGAAACACCGATGAACTCGGGACGATGGCGTCGTGGTTCAACAGGTTCCTCGGAAAGCTCGAAGCCATCCTGGGCGAGATCCGCAAGGGTGCAGGCGAGATCGATTCGGGCTCGTCGCAGGTTTCCTCGACCAGCCAGTCCGTCGCGAGCGGCGCAAGCCAGCAGGCCGCCAGCCTCGAGGAGATCAGCGCCAGCCTCGAGCAGATGAGTGCCATGACCGATCGCAACGCGCAAAACGCGACCACCGCCGTCTCGCGCTCGGACGAGGCGCGTACGCGCGCCAACACCTGCCAGGAGCAGATGGTCAAGATGAGCGATGCGATGGGAGCGATCAAGCAGTCCAGCGACTCGATCGCGAAGGTCCTGAAGGTGATCGACGAGATCGCGTTCCAGACCAATCTGCTCGCCTTGAACGCGGCGGTCGAGGCTGCGCGAGCCGGCGAGGCGGGCAAGGGCTTCGCAGTCGTGGCCGAGGAAGTCCGCAATCTCGCCCAGCGCTCGGCGCAGGCGGCCCGCGAGACCGCGGCGATGATCGAGGAATCGACCACGCGCGCCGATCGCGCCGTTTCGCTCTGCAGCGATGTCGACAAGAGCCTGCGCACCATCGTCGATGGCACGCGCGAGGTCAACGAGTTGCTCTCGCAGATCGCCAATGCCAGCCGCGAGCAGGCGCAGGGCATCGGTCAGATCACTTCAGGCGTTACCGAACTCGACAAGGTGACCCAGCAGAATGCCGGCAACAGCGAGGAGCTCGCTGCCGCCAGCGAGGAGACCGCAGCGCAGGTCGCAAGCCTCAAGCAGGTCGTTGGCCAATTCAAGGTCAGCGGCTGATCAACCCCGACGCAGGACCGGCTCAGACAGGGAGCCGGAAAGGACGCACGGGCGCCACCACTGGTGGCGCCCGTGTTCTTTTCGGGGTGCTTCTCGGCGAAAGGGTCAGCAGGTCAGGCTGCCGCTCCGCTCAGGCCGCTCTCAGCTGAGGCCGCCCTTGAGCTCCTTGCCGGAGCCCCAGGTGGCACGCAGTCGGGCGAGCGCATTGTCCTTGGCGCGGTCGACGGTCGCGACATCGTTCCTCGCGCGATTGCGGCCGAAGGCGGCTGCGAAGCCCTCCTCCACGCGCGGCCCCTTGCCCGGAGCGCCGCCGGCGCCACCGACCGACTGCGGCTCAGGGCGCGCAGGCGGCTCGACAAGCGCCTTGATCGAGAGGCTGATGCGCTTCTTGCCGACATCGATCGAGAGCACCTTCGCGGTGACCACCTCGTTCGGACGGAGCGCCTTGTCCACCGTCGGGATGCGCTCGTGGCTGATCTCGGAGATGTGCACGAGTCCTTCAACACCCGGGGCGAGTTCAATGAATGCGCCGAACGGCATGATCTTGGTCACGCGGCCGGTGACGGTGCCGCCTGCCTCCACCGCCTGCATCGCGGCCACACTCGGGTCCACGACGAGCTGCTTCATGCCCAGTCCGATCTTCGGCGGACTCTGCGCGAGGTCGAGCTTCACGATCTTGACCTGGACGACCTGTCCGACCTTCACGACATCCGCGGGGCTCTTCACACGCTCGTGCGAGAGGTCGGAGACATGGATCAGGCCATCGACGCCGCCGATGTCGGCGAAGGCGCCATAGCTCTGGACGCTGGTGATCGTGGCGGTGCGGGTCTGACCGACCTCGAGCACGGCCATCAGTTTCTCGCGCTGCTCGGCGCGCTCCGCTGCGATCACGGCCTTGCGGCTCACGACCAGGCGGTTCTTGTCCTTGTTGAGCTCGACGATCTGCACCGGGAACTTCTCGCCGAGGAACACCGAGATATCCGCGACATGGCGGACATCCACCTGTCCCGCAGGCATGAACCCCTTGTGGTGAGCGATCTCCATCTCGAGCCCGCCCTTGTTCATGCCCGTACAGCGGGCCTCGACGATTTGTCCGACTTCAAGGGTGCCCCAATCCGCCTTCTGGACTGCACCCTCGAGGCTCAGGATCGAGAGTTGCTCGAACGGGTCGAAGCGCTCGACGACAAAGCTGCGCTCGCTTCCGACCACAGGCGCCTGCTGATCTCCCGAAGCCATGAAGTGCGAGAGGGGGCAGACGCCCGTCGAACGGGGGCCGAACTCCACGAAGACATCGCCGTTGTGGACGCGCAGGATCGTGCCCTTGCGCGCCTGCCGGCCGCCGCGGCCACCGCCGCGCGCCGAGGCGTTCCCTGCAGCCTCGAGGTCCTCGACCGACATGCCTCCGAGCGCGGCTTCGATCTCGCGCTCAAGCTCGGCGTCATAGGCGCTTGCGCGTGGGGTCGGGACGGACTTCTCTTGGTTGGTGGGGTCGGTGGACATAGGAGTTCTCGATTGGGTCGAACAGAGTACCGCGATCCGCGGCGACTGCGCTGAGAGAGTTCGGGAATCTGAGACGCATCGGCAACTTCCGCCATGCGAGCGCCGAACCGTCCTCCTGAACGGAAGTCCAGGATCGCGGCTGTGTTTGCTCCGGTCGCCTCTCGGTCAGACCCTCCACATCCGGGGATGAGCGCACCGCGCCTGATCGTTGCTCGGAGCGGCAATCGACGCGCGCGTGTGGACCGTCACCGGAGGGGCGCAACTGGTTGATGTCCGATAAAGTTCCAATGTTTGACCTCACGGCACCCGCTTTCCAACCTGCGAGCGCCAACCTCTCGTTATCATCCGCGACCCGAGCTTCGGGTCGCTTCCGCCGACCTGGCACGGTCCTTTGATCTGGAGATAGCACGACATGGCCTCTTCCAACACCTCATGGGGCGTCGAAATCGGTCAGTACGCCATCAAGGCGATGCAGCTTGAGCGCGTGGGCGACGGTGTGCGGGTGCGCGACTTCGTGGTGATTCCCCACCAGAAGGTGCTCACGACGCCCGGCCTCGAAGAGGCCTTGGTCGACGGCGGTCAGTCGCAGGCGAAGACCATCCTCGAGCAATCGCTCTCGCAACTCGCGAGCCAGAAGCAACTGGCGGGTCAGAACATCACGGTCAACTACTCGTGGTTCGGCAACCGCGGACTCACGCGCTTCGTCAAGCTCCCGCCGGGAGATGCGAAGACCATCGCTGGGCTCGTGCCGTTCGAGGCGAGCCAGCAGATCCCGTTCCCACTCGAAGAAGTCGAGTGGGACTATCACACCTTCGAGGCGGATGACTCGCCGGAAGTGGATCTCGGCCTGTTCGCCGTCCAGCGCGAGCCGCTGCGCGAGTTCCTCACTCTTGTAAGCGACACCCTCGGGGTCGAGCCCCGCGCGATCTCGCTGGGGCCTGTCGCGCTCTACAACGCGCTCGCATTTGACCGCGACATCCCGTCGCAATCCGAGCCATTCGTGCTGCTCGACATCGGCACCGCCTCGACAGACCTGGTGGTTGCTGCGGGAAGCCGCTGCTGGATGCGCACGTTCCCGCTCGGCGGGCACAGCTTCACAGAAGCGATCGTCGAGGCATTTGCGCCGACGGTCGAGCTCAAGTACTCGCAGGGCGACAAGCTCAAGCAGGAGAGCGCGACCAGCAAGTACGCGAAGCAGATCATGGCGGCCATGCGCCCAGTGCTTGGCGACCTGCTCGACGATGTCCAGAAGTCGCTTCAGTTCTACGAGACCCAGAACCGCGGCACCAAGCTCCGCAATGTCATCGGGCTCGGGTCGACGCTCAAGATCCCCGGGCTCCGAAAGTTCCTCGGCATGCGCCTCGAGCTCGAGGTCGAGCGTCTCGATCGCTACGCGAAGATCGTGGTCGAGGGACCCGAGGCTGCGGATTTTGCCGGACACACCGTGAACTTCGCGACCGCGTATGGCCTCGCGCTGCAGGGGCTCGGCCTCGCGACGATCGAGATCAACCTCCTGCCAGTCGAGAGCATTCGCCAGCAGGTCTGGTCGAGGAAGACGCGCTGGTTCGCTGCTGCGGCCGCGGTCGGCTGCGTCGCTGGTGCGCTGATGTTCGCGCGCAACATCATCGACAATGGCTCGGTCTCGAGCCGCGACGCCATCGGGCGCGCCGAGTCCACGCTCACCTCGGCGAAGGGCTTCCAGTCCAAGCTCCAAGGCCTCGCGGCGGATGTCGGCGCCACGGCGTCGAACATGATGGCCCTCATCGATGACCGCGAGGTCTGGCCGTACATCGTGCATGACGCGGTCAGCGCGGTGAACGCAGGGAACGACAAGGACATGCTCGGCGACGATCTCGCGCGACTCGCCAAGGAGGGCCCGCGTCAGCAGACCTCGCTGCGCGATCTTTCGGGCGTCTACAAGGTGA
>Ga0208783_10001262_pt1 | contig 15056 bp, 20 predicted proteins | sample DEB19_08_DNA_2_FD_184529 | JGI IMG/M metagenome (GOLD analysis project Ga0208783, IMG submission 184529) | Aqueous microbial communities from the Delaware River and Bay under freshwater to marine salinity gradient to study organic matter... | ecosystem: Environmental > Aquatic > Marine >... | reverse complement strand
GTGACGATTTCACCAACAGCATCGTTAAGGTCGTTGGTGTCGTTATCTGACATTGTTAGTTCCATTTCCTTTCTAAGTCCTTTATCTGCGCCAGGCGGCTTGGAAGTGCATTGGGTCGTTATCACCCGGACGACCACGCCACCATAGTCCGTGTTTTTCTAGAATATCAGCAAACTCATGATTTAACATACCCTCTCTCCACTTAGATGGGAAAGGATTTCTTGCGGGGTCCATGTCAATAGCAATACCCCAAGAATGAACTGATAATCTTGTACCACCACGCATAGGTCTATAGTTGAATGTACCAGCACAAATATTCAAATAGTTTTCTTTTATTTCTGCTGGAGTAAACTCTTTTGCTACTTCTGTATATGCTGCGGTATATACATCCACAACTTTCTTATGTAATAGCAAAGTTCTTAGTGGTGTTCTCTTACCATCTGAATAAAATAATGGATAAGGAGGTGTCCACTTTACAATGTTTTCTCTATACCACTTTGAATCAACTTGCCCGTTTCTACCACGAGGATCACCAAAAAATTTGTTTAGATTTACAGGATCTTCGTGCGGGAACAACTCTTTACATTTCTGTGACATAATTAACCTCTTTTCTTAGGATATCTGGCATAACACATTTCGCCAGTGTTTTCGTTTCTTAATACGATGCCTCTTCCTGGATTCTTTTTAGCATACTCTCTAATCTCTGCAAAGCAATCATCTTCATCTAGATACTTGCGCCAGTGTTTACCCTTGCGCTTTTCGTTTCTTGCTATATGAAATACTTTAGAAGATACCTCAAAGACAACCGAACCAGCGAATGTTTCAAACTCTTCTGCAATAGGATTCGGTGCTTTGCGTCTAAGCATACCTAGAATAACAGAAGTTGGTGTTGATTTCTCGTTGCGTTGTCTTTTTCTCTGTGCTTTTACAGAAACACCAGGTTCGCCTTGTGGTCCAACGCCAATACCATCAATGTTTCCTGAACCTGCATTTACTGTTGGTGCATCTTCTTTGATCATATGTTCCTCAATCGATCTGCTATGGACAAGTCCACTGGAATCTCTTCTTGTCTGACGTAGTATTTATCAAACGTTGTCTTTAGATGATCAGGCATGTAGTTGAGAAAAATTAAAAAAGTTTTGAGAATAGGATAATCGTCTTTATCAACTTTATAGAATAGCATATTCACAGTTGATTCAACACCAAAGACGTTTGATAAAATGATTATGTGATTTAGTATTAGACGTTCTTTACAATCGCCTGTCTGACGATACTTACGAAATAGACGTTTTATATATTTGATACGGCGAAGATCGTCCTCAAACTCTGATTGGAGAATGTGAGGACGATCATAACATTTAGCAGCATAGATCAAAAAGTTTCCATCATTTAAATCAAACATTACATATTAGTCTTTTGACTTCTCCGGATGCATACCGTAATAGGCACCTAAAGCCATCTTTTGACGCATCTTCTTTGACTTGCCCTCGAACTTTGGATCTTTTGAATGAACAAAGTCAGAGATAACATCACCAGCAGACATATCCTTGGTGAGTTTTTCATCAACTTGTGTTTCTTCTTTGGCAAGTTTATCAGAGGCCTTGTAGATGCCTTTGACACGATTGCCTGCCCTTTTATCTCGTAGAGTATTAGGATCTTTACCTTTAACAATATCATAGGCACGTAAAGCGCCTCGACCATAAAGATCAACAGATGCTTTCTTTACATAAGAACCTAATGTCTTTTTTGAAAGTTCATCAATCTGTTCTTCTTCTATTTTCTTGAATCCACGCTTCTTATAATAATCTTTATCGGTACGCTCGGCAGCATTTCTCATATTCTTCAATTCTGTCTTGCTGGTAGGATTATGATCGCCTGGGAGTAATCCCTTGCGTTCTTTTTCCATCTTCTTACCAGCATATGAATATGCTGTGCTGACTTTGATTTCATCAATCTGTTCTTCTTCCTTGACTGGCACACAGTTAGGTACCTTGCGGCCACCTTTCTTCTTCATGCCAACCATCTCATAACCCTTCCAGCAAGGATCTTTATCTTCATCAACTTGACGCATAGAAACTTTGATTGCTTTCTTGGTGCTTGGTGAGTCGCCTTGACTGCAATCACAATCACCTAGAGCAGTATGTGGATCTTCTTTAGGTGCTTTTGCCTTAGCAAAGTCCTGTCTCATGGCAGCATCCATTTCCTCTGCAACCATTCTTTCAGCAGAACTAACTCTAGACTCTAGTTCTTTATCATCAACAATCTTCGCTTCCAGATAATACATAGAACCGACACGATGATAATGAAAGAAAAGATGAAACTTTGCAGGAACATGATTAATCCATTCACCTTGATCGGTCACACCCATCTTATGACCGAACTGATTGATTTCCCATACTTCAATACCATGTCTTCCTTCAAGATAAACTCTCTTTGGTAGATGAATATGAAAATATGCCAGTGCCTTACGAATCTTGTTTAATGAGGCGTAAGGTGTGACACATGGTCTTGATGCAATAGCAGATAGAATACCATTGATTTCATCTCTAACTGCATCACGTTCAATGTCGATGCCCCCACTAGCGAGGGCACCGATTTTGACTTCTTCTTTTAGATGATCACGGAAAGTTTTCATAAACTATTCCTTATACTTTAGAGATTGTTGCGTTTGATGAAATTACTGTTGTCGCACCTGCTGACATTACCATTACACGGAATACATTGCCGTTTGCGGTAATGTTGTTTGCTGTAAGTGTGTCAGTAGTTGGATTGAAATATCTTCCTGCTGTATAAGAAATATTTGCCCAACCATTGTTGTTTACCTGCCACTGATACGTAAATGCAGCACCAGTTGGTACAGACGAACCGACAACAGTGAATGTAAGATTGCCAGCAGTTGCAGATGAATTGCTGGATGGCTGTGTAGCAATACTTAACTTATAATCTGGTAGATATGTATCATCTGAACCATCACCAGTCATTGAACCTGTAGCAACAAGTGTTTCATACCATACACGTCCTGCTTTAAGTCCTGTGCCTTCATGACGTAGAACCCAACCAGAGTGTGGAGCATGGCCCATACCTGATTCATTCATTGCCTGAATTTCACCAGCAGAAACACCGAACTGACCAACTACTACGTTGCCCTGAGCGGATTTCATAAATGTATTTGCTGTTGTATTGTTATAAAGTGTGGTTCTATTTACATCAAACTGTGTATTAGAACCTACCTGAATCAATGCTGCAATATCTGAATTGGCAGCATTGTCTATTGATCCCCATAGTGGCATTTTTATATTCCTTCTTTCTTATACGTTTGTGTTGTTTCCTTGGCCAACCATATCAACTTTGTCAGGATTTACTGTAACAGAACCCCCGTCTTTCAGAGGTTTAGTATAAGTACCCTGCATTGCTAACTTTTTCTGAGTGACCTTGTTCAATGCAACCTTAGTGTCATCTTCTGCGATTTGCTTTGAGGCTGCTACCAAATTGTATCTCTTACCGTCTCTATGCGACTGCATTGATCCTCCCTTTTGAAAGCCCTGCCTAAATTGCAGGGCTCCCAAGGTTTTGCTTCCTGTCATCTTGCCTTTATTAGAGGCCATTAGACGATTCTATATCTGTTAGCACCGACCTGAACGGATTCGTTCATGGACATTAGTTTCTTTACTCCAGCGGATGCTGCATCAGCCTTCATTTCACCTGCAGCAGAACGAGCCGCAAATGTTCCTGGTGCTGCTCTTGACTGCTCTGGTGGTGAAGAAGGAGTAGATGCTCCAACATTTCCTGGGCGATCTAATGATACTGTGCTTCCAGATGTCACACCCTTTTCTCCACCTGCTTTACCTGTCATGCCAACATCTCTTGCTGGTCCTCCTGTAGGAGCTGGTGCAGAAGTTGATGTGGATGATCTTGAAGCATTCCAACGATCAGCAGGAGTTGGTGCTTTAGGAGTTTGTGGCATAGAAGAACCACGTAATCCTGGATTATCTTGAGGACCTGATGAAGATGAAGATCCTAATCTTGGATTTGGTTCCGCTTTACTAGTAGATATATTTCTAGATGGAAATCCTGTTGCTCCACGCAATCCTGCATTAGATTGTGGACCTGAGGAACTTGATGATGAACCTGTCTGTCCTTTCATGGCGCCAGAATATTGCTTACCACCAAATGTAAAGTTTTGACCTTTAGCAGCAGCAAAGGCCTTACCAAATGCTGACAACTCCTCTAGATTCTCTTCCTTCATATGCTTTGCACGAATACGCTTTAGAATAGCACCAGCAACTTTCTTGCCACGCTCTTCTGAACCATACTTTTCACCAGCCTTAGCAGCGATCTTCTTGAACTCCTTGCCTGGCTTTCCAATGTCCTTACCAGCACGAGCAGCCTTTGCTGAATATACGGCTTCCTTCATTGTCTTGATCTTGTTTGTTAGAGCAGCCTTATCAGCAGCGGATGGACCAGATGTAGCAGCATTGGTCTGTGCTGGTGTTGATGGCTTGTTGTCTCTTGTTACAGCGGCACGATCTGGTGCGGAGTAATCAACTTCTTCTGGAAGATTTGGCTTCTTGTGCTTACCAAGCGAATACTTAATGTTATCCTTTAGTTTGTCTCTATGTTTAGCAGAAATCATTCCTGCTCTTGGACCCTTCTTTAACTTATCGGCACGGCGTCTTTCACCACCGCCTTGCTCATATGACTTTGGTGATAGATTATCTGTTCCACCTGTTTTGATAGTCTTGTTTCCAAACTTTCTTTTCATATGGCCACGGAGTCTCTTGGCACGATCCCAATGTGTTTTAGGATCTGATAGTCTATCATCTGTCATATCTCTATCATACTCTTCTTCACCACGTTCATCTGACTTCTTCATAGCCTTGAGTGCTAGTTTTTTAGAGATTTCATCAATCTGTGTTTCTTCTTTTGTAAGTCTATCTGTTGCTCTCTCAATACCTTTTTCTCTTTTTTGTATTGTTTTTCTTGCTTTTGGATCACCAGAAGCGGCATCATATGCTGCGCCATGAATAGATGTATAAGGCTTCTTAGAGGCAGCCTTTTTGATATAAGAACCTAGAGTTTTCTTTGAGACTTCATCAATCTGTTCTTCTTCCATTTTGCCTGCCATCTTAGCAGCACGGAAACGAGAACCCCAAACTTCGTCCTTTGGTGACTCAACCTTGCCGTCCTTGTCATAATCCTTGTCAGCAAGTTTCTTTGCTTCACCAACAATCTTGCGAGTTGTTTCTAGGTCTTTACCCTTGCCAACCATCTTCTCACGCATCTTGGAGTAGTCTGCTTTAGGCTTATCATCTAGTTTCTTCATTCTCTCTTTATGTTTAGCAAAAACTTTTTCTTTTGCTTCTTTACTTGATGTTACGGTTTTGCGAGCATCGGATTCTCCGGTATCTGGAGCCTCTTTCACACATCTATATGCTTCTTCAATAGCAGCATCATAAGCGGCGAGGTCTTCTCTAACAACAGCATTACGATTATAAACACCGAATGCCTCGTTTACATAAGCCACTGCCTGACGACGAAGTTCACCATCCTGCATGGCGGACTGGACTGCTTCTACAAGCGGATCCTTCTTTGTTGAATTAAATCTGTTGTTAAACATTTAATGGTTCCTTTGTTTCTGAAACTATAATATAGTGTTATACTTATTTAGTTTTCTTTAATTTTCTTCTAATCTTTATACCAAATAATCCTTGCTTCTCTGCATCTATTTGATTAGCACCGATAGGTCTTGTATATTCCATCTCCCACGAATTTGGTGTCGCTCCAGTGAATGATGAATACGGATCGTCTAGACTCTCTCTTTGCTGTAATTTTAAAGCAGTTTCCCTAATCTTCTGCTCTGCTAATTTTCCATACTTCTCTTTAAATCTTCTACGTGTTTCTTCTTTCACCATCCATCTACCGATTGGATCATACATCGTGGTAAATGGTAGTGTCTGATTATCACCAAACGTTGGTTCTTTAGGATATCCAACTTCTGGTCCAATTCTATCAGCACCAATAGGAATACTTGGCATAGGAACCTGTTTTGCATTTGACGGTGCTTTATTGAAATCAATAACTTTCATATCTTTGTTGCCACCTGGTTCTTGACCTGGCGTATCTTTTTTATATCTGTCTGCTAGTTTAGATGTTCCCCAGTTACCAGCACCACCAACAGGATTATTCTTAGGAGTTGATGAGAAATCAGAATAGTTTTCTTTAAATACTGGTGCTGTAGATTTAGGATTACGACTTGCATTTACAGCATCAACGGTTGAAGGACTATAATTGGTTCTATCATGACTTACAATATTTGGTCTATTGTCAGGTCTAATAGGCGCTTTGTAGTTCTTTGTAGAACTCATATCATATCTATAATTAGGTTTATCGGGTGACCCATAATCGGCGGGTGATTTCATCCATGAATATGACGGTCCTTTAACATTTCCAATATCTTCACCAGATTTCAGTTTTGCATCGTCCGCCTTTCTTTCAGCAGATCGTATGTCTTGAATGTTTCTTGAAAGTGGCATACGACTTGTATCCATCTCTCTTAGCATATTCTCAAAATTATAATCTGCTTCATTCAATGTGAACTTACGAACATCTTCTGTAACACATTCAATAAGTTTATTATGTGTTCTCTGTATAACATCAAAAGGTTGATTTAAATCTAGATCGTTCTTAACCTCGATTACAGTTTCAAACAATTCATCATATTTTTCTAATACGTCTTGTGCATTCTTCCACTTATTAAATCTAACTGTTTCGGATAGAACTCTACCGCCTTTGATTGATCTTGCTTCGTTTCTTTGTTTAGAGACTTCGTTAGATGTATTGACGAAGACCATCATGGTTTTATATCCATGACTTTCTAGAATGCTTTTGATTTCTTTTGTCTGATCATATTGCGCCATTGTACCATTGATTACAAGATTATCACCAACACAATCCTTAGATGTGAAATTCTCTTGTGATACTTCAACATATCCCAATGGTAGAATTGCTTCTTTTAAAACTTTATCTTTACCAGAACCAGGAACACCACCCAGTAGAATTGCTCTATGCTCCATAACATAATTCATATCAAAATAAAATGGATTCTCTCTGGCAAAGTATCTCATAACTCTTCCTGCCATATAGTTTGCTTCGTCTTCTATAGGAGAACCTGTAGCACCTTCTTTAGCAATATCTTTACCGAGTTTGCCATCTTCATTTTGTTTATGATGAACCAATTCATGTGCAACAGACCTAAAGATGTCCATTGGATGACGATTCTTGGTCATGATGATAACGCATTTGTCTGATGGAGAATATGCAGCAAATGATGGCTGCTCGCCTTGATCGGAGGGTTCTTTATATTTGAGACCAGGCTTTTCTTTGATCTTTAGATACTTACAAGTATAGTCAATGAAGTTATCCAACTTGTCATGAAAATCTTTACGGGTTATATTCTCATTTAATTGTGCTTTTGTTGTGGTGAATATCTTTTTGGCCAATGCTCTATCTTTCGCTGCTGATGCTTTAGCAAATGTGGCAAAGTCACCTTTACGGACAGCATTTCGTAGATCGGTACCTGAAATGCCTTTCTTACGGGCGCCAGATGACACGACCTGAAACTTTTTAAATGGATAATGAATTTTAGGATTGAAGTCTTTATCAGTTCTTGATTTGACGTATTTGCCAAGTTGTGTTTTAAATTCATCTACACGATCAGAACCAACAACGAATGTTACATCCTCATAACCTTCATCTGCTAGTTTCTTACAGATAGCAAATGCTGTTTTCATGGAGGAGTCTTCCACAAAATTTACACCAGGAAATATCTGACGAAGAAAAGCAATCTTCTGTCTTGGTGCTAGTGGATTCTTGGAAGGATCATGTGATTGGGAGGTATAGATACGATGATCAGCACCAGTTCTACGTGCTAATGATACAGTATAATTAATTAATTCTGCGTGACCAGTGGTGGGCGGATTATAACGCCCAAACGTAAATACAATTTTTTTCATCTTACCTCTGCGGTATTTTATTTGTTATTTAGTTAATATGCATTCTTATAGTCTTTGCCCCATCCTTTTTTTAGACCAGTCATTATCTTTCTATTTGTTCTGTCCTGTCCTCGTTCTCCGGATGTGGCCGCATATCTATCAGAAGCCTTGGCATTTTTTTCAAATCTTGCTTTGTCGCCTTTTAGAAAAGATGTGGTGGCACCTACATATCTGTTCCATTGTGGATTATTATTCTCTTTGCTTCTTTCCATATTTCTAATAGCATCACCTTTTTTTTACCTGCCATTGCTTGAACTTGTCCTAGATGCCAACGTATTGTGGAAGAATTTATATTTTTTACCACCACCTGGTGTATCTTTAGTAAATTTGCCACCTGGGCCCACATATTTTCCGACATAACTTTTAACAACATTTGCCTGTTGTGATCTAGGCAAACTTCTCCATCCACTATCACCCTGATCAAAAGAATGTGGATCCATCTTAAGCATAGGATGTTCTTCACCCATAACTTTTCTCTTTCTTGCCTGTCTGACAACCTTTCGAATAGTATCGACTACAGGAACAGGTTTCTTATTCTCTTTTTCAGACATTACTTTCCCCAGTTTTTGACAGCAAGGAAGTTTGCACGACTAAACTCCATACGATCTACTAGTTTAACTGCATCACCACCAGATGACCATGCTGCTACGTAACCTTCTGGTGTCGTGACTTTATATCCACCACTTGGTGTATGTAAGAATGTGCCAATATCATTTACCATATTGAACTTTCTGATTAATAGTAGTTTAGCATCAATCAATAAGTTCTGTAAACGAAATATGGTGTTCAGACTTGCACTGTTCTGATGAAACCAGCGCATGACTGCATCCTTTTCACGACGCCTATTTGCCTTGGTGTCAGCACGTTTAGCATCATCTATAGACTTATTGTATTTAGTTGCAACAAAGTTCATAACTTCTTTAAGAAAATTTGAATTTATATGCTCACCCTGACGAACCTTTTGATTCATATAGGTCATAATAGGAATACGGTATGTTTCGTTTGTCGCAATCTGATTTAGTAATGATGCAGGAACAGTTCTGAATAGTGAACCTGCTTGTGACAATATGCCTGTCAGTTTGGCATTCTCTTCTTTGGACAATCTTGCTGCCGCAGTAACATCTATCAATCTATTAGTTCTGAACCAAACGTTCTTTGACTTTTTCAATGCTGTGATATCAATATCAAAATGTGTCTGTAGAGTTTGCATTGTCTTGCCAGTATATGTGGTATGAAAGACAATGCCTATCTGTGCTGCTCGGACTTGATTAGCAAGTGGTGTTCCTTCTGGCACAGCATATGTAATAGTATTAGGACGAAATGTGATATACTTTTTACCGTCGATTGTTTCAGACTTTAGATCGGACTTGGAAAACATAAAGTCACCATGCACGATGCCTTTGATGCCAAGTGCTGGTAGATACTTTAATGCTTGGGAAAGTTTCTCTGCTAGTCCACCCGAATGATTAGCACGAATGTCTGCTTCTGTATAATTCAGTTTAGCATTCTTGGCAAAGATAGACTTAGAACCAACAAAGAACTTTCCGTTTTCAGGATTGATGCCGGCATAGATAGCAGGTGCTCCATCAAACTTGGTTCTTAGAATAAGACCACCTTTTGCCTCTGATATAGTCTGTCCATCATCAGCAAACATATCTCTAAGGGCAATGAGAAACTGTATTGCATTACGAGTGCCTGCAACACCACCTTCCAATACAGCATCTTCAATGTGTGTTAGATGGCGATCTTTTTCGGCCGCTGCTTCGTTTAAGTATTGTGAAAGTCTAATCATTATAGAAACTCATAGTCGCACATGATATGTGAAGGGGCGATTCCAGATTGTTTATTTCTTATATTCCATTTCAATCTGAATTTCTTTGTTGTGACAATCATATCAACTCTCTTTGCTGTTCCTTTTGTAGGATACTGAATTTGTATTGTATCAGACGCCAGAGTTGAAGCTGTTCTTAGAAAACTTTCTGTCATCTCCTGAATGTGTATATGATTCTTATTATCTAAGTGTAACAGATAGTAATTCCAACCAATGGCAGTCTTGATCAAATTTTCCATTCTTCTTTTATCTGGTTTAAATTCAACAATTTCTTTTTCGGATTTTCTCTTCTTTTCATCTGGATTGGGTTCAATGTAATTGGTAAATACATTCTGAAATTTTACGGGATCAATACCGAAGGTTTCGAAAATTGCCATTGCTTGAGGAAGATCACTAAAGTCTGCCTCTTTACCTTTAACAAATCTATCTCTAGGAAAAAATTTTCCGACACCAGAGTTCATAAAAGTCACAGTTGATCCATATTTCAAAGAAAGATGAATAGTTCTTTTGTTTGTTACAACATTGATATCAGATAAAGCAGCACCTATTTTAGTCGATCTTCCCGATCCTCTAACAGATACGTATAATTGATCGCCTTCAATACCTAGAGGTCTTGGTGTATTTTCCTGGCCGACCTTTTCTGCTGACATAATCTTTTCTTTATTAGATTCAAGCATATCGATAAACTGCTGCATAAATTCTGGATAACTATAGTTTTTGGCATTAAATGGATATCTTTCTTTAATATAATTTTTAAAGTCTAACAAAAGTTTATCTTCAAACTCATTACCTTTGTTTCCTTTTCCACCTTTTGCAGCAATCATTTTACCGGAAATATATATATCTGTTCCTGTAAAAGTGATAGCAGGTCTAGTTGTTCCTGCATATTGCGATTTAAAAGTAGATTTGAGTTTGGTCATCTTTTTTGTTACATCATTCAACACCTGAGGTCTTTGTGTTTTCGAGTATGATTCAGGTATATACAACAAAAATTCCTTACCCCTAGAACTAGGAGGTATGAAATAAAATGTTTTTGATTTTGCTTTACTAAAGTCAAAACTTTTGTTAATAGCGATGTATCCAAGTTTTTGTAATGCCTCAGTTACATTTTCAACAGTTGCTTTTGTTGTTGCGGGTGCTTTTGTTGCTGCCATTTTGTTCCTATAATAGGCATTGTGCCTATTATATTTAGTTGTAATTGGTTAGCAACAATTCCTTTCGATCTGCCTGATTCTCTCGATAGTTCTTTCTATCCGAACGCATGAAATATGTTAGATCAAACTCAATCTGGTTCCAATCTGGAAATCTCTCTTTAACAGATTGATCGGAGTTGTAAGAGATTGCTATCTTTGCTTGAGTAGGTCTATTGCAGCACTCCGCAAATAGATCATGATCGAATCCTTTATGCATGGATCCTTTCTTACCATACAACTTGGACTTGATTTCATATGGTGGATCGAGATAGATGAATGTATCATTCTCTGTGTCATTCAAAAGTTCTTCATAAGAAAGATTGGTGATCTTCCAATTCTTGATATGTTTACTGTATTCTTTTAGTGCTTCGATGCCAGAGATGTTAAAGTTCTTATTGCTTGCCCAACGAGAGAATGTTGAGGATTCTGTAAGACCTGAGAATGAACATTTGTTTACTACCCAAAAGGCAATTGCTTTTGAATAGTCGCTATCGTTATGTCCATTGAGAATTAACTTGCTGGATTCAAATAATCCTTTTGCTGCATCTTCTGTGTTATATGTGAGTTTCATTTGATACAGATCATCGGACAGTTTGTCACCATGATCACGAAGATGAATCCAAAAGTTATACAGAGGCCAATATAGATCATTGACCCATACACTACAGTCTGGATTCAATCGAGATATATGAATAGCAACAGAACCACCTCCTATGAATGGTTCTCTATAATCTTTAACATTTTCCAAGTCTGGAAACTCGGCAAATAGTTTATGAATTGCCTTGCTCTTACCGCCAGGATATCGTAGTGGTGTCTTTAACCTTTTTTCCATTTCTTCCTCATCAAATAGATCCGCAATCTGATTGCACCTATAAACATATCATATCTATCACGAAAAGACAAATACTTTTTGTTTAGTTGAAGATGCATTCGATAGTTCTCTTCTTCCAATCTGGCAATCGTGTATGCTGCCTTTCGTGGAACAGAATGACAATGGACTGAGTTGTGTTTCTCAACCCAGTCCGCCAGTTCATGTAGTTGTTCGATTAGTTCTTCTTGTTTGTCTCTCATGCTCCCTCTATCATCTTGATTAGGTCTGCTGGCTTTATCATAATAAACTTTTCATTACCATACTTTTCACTGACCTTTTTAACAATCGTGTCTTTTACAATCTTATTAACTTCTTTCTTATATTCTTCTGCTTTTTGGGTGATATGTTCTATGTCTTTTTTTAGATAAGCAATCTCATTCTCATACTTTGTCTTTTCAGCACCTCGGAAGTTCTCTTGAAAGCCTAACCAAAAGTCACGAATAGCCTCTTCACGGCCGATACCATGTGGAATAGTAAGAACGCCGGTATCAAGATTTATCTTTACTTTACCATGAGGTGTCATAACAGCCATTTCACTATGAACAGGTGGATTAATAGTAAGGCCTCCTGTAGGACCTTCAAGAGGACCAAGTTTTCCAGTGCCGAGCGCACCAGTTGGTCCGATAGAAGCCTGTGAATGTGGATATGGAATCGGACCAGTGACATTGCTAGTCGTTGGGCCCATTAGTCGTCCACCTGAAACTATTGCCGCTTGACCTGTCGGGGTAAAGTGACTCATTCTAGTTCCGTCATCATGAATCCAGGCATCTGACGCTGCATCCCATGACCATCCTTTTGGATTAGTGTAAGGTGTTCCCCGTGTAGCATTAGCGTCTTCCACTTCTTCGTCCATTAGGTCTCTTGAACTGCCCATTATTCTATCACCTCAAAGATATGCCAAACAAGAGTCATCATACCTCTCTGTTGGACTGTGCCGACATAAACATAATGCTTCTTTTCATAGTCAAGCATTTCATATCCTGTGCCAAAGACATGAAACACATATTTACGAGATGGCTTTTTAGGATTGACGATAGCCCAAAGCACGGGGATATCACCCTGCATCTGTATGTCCAATATCTGTGCGTTTCTTGGCATATCAATCTCTGTCACCATATTATGGCGTATTTCCGAACCAAGCGGATATTTGTAGATCATTTTCATATTCTAACTCCAATCATAAGTTCACTGTCACTAGCAGGACAATCGGCCGAGCCAATGTAGGTAATGACATATTCACAACACCAATGCTCACGAAGCACTCTCGCCAGACTTGATATTCTGTGAATATATATCACTTCTCAGGCTTCCCATAATGGACACCACGATAATGTTCACCACAAGTCATACGATAACCACTTTCACTTGGCCATCCACAACCAGCGTCCTTGAAACAACCAGGTTCATCACACATATGAAGAAGAGGCTTTAGAGATTCAATCTTTTCTTCTCTGACCTTTGCTTTGATGGCATCCATATTCTCAATATCAAACTCATTAGAGATAGTCATAGCACCAGCATCATATAGTGGCACATAAGCATCTGGTCCGAAACCAAGGCGATCATAGATTAGATATCTGAAAGAACCCCCATCTCTGGCATGATCCACGATATGCTTGATTGCCCATTGTGTAACAGCAAGTTTCGTTTCATATGGACACTTATCTGCCATTTCATCAAGGTCCTTATTGGCAGCATCCATAGCCTCACCAATCTTTTGACTTGCTTCTCGCCAAGTCGTTTTGTTTTCGTCAGTCATTAGGTATCTCCGGCATCTTCATCCAGTGTGTAGGTTCGTCACCTTTTACTTGTGCCCATTGTGAACGCTCATTGGTACCTGAATAGTACCATTCTTTTTGTTGAGAGTACCATCTACCAAAACGAATCCACTTCTTCTCCTTATGACAAAGAAGATAATGGTAAGGGCTATCGTAAGGATAAGTTTCAATCGGATTCCACATTGTCTTCCTCAATCAGTTTGCGACAACGCTTATACCAGTCATTATGCTGCCACTTGACCTTATCGTGTGACATTTCATAATAGTCATTGGCAATAAACTGAACCAACTTCTCATACTTTTGAAGGCGCTTGATTTCTTTTTCTTGTTTGGAAACATAGATATCATGATTTAGTTGATCAATGCTCATTACATCACCTCATATTTGCCATCATCACAGGTATAGATTACTCGTTTCAAACCAAACTCGGCGATTGCTCTTTCGCAACCAGCACAAGGCTTAGCCAAACCCCATACAAACTTTTTGGTGAATGGCTTTTCCTTCTTTACTCTTGTGATATAAATGTCACACTTGGAAAAGTCATCCACACCGATTTCACGGAGAGCATTCTTGATTGCTGCCACTTCGGCATGAAGGAATATGGCGTGTTTATTCTTTCCGTATTTCGCTGCCATCGGATGGGATTTCATACTATTCATTCCGATGGAAACAATACGATTGCGATAGACGATAGCAGCAGCCAACTTTTCCTGTGGATTAGGATTAGCAGCCGCTACCTTGGATAGGGTGTGAAGTATTCCGTTATTGATCGATTTCATGATGTATTATATCACATTTTAGTCATTTGTCAAGTCTTCATCTCGATATTGTTTCCACTTGCCCAAGGGACAATCAGAATGAGGAAACATTACCTTAATGCTCATTATACATCCACATTCTTTACATTTATCATTTTCATATCTATCACAAGTTCCACATATATCTATGCGCTCTTGTCCTATTCGTTTTCGTTCTGTCCAAATTGTCTTTAGTATTTGCATGATAAAAAGGGCAGGAGAAATCCTGCCCCTCCCTATTAACGTTGTATATGCATATGGTCAAAGTGACCTGCTACCTTCCAGAGAACCGTATAACCGGCTGCTCTGGCTCTCGCAGCGAGATTATCAAATCGATGTCTAGCACCTGAATTTGATGCCTCTCTAACACCACGACCTATGTTAATGTCGATTGCTCGACCAGCATAGTGCGCCCAACCATGATGAACAGGATGGACACCTCCAAAAGCAGGATGCTCTGACACACGGAAACCAGAATGCTGTAACATTCTACCATATGCAACAATTGATGCCGACGCACCAACGTTTCTTCCT
>Ga0208783_10001259_pt1 | contig 15073 bp, 22 predicted proteins | sample DEB19_08_DNA_2_FD_184529 | JGI IMG/M metagenome (GOLD analysis project Ga0208783, IMG submission 184529) | Aqueous microbial communities from the Delaware River and Bay under freshwater to marine salinity gradient to study organic matter... | ecosystem: Environmental > Aquatic > Marine >... | reverse complement strand
TGTGGGCTTTCAGTTCTTTGATTTTTACTGTCCTTAGGTATAGGACGATAACCCCTAGTTTTTAGTAGGTCATAAAGTTTTTTGTTAAATGATTCCTGATCAATAGCCATAATGATATTTAGTCCTAAACGGTTAACCTAGCACAGCATAGAAGGGTAATGGGGCTATGATTTCATCGTGGTCACGTATTTGTGTCTCTAAATCATAGTGGAAATCGCTTAATTGCTGTAGCATTCTAACGATTAATAACGATGCCATAACCAAATCATCTGTTTCCCCAACTTTGGCCTTGTAACTACCCTCAAGTGCTACAAACGTCTTTAATTCCCCTATAAGACTACGACTATATAAAGTCATTTTCTTACTTTCTAATAATGTTTTGAACTTAGCACATGCTGTTAATTTGACTTTATGGGTGGTATTAAAACCTTTACGTTTCTTACCCGGCTCACTTAAGAATATACCTGGTATATTACTTTCACCATATTCTGCTAATGATACAAGTGCGGCTTCCCCGATACTATTGTTCTCAATAGAATAATAAAGATTATTGGGTTCACCTGTACATTCAACTATATATTTGTTTATCTGTGCTAATAGTTTGACTTGATTTGGAATATCTGTTTTATTATGCTTCCATTCACCTACTTGCGTTGTAGTATTGGCTTCGTAAATTTGAATAGCGGCAGGATCACTTCCTGTACCTAGACTAGGATCAAGTCCAACTGCATATATGTTGCCTTTACTTGGTTTCTTATACCAACGTACTTGTCCCATACGACTTACAGGTTCTATACCTTCTAAGTCAATCAATGTAGTAGGAGCAATCAATGTTTCATCAGCAATAATGAACTCACAACCAATTTCACGACGGAAACGATCCTCGCCTAACTGTGCTTTCATTTGATCAGCCCAGGCTTCATCACGACCGGGCTGTTCACTCCAGTGCGCTCTATATGCTCTAAATCCGTTAGTACCTAACTCTGTAGTATTACCGAACTCATCTTCTGTTTTGTTAGCACCTTTCCAAATCAATGCAAACTGATCCTCGTCACTGTTTGGTGTGCTAGTGATAATTGCTTTACCACCAGTAGATAAGGTAGGCGTGATAGAAGTCCAAAACAACTCAGCAATGGAAGGTCTAACGAATGCGAACTCGTCTAAGTATAGCAATGAAATAGACATACCACGACCTGTATTTTCCGTCGTGGTTGCTGAAACAATTCTTGATCCATTTTCAAAATCAAGTGACCCCTTGTTATAAGTTGTCACGCCTGCCTTAATATGCATGGGACAGTTTTCATATGCATAACGAATACGTTGCATGATTTCCTGTGCGCCTGTGTATTTGTGTGCGGCGATAAGAATAGTACTATCTGGTACAAACATAGCATACCATAATAGATAACCCGCGGCACTAGTTGACTTACCACTCTGTCGTGGCATCAAACTAATACTATAACGATAGTTGTGATATGTTTCTATTAATCTTCTTTGATACGCCCATGGATGATATACCATGCTACCACGTGTTGGGTGCTGAATATAAAAGAAGTTATCCATAAAATGTAAATAACCTGTTTTTGGATCACAGCATTTAACAAAATCATCTAACTCTTGCTGTGTTTTAAAAACAGTCTTTACATATGGATCTTTAATTAACGTCTGAGTACTCATACTGATATTTATTTTGGAAATGCATCGTACAAAACTAATACTTCTTTTATCTTATTATACCACATTTCGTGTAATGCATCCGCTATAGGTGGTAAATCAATATCTAATGGTTGTAGTGATTCACGTATATACTGCGAACCGTATTCTGTGAAAATCAGTTCACTATCTAGTATTAAACCGTTACTATGATCAACCTCTACACCACCGTCAAGTGGTTTTACCCAAGAAGGATAAAACGGAAATGCGTATCTTTCTTTGTCAGGAGTAAAGTTGTATAAGTTAATGCGATTATAAGGGACTGTGTTTTCTTTTGGATAACTAATCATTATCCAAAATGCATCGGGCATCCTAGAAAGATTTTTGTAGTCACTATCTATTTCTACATAACAATGTTCATGCCCGTTAAAAATATTGATAGTGTCGTTTTTTAAAAGTATCTGTATTTGATCTTCGTCTTTTAATTGATCTAGATTATTATATTCTGCAAAGTGAAATTTTAATCCCCTTACACCAGCAGAACCTATTGAAAACAAATGATCCTTTTTAGGACCATAATATATTTCATCTGCTTTTGATTTATAATCTCTAAACAAATCTTCCAAATAATTATTACTTTTGAATCTCGGTGTAAATTTTGTATTAGTACTAATTAGATTTGCAAGATGATTACCACCGCAACCACCGGGATATAGTATAAAAAGATTCTTCATGCATTAAGTAATTTCTTGCCACTCTAAACTTACATAAATGTCTTGGTTAGTTCCAGTAGTAGCCATCATGATGACATACTCATAAGCAGTACCAGTGAACGAATCTCTTTCTAGTTGATACTCAAATCCAAATGCCTCTTGTGTCGGGGCACTACTACTTTGATTACTTGAGTTGATAAAAGATTGTTCAGCAATGTCGCCACTTACCAATGCAGTAGGTGCTAAGTTATATTGTACTGCGCTATCTGTCGCTGAATTAACCCAAGTTCCGCCGCTGGTGATTGCTCGTTTGTATATACGATATTGAAATATACTTTGCGCTACCGGAACTAAAGTATAGTTGATAGGAACAACTACTGCGTCTAACATTGTGCTTTTCAATCTTATGGCGATAACCGGTTTAAAACTTTGATCGTTAGGTAATCTTATTGGACTACCGATAACATGTGATGCGGCTCTTGGATTTCCTGAACCACTCAACTGAAATCCACCCTCACTAATCACGCTTGAACAAATCTGACGCATCATGCTACTTGAGCCAGTTGCACCAGTGTTTGTGATTTCATAACGCAACGGCAATGTTGCAGTAGTCATGTATGTTGTAGTATTGTTTACATACGCTGTACTAGGAGTATTTGCGTGATTGAATGTGTGACATGTGATATATGTACCGTTGATAACAAATCCAACACGAACGCTACCAACACCCAACCACTCAATATCACAAAACCAAATCTGATCCAATGCAGGATTTAACGTGATGCCACTAGGTCCGGCGCCATTAAGAGGATCACCGTTCCAACTGCTTTGCGGTATTCTATCTTCTACAATACTACCTGAACTACTACTACGAATAACCATGTTAAATGTAGTACCATCTACTTCAAAATATATACCATTATTAGCACCGAAATAACCAACACGCTGTCTTAAATTAGCCTTAGGTGTATTCATACAGAATGTGCTAAGAATTAGTAAACTCTTGCCAGGTTGATATGGGAACGTTTTTGTTGTTTCTCTCTGAACACTATCATTAACACTAGAACCTACATTTAATTCAAATGTACTTGAGTTAGCATTGTAAACTACATTTGCTGTTCCGGCAACATTTGATGAGAATTGATTGTGGTCGTAATATCTTGCTTGAGTATCATATAATGTGTATGGATTACTTACACGTAGACGACCAAAAGCATCAGTTGCTTCTGGAGCAAATGCTACACTTGCTGTACCAGTAATAGCAACATTACCCTCAACCATCCAAGGATCAGTACCTTGTGTAACTTCAACGCTATTATCAATATTGACATTACCTGTCACGTTTGCATTGACATTACCCTCAACCATCCAAGGATCAGTGCCTTGTAATACTGTGATATTTCCTGCGTCAATATTGATATTGCCACTGACGGGCATTGTATTGCCGGATAAATCAACATTACCCAAAGCATCTACAGTAACATTACTAACAATAACGTTACCCGCAATAGTAACATTACCACCTACAATACTTGAACGAATATGAACCTGACCAGTAGTGCTGTCAAGTTCAAGTGCTTGGGTAATATTACGTAAGTACCAAGGACTTACGTTTGCTGGTTCTGGATATGCCATATTATACTCTCAATTTAGAGTATTTATGCTTTTACTGTGACAAGTTCATACCAAAACTTATGTAGTATTTCGTGCTTTGTGTCTAAACTAAAACTCAAATTTTCTGATAGTTTTTGGTTTAGTAACTTAAAACCGTCAATAGTAAACAACTCTTCAGACTTGAAGAGGAACCCATTATCTTCTGTGATAAAGTCTACTGCTTTAAAATCAGTAGTAGACGAGGGCGGGAATCTACTAGGTACATTATAGTCCTTATAAGGACTACTTTCGTTGAAATTACTGTTTTGATTCCGTACAAAGGGTATAGAATCGATTTTAGGTTCAGACAATACAATACCAAAATAAGGTGCAAATTTGTCTAGTAGATTATTGCTGAATAGATTATGAAAATTTGTATGGTGCCCAGTAAACACATTCTTTTTGTCACTGGACAACATTTTATCTAACCAAACGTCATCACTAGGATAATCGTTTATATGTTTCTGATTTATATCAAAATGCACATTTAATGAATTATATGAATGATGATTGCGTTGGGCATGAATGTTTATATAATTCAAATATATAAACTCTTCATAATCACCTTCACAAACATATTTAGGATTGAATATTGGATGCAAACTTAATAAATTTGCTATATGGTTACCCCCGCATGCGGGGGGATAGATTACAAACAGATTCTTAAATTCTGTCATTTAATATCAAGAGGTCTCTGCTTTACTGCCATTATGCAGTAATACTTCTCTCTAACATTTTTAGGATTACCGTCCTTATCAGGTACACTTAAATCAAATTCTAAATTATTAAACTTCTCAATGTTAAATCCTGTCCGAGTCAACAATGCAGCCAATTGATTCTGTCCTAAAATACTATAGTGATTCAAATTAAACTCATGCATTCTATCACAGTCGGGGGCAGGTACTTCAATATAGATTCTGCCACCTTGTTTAAGAATACGGTTGTATTCCATTAAACTAAAGATAGGATATGGACTATGTTCTAGTGCGTGGCGTAAAAAGATGAAGTCAACACTTTCATCGTAGTAACCATCTTTTTGTGGAATAAAACTTAAATCATAACGCTTGATAGTATGACCTTTATCTTCGCACAACTTAACATCGCCCGGACTTAGTGTTACACCGGTTAAATCGGTATATCCTCTTGTTTTCATTTCATCTAAGAAATAACCCGGACCGCAACCTAAATCTAATATCTTAGAATTTTTTGGAAGATTTAATGGGTCAATGTATGACGTTACGACTTCAGAGGTTAATTGCTTATGAAATGGGCTGTCGCCCTCGTCATAGATATGTGCTGTGTAAAGCCATTCATTATAAAACTTTAGTTTTACTAGATCAAGGGTTGTGTTAATGTCTATTAAATTTTGCATGAGAATCCTGTACTGTTATGACAATACTTATTCTCTGAAACCAACAAATTTATTTTTTCTTGTACCCTTTAAATGGCTTTACAGGGCTTTGTGTATTAGTATCGGGCAACTCATCACTATTCAAATCGCCGTGATTCAAATCCTTTGTATCACTACCCACTGCTTTGAAAGCCTGCTTAAGCATTTTATGCTCTACGTCTGTATATGGATGCGCAGTATTATATCTACCGCTCCATGTTTCAGCATCTAATTCTAATGGAGTAGTACCATCTGCACAAGCGGTAGCCATCATAATACGATTAAGTTCGTATGTTCTATCGTAGCCGCCCGGATCACGAAATTTATGCAATCCTCTACTAGCGAAACGTTGACGTTTTGTAGGATGTGCTATTTTTCTTTCAGTTATAAACTCAGTAGCCCTCATTTCTTGTATCCTTTAAAGGGCTTTAATGTACTTGTAGTACCTGTACCTGTAGGCTCTTCACTATGAGGTGTAGTTACTAATTTAGCATCACTTGATGCAAGACCCATTTCATGCAATGCATCGTCTAAGTAACCTTGTAATGGTTCTCTACCTGCATACGATACAATGACTAAGTTCTCTCCCCATGGTGTTTCTTTAGCAAACTCAGGGACTGCATCTTTCTTTCGTTGTTCTGCGCCCTTGGCGCCTGCAAGGCTTACCCCAAACCTGTATTGTGCGTAAAAATCATTATTTTTTAATTTATCAACTACCCAAGCCGCCGGCAATGTTCTTTTAACTGCCGGTTGTATCGATCCAGTTGCTTCAGTGATAAACTCTTTTGCTCTCATATTAATCTTCTGTTGTAATGTTATAATCATTCTCAGTTGACATAACTTGACCAGTTGGATAACCGTCTAGTTGAATGTCTAGTCCTGGTATAGGATCACCAACATACATTATCTGTGAAGATATAAAATGAAATAGTGATGCTGAAGTAAGTGGGTTAACTAACACACGAACATTAGATCCAAAAACATCCATGTCATAGTTGCATATTGAGTTGCCAGTAAATGTGGTCGCATATCCTGTAAATTTAACATCGGTACCTGATGCATTAATTTGTGCTGAAAGTGTTACGTTCTGTGTATCGTCTGTACCCGGATCGTTGGATCTGACAATAAAAACTCCGTTGGTAAATCCACTTACAGGAGTTTCAAATATAACTTGGCCCGGTGTACTACCAGTGCTGTATGTATTGCTTGTATTAACAAATGTAGCAAAAAGATTGCTAAAATTATTATTAATCTTGCCAAAGGCAACACGTAACGGATCACCTTCGCCGTCATTAGGTAACGTACCTATATTAATTACTTGCTGTGTTGCCATATCAATATTCCAAAGTTATACTGTATTTATCAGTATAAGACTCAGAAGCCAAACCAATTCTTTTTAGGGGGTGTTACTTTTACTGGATCGTTTTTGCACTTTTCAGCGAGGGCAATAGCGTTTATTTTAACACTATCACTAGCACCCTTTGCTATTTCACCGATAGCACCCCAACATGCTGATTGTGCTACTGTCAAGTCTTTACTAATTGCTTTGCTAGCATCATAGTATAATTGTTCTTTATTTGCAGTTGCACAGCCTGTTAGTCCCAACGCAATAACTGCTACTATTATTGTTTTCATATAACTGACCTCATTTAATTTCATTATGTATCTTCTTTTGCTGTTCATACCACTCTTGCCAACCCTCTACCTTAGTTGAGCATTGATAATATAGTGTGTAGTTTTCTACTACGGTCTTGAGCAGTTCAGTTATAAGAACCTTGTCACCCTCAACTCGTTTCAATTCTTCGCATTTCTTCATCAGTTCAGGCACCGCATCGGGAAACTTTTGTGTCACAGGTACTGTCTTAGTGAACAAACTACACCCTGATAATAAAACTACGAATATTATTGGGAATAGTTTCATTTTCTTTCCCCTTTATTCATACCCGCTGCCTGATTGTGTAAGTCAATAAGTTCTTTAGGTACAGGGCAACTTTCTACGTATTTGATTACTTCTTCTACTCGTACACGTTCTGGACCGTCTATAGTTTTTAACACTTCACGGTCACGATACCTATCTACATATTTCACAATAGTATCGCCCTTTTCTTTAATTACAGTTCCTTTAGTGGTTAATGCGGCCTGTAATTCAGTATTCAATCGTGCGGATTCTGCTTCAGCCTTTGCTACTTTGGCCTCAACTTCTTTAACTCTAAGTTCCCACTCTTTATTATCCGCTAATCCACCCTCAAGATATAGGCCAAAAGCAAATATAATAAGACTGACAATCTTAATGGGTAGTAGGTATCTATTGATAAAGGGTATGAAACCCAGTACGAACCCTGCGATTACCCCTAGTAATCCTACGGAAAATATAAGATGTATTACCCATTCGGGTGCAATTGTAAAGATCCACATAAACTTATTTATCGTAGAATTTTCGCACTACGGAGGAAATATATTCAACTTCTCCGTCAGTCAACTCTGGATAAATGGGTAGACTTAATACACCCCTAGTTAGCATAACGCTGGTACTGAGCATATCAGGTCTTTTTAAGTACCTAGATATAGGTAGTTCACTCAATGCATGTGTGTAATGAACCTTAGATTCTATATTATGTTTCTTCAAGTGTTCGTGTAAATCATCTCTGCGGTCTGTATAAATTACAAACTTTTGATCCGCATGTACTTGAAAGTCTCTACTTAAACAGTGCATAGGTAGATTCTTAAATTGTTCCAAATAATAATATCTTATCTGTTTCCTACGCCATTGCCAACTATCAATATGTCGTGAACGTACTAGTAAGTGTGCGCAATCTAATTCGCTCATTCTACTATTAGTTCCTGACATTTGATGCCAATCGGGTTTGCCGTTACTACGATAGTTATATGCAAACTCGTATAGTTCTCTATCATTAGTTACAATAGCACCACCGTTCCCACTGCTAGGTAAATTCTTAGTAGGATCAAAACTGATAGCCATACCTATACCCATAGAGTTCTTATCTGCTATTAACCAATGTTGCGCACCGTCAACAATATGATTAGAAGTAGCATCAGGTGTTCTAGCACCATATAGTCCTACCATACATATGTACGAAAACATCTGCAACCTGTCTAGATGTTCTTGGTTGATTAATCCATTCTTATCAGTATCAACTAATTCAACGTCCCAATCAGCATTTATAAATGCATTTAATGTGGCAGGATAAGTTACATTAGGAATATAAACACTAGGTTTCATTTCTGATTGTACAGTAACAAACCACTGTGATCTTAGAAACAGTGCTATGATTTCTAATGCCTGTGTACCGCTATGTACCGTTACTGCAAACTCTGCGCCGGTCTTTAATGCCAGCCATGTTTCAAATTTACTGGTGTATGGGCCTGCCATAAGGCAGCCCTCACGTAATGCTTGGTCAGTTGCTTCTAATAATTCGTCTTTAAGATTGCGGTACTGTCTTGCTAAGCCAAAATGGGCTATTGCTGAGCCATTCATAATATCTTTGAAAACCTTCTTCTACATCAACTTGTGGATCATAACCAAAGTCACGTTTGGCTGCTTCAATGTTTAATGCGCCGCGACTAGGAAAATCTAAGTCTCTATCTTTGACTTCAATACTACCTTTACCTACAATTTTTACAGCAAGTTCGGCTGCGTACAATAAACTTCTACTATGGCTCTTTGTTATATTGTAGGTTTTGTTGTCGGTGTTTGTACTAAGTGAGGCATTGACGATTCCTCTTGCGGCATCTTCAACATAGGTGAAGTCAAGAGTCTCTCCTGCTCCGTTGACCTTGAGCATTCCACCTCGCATTGCAGTGAGCATAAATTTTGCAATAACTCTATCTTCCACATCAAGAGGCCCGTATACTGCGCTAGGACGAATAACAACATAACTAAAACTGCCTCTACGTGCGTAATCTTTAACAAGGTGTTCTCCTGCAAGTTTTAAAATTCCATATTGACCTTGAGGCTTACAATTATAATCCTCAGTCACATCATCGGGGAATGTCCCGTATACCATACTACTACTTATGTAAACAAATTTCTTTACATTGTATTTTTTACTTAGTTCACATAAGTTAAGTAATCCTTCACTCATTACACGACTACCAATAATTGGATTAGCGTTGACAACTTTCTGTCTTGGGAAACTTGCCATGTGTATGACGATATCAAACTTATTTGCGGCAAATAACCAATCTAAATTTTTTTGGTCACAAATATCAAATTTGTAAATCAATGCTTTTTTGATTTTCTTCCTACGTTCTTTCATTAAGTAATCAATCTCATCTTGCGGAATGATTCCATAATTAGTTTGCGTGTCTGTGATAATTACATCATGTCCTAAGTTTTCTAATAGTTGAACGACATGGTGTCCTATTAGGCCTAATCCACCTGTTACTAATATTTTACTCATATTTTAATTTCCAATACGTATAATCTTCTGGTCTTAATGTTGCTCTTATAATCACTTCGTGTCCATATATGTCTAAATTAGGAATTAAATTCCAAGTAGGTTGATCTATAGAATTTTTCATTACCCACTGACCCATTTCACTCGTTTCCCATTTATACAATGGTTCGGCAGCATATAATTGCGGGTCCTCAACGTCACCCATACGAAATTTATGTACAATTACGTTTATAGCACTCATATAGTATTATTCACCTTAATTGATTTATTATCTTTTGTTTTCATGATAATTGCTTGATATCCTGTTAAATCATACGGCTCGCAAAGTAATGTCGTTTTTAAAAACAAATCGACTCCTAATTTAGGAGTATTCTTTTCATTCTTTTCAATATTTCTGTTCCAACGATAATCATCTACAATAATGAATCCACCCTTTTTTAATAATCTCTCTGCGACTAATAGCGTATAAAGATTATCGCAACTGTATTTGCTACCGTCAATAAAGATAAAATGATATGCTTCTTTTTTATCCGTCAGTTTAGATAATATATCAAATGAGTCTCCAAATAAAAATTCAAAATTTTTATTTTTAGGGTGTTGTTGTAAATTTTTATACAACGTTTTCATTTTGACTCCTAAATCTATCAACGTTAATTTACCATCTCCCATAATGCTATCTGCTATGTATACGGCAGACCTACCTTCCCAAGAGCCAATTTCGATACAATCTAAGTTAGGACCAAACGTCTTTGTCAATTGTTCTCGCACATCATACCAACGTTTAGCACTAGCGTTTAGCATGTTGTCATCAAAATCATATTCGATCATACAGCCATATTTGCTTTAATTTGTCCATGAGAGGTATAGTTCAATAGACTAATATCTTTCATGGTAAACTTAGTGATATCTTTAATCTCAGGGTTTAATACTAGCGCAGGAGCCGCTAGTATATCTCTAGTTAATTGTTCTTTGACTTGTTCAATATGATCATTATAGATATGTGTATCACCTGTGCTAATAATTAATTCACCTACACGCAAGTCACATACTTGTGCAATCAAATGAGTGAGTAGCGCATAGCTAGCAATGTTAAAAGGTAAACCAAGAAACACATCCACACTGCGCTGGTACATATGACAAGATAGTTTTTTATCTTTGTTGACATAAAATTGACTCATAACATGACACGGTGGCAATGCCATTTGATCCATCTCCGCAACGTTCCATGCACTAAGAATGTGCCTGCGTCCGTTTGGGTCTTTTTTAATTCCTTCGATTAAGTTCAATAATTGGTCTACTTCTATTCGGTCAACTGCTAAACGATTGCCACCTTTATGTGCAGGACCATAATCCATTTCTTCTATGTATTTGTTCCAATGACGCCATTGTACGCCGTAGACACGACCAAGATCACCTTCAAACTTTGCTTTTCGTTTCCAATAAGGTGCTAACGCATTTGGCGTCCAGATCGTGACCGTGCCTTCTTTCGTGCCATGCGTGATTTCCGCCAGTCTACGTTCATCGTTACTACCTTCAATAAACCAAAGTAACTCGCCCACACAAGCCTTCCAAGCCAACTTCTTTGTAGTGATTGCTGGAAAACCGGTATTAAGGTCAAAACGAAGATGACGACCAAACACACTAATAGTGCCCACGCCAGTTCTATCATCTTTTACCTCACCGTTCTTTAATATATCTTCTAACAAATCATGATACTGTTTCATCTACGTTTCCAAACCTCATATGAATGATCGCCGTGACCACTGCCTGTCACCTGCACAAAATCTTTCTTTAATTTTACAATATCAATGTAAGTATCACAAGTGAATTCGGCTAACACAAGTGTTAAATGTATTTCTTTGATATGTTCCCAAACTGATTCTATTAAACTTGCGCCACCTATTATCCAAGCGCCACCTGCATCTTTTAATCTTCCAATATTGGGTAACACAATAGCGTCATCATTTGGTGGCATAGTTTTGCTAATGACAACGTTTACCCTATTAGGTAATGGTTTCTTAGGTAAACTTTCCCAAGTATTACGACCCATGACTACAATGCCATTTTCTGTTAATCGTTTAAATCTTGGCAAATCGCCTTGGATTTTATCCCAAGGCAATCTGTTTTTATATCCGATCCCACCCTTAGGATCACAGGCTAATATAAGTTTCATAGTTTATTCAGTAGGCGGTCCGTCTCTGGTTGAACGGTTTCCGCAATACTCTGAACATTTAAAACAAATTCTACACTTACAACTTGTTCATCTAGTTCAAACAACTTGCGACTTACTGCTTCTTCTATTTGATCGGGTTCTAAACCCTGTTCCAGCATTCTTGAGATGTTGATAGTTTGTTGCTTTTTTCCCTGCAACTTGATTATTAACTTTTTAATAAACTGTATAGGGATTTTCTGCTTCTCAACATCTTCAAGAATGTGTTCCCACTTTGCGATAAATTCAGGCGACATTTACTTTCTTGGCCCTAGTTGACTTTACTTTTTTAGTGTCTAAGGTTACGGAAGTTTTCTCCTTTGCTGGTTTTACCGGATCCATTGAAGCCGCTTCTTTCAATAAACGCTCTGCTTCAGCCATTAAGCCCTTTGCTTCACGGCTCATTCTCTCTGCTTGTTGACGCAAATTATTTGCTAATTGTGAATCACCCAATGCGTCAACTGCTCCTGCTGTTTGTACAGGTGCTCGTTGTGGTGCTCTGTTTTCTTTTAACTGCTCAGGTAGTTTGTCACCACGCATACGTCTTGCAACTTGTGCGGCGTCTTGCATACCTAAACTTGCATCCATCTCAGCAAGTTTGCGAGTTGCCTCTTCACCTTGCTTCATTTCATCAAGAATCTTATTAAGTTCATTTAACTTAATTTTTACATTAGGAGCAGGGGTCATAACAATCTGCTCTGTATTAACTTTCTTTAACATACCTTCGCTATGTAACTTTTGAAGTATGATATGACCATCTTTTGTATGTGTACGGTTTAGTGCGTCAGCCAAATTTTCACTATTTTGGCCAATATCGCTCTCTATGCATTTGATGAGTGGGTCATGAATGTGTTGGTTAAGAATTTCTGTATACGCAACCAAACACATATGAGGTTCACCTGGCACTTCACGGAAGATCACCGCTACCTTACGATCACCGTGCTTACCTACGTGTCTTAAAAAACTCATATTGTTTTCTCCTGTTTATGATATTATTTAACAGGATAGACTGGTGCTAAAAAATATTTAGGACCACTTCAATTCATAGAATGTTGCTTCTTGAGGATCCTCAAAAGCAGGGATTTCAGTAGGAAACCCTAACATCATTTTGGGAGATTCGTCAACTTCTAATGAACTTACTATACAAAATCTACCCTGTAGTGTTTCCAAAATCCATTGTTTAGATTCTTGAGTAATGGGTGTTTTGGTTACTACAAAATGGCGAGGGAAGTTTTTAACTTCCCGTTCCATATGCCATGTATATATGTTTACTTGGTAATCGGACACTTTGCCTCACACAATGAATTTCTTTTCTTGCTTAACGTAGTCGCTGTAAATCTTATTACCATTCTCACGTATCCATTCTACAATGGGTTGTGGTGTGACCGCAAATACCTCACGAACCTGATTCATACTCATATCAGTACTGAATGTATAGATTTCATAACTACGTTGGGTGTTATATCTAGCCCTCATGATTAACATTTGAAGTGGGATAGGATTAGGACACTTGCCTACTGGCTCCCCCTTCAATGTTTTCCAAGTCTTATCTTTTTCATAACTCTCAACTTCATTTAGTGCATCATCAACACTAAAAATACTTTCAAGACCTAGCATGTCCCAAACGACAAGAAAGTTATTTAATTTCTTTTTTCTTGAGGGCATATACCACCTCTAATTTCTCTAATGCGTCATTGATAGTTGGGTCACTATCTGCCATGAATACGGCTTCTTTAAGATTAGCCCAACGCCTATTTAACTCTTGCTCTTTTTTATATGCTGGATCAATATAGTGAACAGATCGGGTGCTAGGGTCTGCACCCAATCTGCGAGAATATACCGTCTTTCCCCCATCAGGGGACTCGTATATTACAATCTCTTCACCCCCGCTTATGATCATTATAGATTGCAAAAGTACCGAATGGGGGATTGGGATCGGGGTCACCATGAATAATCCAAGTAGTATCACAATAATTTGCATCGCCCCATGAACCGCAAGGGTAACCATCAGTGAAAACAATCAATCGCTTAGGCTCAATTGCTTCACGCTTGAGATATTCAAAGATAGCATCGAAGTCAGTACCACCGCCACCGACTGGTTCGTAACTATCAATAGTATCCATATTCTCACTAGTAAAGTTAGCAGGATTATAGATATCAGTATCAAAACAGAATACATGAACCTTGTATCCATCGAATGCACTCATCATGCCTGCAATCTCACCCAAGAATGCTTGAGCCTGATCGTTACCAATACTACCTGACATATCGATAGCAACAGTAACATCGATTTCTTCACCGGGTGTCATGCCGGGCATGATAGCATCCATGTGCCAACTGCGGCGTGAAGGACGCATCCAACTAAAGTCAGTACGAATAGCACTAGTCAAATTAGTCTGAATCAATTCACGCCAAGGCATCACAGGGTTAGTGTGTTGCTTAATCAATCGCTCAACACCTTTAGGCAGACTGCCTGCTTCGGCTGATTGTGCGGCATTGAGAATAGCCTGCTTGACTTCCTGACGTACACGCTCACGCTCCTCGTCACTCATCTTAGGACGCTTGCCTTTGCCGTCTTTCCCCTCACCTTCATCACCCTCACCCTCACCTTCACCATCCATATGATCATCAATCATTTGGTCGATGAGGTCATCAATGCTAATCTTCTGAGCATTCTTCATGAGGTCATCATAGATTTCTTCAGCGGGCTTGCCATCATACTTTGATTCGTACAAGCAAGGTACTGTAGTGATAAACTCACCCACCTTGTGGCGCTTCAAGTCAGCATTAACAGCATAGTCATCAGCAATGTTCCAAATCTGAGGATCACGATCACCTCGACGGCCCATGTGATCATAGACAACGTGCAACACTTCATGACCTACAAGAAACTCAACCTCTTTAGGTTTGAGCATCATAATGAAACGTGAATTGTAATAGAACTTGAGACCGTCAGTTGCGGCAGTGCTACACCATTCATCAGCATTTACTAGTTGAAGTCGGGTAGCGAGATTACCAAAAAACGAATGACGTAGCA
>Ga0208783_10001258_pt1 | contig 15075 bp, 9 predicted proteins | sample DEB19_08_DNA_2_FD_184529 | JGI IMG/M metagenome (GOLD analysis project Ga0208783, IMG submission 184529) | Aqueous microbial communities from the Delaware River and Bay under freshwater to marine salinity gradient to study organic matter... | ecosystem: Environmental > Aquatic > Marine > Coastal... | reverse complement strand
ATAGAAGGTAGATGCCCGATGACCAAACAATCGTAGAAGGCGACGCCGGATTCCTCGGCATGGCCTCCCGCCTCAACCCGCTGCAACTCCAGCCGGGCATGGTGCAGTATTGCGAAAACATGCGACTTGACCGTGGCGTGGCGCAGACGCGCAAAGGCGCGAAGCGGCTGGGTGATGGCATATCGGCAGGCACGCAGCCTCTCACTTTGCCCTTCGTTCTGGATGCCAATGCCCGTGTGCGCACGATCTACTCTGGCGGCATCTTCGCCTCGGGCGTTTTCAGCTCGCCGAACTACGATGATGAAAATGAATACATCGTCCTCTGCGGGCCGACCTCGGCGTTTCTCTACCGGCAGGATGAGCCTATCGAGGAGATCAACTATCCCGCCACCGGCACAGCCTCCGACGAGATCATCGAGCCCACGGATAGCGTTTCGACGATACAAGCGTTCAATCGCTTCTACCTCTTGCGCGAGGCCGACATGACGCTCTCAGGCTGGGATTGGAAATACACCACCGCCAGCGGCATCGCGGTCTCGGGGACAACGGCCACGGTCCACATCACCGCTCACGGCTATGTCGCCGGGATGCGGGTGCGGATCGAGGAGGGCAGCCAAGCGGCTTTCCAAGGCCATGAGTTCGACATCCTCGCCGCGACGGCCAATGCCTTCACCATCGCCGTGCCCGCTGGCACTGCGCCGGATGTCTCCGCCGACATCGCAATCCGCCGCGTCAAAGCCCCGCTCTGGTGGGATGGCTCGACGATGGAGTTTCAACGCGCCGCCTCGGGCGTGCCTGCCGAGGGCGTGACATTTAAGACCCTGCGCTCCACTGGTTGGGCCAGCTATATCGGAAACAGACTCTGGATCCCCGATGGCCGCGACACCGTGGCCATCTCGGATGTTCTCGACCCCGACCTCTACGATCCGTTTTTCCAGAGCTTTCGCGCCAACCAGGGCAGCAACGACTACCTCGTCGCCATCCATCCTTGGGTGGAGGGCCAAGCGCTGGTCTTCCTACGCAACTCGATCTGGCTGGCCAACCTCACCGACACCAGCAACGCCACCGGAGACACCTTCACGGTGGACTCCGCCGTCAGCCGCCTCACGCTTCTCACTGACGAAATCGGCTGCGTGGCCCGCCGCTCGATCCAGACGGCAGGGCAGTTTGTTTTCTTCCTCTCGGACGCCGGAGTTTACCGCCTCGACACCCAGCTTGACCTCAAACTCCGAGCCAACACCCAGCCGCTCTCGGACCCCATCGCCGACCAGATCGACGAAATCAACAGCGACTACGCGCATCTCGCTGTCGGTAAATGGTGGAATAACCGCTACTACCTCGCCGTGCCCATCGGCGAGAACGCCACGGCCAACAACACCCTTTTCCTCTGGAACGCTCTGAACTCGCAATGGGAAAGCCGCGACACCTACGCCATCAATCTCGACGAGCTGCTGGTCGCCGCCTACTCCAGCCAACGCCGACTCTTCGCCGCCAGCCGCGCCGGAACGCTCTTCCTGCTCGATGAGCTGGACTACGGCGACGAGGTGCCCTACGCGAACGCGCAAGACCTCTACACCGAAATCCCCTCCGAACTCATTACCCGCCGCTACGGCTGGGGAAGCCTCAATGCCAAGCGCCTCACGCGAGCCAAAGCCAGCGTGCTCCTGCCAGACGCCTCCGCCTGCACGCTCGATGCCGTGACGACCGACTACGACGCTGATTTCCAAGTCGCCTCCCTGGAGAACACCACCGGCGAGGAGGAAGACTACACGCTGAAGGCCCCCCTGCGCTGCAAAGCGACCGGCCTCGACCTCCGCTTCCGCGTGCAAAGCGGCCGCCCCATCTTGCGTCAGATCAGCGCCGAAGCCACCCGCTCCGGCTTTGACCCCACCGAAACCCGCACCCTCAACTAACCATGGCAACTCTCACCAAAGGCAAAACCTTCACCAACGGCGAACTCGTCACGCCTCAAAAACTTCACGAGCTCGTCGATCTTGGCTCGGTGGCAAACATCGTCAACGCTGACATCGCCGCAAATGCAGCAATCGCCGACACGAAGCTCGCCACCATTTCCACGGCTAACAAAGTGGCCAACTCCGCAACCACCGCTACAAACGCCAGCACGGCCAACGCCATCGTGGCTCGGGATGGAAGCAGCAATTTTTCCGCCGGAACAATCACGGCCAACTTGACCGGGAATGCCAGCACGGCAACAACTCTGCAAACAGCCCGCACCATCAATGGTGTCTCTTTTAATGGGTCGGCCAATATCACCGTCACCGCCACGCCGAACGAGCACACGCACGGCAGTATCACCAATTTAGGTGCCATCGGAACGGCTGCGAACTTGCCGATCATCACTGGAGCGAGTGGAGTCCTCCAAGCAGGCTCCTTTGGAACGACTGACAACACCTTTTGTAAAGGTAACGATAGCCGCCTGTCGGACGCAAGGACGCCTACTGATGGATCGGTGACCAACGCTAAAGTCTCTGCTTCAGCAGCAATCGCCGACACGAAGCTCGCCACGATAACCACGGCGGGAAAAGTATCTAACTCCGCAACCACCGCTACAAACGCCAACACGGCCAACGCTATTGTGGCCAGGGATGCCAGCGGCAATTTTTCGGCAGGAACAATCACGGCCAGCTTGACTGGCACAGCAAGCGGTAACGCCCCCAGCAATCACACGCACGGCAGTATCACCAATTTAGGTGCCATCGGAACGGCTGCGAACTTGCCGATCATCACTGGAACGAGTGGAGTCCTCCAAGCAGGCTCCTTTGGAACGACTGATAACACCTTTTGTAAAGGTAACGATAGCCGCCTGTCGGACGCAAGGACGCCTACTGATGGATCGGTCACCACGGCAAAAATCGCTGACGGAGCGGTGACTCAAGCAAAACTGAACTCGAGCGTCACGCTTGTGCCGACTGGAGCCGTGATGCCCTTTGCCATGAACTCAGCCCCAAGTGGCTGGCTTGCAGCCAACGGAAATGAGTATTCCAAGACAGGGACATACGCCGCATTATTTGCTGTGATTGGAACTATTTATGGAGAGACAAATGGAACAGGCGGAACTGGCACAACGCATTTTCGTGTGCCCGATTTGCGCGGCTACTTCGTGCGCGGCGCTGGAACCAATAGTGACGGCACGGCGTCAGGGACTTTCGGCGCGAAACAGTCTGATGCTTTTCAAGGGCACTATCACAACCTAACGAGTGATGCTCAATATACAGGATACGGTTCAAGTATTGCATCAGGAGGAACTTGGGCTGGTTTTGGGGCTTCAATTGGCGTGACTTCTCCTAAAACAGACGGAACCAATGGCACCCCCCGCACAGCCTCGGAAACCCGCCCTGCAAACATCGCTTTGCTTTACTGCATCAAATTTTAATCCCCCCACCACCAAATGAGCAAGAAAAAGAAACCTTCCGCCCCGCCAGCCCCGCAGCAGCGAGACCTTGCCGCTGAAATGGCGCAAATTTCTGCTATTGCCCAAGCCAATGCCCAAGCCCAAGCGGATGCCACGGTTAAAAACGCAGGCCGCCTAAGTGACCAAGCACTTAAAAGCACCGGCGACATCGCCAAGAAGCTCGAAGACAGCCCATACACCGCAGCGGCCAACCAAAACATCCGTGATGCCGGAACATCCGCCGCCCAGCTCGGCCAGAGCTACAACCAAGTCGGCCAGACTGCCGACCGCGTAGCCTCCTACAACGACCCCGCCCAAGCCCGGCTGAACCAGATGGCCCTCGGCCAACTCTACCGGCCCGACCAAATTTCCTCCCAGGCTGTCGCCGCCGACCAAGTGACCGGCTCTCGCGTTGCTAATGTGGGCCAGATGGACTACGCCCGCCTCGGCCAAGTTGCCGATGTCCAAGGCCCATCAGGCTACGCAGCCGATCAAGTCCAAGCCCAGCGCATACGCGCCGCACAGGCTGGACCCGTCGATAATGTATCCTCTAACAACATCCGCGCCAGCGCCGCAGAGCGCGGCCTCATGCGAGAAGCGCGTGGAGGGGGACTCCTTGGCCAACTTGAAAGCCAAGCCGCAAGCGACCTCGCTCTTGGTCGCTCACTCTCCGCCGAGCAATCCCGCGATGCCACCCAATCCGCCCGAGCTGCCGCATCGGCCCGTGGCCTTGGCCTCGGCCAGTCTGCCATGGCCGCAGAGCTTTTGAATCGTGACCGGTTTGCTACCCAGCGAGAAGCCGAACGCCGAGGATTTGCCAGCAATGTTGCGCAGCAAGGCGTTGGTATCCGCACCGCAGCAAACCAAGCCTACATGGGCAGGCAGGACGCCAACGCAGGCCGGGCACTTCAAGCCGATCTCGCCAACCAATCCGCCGGTCTTAATCTCGGCCAAACAAACGCCCAGCTCTTACAGCAAAGCCGCCTCGCCAACCAATCTGCCGGTCTCCAGGCACGGCAAGCCAACCAAGCCGCCAACGCCCGCGCCGCTGAATTTGCGCAGCAGGGCGGGCTTCAAGCCTCCTTGGCAAACCAACAAGCCGGACTCTCCCAAGCCGCCGAGCAGGCCCGCCTGCAACAAGCTTCCATTGGCGCCTTCTACGACGCATCCCAGCAACGCGCCATGGCCGATGCAGGCTACGCGCAGCAGGCGAACCTCGCCAACCAATCGGCCAACCTTAACGCCGCGCAATACAACAGCAGCCAAAACCTCGCCGCCCAGCAGGCGAACCAATCGGCAAACTACAACGCCAACTACGCCAACCAAAATTTCCTGCAAGGCGTCGCCAGCCAGAACTTCAACCAATTTTCGGGCCAGCAAAGCATGCTTGGCAGTCTCTACGGCCAGCAGGCAGGCATCGCCCAAAACCAATACGCCAACAACCTCGGCCTCGCCCAAGCCAATGTCGGCCTCGACCCCTACCAACGCGCCCTCGGATCCAACATCCCCATAGCCAGCCAAGGCAACGCCGCCAACATGATCGGCCAAGCCTACGGCCAAACCATGGGCTACGGCAACGATCTCTTCAACACGAACACCAACATGCAGGCCAGCATGTATAACAGCTTCATGAACAACCAATCAGCACTCCAAGGTGCCAACATGCAGGCCGGAGCCACGGCAGCAGCGTCTCGAAACAACATGGCAGGCATGGGCATTGCCGGAGGCGGCATGGCGGTCGGCATGATTGGAGCCGCAGTTATTATCTAATTATGAAGGAACTCATCGCGGCAACCGTAGATCGAATCCATGCCTGGCACTCCCGCTGGCCCAACGCCGCCGTGCTTTGGAGCGGAGGCAAGGACAGCACCGCCATGCTCCATGTGCTCCTGCACTACTGCGGCATAGACCTCCCTGTCGTGCAATACCGCGAACCGAAACTGCGCGAGCGTTATGCCTACAGCGACCGGCTCATCAAGGAATGGGGGCTGACCATTTATGACTATCCGCCGACCCGTATGGCCATCGCCGATGGGCCTGATGTGGAAAATGGCACCATGCGTTTTGACATGCTCAAATACTACCAATGGGGCGAGACCGCTGTCGTGATGAGCCTCGGCACCGAGCGCCCCAAGCCAGGCGAGAGATTCCTCTGCGGCGTCACCGATTTCTTGCAACGCCCCACCGGCAACTTCAACTGGCCATGGGAGGCCGTGTATATCGGCACCAAATACCAAGACACCGACCTCATCAAAGGCCATGTCCCTCTCGCCCTCGACATACGCAATGTCCCAGGCGGCCCCGTGAGCCTCTACCCGATGCGCGATTGGAGCGACAAAGACATCTACACCTACCTCGAAGACCACGGCGTGACGCCAGACCCTACGCGCTACATCAAGACCGATGCTGGGTGGGTCAATAACCCCGACAAATCCCTCAACGCGGATTTTTACCCCACATGCTTCAACTGCGTGGACCGCCACCAAGGCCCGCATGTGGATTGCCCGAAGCTCAAAGCCCGCATCAGCAACATCAGCCACCTCGCGCCCTACGAGGACATTGTTTTCCCCGACCTCGGATTCAAGCCTATATGGAATACGACTGCCAACGGTGTGGAGCCTGTTGCTCCCACAAGTGGAGCTGGCCCGTGCTCAAGCGAGACCGCTCCGACGCCACCGGCATCCCTGCCGAATACCTCCGCACCGACTACCCCCTGCTCAAGACCGACCCCTGCGGACGCTGCATCGCCCTCCGTGGCGAGGTGGGCCGAGGAGTCGCCTGCGCAATTTACCAACACCGTCCGCACGCCTGCCGAGATTTCCAGCCTGGCAGTCCACTCTGCCTAGAAGCCCGCCAATCCAAAAACCTCCCCACCTAATCCCATGCCATACAACCCCACCGTCAATGACAACTCCGGCGAAATCCTCGCCGGATTCAAAACCCGATCCGCCGAAATCACCGCCGCAGGCAACGAAGCCCTCACCAAAGGCATCGTCGATGGGGCGACCAGCGCCATAGGCGGCATCGCTGGGGCATACACCCAAGCAAAAATGCAGGACGCCGGCGGCAAGGCATTTAAGGAGTTCATGCAGGTGGCCGGACCATCCATGGGCCTCAAAGACGAGCAGCTCAAAATGTTCAAGAGCATGAACAATCAAGACGCCTACCAGATGAGCACCATGATGATGCCCGTGGCGCCATCCATGGTCTCCGCCTCTGGAATTGGCAAATACTACTCGGCCTTGGCGGGCAACCACCAAAAGGCCATGACCCAACGCGAGCTCCAGCAGCCCGCCTCCAACGAGCAAGTCGTCCCTACCTCGATGACGACCCCGGCGGCGACCTCTGCCGCCCCTCCCGCAGCCACCACATCGACTCCAAGTTGGTTTTCCATGATTCCCAACCGCCGATAACAATGAGCCCCCTCGCCCCCTACCAAGACCCCGCCTTGCCCACCAACGAGGATTTGGTGAATTTCACCGACGCCGTCCCAGAAATGATGTCGGAGCCTCCGCCGCTCCCTCCACGCCAACCCAAGGGGCTCTCCTTCGATTTCGACGGCCTCATCGGCAAGCTCCAGGCCGACGGTTTCGACTCCCTTACCCCTGCCCAGCAGGAGCTGCTCTGGACCATGAAAGAAGGCGTGGAATACAGCCCCGCGGAGATGGCCTCCTTCGTGCAAAACTTCAACACCAAGCTCGCCGAGAAATCCTCCCCCAAGGCCCAAGCGGAGCTATCAATAGCACAAGACACACTCGCCAAAAACGAAGCCGAGCGTGCCAAATTGGAACGAGAAAAACAGGAATCGGTAACCCGTGCCACGAATGAATACAAACGCATGACCGGGCTGATCGATAAATTAAAATCCCACCCAGGCAGGCTTTGGTCCACAGGCGGATCTTCCATGATGCCAGCAGCAAAAGGAACAGACGCCTACGACTTCCAAGTGCTTCTCGAGCAACTGCGCGGAAAACAATTTTTGGCAGGATTCCAATCCCTCAAAGGCGGCGGACAAATCACCGAGCTTGAAGGCACCAAGGCACAAGCCGCTGTGGCTCGAACCGATCCAGGCCAATCGGAAACTAGCTTTGTTGCCGGGTTGGATGACTTCAAGTCGTTCCTTACCGAGGAATACAATTCCACTTTGACAAAATACGGTGCCGCACAGCAGACCCAAGCTGCGCCGGCGGATCCATTCACTCTAGGCAAACGCTACCGTGACGCCGCCGGCAATGTCCGCACCTATAAAGGCAACGGAGCTTGGGAATGAGTTTCGACCCCACCACAGCCGTCCCTGTCGAAGAGACCCCAGAGTTCGACCCCATTACAGCCGCGCCTGTGGAGGAGAGTCGTTTGCTTGGTCAATTCGATCCCTCCACTGCGGCACCCATGTCCGCAGAGGACGAGGTGGCATTGGTTAACCAATACCTCTCTCCAGATTATGTCGCTCAATCAAAGGAGGAATTCGCCCAACTCCGAAAACTTGAAAACGAACTCAAAGACCAAGGCGCAATCCCGGGGGATTTTGAAAATGCCGTCAAAGGCGTGGGCGGGATTTTTGTTTCGGTCATTGATGCCGCGAATTCATTAGTCACCAGCCCGCTTGATTCCTGGCGTCGATCCCCGGCAACTTTGCAGACAGGCGTCGGTAAAGCAGCACTAGGCGCCATGGAACTAGGAGGCTTCGTTTCCCGCAGCGTCATGGGCACTCCTCAATACAAGACCGCAGACACCGGCGAGTATGTCTACAAGCCGCTCGGCGGCCTCGCGCCACTCATCTCTGCCGGAGACGAATCTCAAAAAAACCTCGTCCCGATGACCGAGGACGACATCCTCGAATACGATTTTCAGCAATACCTCGCCAAGAAAGGCATCGAAAAAGAGAACAAGGAACTAGAGACAAAAACCGCTCCGACCGAGTTTGTCCAAAGTCTCTTTGTCGGTTCTCGTCAAGAGACCCCAAACCTCGCTCAGGCAGAAACCATCAGCCTTGGCGCAGACCTGACAAACTGGTTTCCATTAGGCGCAGGAGCAAAAACCATCGGCCTGTCTCGCGGGGCCAAGCTGGTATCTAGCAAAGCAGCCCGCGCCCTTGAAAAATCTGCAATAGCTGCCTCTGAAGGCATCGACAATGTCAGCCAAGGCGTCGTCAACAAAATCCAAGACATCACCGGCCTCACCGAACAAAGCCAGAAGACCGCGGCAACGGTCGCCGCAACAGGCGCTGGTCTCGCCGGTGGCACAGCCATGCTCATGTCTGATGCCGATCCCGCCACAAAGACTGCTCTCACTACGGCAGCAACCGTGATGCCATTGGTCTTCCGCTACGGAGCCGCCACGCTCCGCAAGGTAGGATCAGGTGCCGCAGGGGCAAAGATCATCCTCCGCGAAGCCGCCGATGCCACCAACGGGCTTGATCAAGCCGCCAGAGCCTCGGTCCTTGCCAATCCCGCCGTCCCGCAGGCTTACAAAGACATTCTTGAAAACCCCACACGCTTCCGCCCAATCGAAAGCACCCCGGCACGCCTCGCCGCCGATCCACGCCTCGGCAAGCAGACCCGCGCCATCATGGACCGCCTCTCGAATCCGCTCATCGTCCAAGGCGTCCGCGGAGCCAGTGCTGTAGCAGGAGGCGCAGCCAAGGGCACTTTGGCAAACGCCCCATTCGCTGCCGCCGCTTACGGTGCTGGAGAAAACGACGACGCCGCCACCATGCTGCTCGGCGGGGCCACATTCGGCGCCATCGGCGGCACAGCCGACCGCTTCTCCGGTCTCCAACAACGCCGCGCCGAAGCCCGCGCCTCCGACACCGCCCGCATGCTCATCGATGTGGAGCTGGCTGGCGGAGATGTCGCCAAGCTCTCCCAGACCTACTCCCCACAGCAACTCGGCGACCTCGCATCCATGCAAGGCTTCTTCCGCGACAAGGTCGAATTCGTTCCGCTCTCCAAAGCCGACTTTGATCTCAATACCCAAGCCCTCGGCGGGGCGGGTGCCGCAGGGCTCCATGTCCAAGCCCCTCCTGGCGAAAAAGCCCGCATCTTCATCAACCTTGACGCCAAGCGCGAAGGCATCGTCCCCCACGAACTCGGCCACGCCCTCATCAAATCCGGCGCCATCGGCGGCATGCAGGCCGACTCGATCCGCGCCTTCACCACCCGCCGCTATACGCAGGCGGGCGTCGAGGCCCGCGCCCGCGAGTATGCGACGACGATGATCGCCAACGAAAACGCCGCCAAGTTCCCCGGCCAAAACCTCGCCATATCCCCCGACACCATCAACGCCAAGATGGACGAGCTTGGCCAATCCGGCCTGCTCCGCGGCGACACCGACCCGCTCGACTGGGCCCGTGACGAAATCTTCGCCGAGGATTTTCGACAAGCCAGCCAGACCATGGATTTCGCCGCCATCCGCCGCAACCTCCCCGCCGAAGGCTCATGGCTCGGCATGATGGAAGGCATCCTCGGCGCCCAGGCAAACGCCCTCTCCATCTCCGGCGTCCGCATCGACCCCGTCACCGGCCAGCCCGACCCCCTCTTTAAATCCAACCCCATCCTCGAGACCGATCCGGTCCTCAAAAAACAACTCGGCCAGTATCTCAACAACTACCGGCAGTGGATCAACCACCCCGACCAGACCAAAGCCCGCGGCGTCCGAGTCGCCCCCACAGCCCGCCCCCAAGACCTCGTCAACAACCCCCTCGTCACATTCCACGACTACGGCGGCGGTGTCATGGCCAACGAATTCGCCCGCATCGATCCCGCCACTGGCCAAGCCGTCCTCCGCGACCAACGCGACATCAACGCCGAGACCGCCAAACGCCAAGAGCAGATGAAGGCCCTTGTTGGCTCAAAAGCAATTTCTCCAAAAGATCCAGTTCTTGGGCCAAAAAAAATCAAAGATGAAAACGGAAGGGACACCGGCAGAACCACGACCCGCGGTCGTCTGCTTCCACAAAATTTCGACTTCCTCAACGGCTTCGCCCAGCACCAGCGCGGCTTCGCACGCCAGCTCGAGACCGCTGCAGCAAATGGCGAGAGCCTCATGGTCCGCTACCACGCCATCGGCACCGGCGACTCCGGCAGCTTTCGAGTCAAAAACCTCGGCAACCTCGAAGCTATAACGCGGGAGGTCATACCCTGGGGCTGGGAGCTCACCAGCAAAGGCAACCTCCTCGCCTCCGTCCTCGACCTCACCCAATTCCGCAACCGCGCCATCAAAGCGATCAACGCCGGCGACCCTACTATCGACCGACTCTACAACAACGACATCAAATTGATCGAGTCCGACCTTAAGCAGTGGATGGAAAACCACCGCCAAGACCTCCCCGGCAGCAACAAAATCGGCGAGCAACGCCGCGACGCCATCAACTCCCTCATCGGCATCGCCACCAACATCAACCGAGCCGCAAACCCCTTCAGCGGCAAAATCGCCGGCCCCAGCAGCGCCATCAAACAATTCCGCCTCGACCGCCTCGACACCACCGCCCCCACCGGCCGCACCGGCTTCCACTTCGACTACGACAAAGCCAACGGCAACCTCCTCCCCGAAGTCCCCACCCCCATGCCGGACTTGTCGAAAGACCTGCCAGGGCAGGCCATGCCGGATGTCAACCCGATTGAAGACTCTGCGCGGATGATTCACTCTGTATACGATCAAAGCCTACTCGCCAAAGACCGCGACACGGCGCTCTATCCACAAAATCCAGTCAAAGGAAGTGTAGTCCTTCCGCCTCGATATGGACTCATTGGAAATGCGCCTGGCATGCCCAAAAATTTCACTGAAGTGCGTGAGTTGGTGAAGTTGCTGGCAGATCGCGTTGAAGACACTGGCCTGAGGGAAACTGAATTTGCGCAGAAGAGTGCTCGATTTTATTCCGACATGGGAACCGAAGCATTAACTCTGGCCGAAATTATTGATCCACAAATCACCGGCATAGAGCGTTTCAACCGCGCTGACGAAATGCTTCGGTATTTAGCGCTTGGAAGCGTTCGCACAAATGTTCCTGTCAACAGCACTAAATCGGCTGGCGCTGCGGCAGCGTCGCTTGGAGGATTCACCGCCGGTTACAAAATGGGATTTGGAGAGATTCAACGCGCAACCCGTCAAAGTCAGGCCGATTTCAATGCCGGAAAACATTTCGATTTGGACATCAAAGGCGTCCAGGACAAGGTCAGAACATTTTATATCAATGGTCTTTCAGAGCTCATCGAATCTGCTCGCAAAAACGGCGACACTGCGGCGGTTGAAATGCTTGAAACTCGAGCGGCAAAGTCACTCAAACTTGTTGACCCCAATGCGTCCAAGCTAACGCCGCAGCAGCTCGCAGAGACCGAACGAATCCTGGATGGCAAAGCAACCATCGACATGTGGGACATGGCAGCCAAGCGTGTCGCGGTGCCGGGCTTTATTCTTGATCCTAAAAAACGGTCAGATTTGAAACAGCCATTTGAGTGGACGCAAAAAAGCAAAGCAGCCAAGGACACAATCGGATCTCCGCGCTGGGCCAAAGTTGCAAAGGAGCTGGGTATCGTTTCCGCAGCAGATCTTCGCTATCAGCAAGCCAGAACTCTTGGCATTGACGGTAATTTCGATTGGACCGCAGAAACATGGAAAGCCCGCGTAGATAGTAAAACCTCGTTTGCCGGTGCAGATTTTACAACTTACACCGCAGGCACCGATGCTGGATTGTCCCCTGGAGGTGGCGGGCGCCTTTACGATGCGCAGCAGGCAATCGATGGAATGTTGGCAGACGAACTAAATCGCCGAGGGCTGGCATCCATGTTTGGCAAAGAAAAATTGAAGGCGCGTAATGCGCAAGAAATTCTGTGGGCGATTGAAAAGAAAGATAACCCAATTCTCGCCAACAACGACCTGTCGCTTTTCAGTGACAGCATCCAGCCGCTGAAGCAGGAGCTGCAAGCAATCGCCGGAACAGGAGGTCAAAGCAATGCCCGCGGAGCACAAGTGCTCGACGCCATGGAGCGAGCTTATACAGCAATGGCAAAGCAAGAAATGCCGTTTGAGGTAGCCACGGTTGGCACTGGACGCACTGCTACAGCGATCAACTCGGCCCTTCAGACAATGGAGCAAGCCGGAGACAAGCAGTCGCTCGCAAGGCTCACAGCACACTTTGCTAATAATCTCGCCGATGAATTGACCAGCTTGGCAACACAGCACGGCATCAAGCTGCAAGTTGATTCGGTAAAAACCGACCTCGGTGGCTTTACAATGGACGACGGCGTCTACACCGAAACACCCCAGATCACCGCCGTGATCCGTGGCGACAGAGGCGACACAAAATACTTGATGCAGGTCGTCAACGAAGCGGTCGAGCAGCAAGGTGGTAACATTTTCCGCCGGCCAAGCGTCAAAGAATTGTATGACCCGGCCATCGAGAAACAACCCGTTGTTTCGTTTGAAACCGGACCAATGACAACCGCGCAGAGAACGGCATTTGTGACCGACCTGGCAAAAATCCGAGACAGCAATGGCAACAGAATTTTCACCGGCTACACGCCTTCAGACAACGGCGTGTTCATCGGCGGCCAGTTCTATGATGGTGACTTTGAAGTAGCTGTTGACGGCAACCAAACCGCTATTCAAGCCGTGATGGCAAAACATGGGGTTTCGACATCAACATTAGAAGACATGATCGTTCCGTCTTACCGTTCGTCGGACCCTGTATCGCCAAGCGCATTCCGAGACGCAGTGCAAAAATTGTTCTACGATAAAGCCGTCAGCGGCATTGCAGCGAACGCGCCGACATCGGTCCTGCAACCGGCAAATGTTGAGGCCAATCTCAAATCTCGCTTAAAGAAAAATGAGACGATGTTTATTGGCCGAGAGGAGTTGGACGCACTTGCCAAAGCAATAACCGAAAGCGAAAGCATGTCTGCTGACCAAGCGCTGGCTCGCGCTGGGCAGTCGATGGATATCCCAGGAACTAAAAAAATGCAGGCGGCATTTGGTGATTATGTCCGTGGCAAGAAAACCAAATTTGAAGCGTTGCCAGCCGAGGACAAAAAAGTCGTATCTGGATACATTAAGCAAGCCCGCGAAACGGCCAAAACTTTGCGCGACCAAGAAGCGGCATTTTCCAAAGCTGCAAAAGATGGTATTCGTAAACGCCGAGCCGAGATTGCCGACCGTTATGACCCACAAAGGGCGCTGGACGAGATTGACGCGGCCGACCTTATGGGATATATGTCGGGAACGGAGGTAGCACAATGACTCAACAAGAACTCATAGAAAAGCAGGAAGAACGCCGGCGCGTGATTGACCGTTACAATGCGAAGTTTTCACGCCCTGGTGCCTGGAGCATCGGCAAGGAGCTGGGCGAGAATGATGCGTTCGTCGCCCTGGGAATCCGCAACGCCAAAATCTCCCCGCGACAAGACGCCTCGATAGCAAAAGACGAGGCGTAATCACAACCCCCAAAACCTCTCCGCCTCCGCTTGCCGGACCGCACGGGCATAGGTTTTGTTGACCATCTGCGGCGACGAGTGCCCGAGGAAAAAGGCCGTCTTGCCCGAGTCCTGCCACATTGCCAAGTGCATTGAGGCCGCCGTGTGGCGCAGACAATTCTGCGGCCACTCCTCCCACTTCATTTTCTCTGCCAGCGCCGTCCGCCCGCGCTTGATGAAATCCTCCTCCAAGCAGTCCCAATCCGCCGGCAGATGCCGCCGCAGGGCAGGCAGAATCGGCACATAGCGCTTCCGAGGCACCGGATCCGTGGACTTGATCTGCGGCACCAAAATCTCCGCCTCCTCCACATGCTCCGGCTTCGCCCGCCACACCTCGCTCGTCCGCATCCCCCCAAAAACTCCCAGCACCAACCACGCCCGTAGCCGGTCATTCTGCGCCGTCAAATCCAGCAGCCGATTCACATTTTTCACCGAGAGCAAATGGTGCTCAGTCGTCCGCGCAGGCACATCAATCTTCAGCACCGGATTCCGCTCCGCCAAATCGTAACGCACCGCCCAGTTCCAAACCAGCCGCAGGTAATCGAAGCCCTGCTTCGCCGTCGTGCCGGTCCACTCTGGGCGGGAAAGGAACCGGTCGATGTGCCCCGGCTTGATATCGCACAGATCCATCGGCCCATGCTCCGCCACAAATTTCCCCCACCACCAAAGCAACAGCCGCTTGTGATTTCCCTCCTTCAGCTTCGGCATGCGAATTAGATTAAACTCCCGCCAAACCTGCGCCACGGTCATCCCCGCCGCCTGCTCAAAAGCCTCCGTCCCTCGGGCCTGTAGCTTCGTCAAAAGAGCATCCCGGTGCAGCGACGCCTCCAAGCGCGTCGGAAAAAAAGTGCGTTTCTCGATGCCATTGATTCGGGAAAAAACCACATGCTTGGCCTCCCCCCGCACCGTGGCCTCCCGAAGAGTGATCAAGGGCGTGTTGCGTCCTGTTGCGTCCGTTGCGTCCATTTACCCATTTTCAGCCATTTCCACGAATTTTCAAACATATTGACGAAGAAAGCAGAAAAGCCCGCCGAACCAGTCTCCATGGGGTTCAGCGGGCTTTTAGAAGGGGAGCCGACGACGAGATTTGAACTCGTGACCTATCGATTACGAATCGTGGATGGAGGATTGGTTTTCATTGTTTTGCGAGGGCGTTGCGTCGGTGTTGCGTCGAGTGGTCAGTTTTGGCTGAGGGTG
>Ga0208783_10001256_pt1 | contig 15079 bp, 28 predicted proteins | sample DEB19_08_DNA_2_FD_184529 | JGI IMG/M metagenome (GOLD analysis project Ga0208783, IMG submission 184529) | Aqueous microbial communities from the Delaware River and Bay under freshwater to marine salinity gradient to study organic matter... | ecosystem: Environmental > Aquatic > Marine >... | reverse complement strand
TCTATACCTTATGCAAAATTCCGTCTAAATAAATAAAAACCGCTGTGTCTAATGGCGCCAAAAACTAGCGGGATAGCGCCCGTAGGAAACAATAATTATCAAACAACAGTAACTACAAATACTGATGGATCTTTGTCTGCAGTCACATATAGAGTTGATAAAGATGGCGGAAATCCAGTAGAAGTATCTAAAGTCACCGGAGCAACAGCAACTTCTCCTGGAACCCGTACACCAGGCGCAGGAGCAACAGACGCTGAAAAAAAAGCATTTGCAGACCCCAAATCTCCAGAAAGACAAGCATATTCCCAACAAGTCTTATCAACAAAACCTTATGGAAATACACCAACTGCTGAACAAACAAAAACATTAAACGGTGCTGCAGGCAAATCAAATACAGCGACAAATACTGAGGGAGGGAATCCTCAAGGAGGAAATGCTCAACCAACTGCTGCTGATAAAGAAAGTTTTGGGAAAGAAAACGAATCTTTTAAAGAAGGAACAAGACTTGAATATGGAAATGCAAAATATCCATTAGATTTATCTTCCGAAAATCAAGACTGTATTAAATTTTCTATTCTAGAATATAGACCATCTTTGGCTTCTGCAGCATCCGGAGCATCTGGAAGTTCTGCAACAGGTGTCTCAAGAGGAGTAACAATAGATAAAAGTGGAAATCCTACCGTTGGGACTAAAATATTAGGCACAATAACTCTTCCAATTCCTGCGGGAATTAATGATAGCAATCAAGTTAGTTGGCAAGAAGATACTTTAAATAAATTAAAAGAAACACTTGGTTCAGTAGCAACTGGTTATATATCACAAGGTGCTGAAGGGGGAGGAGCAGCATTAAATAATGCCACCGGAAGTTTTAGTGAAGCAGTTAAAAGCGGAGAAGCTCAACAAGGTATTACAGGTTTAATAGCAGGATACGCTATAGGTTCAGATAAATTCCAACAAAGAGCATATGGATCTATTTTTAATAATAACTTAGAACTTCTCTTCAATAGTCCATCACTAAGATCGTTCTCATTTACTTTTAAATTATCTCCAAGAAATGCCAAAGAAGCAAAAGAGATAATGAAAATTATTCGTTATTTTAAACAAGCAATGTCAGTTAAGAGAAGTAAAGCATCTCTTCTTTTAAAATCTCCACGTACTTTTGCAATTTCTTATCTGACTTCAAACAAACAACATCCTTACTTAAATAAATTTAAAGAATGTGCCTTAACTAATTTTGGTGTTGATTATACTCCAGAAGGTCAATATATGACTTATATGAGTTCAAATATAGATGAAAGATCTATGATCTCATATAATATAACATTACAATTCCAAGAACTAGAACCAGTATTTGATGATGAATATAACAATGAAACCACAATCACAAATATAGGTTACTAATATGTCTTCTTATTTCAGAAATCTTCCCTCATTTGAATATGTTAGCAGACTTCCCAATGCTAAAATTGGCGATTATATTCAGGTAAAAAACCTTTTTAAACGAGGAAATATTCGTCCAGATATCTTTCAAAATGTAGCATTCTTTGAAAGATATAAAATTGTTGGCGATGATAGACCAGACAATGTAGCATATGAAGTTTACGAAGACTCTAAGTTTGATTGGATAGTTCTTCTTTCGAACAATATCGTAAACATTCAAACAGAATGGCCACTAACTCAAGAGTCTTTTGATACTTACTTGAGAGAAAAATATGGAGTTGGACTAACTACAGAAGAAGAAATTTATAATAACATTTACAATGGAGTTCACCATTATGAAACCGAAGAAGTCAAAAATAGTCAAGGAGTAACTATTGTTCCTGCAGGACTTCAAGTTGATTCAGAATTTTCAGTCAGTTATTATGATTTCTTTATTGATCAACAAGTAGATAGTGGAAATATAGCAATTCCAGTTACGAATTATGAATATGAAGAAAAACTTGAAAATGAAAAAAGAAATATCTACGTTCTTAAACCAAGATACTTAAATATTATTCGTGATGATTTATCAAATATGATGGCATATAAAGAAGGGTCCAGTCAATATAAGACTGAGACCCTTAAGCGTGCTGATAATATCAGACTTTATTCTTGATCAATCGTTTGCAAGTTTAGAGAAGTATGCAAGTGCATCATCCTCATCTTCATCATCCTGAGTAATCTTAGGAACTGAAGGAGACTTAGAACGAGCATAGGACTGTTCCAGTTCTTCCACAACGCGATCTTGTGTAGAAGGAGAAGACGAGAATCCTTCAAGATCGTCTTCTTGCTCAACAACAGCGCGAGAGCGAGTTGGAGAAGCAGTCTTCAGACCCAGAACCATATTCATACGACGCTCAAGTTCTTCATAGGACTTGAACTGATCTGGAGCAGTGATTGCAGTCAGAGAATACTCTTTCTTCCAGAGGGCTTCAAGAGCATCGTCATCATCCAGTAGTGGTTCAACAGAACCAAATTCTGACTTGTCGTAATTCCAATACCCATCTTTCTTTACGATCTTGAGTTTGAAATTCGCACCCTGCCAGAAATCAAAAGGATTGATAGGAGTTTCATCCTCAAACTCAGGTTGCATTGCTTCCATAATCTTATCAAAGATTTTCTTACCATACTTGTAAAGAAAAACTTTACCTTCGTTCTGAGGATTTGCAGGATCTTTTACAACGTAGATATTGCTGTAATAAGAAAGTTTACGCTTTTGCTTACGAACAATTTCTTTGTTAGTTTCAGAACCAGTATTCCAAAGTTCGCGGTTGTGTTCACCAAGAGGATCTTTCTGACCAATGGTAGTCAGACTGTTCTCAATATACCAACCACCAGGACCTTGGAAAGCGTGAGAATACATCTTTGCCCAAGGAAGTTCTTCACCTTCAGGGGCAGGAAGGAAACGAATCACAGCAAAACCGTTTCCAGTTTTGTCCATCTCAGGTTTCCAGAGACGATCATCTTCTCCAGTGCTTGCGGTACTCATTTTCTCAACTTCTTTTACAAGTTTAGAAGTCAGAGAACCCAGTTTGGATTGTTTTTTAAGTGCTTCAAAAGACATTCGGATTACCTCGTATTAGTAGGATTTGGCCTTTGTGTACTTCGTTATTCTACAGGTCTGACCCTGTTTTGTCAATCTGTTCTTTCATCACCTCAAGCATTCTGGACATATTGTTCAGAATGACGTTCATATCAGTGTTAGGAGGCATACCCATCATAATTGCAGAACTCACAATACGCTCCTTCATTTCTCTTGCTTCGGGATCATCAGATAAACTCATTCTTGTATAAAGAACTTTTTGTTTATCTAAGAGTCTTTCAAGAACTTCAACGTGCTCAAGTTTTTCTTCTTTAGTCATTGTTGGAAATTTAAAAATATTTCCATAGATTTGTTCTTGAAGTTCTGCAATCTCAGTCATCTCTGCACGGACGACTTCGGAACTAAAAAAACTCATTGATCCTCCAAAATAATCTCTTTTAAAATCTTACGAATAAGAAATACATCAGTATTTAGAAAGGGGTTATATTTCTTAATTCTACGACTGACGGTTTCCCACACTGGATCCTGAAGTTTTTTGTCAAAATTCTTTGAATATGCAAACACTTTGTCAAATAAAACCATTGTTTCTAGTGATATTTGACCACTTAAATGTTTTTTCAAAAGAACAGGGTGTCCTTTTGTGCATTTAAAGACATCTTCAAATTTATTTTCTTCAAACAAAGATTGACTTTCTTCTTTAAAAAAATATGAAAGAGATTGAATCTTCTTTTGCCAATGTTGATATCTTCCTTCACCCTCTTTGATCATTTCACCAATCCATAAAGATTCTGGATCTGGACAAGATACAAAGTTAGCAACAAAAAAATCTATAACTTCTTGATCTGATTTTTGTCTTGCTATCTTTTCAAACCACATTCTATCTTTTCTTTTATAAAAAGATTGTACTGTTGCTCTAGACTTGCCACAGTACTTAAAATAATCATAGTTATCTTTAGTGAAGTGATTCTTCAAAGACAAATAACATTTATAGGCATCAAATGGCATCATTCAAAAAAGTAATATAAGGGATTTTTGCCGGAAAATTTTTCTCTTAAAAATGAATTAAAAAACCAATTTTGCTCTAGAAGTCTTCTTAAGAAAATTAAGTTCCATTGCTTCATACTTAATCTTTTCTTTCAATGGTTTTGAAATCAGTTTAGGAACTGATTCCAAATCAATGTTATTTTGTTCACAGAAATGAATAATGGCATCAATATAATTCATTTCTACATTTATCTGCACAAGATTTTCAATTTCTTGTGCAAAACGTGATGGACAAAAGAACTTATTCTCTAATGCTTTCTCTAATTCATTCTCCATCTGACCCAATATTGTGATGTACAAATTCTTTAATATAACGAACTAGTAGTTTAATATAATCCCCTTTGTTTCTTTTGTCAAATACTTTAACTTCTCCACCAGGAGTGACCATTAAAGTAATGAGTTTTTTAACGACTTGTCCTGTGAGTTCATAATAAGCAGCAGCATAGAATGTTTCCTGAACAAAATAATTTTCAATCCACTTTTCTGGTTTGATTTTGTCAGAAGTCTTAAAGTCAATAACTGCAAGTTCTCCTTCGTATTCAGCAATACAATCAACTCGCCCTGCAAGTCCAAGGTATTGTGAGTAGAGAGTTCTTTCAATCGCGTGAATATTATTTATCTTATCAAGATAAGGTTTCGCGTGATGAAACATATGTTTTGTCAGGAGTTGATAATCATCCCAAACTAGCTCCTTATTTTCAAGATAATCCTGACAGACTTGGTGAAAATCAGTTCCTCTTGCTGTTGCTTTCTTTGTAATCCGATTCGCTTCTTCAAGTCCTACACGCTTTCTCCAATCAATAAAAATTTGACGATTATAAAAAGACGTTACTGAAGTAATTGAAGGCACCCATTGACCATCAGGAAGATTGTACAAACGGATGCCATTCGTTTCTTTCTTATTAAGTTCAAGATCACCTAAAAAATTATGATGAATAAATGTCATAGATTTAGCTCATTCTTTGCAACTAGATATTCTTTGACCAGTCCACTACGGCAAACGTCTTCAATACCAAATTCAATGATATCAAAAGAAGGCATTACACGCAAGATTTTCATAAAATCAATAATACCATTCTTTTCATTGGTTTTGATTAGATCACTTTGAGTAGCGTCTCCACAAAACATAATCTTACTGTGCTCACCAACACGAGTAATGATCGAATCCAACTCGTGGAAATTGAGATTCTGAAACTCATCTACGATAATGATAGCATTGTCCAGAGTAGTTCCGCGAATAAAAGAAGTACTCCAAAAACTAATAGTTCCTTGAGTTTTGAGTGCTCCATAAAGCATTTCGAAGTCTGCATCCGTTGGAAGTTGGAACATATACTTTACCATATTCTTATAAGGAATCTGATAAAGTGATGATTTATCCTCATGATCTCCAGGAAGAAATCCAATTTCACGAGTAGCAACAAGAGACCTTACGATATAAATTTTTTCATAAGGACTTCTTTCATCTAGAACATCTTGAAGTGCATTATACAAAGTAATAAAAGTTTTACCTGTTCCTGCACATCCATAAGCAACAATATTTTGTTGCTTATCATATGCATCATATAAAAGTTTCTGATTGTCTGTAAGAGGTTCAATATCTCTCATCAAATCAAGATTAATTGGTTTCTTACGTTTCATCTGCTTTGCAGTCATTCCAACACCAATCGGTTGATCGTCTACTCTTTTTCTTCTTGCCATATAGTGAAATTAGATTTTTTTGACTTTTGAACCAGGCATTTTTGCCGCACGACCTAAAACATCATTCCATCCAGGGTTTTTTTGAACTAACTTATTTTGCCAGTCTCCAACCTCCCCTGGAGTTGCACATCCTTCAGACCAATCCCTTTTCCATTCAGGATTGTCTTTATACCATTGTTGAATGTCGTGAACACTCATCTCAATGACTTTTTTTTCACCAGTTTCTTTATGAACAATTGGATAAATCGCCAAGTTTATTCCTCCATTTTATATGAGAGTATTTAGTCTATACGAAGTGAAGGTTGAATACTTTCACAATCATCACAATTATCCCGAGTCCAACCAAGAGCAGAAGAAACTGCTGGGAATTTACAAGTAAAAATACAACGAATTGCCTCAGCAATATCCATATGTTCCTTTTGAGTGCCATGAGCAGAACGAAGATCAATATAATGAATCCAAGACCTTACAGAACCAGTCATATAGAGTCTTGTGGGCGTTGCTAGGGGCAATACAAATCTTGCACACTCTTTTGCCACACCTTTGTCTAGAAGGCGATTGTAGATCCTTAGAGACTGCTCAAAATGCATTCTAATGTCTTCTAGTAAAGTGAGTTTCAAATAATCAGGAAGATCATCAATACTATTTTGACGATTCTTAGTATCCTGGCGACGTAGTTCTGGAAGAGGAATAGTTTCATTCAGAAGATTTGTATCTGCATACCGTTGAGAGAACTCCTGAAAAGTAAAACTTCTATGACGTAGAATCTGTGCTGCAATACCTCTTGTCGTATTAATCTCTACAGTCATTGTTGCTTGTTCAAAAATGCTCCAATGCTGATGTTTAATACAATACTTAAGGAGCCCTTCAAAACTTTCATTGTCTTGATTCTTTGGATTACTTACTCTTGCACAGTATGCCATATGTTTCTCTGCATCTGGCGTAACTGATACAAGTTTAACTTCTGGTTTCATGAATTCAAATTCATCAAAGAGTTCGTTCACAGTCCATCTCCATCATCATCGTTTGTAATCTTATATTTTCTATTAATTTTTACTGGTCCATAAGCAACATCAAGTTCTTCATCATAAAAGACTTCATCATAATCATTAATATAAGGAGCAATCTCTTCATATTGTGGTTCTGGTTTATAAGAATCTATATCAGAATAAACTTCTGACTTAAGACAATCCACAAGAGACTCTAAGTTCCTTATAATAAGTTTAAGCTTTTCTCTATCCATTTTTATCAAACCTCACAAAGGTAATTATACAAAAAAAAGAGAGGTCAGTCAAGACCTCTCTTTGGATTATTTTGATGCTACCAAAGTAGCAAGAGATGCTTTGCGTCTCCTCTCTTCTTTTTGTTTTTGTTCTTTGATAAGTTGAAGGAAGTTGAGTTTTTTCATCACTTATGTCCCTCCTTTACGAACTTAACACCACGATAGGTTTCGTTGTATTGTTGGGGTTGTTGCATCATTTGCTGTTGATACTCAAGACGCTTTTGAGTATCATATTCAACACCGCGATAAACTACTTTAGACATTAGGTTTTCTCCTTAGTTTTTAGGTTAAAGAGCGTTCCTTCAGTCGGCGTTTGCGTTCGCTATTTGCGAATAGCGAATGAACGATCCGTTCCGCGTCGGCTTACTTCCGTCCCAGAGGGATGAACGTAAGGTCATTATAGACCCATCAGTATAGTTATGCAAAAACTTTTGTAACTTTTGTTACAATTATCTTTCAATATAACTTAATGTATGATTAGTTGCATAAAGTTGTTGGATGATAATGTCACATCCAATCTTTGGATTACAATCTCCACAAGTATATACATCTACTGCTGCCTTACCTTCCTCTGGCCATGTATGAATACTAATATGACTTTCAGATAGCAAACAAAGAACGGTAACTCCTTGCGGTTCAAACTTCTTTGAAATAGTTTGAACTATCGTGGCACCGCTTGCAATTGCTGCGTTTTCTAATAAGTCTATAAGACAACGCTCGTCGTCCAAAAGGACAAACGAGCATCCATACAAATTAAGTAGATAATGCTTCCCCATTTTACAGTGGATTCTCCTCCGCTTCCCTAATCAATGAACTCACAATCTCTTCTGTGCCGTCCATTGTTTTAATAGCGAACAGAGATGACTTTTGATATTTTTTAATTTTTTTATATTGCTTTAGAACTATATCAATATTATCCAGATCTATTGTAATTTTGGCGTCTTTACCGACCCTATTTTCTTTTCCTTGACCACCAAATCCAGAACTCATTTTCTCTTCTTTTTCTCAGGTTGTTTATATCCCCAAAGTCTGGGATTGACTCTTCCATATCCAAAGTCAATTTTTTGAACTGCACCAGGACCATATTTGTCGTAGTACATATCAAACAATTGAACTCTCTTATGGCAGCGAGTTAAATCAATATGCTGCTTCCCATTTTCAATATACCAAATTAGATAAGCATCATTTGGAAATGAAGTATCCTTTGCCTTTTCTAATGTAGTTTTTTCCAAAAGGATTTGGCATCCATATTCATGGGGCAGAATTTGCTTTTCTTTTTTTGTAGATTCTGCCATTTTTTTCTTCGCTCCTATTGTTGCCGTCATGAACGACCTCCCCATTGAATGTCCGGATACGCTTCCTTGACAATTTCATGAGTTATTTTATATTTAGTTTGAAGTTTTTTGTCTTTAACTAGAACTAAAATTTCTGCTTCTCTTGGATGAAGTCCTTCTAAAATGTTAATAAACATAGTTTCTCTACGAAGAGAACTCAATGAATTATTACCTCCTTTCACAAAATTATAAAACATATGATATTCTTTTCGGATTGAAGATCTTCCTTGATCCATAGATCCTAAAGAATTAGAACTCAGTTCATCCATTTTTGAAACTGCATCATCAATTTTAGAACTTAATGTTCCACTGTAAGAAGTTTGCTCTCCTGCACTTGCGTATGGAACATCACCCTCGGGAAGTAATGAAATTACAGATTCATCAAAATTCCAAATTAGAATAGTTTTTAGTGAAGGATCTTCATATTTTTGAAGAACTTCTACTTTTTTTGCATTTGTTCTTTGCTTTGATGCTAGATCAAGAATCTCAAATGCAAAAGGATTTGTAGGAAGAGATACTACTGCTTCCTCAGTCTTCTTCCTCGTCTTCGTAGTCGTCATAATCGTAATCGCTATTTTCAAATGTTACTGCAACTATTTCGTCAGGTATCACCTGCCCATTTTCATCAAAGAACTCTGGATGCAAATAAGGAGGTCTATTTTCTAATAGGTGCCTATACGTCAACCATCCTATTATACCCCCAACCATAAAAAAGAGCAACGTGAACATTACTGAGAATGTTATTACATATGCTGTTTCCATTTTTCTTTCTCCAGAGAGTTTATTTTTTCCTTATATCAAAGTGAAATTCTATAAAAAAATGAAACTCTCTACGGAATAGAGAAATCATTTTACCAAACTTCACTTGAAAAGTCTTTGGTTTAAACGATTTCCTCCTCCTATTCCTAAGTAATAACTCAACACCTCTATTAATTTGAGGTTCTGACTTATTTAGTTTTCTTTTTTCTCCTTCCTGGTCTTTTGTCATGACTATATCTCCAGGCATCTTCAAGAATACCATAAAGGTAATTTCTTATTTTTCTTGCTTGTGGTTTTGGAATGTGACCATAACCTTCACGAAGTTGTTTATGAATTTCATCAGAACCACCTTCAAGATAATCATCTAAATCCAAAATAAGACTATTAAGTTCGTTGGCTGTAGAACTTTCAATAAACTCTTCGACTTCTAATTTTTTTGTTCCACGAACTTTCAAGTAATCATAAAATTTTAAAACAAATTTACCATCAAAAGCATAATCAATTGCCTTTTCAACATCAGTATAAACTTCGTGAAATGTTGTTTCCATTAAACTAATTTTTGCTCCTTAAGGTATTGAACGGTATCTGTGCAACCACCAATGTGCTTATCATCCACAATCACTTGAGGGAAAGTGGATCCTTGTCCAAACTCTGCATAGAATTCTTCACGAGTAAAATCAGAACCTAACTTGTAGACAACATGTTGTAGTTGAGCCAACTCTAACACTTGTTGAACTTTAGTGCAATATGGACAACCATCTTTCGAATAAACTGTGAATTTCATAGTTAATAAAATGTAATATAAGTTATATATTTAAATTATAAAGATTGTTTATTATTTTAAACTTCATTTGGGTAAAGTTTGAAAATGTCTTCTATACTCAAATATTTTCCTCTAGTTTTCCACCATTCAATAATAGAAGAATATGAATATCCTTGAATATCCATTTCGGATTGCTTATCTCCCCAAACAGTAGTCCTTAGATTAGTATTTGCTACAAAAAGAGGAAAAGTATATACAGGTTTATTATCTAAAATACTATAAAGAATGGTTTCAATTCCTGGTTCATAAGGCCAAGTTTGATAGTGTTGTTCTTTCCTTAGTTGTTTATCTGATCCTCTATAGTCCCAAACAAACGTTTTTCCATCATAATAAACATCAAGTAATTTTTTTGCACGATTTCTGGTTATTAAATGTGCTACACCAAAATCACACCAACATCTGTGCCTAAAATGAACTTCCGGTTGAAAAAACGCAAACATTGTTGGTTCATTTCTAATCAAAGTTAACTGGACACATTCCCAGTCTTTTGGTATTTTATTAAAAAATTCTTCCCAGGTAAAGTTCCAATATTGAACTGTTTCAAAACTTATATCATCTTCACAAAAAAAAGCATAAGGTTCATTTGTATTTTCATACCAATCTTTAATTGCTTTTAGATGTGAAGTAAATGATCCCATTACACCATCAGGAAATGGAAAGATATAATCTGGAAGTTCATTGGGATCAGGAAATATAACTTCATGATCTCCTTCTTTATATACTTCGTAAATATATGGTCTTATAGTTCTAATTCCATATTTTTCTAAATTTGCATAAAGAATATTTCTTCTAATTTTGGATTGCGGAATACTAATAAAATTTACTGAAGGAAAGTTTTTAAATTTTTCTTTTTCAGAATTCAAAATTGACATTGTGTTTTAATATCTCCAAATTATTATAGTATCCTACTGAAATATGGTCAAATTACTCAGGAAAAATCAAATCCTTCGACATCATGATGATTATGATCTTCATTGTAATGATCTACAAAATCAACATTATGCTCATCATAAACTTCTACATTTTCATGATCAAAATGATTTGAATGATCTGTATTATCATTATCAAACTTAGGATCATTTAAATGATCATTAGAATGATCTACTGGATTTTCAGATAAGAATTTATCTATAAGGTCTGCAGTATTTCCGCCAGGAGTTTCATCATTCTCAGCGTTGTTATGAGGTCCTGAGTTACCTGGAGCATCTTGATCTCCATTACCCCATCCGTTGTTACCTTTACTTTCTGAGTTTCCTCCACTTCCTCCATTATCATTATCATCATTATTATTTGGATTTTTATCTTCTTTAGGTCCATCGTTCTTCATATCGCCTGGTGGTTGATTTGGTTCTGGGTCTTGACCGTCTTGATGATTTCCTTTTCCAGGATTATCTGATGCCCCAGTCTCACCATCCCAAGGAGAATTACCTACTTCCTTATCATTACCAGGATTACTACCACCATCTTCTGGATTTGGATCTTCTGGATCTTCAGGTTCCTCAGGATCTTCTGGATCTTCTGGATCTTCTGGATCTTCAGGTTCCTCAGGATCTTCTGGATCTTCTGGATCTTCAGGTTCCTCAGGATCTTCTGGATCTACGGGAGGATCAACTGGTGGATCAACTGGTGGATCTACTGGAGGAACAGGAGGATTTATAGGAGGTTCTGGAGTAGGAATTACAGGTTCTTGTGGAACTTGTCTATCAGGAACCTGAGGATTATTGCCGACACTGGCAGGGATATTAGCAGTGTCAGGTAAATTACTAATATTAACATTCTGTGGTCTTGATGGATCGTTGAATGGAACTTCTGAGTTAATATTATTTTGCTCGGGAACTCTTTCATTCAAAGCAAAATCACTTCCACCAGAAGCAAGGTCCTGTGGATTATTAATACCAAGATCAGAGTTTATCTCAGCAGTTGCTTCTACTTCACCAACACGAACTGGATCTACCTGTTCTACTGGAGTATTATCTCTTCCCTCTCCCACTGGAGTATAACCTTCTGCAAAACGATCAGCAGCATTAGGATCATAAGGAATAAGATCCTGTGCTTGTTGATTTGTTCTTTGCGTTTCTTCAAGTTGTAGTTCTTCCATAATCTAATCTCCAATTACATTCAAGTATTATTTAGTTTTTTGAGTTGATTTAATAGGTTTTGCTGGAGGTCTATAAAGACCTGGCCAAGTATCACGAATGATCTCAGCCAGTTTATAAGGTGTATCTGAACTAATCATCTAACGTGATGTCCTCCAAACATATATCTCATACCATTTAAAATCTTGGCAGCGAAAGTGCCCAGATTGCGTGAATTAAATCTTTCATAAAGAGCAGTTGTGATGACAGGAGCGGGAACCCCCAGATCCACAGCAGCATTAACCGTCCAGCGACCTTCACCACTGTCGGATACTCCTCCAGAGAAATTAGAAAGTTGTGGGCTGCCGCGCAACACATCAGCAGTAAGGTCAAGTAACCAGCTACTAACAACGCTACCGCGACGCCATAACTCAGCCACTTCAGCAACATCAATATCATAGCAGTAACTTTCTGGATCTGCCATTGGTGCGACTTCGGCATCTCCTTCTCGGACATATTGTGCTCCATTGTTTGCGTTTTTCAGGATGTTAAACCCTTCTGCATATGCCTGCATTATACCATACTCGATGCCATTATGCACCATCTTGACGAAGTGCCCAGCACCAGGACCCCCACAATGTAACCAACCGTGCTCTGCAGAAGTTACATTGTCGCAGGCATCAGTCCTTGGGGCAGAGTGTATGTCCGGAGAGAGGGCATCAAAAATGCTTTTACAAGTGGCGACTGCAGTATTTCCACCACCAACCATAAGACAGTATCCACGATCCAGACCGTAAACACCACCGCTAGTGCCACAATCAATATATTGGATACCCATCTTTGCCAGACGTTCTGCTCTCTTCCGACTGTCTTTAAAATTGCTATTGCCATGATCAATAATAATATCTCCTTCACCACAAAATCGTAGTAACTCATTGATTGTTTCCTCTACTGTTTCTGCGGGTACAACCATCTGAAAAATTCCTGGTTGTGTTCCCCTTTGTTTAACTATCCTGACAAGGTTTTCAATCGTTGTAGCAACTCCATTTACATAACCTTTTTCATATGCTTCACTTGCCTTCTCATAATTTCTGCGATATCCCCATACTTCGATACCTGCTTTCATCATACGACGGGACATTCCTTCGCCCATTCGTCCAAGTCCAATTAATCCTACTTTCATTTATTTCTCCCAGTTTTCGTAAATGTTTCTAAAATACAAATCAACTTTAGATAAACTTTCCAGTTCAACATCACAAATGTAATCGTGTTCATCACACCATTCTAATGCAATTTCGTGAAATTTCTGTTCAATCATCACTCTATTTACCCCATATGATCTTGCGAATGAAGACATTATGAAATTCCAACACTGATGCTCCTTTTTCATTCTTTTGATTTAAGAACTTCATTCCAATCTTTCTGGAATAACTCCAGTCCCTTTTCAGTCATAATGTTCTTATACATTGACCAAAATACGATTGGTGGGATTGTAACTACATCTGCTCCATACAGTGCTGATTGTTCTACCTGCCTTACATCACGAAGAGATGCTGCAAGAATTTGAGTTGATGTTCCAGAATAATCAAATGCCTTACGAATGTTCTTGATTAGTTCAATTCCATCAACTGAATTATCCATCCATCTTCCCACGAATGGTGAGATAAATGTTGCTCCTGCTTTGGATGCAAGGATTGCCTGAGCAACAGAGAACACCAAAGTCACATTTGTCTTAACACCTTGTTGGGAAAGAAACTTACAAGCCTTCAATCCTTCAACAGTACAAGGAACTTTGATTGTAACACTTGGAGCGATTGTATAATAATTTTTTGCTTCTGCAAGCATTTCCTCTGCAGTATCTGCAACGACTTCTGCAGAGATGCTTTCTAACTCTGTAAATGTATTTGCGATTTCTGTAATAACTTCTTGAAGTTGTCTACCGCTTTTGAGGATTAGAGTGGGATTTGTAGTGACACCATCCAATAATCCTGTGTCGTATGCTGAACCAATTAACGAAACATCTGCTGTATCTAAAAAGATCTTCATAAAAAAAGAAAGAACTCCTTAGTAATTATAAGGAGTTCTATTTAAGATATAAGGTTTTGTTATGAATCTAACATATTAGAGTTTTTTTAGGTTTTCTACTAGAAGTTCTAGTTCTTGTAGGGATGCGTCACTTTTTATCCAATTTGCTCTTGAAGATATAACCCAAATATTATCTGGTGTATATCCTTTACCAGGATTTTTTTGATCCAAACTTGGATTTCTTGCATCTCTTTTATCATTAGTAGATACAAGAGGTATTCCAAGTAAAGGACAAGTTTCTGGAATAATAATATCATCTATAGTTATACTAAAAGGAATGCCTTTTCTTTTTGCTCTGTGTTGGGCATTATGAAACATCTTATATCTGCGGTCGTCTGCTTTGCGAGTTCCAGGTTGTTTTCTACTTCTTGGATTATTTGGAGAAACTTCTCTTAATCTTTCTAATCGCAAACATCCACACGATATTATTTTTCCAGAAACAATATCGTGTCTTCTTGTTTTAGTAGTTTTTCCTCCACAAGAACAAGAACATTCACAAAGAACATATTTTTTACAAGGAGATTGGTATTCATTTTCTATAGTTAATCTATTAAATGTTTTTCCAACTAAACTTTTCTTTACCATACCTTCAGTTATGACTATTATTATTTATAATTTTTATTTTTTTAACTGAAGGTATTATAACATAAAAAAGACCCTTATGTAAAGGGTCTTGAGAAGTCAAAGAGCATTTCCCCGAGGCAGCACCTCTTCGGGAAAAACAAATCGTTCGTGTGGTTGATCTACTGGAGCCATCCAAGCGCGAAGCCCCTCATTAAGCAACTGATTTTTAAGATAGAACGTCTCAAATTCCGGGTCTTCAGCAGCACGGATTTCTTGGGACACGAAATCATAAGCACGAAGATTAAGTGCAAGACCAATGATACCGATGCTGGAAGTCCAAAGTCCCATAACAGGTACGAACAACATAAAGAAATGAAGCCAACGCTTATTTGA
>Ga0208783_10001255_pt1 | contig 15092 bp, 10 predicted proteins | sample DEB19_08_DNA_2_FD_184529 | JGI IMG/M metagenome (GOLD analysis project Ga0208783, IMG submission 184529) | Aqueous microbial communities from the Delaware River and Bay under freshwater to marine salinity gradient to study organic matter... | ecosystem: Environmental > Aquatic > Marine >... | reverse complement strand
CACAAACATCAAGTTTACACTGCTCAACAAGCCAGAGGACTACACAGAAAGAAGAAGCTTGTTGAAAATGCTGGTGGACAATGCGCAGAGTGTGGTTATAAAAAAAATTATTCTGCTTTATCCTTTCATCATCTAGATCCTTCTAATAAAGAAATTGGCTTGGATATAAGAGCATGTTCAAACAATAAATGGGAAGTTTTGTTAAAAGAGGCTAGTAAATGCAAGTTACTTTGCTTAAATTGTCATGCAGAGATTCATAATCCGGACTTAATTTTATAGGAAAATAAAATGCTTTTTCGTTCATATTCAGTTTCATATTCGAGAGTTTTTGCCTTGCAAATTTATTCAACACCGATTACAAGATTGGGATACAGTTTTTGTAATTGTTGGTCGAGGAGACAGATGTGGAGTCCTCCGATCGTTTAAAAAGAGGTCATGTCAGGGAAGACGGCATGATTTTGTTGAGAAGGAGAGCGGGAGTTGAAGTTTGGGGAACCGTCGAGCAGTACAGAAACCTTATAAACACGCAATATAAAGCCACAACTAAGAAGCGTCTGAATTACAACAAAGGTATCAAATTCAAAATAGGTTACCAAGATCCTGACACTGGGTTGTATTTCATTAGAGTACTTGGTAATTACAAGCCTTTATTTGGAACTTTGGAGCAACTAAATGAATACAGGGCAAAGCGTAGAACCATATTTGAGAAATATAAAATTAAGAAACATAAGAATCCACATATTTTTAAGAGGGGAGACTGGGACCCGGTATTAAATTTATATTTTTGGAAGTATAATACGCAAAGCGGAAATCCTATTTGGTACAATAAGGAAAAGTTTGAGGCGAGACACAACAGGGAAAAGTCAGCAACGAAAGCACGAAGGGAGAAGAAGAAGCATGGAAAAGCTTAAAAGGGGACATGTCAGGGAAGACGGTATGATTTTGCTCAGACGAAAGGGTGATAAAGAGCATTACGTTAGTAAAGAATGTTATGATCGTTGCATAGAATATTACAGAAATTACAGAGCTAAGAGGCGTGAATCATATAGAGCCTCTGAGAAGAAATGGAAAATAGGAGAACTAAATCCAGATAATGGTTTATATTTTATAAGGAATAATGGTGCTTATCGACCTATTTTTGGTACGATGGAGCAAGTGAATGCATACAGAAAGATCGTAACTAATAAACAGAAAATTTATTTTGATACTAGGAAGCCTTATGTAAAGGAAAGGTGTAGGGGAGATGTTGATCCTATTTTGAATTTGGTTTTTTGGAGATATCATTACAGGACTGGCAGAGAGTTCTGGGTAACTAGGGAAAATTATTTGGAACGTTTGGAAAATGAGAAGAAATATAGAAGGGAAAGATATAACTAAATTCTATGAAAATAGCATTATGTTTGTCTGGCATACCTAGGGGCTTGTATTGCCATGAATTGGTAATGAAATTAGCTCAGATGTATGAAGTATGTTTGTTCATGTATTATTGGGCTGATGCTGACAAAGCGAGGAATCACTCATTTAATGGCAAGCCATGTTTTCCGATGAACCCTAATTCTTTTGCATTCCCGGGTGTGGAGTTATATTATCAAGGCGATTATTTTGAAAAACACATGCCTGAGTTTCAAAAGCAATATGATCTGATTGATTTAGATAAAAGAAATAGAAAAGATTTAGGTATATTCGGAATGACTTATGGAATATACATGGCTAATTTGATGAGGGAGGAATACGAGTACAAAAACAACATGAAGTTTGATTGTGTATTTAGAATTAGGTTTGAGTCTGGAATAAGAGATGTGCCGGGTCCTATAAAGTTTTGGTTGATATCAGACTATGATTTGAATTGTTTATGGATACCGGACATAAATGTTGATACTAGCACTGGCATGAATGATCAGTTTGCTTTTTCTAATTCAGAAATCATGTCGTACTATTCGAGAATTTATTTCAAAGTAGTAGAAATCAGCAATCAGGGTTTTCATTCCCCTGAGTATATTTTTAATCAGTATTTGCGGGGCAATAAATTTGGGGTTTATGCACAAGCTAAATTGGCATAATCCGATATAATAATTTATGTTATTAAGGAAAAAGCCTGAAACTTTGACAGTATTTCAAAATTCTGTGCAGAGTTTGCCAAAATATACTCAATGTTTCAGATGTTGTTGGAACCACTCGTGGTACCTCAACTGGACGGCGGCTTGGAATTTGAATTGCAAATTTAGTGAATGTTGGGGTAAAAGGCTGCAATCCCAGTACAGTTGGACTGGAATAATTCCATGATGCATCGATGTCGTAAGTGTTTTGATTTAACATTTATTTCCTTGGATCAATCTGTTCCTTTTGTAGTTCGTAAAAATAGTGTTCATACTGCAAATGGGGTTGAATGTAGCGATGTATTTTTAGGAAGTACTTTTAGTAACTTCAAAGGCTATTCTTGTTCGCATTCTTGGAAGCAAATTTCATTTAGGCATGTTGGAAGTATATTTGGTAGGCAGCCTGAAAGTAATGTAAAATTAATAGTCAATAATTGATATTTTTTAATATATACCACTATAGTCCCGATATAGTGGAGTATTCATGATTACGTCCGGATGTTCCTGTGCAAATGATATTAATTTTTTAAGTGGCGATGATGTTTTCATGCCTATGGCAACAGATCCTTGCACTAAGGGCACCTATTATACCAGTATTCAAAGTGGCGCAGGACAGGCGTGGTTAGTTTCTGGTTCGTGTTCACTTCCGTGCGATTATTTTCCCCCTGATCCGGGTTTTACTGCAAATTCTTCTAACTCTGGCTTGATGGTTTTTGTGCCATGTGGTGATAGTTCGGCACCGCCAATTTATACAGAATGTGTAAATCAATATGTTGGGACATCTGGCGGAGTAAATGCGTTTCAATTTTGTGGTGGTGTAAATACGCAGGTAAACAGCAGTACATGTATTTGGACTAATGATACTTACGATGGTAGCAGTCCTACTTACCCTGCTCTAGCCAATACTTATGTAATGTGTTGTTCGGGTACTTTGGATGTAAACGTTTACAACAATGATGTATCTAATTCTCCTTTAACTGTTACAGTAATTGTTGGAGGAACAGGAACTACAAATACGGTATCTGCTAGTGCGGTATGGAGCGGGCAATTTGCGGTAAGTAGCGGCGACTTGGTGTATATTAACGGACCTCTTGGAGGAACATATACAGCAAACACAATATCTGGAACAGTAGCTTTTGCAGGAGGTGTCGGTCCAAATGACCAAAATATTATTTTGTCTTGGGGTGAAAATGGATATGGACAATTAGGGCAAGATAGTATAACTCCTGTAAGTTCACCAACACAAGCTGGAAGTGATTATTGGAGTTATTTAGGTGCTGGAATAAACGCAAGGACTATTTCTGCTAGGAAATTAGATCAATCTTTATGGTTATGTGGTAGAAACGCATATTCAGATTTGGGTGATGGCACTGTAGAAAACAGAAGTAGTTTTGTGCAAATTTATGGTGGTGGAAGTTGGCTTTACAGTGCGGAGGGAATTCTAGGAGGAGGAGGCATCAAGGATGATGGAAGCTTATGGGTTTGGGGAACAAATAGTTATGGTGTATTGGGTCAGGATTTAAATATAACTGAATTACCAAGTGTGTCTTCGCCAATTCAAACAGTTGCTGGCGGTACTGATTGGGAAATGCTGGCTGCAGGAAATTCATTTTTTGTAGCATTGAAAAATGATAATAGTTTGTGGGGATGGGGAACCAATTTTGGCGGACAATTAGGTGTTGACGATACAGTAGACTACTCTTCGCCTGTACAAATAGGGACAGATTATGTTTATGTTGCTTGTGGTCCATCTAGCACATTTGCAATAAAGAAGGATGGTAGTTTGTGGTCATGGGGTTCAGGTAATAATGGGAATACAGGAACTGGATCATCTCCCACACAGATTGGAACTGATACTGATTGGGATAAGGTGTCGGCAAGTTATTCCTTTGCAGGTGCTTTGAAAACAAATAAAAAATTATATTTATGGAGTAATGGGTTCCCCGTAAATTCAGTTTTTCAATCATCTCCAGTTCAGCAGATAGGGACATGGAGTGATTTTAGTTTTAGTAATAATTCAATATTAGCAATATCTGCTGTTGATGAAACTTTGTGGACATGGGGTACAAACTATAAAGGTTTGCTAGGAGTAGACAGCGGGGATGATACACTTTTTTACAGCAATCCCGTACAGATAATGGGTGGTGCTGGTGGATTTAAAAAGGTAACTGCCGGTGAAAATGATGTATATGTTTTGCAAAATATAAATGCTACTCCAGTTGCTTCTCCGTCGCCTACTATACAAATTACCCCTGCGCCCACCCCAACACCTATGGCAACTGACACTTCCTTGTGGATGTGGGGTTATAACTATGATGGTGTTTTTTATCCTTATACTGATATTGCATCGAGTCCTGTACAAGTTGGCGGGGTCTATGATTGGGCAAAAGTTTATGATAGTTTATCAAACACTGCGTTTGTTAAAAATGATGGAACCTTATGGATTTCTGGAAACAATGGTTACGGGCAGTGTGCAAATGATACTGCAGGGATGGGAAATAACGCTTCTAGTCCAGTACAAGAAATATTAAATAAAAACTGGGTTTCGGTTTCGGTTGGTAATTCTTACTTTTTAGCCATTGATGTAGACGGTCATCTTTGGGGTTGGGGTGCGAATGGAGGAACTTTAGGCATCTCAACTGCTGTAAATGTATCTACTCCCGTCCAAATAGGCACTGCGGAGTGGAAATATGTTAATGCTTCAAATTGCGACTCTAGCAGTCGTTCAAATTTTGGCATTCAATATGACGGAAGCTTATGGGCTTGGGGCATTAATTACAATGGATTGTTTGGAGATGATAAGATTCACATTACTGAGGATTACGGTAGTGGGCCAGTATATGTAATTTATAGTTCTCCAGTGCAAGTTGGTTTGAGTACTGATTTTGCTAGTGTTGTAACTGGTGGAAAATCTCCATACTATTCTTCTTTTGCAATAAAAACGGATGGCACCCTATGGGTTGCTGGTAGCAACTATTATAATTTATTAACAGATCAGTATTTGCAGTCGGATCAATATTCAAGTTTTGTGCAGGTGGGAACTGACACAAATTGGAAATCCATCAAGTGTGGTTATGCATGGGTGGCGGCCCAAAAAACTGACAATACTATTTGGGCTTGGGGTCTTAATGGTTCAGGACAACTGTCTACAGATAATATTGATAGCTATTCTAGTCCTGTACAGGTTGGATTGTCAGCATATTTGGATTATACAGTAAATGAAAGCAGCATTTATCTTTTAGATAGCAATAGTTATTTGTGGGCTTGCGGCAGAAATGATTGGGGCCAATTAGCTCAAGATGATATCTCATATCGTAGTAGTTTGGTGCAAATTGGTAGTGGATTAGGATTTGCTTGGTATAGTTTGCAAAATCAAAACAGCTCAAATGCAATTAATATAGGTGCATTTAAAATCGGGGCATTGACTCCAACTCCTACCGAATCTCCTACGCCAACTATATTAATTACGCCTATGCCGACACCTACGCCTATGGCAACCAATTCTGGTTTGTTTATGTGGGGTCGTAATTACAAAGGTATTCTTGGTAACGACAGTGACATTAATGCATCTAGCCCTGTACAAATAGGCAACATAGACGAGTGGGCGCAAGTTTCAACTAGTAATGAATTAAGTGCGTTTATCAAACAAGACGGTACTTTGTGGTTGGCTGGTAGTAACTATTTTGGACAGTTGGGCATTGATGATACGTCCGTTGCGAGTTATAGCAGCCCAGTACAGGAAGTAACATATAAGACATGGGTGTCGGTTGCCATCGGCAATGGCCGCAGTGCATTTGCGATTGATACTGATGGTTATCTTTATTCTTGGGGAGAAAACTCCACTGGTCAATTAGCTTTGGGAAATACATTTAATCAGTCTAAACCAGTTCAAATAAATACTGAAAAATGGAAATCTGTTTGTTCTTCAGGCCCTAATAGTTTTGGTATTCATTATGATGGGAGCTTGTGGGCGTGGGGTTACAATTCATACGGATCATTTGGAGATGACAGCAAGCTTATAAATGTCGATTACATTACTCCTGTACAAATTGGTTCGTCTAATGACTTTGTTGTCGCTATTCCAGCACAGCCTTGGAATGCGTCGTTTACAATAAAAACCGATGGTACTTTGTGGGCTGCTGGTCGCAATGGTTATTACTTTTTCACAGATCAATACCCATTGAATGTTGGTTATTCAAGTTTTGTACAGATTGGGTCTGACACTAATTGGAAGTCTATAAAAACTACATCTTACAGTGTTCTGGCTCAAAAAACAGATAATACTATTTGGGGTTGGGGACTCAATAATAGTGGCCTGTTATCTCAAGACAATACTGTTGATTATTCTAGTCCTGTGCAAATAGGATCTGCTGCATATTTAGATTTCTCTATTGGCAATGGTGCCACATATCTTTTAGATTATTCTCAGAATTTGTGGGCTTGTGGAGTCAACTATTACGGACAGCTAGGCGCAGATAATGTGCTAGACTTCAGCAGTTTAATACAAGTTGCTAGTGGAGCAGCGTCTATATGGAATAGTTTGCAGAGTCAATTAGAAGGTTACCAAAATAATTTTGGTGCATTTAAGATTGTAGGCCCAACACCTACACCATCAGGAACTGAGCCGTCCCCTACTCCAACAGAAACACCTACTGACACTCCGTCGCCAACACCTTCGGAGAGTCCTACACCGACAGAAACGGAAACACCGACACCAACACCTAGTGAGTCTGCTACACCGACACCGACATTTACGCAGCCGCCAACTGCAACGCCCCTTCCGACAAGTTTGTTCTTATACACTTGGGGTGAAAATAATTTTGGCCAGCTTGGGTTAAATACAAGCGAAATTGCCGTTTCTTCTCCTACTGTAGTTGGCTCTGTTGACGAATGGATGGGATATTATAGTGCCAATAGCCATAATGTATTTTTGAAAAATGACAATACAATTTGGTCGGCAGGAAGCAATTCATATGGAGAGCTTGGAATTGATGATACTGCAAATAATTATAGCAGTCCAATCCAAGAACAAACTAATAGCTTGTGGAGATCGGTTGCGATAGGTTACAGAGCTACGATGGGTATAAAATTCGATGGAACTCTGTGGGGATGGGGATCTAATTACACAGGCAACTTGGGAACAGGAGGAATAGGTCCTACACCTTATAATACCAAGATAAGTAGTCCAACTCAAGAAGAAACTTATTCTAATGAATGGTTTAAAATTGCCACTAATGGCTATACTACTGCAGCCACAAAACTTGATGGCAGCTTGTGGGCTTGGGGATATAACTATGTAGGTTGTTTTGGAGATGACAACTATCCAATTAATACTTTTTATCTTACGCCAGTTCAAATTGGCACAGATGTAGGTTGGCAAAACATTGGTTTTTCTTATTATACTTCATATAAAACAGCTTTTTATGCCATAAAAGGCGGCAGCTTGTTTACAGCAGGTTACAACTATCTTGGCCAGCTTGGACTTGATTCTGATAAAATGGTGAATGTAAGTTCATTGACTCAAGTTGGCACAGATACTAATTGGGATAACATAATTGGAGCGGGGGATGCTACAGTTGTGGCCTCCAAGAATGATAACACATTATGGGGCTGGGGCAGAAATTATTATGGACAACTAGGCCAAGACAATACCGAAATTTATAGTTCTCCTGTACAAATTGTTGGTAGTTTTGCAACTTTTACTACAAATGATTCAGCAACATATTTTGTAGATTCAAGTGGTGCTAATTTTGGAATTGGCAATTTGAATTATTATGCAAACATTCATAGTCCTTTATGGGATGGATTTACAGCTCAATCTCATGAACCTGTAATTACAAGTAGTGTTGTGCAGATTGCGGCTGGCATTACAACTTACTTACTTGGCAATGATCAGCAAAACGCAGGGTACAATGATGGCAATAGCGTTGCACTATTTGGATTAGGAGCTGGGGCAACTCCAACAGAGACACCTACGCCGACTCCTAGCGATACGCCATCTCCTACGCCAAGTGAGAGTCCTTCACCGACACCGAGTGAGTCACCAACTCCAACGCCAACGGGAATGGCAACAGCAACAGAAACACCTAGCCCAACAGCTAGTTCTAATCCTACACCTACACCATCTCCTAGTCCTAGTGAATCGCCGAGTCCAACTCCTAGCGATAGCCCAAGCCCGACACCGAGTGAGTCACCAACCCCAACGCCAACGGGAATGGCAACAGCAACAGAAACACCTAGCCCAACAGCTAGTTCTAACCCTACACCTACACCTACACCTTCACCGAGTCCGAGCGATTCGCCAAGTCCAACTCCTAGCGATAGCCCAAGCCCGACACCGAGTCAGTCACCAACTCCAACAAATATGCCATCACAGAGTCCGACAGCTACAGCAGGGCCTACGCCAACTGCAACACCAGCCCCCACGGCAAGCAATACCCCAAGTCCGACAGCTAGTCCCTTACCATCATTAAGTGCTTCACCAACGCCTTCACCAAGTCCTAGCGAGTCTCCTACACCAACTCCTAGTGAAAGTCCCTCGCCTACACCAAGCGAGTCTCCTACACCAACTCCTAGTGAAAGTCCGACTCCTACGCCTAGTGAAAGCCCAAGTCCTACACCGAGTCCAAGTCCTTCGGAGAGTCCAACGCCGACTCCAAGTGAGAGCCCAAGTCCAACACCATCTCCGACTCCTAGCGATAGCCCAAGCCCGACACCAAGTCCGAGCCCAAGTGAGTCGCCTAGTCCAACTCCATCACCAAGTCCATCGCCCGGTATATTGCCGATAAGTCCTCCGACTTTGGGCAACTCAACAATAAACATTCCTTTCAGTCAATTGTTGACAACAAGTGGCGGGGTTGCGCCATACACATATAGCATCAACAGTGGATCTTTGCCTGCTGGTGTAACTTTGGATTCAAGTGGTTTGCTAAGTGGAACACCAACTGTAGATGGAACATTCAGTTTCAATGTTCATGTCGTTGATTCTGGCGCACCAACAGCAACAGGAGATCAACCTTACACATGGACAATTAATCCGCCTGTTAGCGTAGAGCCACCAACACTAAATGCAATGGTGCAAGGCATCACATTCATGGGTGGTTGCTACTCAGTAGGCGGAACACCTGCATACACATATTCTGTTGTTGGCGGAGCTTTACCTGCTGGATTAACTCTAGATGTTGGCGGAACGATTAATGGAGCGCCTACAGTAGTTGGGCCTTACTCCGTAACGATTCAGTCAACGGATTCAGTGGGAGCAACAGGAACTAGAACTTATACAGGAGAGGTAGTTCCTCAAGACATTGAAGTTCAAGCATCAACTGATTTTGCTGTAGCTGCTATAGCCATGCCTTATCAAGGTTGGGCTTTTGGAAACATGGGCACAGGTATGGGCAGCCCCAGCATTAGATTTGTCCAAATAAGCGGTTCTACACAAAGTGTAAGAATCACTTTAAGGAATAACTCTACCCAGACATTCTTGGTAAATGTAAATAGCATAAATTATGCGGTTTACGCCTCTGAGAATTTCGACAAGACATTTGCTGTACCACAGAATGGAATCATGACGGTGGCCGCATTAACTGGCGGCTTCTTCCCCGCAAGTTCTGTTACTGGAGCAGTTTATGTAAATGCTCCTGCCGATTGTGCTTATAGATTAAAGCTTACACCAACCGTAAGGGCTGTTGAAGGCGACGAAGGCAGTTTGGATACTTCTGTAATAAACGGCAGAAGTATGCAAAGAACTGGCTATTTGACCATTACAGAAAATGTAACTCAGGTGAAAGTAATGGAAGTTGCTGATGGTAGCTGCATAAATACTCAAATACAGCAATTGCCTGATGTAATTCCTTTGATTACTAATGGTTATCCTTTAGGTTAAGGTGTAAATTATGGCTAATGACGTATTTATTTGGGGACTAGGAAATTCAGGTTACCTTTGGGTAGGAGACATATAAGTGGCTACTCCAACACCTACTCCTAGTCCTGTTCCTACTCCAACACCAACTGCAACGGCATCGCCGATAACTTACTACTATTACACGTTAATTGATTGTGGTGAAACTTACAACAAAGTTGGAAGAAGCATAAAACAACCAGCTGATTTAGTTTCTACCCCACAGTGGTTTGTGGGACCCAATCTTTGTTTTACAATTAATGGTTATGCAACTGGTCCAGCATATGACTACGATTTAGATGCTAGTACATCTGCAGCTATAAACGGATGCACCGATCCATTATGTAGTCCACCTGTCATGGCTACAACAACAGCCACTAATTTTGTAACGAGCACTTTGTTGCCAAATGCAGATGGCTATGATTTTTACAATCAGGGTACTGGTGCAGGTAGTCTTGCATTAACATTCCAAAATTCTTCAGGGTCTGCACAGGCAGTATTCGTGAGTTTGTTTAATCAATCAAATCAAATCATGATAATAAGCGTCAATGGTGTAAACTATCCAATATATGCTGGACAAAGTTTTTCTCAAACTATTACTTTGAAAGCCGGAAACTTTATAAGTATTTCAAGTGCAGTGCCAAGTTTGTACACTAGCGCAACTGTTTATGGTCAAATTTATGTGGCTAGACCATCTGAGTGTGCATATATTGCCAATCTCACACCATCCACAAGAGCCGTTGAGGGTGATGAAGGATCTTTGGATACTTCAGTTGTAAATGGCGTCAGTCAGCAGAGAAATGCTTATATTACGATTACAGAACATGGCAATCAGGTGAAAGTTGTTGAGACTTCAGTTGATGATGACAATTGTTTCAATACAAATATTCAAGGACTGCCGGATGTAATTCCTTTATTAGCTTCTGGTTTTCCGCAATTTTAAAATGTGCCTGTCCAATGGTGCATCTTAAATTCTTCATACATCAATTTTTTCTCCAATTCGTAATCAACGTTATCGAATTCTGGAGTTACTTTGAAAACCAAAGTGTCTTTCCATGGCACTTCTCTGTAAGTTTTGGCAAATCCTGTTTTTTCAATTTGGTTTCTTAAGGCATCCATAATTACTTTTCCGGGGCTGGATTCCATTATTTCACCTGTAAGATTTTTGGTTACAGCGTTCATGTAAGTTTGTGGACCCAAAGCGTAGATGTGATTACAACCCATTCGGCGTCTTTGCAAATTTAAATTTATTGCATCTAAAAAAATTGGATTGCCCGGGGCGCTTAGCATAAGGTCTTGAGAAAAATCATGATCCAAATGTGTTGGCAGCACACAATCAATTCCTTCTGTAATTATGTTACACAAAGGAATGTTGTAGAAACGATCTAAATCGCAGTAAAAACCTCCATCTTTGTACATTTTGATGAGTCGCCATAGGTCACATTTCTCTATAATATTTTTGTTTTTTATTAAAACATAATCATTTTCTGGTAATTCTTCTTGCAAGTAATCATCTATAGATGAATCATCTGCAAATTTAACTTCCCAATCGGGATTAAGTTCTATCATTTTCAAAAGGCCATTTTTAATCATAAAAGATTTACCTTGGAAAATAGCATCGTTTTTCCAAGTCACATGTATTATTTTTGGAATCATATATTATCACAGTGTTTTCAGGGCAAATTCAAAACATCAGAATTTCTTGTTCTAATTCTGGTGCTTTTATGTTAGAATTTAGGCATGGAATTAACAGAAGAGCAAAAATCGGTTGTAGCCCAGTTGTCTAAAACGGAAGAAAATTCCGTTAAGTACAATTGGGATGAGAATTTTCAAAGAAGAATTATTGGCATGGCTCTTACCGATGCACAATTTTTGGTGCAATCTGTGAGCTTAGTAAAGCCAGAGTACTTTAACAATGAGTGCCACAATCTTGTTTGCAAGGTCTTGTTTTCTTATTATGAAACCTATCGCAATCTCCCAGAGAAATTTGTAATTCAGGATCAGATTAATAAGGAAATTGCAAGCAAAGACGAGCCGGTAAAAATATATTTCTCGGCAGAACTAGAGTCTATTTACGAAGCTTTTGTGCCGACAGTAAATTCAAGGGAAATTCTTTTAGACAAAGTATTAAAATTTGCTCGTATTCAAGAACTCAAAATAGCCATGGCTATTTCTACTAAAGAATTGAAAGAAAAGCCGGAAGACCAAGAAGTATGGGAAAAGTGTGAAGAAAGAATCAAGAAGGCTTTGTCTACAAATAAAGCTGTGGATGCTGGTTATGATTTTCTTATTGATCGTGAAAAGTTTTATGATGAATTAAATGCAACTACGAGCGCTGCTGAGAAATTTAGCCCCGGTTTGAATATGATTGAAACTCTTGTTAAGAGTGGCTGGCAGCGGGGTGAATTGCATGCTTTTATGGCCCTAACGGGTCAGGGTAAGAGCTTGGCACTTGGCAAGGTGGCAGTTGAAAACTTAAAACGCCATAAAAAAGTTGTATTCATCTCTCTTGAATTAGCTTGGGTAACAGTGTGCCAGCGTTTTGTTGGTCAGTTTGCTCAAGTAGACATCAATGAAATTATTTCTCAAAAGCATAATGTTGAAGAAGTTTTCGAATCTTATTTAAACGATTTGCATGACAAAAACTTGTTTAACATCAAACAATACGCTCTCGGCAGTCCTACAGTAAATGATATAAGGGCATATCTAAGCAATCTCAAATCTAAGGGGTTTGCCTTTGATGTAGTTATTGTGGACTATGCTGGCGAAGTTAAACAGTATAGTGGCGTAAAGACATATGAGTCGCAAGCTATGATTATGCGAGACTTGAAGTGTCTTGCACAGGAAGAAAATTGTGTTGTAGTTACCGCCATGCAAAGTAACAAGGAAGGTACAAAAATAGGTGATGCAGAAAGCCTCAATTTAGGAAATATAGCGGCGTCATTCGATCAGGCTCAAAAGTTAGACTCCATTTGGAGCATCACAAGAAGCCCTGATGAAGTGAACGCCGGATTAGGTCGTGTAACGGGCATTAAAGTTAGAAACGGCCAGACTGGCGCTTGTTTCCCTGTGAGGTTTGACAGGGCAACTTTGGATATCAATTGCATAACTGATGGCGAATATAAGACAGTAATGCAGGAATATCGTGAAAGAATTGCCGGTAATGTTGAAAACGAGATTAATTTGGATAATAGAAACAACCGAAGGAATAGAATAGAAAGGGATGCGGTGGGAGACGATGAAGACTGAAATTCTGTTAGATGATCAGATCTGGGAAATCGATACCGATAATCTCAGATTTACAGATGCCACGCTCAATAGCTTTTTTGAGCGAGTATCTGGAATTATTGATTATGTAGGTTCTGGCTTGGCAAAATCAAATTATTGCCACAGCATGATGGAGCATAGATACAAGCAAAGATATATCCAAAAATTCAAGGAATTCAAAGATCAAGGCAAGAGTGACAAAACAGCGGAGCTAAGTGCAGAAGGCGATCCAGAAGTTGATGCTTTGAAAAAGATGAGTATCGAGGCTAAGTATAAGCGTGACATTTTGTATAGTCATTTGCAGGCGTTAAATTCTGCACGGGAAGACGCTCATAATCGTGGCCATATGCTAAGGAAAGAAATGGCCAAATTGAACATGGATATCATGAGTCCGAGCGAATTCTAAAGGAGTTAGTATGACCACAATTCATGATATTTGCGATTTGAATAAATTGCGCAAAAGTAACGATTTGGCATTCAAGTGGTTTACAAGGACTGGGCTCCCCAAAAAGGATTATTTAAGGTGGGTTATTTCATGCTGGAAGAATCCGGTTGAGTTCAAAAAAACTCTTACGCCAGCTATGAGGTCGGCTTTTGCTAAAGATCTAAATAATATGTTTTATGCAGCAGAGATAGAGAACGATGTAATCAAGCAATATCAAAATATGATTCCATATGTTTTGAAAAAATGCAGGCATCATCCAAATTCTTATGAAGATTTGGTAGCACATGGCCTTCATGCCATTCGTAATTGTTGTTGGCAATTTCGCACAGTAAGAGCAAGATTTGTTGCTCAGTGTGGATTTACAACTTTTTGTCATAATTCTGTATTCATGCGCATTCGCAGTGAGGTAAGCAAGATAAAAACGCTCAATAATAGAAGGCGAAAAAAGTTCACTATCGCAAATGAAAGCAATATGGGAACAAAATTTAGCTTGAGTAATTTTGCTGAAGTTCGATTAGAAAAATGTTCGTTAGCAGAGCAGGAAAAGGACTCCTTGCTTTACAACTTAGTATATAAAGCTAATCTGGATGAGCAAGAAACTTTTTTACTTGATTGTTTAATTTCTCGCACAGAGATCGATTCTAATTCTGAAACAAAAATTTGGTATGCTCCTTATTTAAAAAGATATCAGCATACTTTTCCTAAGGGTAAGATTAGTAGGGAAGGTATGAGATTAAGAGTCTTGAAGCTTCAAAGAAAATTATGGTTTCATTTGAATGCTATAAACAAAGTGCCTCAAACTGAAATGCCACATTTTTCGATGAGATGATATAATAGTGTATGGAATCATACACTATTATCATAAATCCTGTAGTTGATGGCGGTTATACTAGAGTTTGGGAATATTCTAGCCTGCCCATACACATAAGCTTCACCTTGGCTCCTTTGCTTGAAAGAATTCGTTTTAGCGAGAATTGACATGCTTAGTGATAAGTTTGTTAAGAAATATTTTCGTTTGGCAAAATTCATAGCAGAGGATCAAAATCCCTGTTACAGCAGGCATGTTGGTGCAGTAATAGTTGATCCTACTATAAACAAAATAGTAGGAACAGGCTATAACGGTCCTCCCAAGAGTGTGCCTCACTGTGATAGCGCTGAGCATTTGGCAGAAGTGTTTTGGCCTCAGTTGTCGCAAAACGACAGAGATTTGATAGAATTTAAGCCTATCACAAGAGAAGAACTGGTTGATAAGTTTGCTGGCTGTAAAACTTGTCCAAGAAAATTAGTAAGAGCTGAAAGCGGCCAGCGCCTAGAGCTTTGTTCTTGCGTTCATGCTGAAACGAATGCGATCGTTAATGCTAGTCAAAATCTTGCTGGATGTTATATT
>Ga0208783_10001254_pt1 | contig 15101 bp, 12 predicted proteins | sample DEB19_08_DNA_2_FD_184529 | JGI IMG/M metagenome (GOLD analysis project Ga0208783, IMG submission 184529) | Aqueous microbial communities from the Delaware River and Bay under freshwater to marine salinity gradient to study organic matter... | ecosystem: Environmental > Aquatic > Marine >... | reverse complement strand
TGCTCAGTGGAAATTCACAGAGGCTTTAGGTATTGTAGAATCTCTAAAGCAGGTAGAGGAGGCAGTAAAATCTGTAAAGACTAAAAAGACGTCTGAGCTTTTACTACCATCTTTAGCTCTTGAGGCTGTGTATTACTTTCTAACTAAGGTTGAAGGTACTGGAACTCTTAACGCTGAAGCTTTTATCGCACTGCTAAAACCAGTATCTGATGCATTAGGCCGTTCAAAACAAGAACGTCAGGAAATTGACCAACTTGTTCGTGACCGTGGAACTCTTGAATCTGCTATTGACTCTGGCGTGGACATTGAAAATGAAGACGATATCCTAAAAGAGATACAGGCTGAGATGGAATTTGAAATGCAATCTGAGACTGCAAAAAACTAAAAACCAATGAATAAGTTTAACGACTTCATAAATAAGCACTTCACCAAGATAGCCTTGGTGATGTTGCTTCTTGTGTTCTTCAACACGTGCGGAAACCCTAACGTGGGAACTAACAAACGTATCGATGCATTAACTAAAGAGGTGGATTCTCTTAAGAATGATGTGGCCACTCGCAAAGATTTGCAAATAGAGGGTCTAAAGGCAGAGAAGCGTATGATACAGTCTACTGACCGTAAGATGCTAGACGTGCAAAGGCAAACTGCTATTGATGCGGAGCTGAAAAAATTAGAAAAGTAAAATGAATCAAAAGAGGCTAAAATACTTCATCATTGGTACATTCGTCTCGCTTTATGCAATAGTTAGCGTTATTTCAACTATACACGTGATAGACTTTTTTCGTCTATCCAACCCTGATTGGTTAGCAGTATCACTAGCCATTGCCTTTGAAATTGGAGCAGCCGCATCCCTGGCTTCTCTAATCGCCTTAAAGAAGATGAACAAAACTCTTGTATGGGCTCTCTTTATTACACTAACTGGAATGCAGATGATGGGTAATACATACTACGCGTACACAAACCTGGAAGACTATCAAAGTTGGGTAGAACTTTTTGGTCTGGTAGACGCTGAACCTATTACACAAAAAAGAATACTTTCACTTGTAAGTGGAGCGGTTCTTCCGTTAGTTGCTTTAGGATTTATCAAATCCCTGGTTGATTACATTAAGCCAGAAGAGGATGCTGCGGCAACTATAGAGGAAACTCCTAAAGATTGGAACGAGGATGCCAAGAGAGTATGGAAGCACGTACAAAAAATGCGCGACGAAGGAGTTTATCCTGAAGCAACAGCTGAAGAAATTGCAGACGAACCAACGGCATTAGCAAATTCAAAGTACCGTGAAGAGTACGCCGAGGATGACTATGAAGACTACGCCGAAGGGGAACTATATACCGAGGATCAAAAAAGACAAGTCCTTACTGATGTAGAGGAAGCTCGCACTGAACTTACCGAGGATGACATCGAAAAGTACAAAGAAAAATCCAGAATAGAACCCAAGAACGATGGAGGTTCAAGCAATCCGCAAATAGTTCCAGGCGTTAACTAAAAGAACACTCACGTGAAATGTCAATTAAACCACCTATTAAATGTCCACCTGATTACAGCATTCTTGCCTTTAGGCTAACTGAGTGCAAAAAGGCAGGTATTGTCAAAGGCATTACTACGCAACTTGCGGTAGACTTGCAGGAACTTTTTGTTCCAGTAGCTAACTACGAGGAGAGGTCAATGACCCTCAAAGCAGGCGAAACCAAACGCATTGACGTTTCATCTTTAGGAGTTTCTTGGCCCCTTAATGAGGAATACCAGTTTGTGGCAAACGCAAACTTTTGTGGCTTAGGAACACAACATACTTACGCTTTGTATGACGCTTCAAATGTTCTTATTGAAGCTATCACTATTAATGTAAACCCTGCGTACCCTACTTTCAAAAAAGCTTTAGAATTTGCCATTGCCAACTCTGCGCAAATCAAAGACTTAATGATTATTAGTGCAGCATCTTTTGATGGACCTACTGGTACAATAACAGCCAAGGCTCGCACTAAAGGCGTAAAATACAGACACGAGTTCTCCTTTGACTTAAACGGATTTGGAGGCTACTGGCCTTTCCCTTACAAGCATCCAGGCAACCTGGTAACTCCATATCAAAAATACGATAGGCCAAGAGTAAAACTCATGATGATCTATCCTGATTATTACAAGACTACAGTGTACAATAACTGTGGTTGTATAGATTCTTCAGGGGATATGAAGTCCAACAAAAAGTGGATTGAATACGCGTACGACGACCAATACTACATGGTCAATAACCCACAAACGCCTATTACCGGTACCGCAGTTCTTAACGTCTCTCCATTTGGTAGCCAATTTACTTGGGATGCAAGCAGTGTTGACCATTTAGGCTACCATTTTAAAGAAGGTGATTTGTTATCCGCAAGTGGTAACCCCTTACTGCGTGGATTTATCACAAACATAGAAGGATATCTTATAGAACTTGATACTCCAGTAGGAGACCTACCACTACCTACGCCATCTCAAAGTCTTTCTCACGTGTACTCCCCTGACAATGTTAAGTGGAGAAAGATGGGAGACTTTCACCTACATACAACTGCACAGGATGTTCTTGACCAAGACTATCTGTACATTGAAACTTTATGGCTACGCAATCCACATCAGTACGACCTGCCAATTAAAATTATGGTAGCTAGCTAATGTATACTAAAACACAGATTGATGAAGGTGTTGCTCTTGCAGGCGGTGCTTACCGTGTGCAGTGGGGCGAGTATGGTGAGTCATACTATAAAAACCCTACGCCGCCAGACATCTACTATGAGTACCTCTACGTGCTAGACTGGCAAACTCCAGAGAGTGTTATCAAAGTACAAGTTGACCAACTTGTAGATTTTATGCGCGATGGGGAGTATCTAGAAAAAGCTTTCAGCGTACTCGAAGAAGCTTTCGGCGCTGTGATAAGTACAATACCAATAGTCCCTGATGGAGAAACCACAGCAGAAGACTGGGCGCTGGTTTGCGTTGGCGGATTTACTGGAATAGCACCAACACTAAGCGAGGCTAAATGGCAGGCAGTTGGACTATGGGGACTTGAAAACCTGTATGAGGATGCAACTCAAGGCTATCTGAAAATAGGCACCAATGAAGGAGCAGTCTTCATGATAGATGAAAATACATACTTGACGCTATGACCGGACCTTTTGTAAATAAGACTATATATGACCTGCCTGAGATATTTACACTAGGGACGGGCAATTTTATACTTGTAGGAGGAGTTACTGGCGAGAAACTTGCCAGAATTTCGCAAGAATACTTTGGGCTTACTGGAGCAACTGGAGCAACCGGTGCTGTAGGAGCAACTGGAGCAACTGGAGCAACTGGAGCAACTGGCCCACAAGGCGTACCTGGTAGTTCTAGCTCCTTTTTTAACTACAAGGCAAATACAACAGTAAATACAGGCGACCCTGGAAGAGGGTTTATCTCATGGAATAACCCTACACAGATTAGCTCAACTATCATTACCGTCAATATGATAGCATCTAATGGGATTGACATTGATTTGTTTCTTGCAAACATAGCAAGCGGCAATACAATCTATATACAAGATGCCGCGATTTCAAACTACTATCAAGAGTGGATAGTTAATGGTGCGCCTATACAATATGGAACAAGCCCTGATTTTTACTGGGAGATTCCTGTAACTTATGTAAGTGGAGGCTACTCTTTCTCGGCTGATGAAGACATTATTTTTGTTCCAATTACTACTGGTCCTCAGGGTCCTCAAGGCGATACGGGAGCTACTGGTCCTCAAGGCGATACGGGAGCTACTGGTCCTCAGGGTCCTCAAGGCGATACGGGAGCTACTGGTCCTCAAGGCGATACGGGAGCTACTGGTCCTCAGGGTCCTCAAGGCGATACTGGTACTACAGGGCAAACCGTTGACACAGTTCTTGGCTCCGGGACGCTAAGCATAACAACTACAGATACCACATACACTACTATAACAGGTCTAACACAAACTTTATCTTTCTCAGGAAGTTCGTATCAAGTAATACATGCTTCGTTAGGGCTATCGTTAGCAACATCAGCAACCACTAATGCTGTAATAGCTAACGTAGGAATTTTTGTTGATGGCATTATAGCAGAAGGTGGATATCGAACAGTTGTAGTCGGGCCAGGCATATCAGGTATCGCTTCCGGTAATCAAACGCAAGTAAATTGCAATTTACAGCATTCTGTGCAGTTATCACCAGGCTCGCACACAATCGATGTTCGTGTACAATACGTGAATCGTATAGGAACATCATCATTAAACGTCAGCTCTGGCAATGGTGGCACAAGAAGAGGCGTTCTTAGCGTCATAACACTAAATACATAGAAGCCTTATGAATCAATGGTATTACCTGTCTCTAGAATTACAGAGAAATTCGCAAAGAAATTCCTACGAAATTTCGAATGAATCCGTCTTACAACTAAGCCCATCTCTTTTACAAAACAGGCTGCTGGAAGTGTATCAATCTTCTTATGATGATACATTACAAGATGGTACTTCATTTGATGTGTGGGATACGATAAAAATGTCTTTGCTATTAATTGATGGCTCAGAGTTCTCTTCCACCGAAATGTCACGCTCTAACTTTGATTTAGAATCAACAAGCACTTCTATCGAAGAAGTTTTGTACTCTATGTACCAAACTCTTGTATAGCAACAATGTACACTGTTGATATATAGAAAAAATCCAATAAAGATGTCTTTTACAATAAACAGAGTATACAAATTACGAGCAGGCGTTAATTACAACCCAAACACTAACACAGTTTTACGTTTTCGTGGCACGGTAACATCCGGTGCAACTGATATAACCGTGATTAACGGTCCTGTATTTAACGCAATTACTAGCATTTCCGGTGCTGGAGGAACACCTACTGTGATAGGCACTGGCTTTAAGGACCCTGTAACAGGTTCTCCAAGAATCCCTGTAGGGTCAGCTGCACCTCTAGTAACTACTGGAGCTATAACATCTACTGAAAGCGGTACTTTTGAGTTTATGCTTTTTGACGGAGACCGTCCTTCTTACTCGGACTCACCTATAATAGGGTTCCATGTTCAATCAACGCCAACTGCGCCCTTTGTGTTTACTACTTTGCAGGGCGATACCGTCAAACTGCCAATAACCTCCATGATAGCAGGCGCCGTGTACTATTACGCGATTGCAGAAGTTATCAGCATGGGAGCGCCTGGAGAATTACTAGGTTTAGCACCTGCAATCAAGCCCAACATCGTCTAAGAGTATTACTTGGGTTTCCCCTTTTGATATATAAAGAAAATAATTGCACAAGGATGAATAGTGCAGACAAAGCAATTGAGAGCGTTTTACGCGCTATCGATTGGAGGAAGATTAAAAGCTACCACAAAAAGCTTGGAATTCATTGGGAGTTTTCTTTTGATAAGGAAACTGTTCGTAGAGTTCCAACTGTAGCTGAGTTGAAAGATGAGCTTCGTAGCCTTCTTCTTCACGTAAGAAATGAAGGGTTAGGTTACATTTCATACGGAAACTGGATAGTCTTCTGGGAGAACGAAAGCTCTTTGGTTGGTGACATACGTGTTATCTTTCGAGTGGCTGACTTTCACTTTGAAAGCACTTGCAGCGATGAGTCTATTGAGGACGAGTTGAAAAAAGCCATTGAGCAAGAAAACTACGAGTATGCTGCGATGCTACGTGATATGAAAAAAGACAGTAGATTATAGATGCCAACTACAAACTTGATAACCTCATTCGTCCGCAGGATATCCAAGTACTTTAATTCTGTTACACAGAGTTGGAGTAGACCTAAAGCTGCGCCTAAAGGAACAAACCACATTGATAACCCAGGTGATTTTGATTCCAGAACAATATACCGGGGTGAAGAGATTGTAGACTTTGATAAAGGGAAACTCTACACACAAGATGGTACAGAGGTTATAGAACTCAATACCAAAGACGCTGTACTTAGCGGCCTTAGAGTAGTCAATCCCGCAGTCGCTGGAATTCTTGGAGGAAGCCCTTTATGGGTAAGCGTTGAAAGCGGAGCAGGCCGTATTAATGGTAGAAACTACTACCATGAAGCCGCTGGCATTAATGGTGATGTACAGTTATCGCCAAATGTTAACCCAGCACAAGCGCGCATAGATATCATCTGCTTACGCCCATCTTCACCTCTTTCACCGGCGCCTCTTTCTCTTGTGCCTGCTGGAGTAGGTACTGAATACTCAGGAGAAGTTATTGCAATACAAGGTCCTTTGTATAACCGCGGTAGAGCTATTACATTTGTAGGAAGCTACGTAGGCGCTGGTTTTAATATACTAGTAGACCCATTACAAGGATTTGGCTCATCAGCCTTTCCAATAGGAGCTCCTTTAATTGGACCTGGAATTGTCGCAGGGACTGTGATTGTTAGCGTTAACGCACCAAGTGGTATCGTTACGGATATTGACGTATCTATAGCACCTACTACTTCCACTACAGGAGCAACATACGCAATCAGTTCCGAAGCTGGAATCAACTATGCTTTTCAAGGAGACTCAACTATAGGAAGCGACACTTTGTCAAATGTGTACCCAACACCTGCATTAGGCGAACTGGTATTTGGGTCAGGCGTCCCAGACGGAACTACCATCATTGGGTACCCTGGTGCTGGACAAGTTCAACTTAGTAACCCAGTTACGTTTCCACAGGTAGAAGGTATTTTTCAAATAGGTGATGTAGCTGACCACTTGCTGTGGGACACAGATCCTACATGGAACATTATACCAGATGGATGTCTTTTTCTAGGTTTGGTGTACATACCACCAAGCTATACAGCCTTATCAGTAAACCAATTAAGACCTTGGAGCTGGAGCGATTTGTGGCAAACTTTTGACTTAGATAAGCGTGACCCTAAAACGATGGTTCACAACTATCGAGTTCAGCGAGATGTGTATACAACGGACTCTTCCTATATGAGCAATCAATTCTTGTTGGACAGTCTTAATCACTCCCTATATCAGGTACTTCGAAATCACTACAGCTCAGATTTAGCAACTTCACTTCTTAGCGGCGATGTCGTAAAAATATACGGCCTTGGCGGAGGCGCAGTAGGGCCTGCCGGTGGTAGTGGACCAACTGGCGCAACTGGCCCTTCTGGGGATGCTGGCCCAACTGGCCCAACTGGAGTCACTGGGCCAACTGGAGTCACTGGGCCAATAGGACCCGCTGGGCCATTAGGACCTTTCGGACCAGCTGGACCAACAGGTGCTGTAGGTCCCACTGGTGCTGTAGGTCCTGTAGGTGCTGTAGGTCCCACTGGTGCAACTGGCGCAAAAGGTGATACTGGTGATACCGGACCAACTGGTGCAACTGGAAACACTGGTCCGTACCCGTTCTATTATCAAAGCGTTGCTCCTACAGGTACTATTACCGTAGGGTCTTTTTGGTATGATGACAGCACAGGCTATCTATACTTTTACGTCTACGATGGAGTTAGCTATCAATGGGTAACTGATGTTGGTCCTCAAGGGCCAACAGGTGATACTGGTCCCATAGGTGCTACTGGAGCCACTGGTGCGCCAGGAAACCCTGCGCCTATACCAGTTTTAGATTACTATGCAAGTGGCGCAAAAACCATTCCAGCGGTAGGAGCGGACTATGTTGAATTTGACAACTCAAGATTGTCTGTTACGTATCCAGAGTACAATGTAATACCTGTGCCTGGAACTACAACTATCTTTAATATAACTGATGATGGAAGATATTTCATTACATATAAAGTAGCTGTTGAACTTACAGGCAGCGGTGATTATTCGCAAGTAACAACTCAACTGTACACCTCAGATAATATCTTTGGACCTTGGAATGCTGAGATTGCGTGGGACGGAACAATTGAGTGGGAAATGCCTACGAATAAACCTCTTCGAGGTACAGTCACTGTTAGCGGAGTTCTTGAAGCAGTTACGGGTACTGGTGGCAATAGCTTTATGCAGCTAGCCGTGTTAAATAACGGAAGCACTTCAATTAGTGTTTTATCTAATACATGTACGTTTAGCATAGTTAAGATGGAAGCGCCGATAGGTCCAACTGGAGCTACGGGAGACGCTGGTCCAACTGGAGCTACCGGAGCTACTGGAGACGCTGGTCCAACTGGAGCTACTGGAGCTACCGGAGACGCTGGTCCAACTGGAGCTACCGGAGCTACTGGAGATGCTGGTCCAACTGGAGCTACTGGAGATGCTGGTCCAACTGGAGCTACTGGAGCTACTGGCCCAACTGGAGCTACTGGAGATGTTGGTCCAACTGGAGCTACTGGAGATACTGGCCCAACTGGAGCTACTGGAGATGTTGGTCCAACCGGAGCTACTGGAGATGCTGGTCCAACTGGAGCAACGGGTCCTTTATCTTCAAACTCATTAGTTTATTCTAGAAACTCGGCGGGAACTACAGGCTCATGGGATGTGGATAATTCCACATTATCTCTAGTTACTACCATTACAATTGACGAAACTTCTTATCTTGGTTATTCAGGCATTCTTGCAACAAATGGAAATGCAAGCGGCTGGGTGGGCGGTATTACTTCAAGAGACATTATACAAATATCGGTTTTAGAAGACTCTTCTACTTTTGGCATTTTTCAAGTCTTATCAAGAACCGATTTTGGTTCATACACAGTGTTTGGCGTAAGCGCTATTGTTGCTGGCGGAAGCACTCCATCAAATGGAACTTTTGCCGCTATATCTTACACTAATGTAGGTCTCACAGGGCCTACAGGAGCTACAGGTCCGCAAGGAATCCAAGGTGTTACTGGCGCTACAGGTGCTACCGGAGCTACCGGAGCTACTGGAAGAACAGGAGCTACAGGTCCGCAAGGAATCCAAGGTGTTACTGGTGCTACAGGTGCTACAGGTGCTACTGGAAGAACAGGAGCTACAGGCCCGCAAGGAATCCAAGGTGTTACTGGTGCTACAGGTGCTACTGGGTTAACAGGCCCACAGGGTGAAACTGGCCCGGTAGGTCCACAAGGAATTCAAGGTGATACTGGAGCCACTGGTCCGCAAGGAATCCAAGGAGCTACTGGAGCTACTGGAGCTACTGGAGCTACTGGTGCGCAAGGAATTCAAGGCGTTACCGGTTCTACTGGAGCAACAGGCCCTCAAGGTTTCTTAGGTCCACAAGGTAATACCGGAGCTACTGGAGCTACTGGAGCAACAGGTCCACAAGGTGAAACCGGCCTAACAGGTCCACAAGGTGAAACTGGCCCAACAGGTCCACAAGGCACTCAAGGTCTAACAGGTCCACAAGGTATAGATGGCGCAAATAGCAGAAGATGGTCTTCTTTAAATACTCAACTTACACCAGGCTCTACTGGGCAAATTACTGTAAGGAATGGCGCAGGTGTTGTTACATTAGACCCTGCCCTAGCAGCTACAGGAAGATTTAATAGATACGATGATACTGGAGCAGACCTTGACAATTGGTTTACTGCATTAGATGCATATGTTGGCGCAAACCCGCTTAAAGCGTATTTACAATTAACTAGCACTGCAAATAATTACACATTTGGTATCTACGAGGTAGGTTCAGTTGGCTTTTTTACAAGTTATTGGCAGGTAGGCTTAACGCCTATTTCGAGTTCTTCTCCTAATTATTTGTTTAACACTGGAGAAGAGGTGACAGTTTCATGGGTTTTATTTGGTGCCGATGGCCCTCAAGGCGACCAGGGAGACCCTGGCATTGCTGGGCCTACTGGAGATACTGGAGCCACTGGTCCGCAAGGTCCTCAAGGTGATACTGGAGCTACAGGCCCGCAAGGTCCTCAAGGTGATACTGGAGCTACAGGTCCTCAAGGTCCTCAAGGTGATGCCGGAGCCACTGGTCCGCAGGGTGATACCGGGGCTACTGGCCCTCAAGGTCCTCAAGGAATCCAGGGTGTTACTGGGCCGCAAGGAATTCAAGGTGATACCGGAGCCACTGGTCCACAAGGTGTTACTGGGGCTACCGGCCCTCTAGGCCCTCAAGGAATCCAGGGCGTTACTGGGCCACAGGGTGAAACCGGTCCTTTAGGCCCTCAAGGAATCCAGGGCGTTACTGGGCCACAGGGTGAAACTGGATCTACTGGTCCTCAAGGAATTCAGGGAGATACGGGCCCTCAAGGAATCCAGGGCGTTACTGGGCCACAAGGAGAAACTGGGCATACCGGCCCACAGGGTGATATAGGTCCTCAAGGAATCCAGGGTATTACCGGTCCACAGGGTGATACTGGAGCTGTTGGTCCTCAGGGAATCCAAGGTGTTACCGGTCCTCAAGGAATTCAAGGAGTTACTGGTCCACAGGGTGAAACTGGTGCCACGGGGTCTACCGGTCCGCAGGGAGTTCAAGGAACTACAGGTCCTCAAGGTGATACTGGAGCTACCGGTCCTCAAGGTCTTCAAGGCGTTACTGGTTCTACTGGGCCGCAGGGCCCTATAGGAATAGGCGTCACAGGTCCTCAAGGTGATACTGGAGCTACCGGTCCTCAAGGAATTCAAGGAATTCAAGGTGATACTGGAGCCACTGGCCCTCAAGGTCCTCAAGGCGATACTGGAACCACTGGCCCTCAAGGTCCTCAAGGCGATACTGGAACCACTGGCCCTCAAGGTCCTCAAGGCGATACTGGAGCCACTGGTCCTCAAGGCGATACTGGAGCCACTGGTCCACAAGGCGATACTGGAGCCACTGGTCCACAAGGAATCCAAGGTATTACTGGTGCTACTGGTGCTACTGGAGCTACTGGTTCAACTGGAGCTACTGGTCCTTATCCTTTTTATTACCAGGCAACAGCTCCTACAGGTTCAATTACAGTAGGATCTTTTTGGTATGATTCAGACTTTGGAGCACTTTACATATACGTAAATGATGGTGATACAACACAATGGGTATCAAATCAAGGCCCTATTGGTCCTACTGGATTGCAGGGAATAACTGGGGCTCAGGGTAATACCGGTCCAACCGGAGCTACTGGTGTTCAAGGACCTATTGGTCCTACTGGATTGCAGGGAATAACTGGGGCTCAGGGCAATACCGGTCCAACCGGAGCTACCGGCGCTACTGGTGCTCAAGGACCTGGTTATTATTGGCTTTCACTATCAGCGGTTACAGGGTCCACATACACAGCTTCTAATGGTGAATACGTTTTAATCAATGCATCAACGCATACTCTTACTTTGCCTACGGCTACTAGTCTTTTTAGAGTAGGAGTAAAAATGGTAAACGCCACAGCCACAAACATACAGATTAAAACCGCATCAGTAGGTGTTACTATTGATGGCATTGATAGAGGAACCACAGGTCTAGGAATATACAACCAATGGGATGCATACACATTCATCTCGGATGGAACTAATTGGTACATTGAAAGTTAATATGGCTTGGATTGGAAATGGCAGAGGCTATACGTATGGCTTAAATACGTTGACACAGATATTTAGCATCGTAGGTATGCAAATAGGTGAAACCGTGTATTGTACTGACCACAATAGAGTATTTACATATAATGGCGCACAATGGGTATGTGATGATTTCGTGATTATGGTTAACCGCTCAGCTTCTACAATCAATCAGTGGGACGTAGTAGTAGCAGGTACTGGAGGTACAGCTACTGAGATTTCTTGCACAACCACAGCAACTTCAGGTAACCCTGGTGTTGTTGGTGTTGCAGTTGCAACTGCAACAACAGGTTCTAATGTTTTAATTGCAGTCAAAGGGAATTGGAAGTGTAATGTGGCAGCTAGTACCAGTACAGGTGCAGATTTAACAACTAGTACAACCGTAGGTAAGGCACAAAATAATGCCGGCTCTTTTTCCGAAGGAGTTTTTGGTTACGCAACTACATCGGTTTCAGGCTCAGGCACTGTAAATTGTATTATTACAACCAGAAAAGAACTTAACTAAAATGAGTTATAGGGCAAGGACAACAACATATGGGGAAAAAACTACAGCAGAAATATCCGCTTTAACCGGTATGTCACAAGGTGATACCGTCTTTAACAAAGAGTACGGTATGGTTGAGTGGTATACTGGCAATACGTGGGTTTCTAATGCTTCTTGCACTATAGTTGCGGCTAGAAGCATATCCGAAGGACAATGCGTTTCAATTAACAGTGCGGGTCGCGCTGTATTGCTCGATACCACAGCGGCTACCACAGAATATGGTGTTGGTGTATGTCAGTATGGTGGAGGCACTGGTACTACTATTAGTGTTAGACAGCATGGTCTGGCAAAATGCTTAGCAGCTGCCAGTTTAACCAACGGTCAGTACGCAACAAGATCATCAACTCCAGGAAGTATCACTCAAACAACTTCCCCCAGTATAGGTGCGCTTGGCCGCATAGTACAAGGCGCAACTTCCGGGAATCTTGCCTGGGTATTTTTAAGCTTCATAGAAAGAGCATAGATTATGGGAAATTTAAGACCGGGAAACTACACATTTGGTAACAAAACCAAGACTGAGATTATAGCACTTACAGGTAGTGGGGTGACTGGCACTGGGACTATTTCTGCTTCAGGGATATCATTAACAGGTTCAGGCACGCAATTTCTTACGGACCTGTATGTGGGCGCGGTTTTACTACCTTCATCTAATAATACTCTAATAGTAGGCGCAATTACCAGTAACACTGTTGCAACTTTGCAAACTGCCGTTGGAGCAAGTTTTAATTCTAATGCGTATACACTACTCAATCCCAACAGGGTTAAGGCTGGAGATACGGTGTTTAACACAACAGATAACTACCCAATGTACTATTCCGGCGATGGCTTGGGGCCTAGCGGAGGAACATGGAAAAAAGGTGAGTTTTGCTCAGGTCAAGCCGTTCCAATACGCAACGGAAATAACTCTACAAGTTTGCTAGAAGGCAATGTACTTACTTCCGCGACAACCGTGGTAGCTGGTGCAACTGCGTATTCTTCGGGGACAGTGGACCCTGCGATGGCTGTTGCCTATAGTCTAGCTTTGGGAAACAACTGTGTACCGGCAGCCGTCTGTGGTATACACAATACAGATTTTAATGGAGCCACGGCTTCTAAAGGAAACTTTTTACAGCCTAGCACAACTGCTAATCAAGCTTCTGTGACAGATGATGGAGCGGCTTCTACGGGTGATAGCTGTGGTATTGCCGCAAAAAACAGTGGAACGCCTGCTACCGAAGTAGAAATGATTGTAAACTTCCAAGAAAGATTGTAGTCGTTGAAAATATATAGCTTAAAATAAAGATACTCAATGTCGTTAAACTGGCCAATTCCGGGTTTTACTGGACAAACATATACAAGTGGCGGATACACCTGGATATGGAACGGAGAAGCATGGGATGCTGCCGGAACTTTTGTCTCTGGGCCCACAGGTCCTGCAGGACCTACTGGTCCTACGGGAGCTAATGCACCAATCTTTTCACCTAACGGTGTTATACCTGATACATCTTTTCTCCCATCAGGCCCTGCTTTACTGGATGTTTGGTTGACGCAGAACGATTCACATCTATGGGTATACGACCCAACATCACCAGCAGCTAGCACAGGTGCTAGCGGATCAACAGGTGATACTGGTGGTTGGGTGGATTTAGGAGAACTTCAAGGCCCTCCTGGAGTTACAGGGGCCACGGGAGCCACTGGCTCTGTTGGAGCAGCAGGCCCGCAAGGGTCAACAGGAGCTACTGGCGCTACTGGCGCAACTGGAGCTGCATCTAATGTTCCTGGGCCAACAGGCGCAACAGGTCCCACTGGGCCGCAAGGAATTCAAGGAGTTACTGGAGCTACTGGAATACAAGGAGATGCAGGTCACACAGGCCCTCAAGGCGATACTGGGCCAACAGGTCCTCAAGGTGCTACTGGTAACGCAGGTGCAACAGGCCCGCAAGGTGCTACTGGAGCAATCGGTCCTCAAGGTGCAACTGGTAATGTAGGCGCAACAGGCCAGCAAGGCGCTACTGGAGCAATAGGAGCGACAGGAGTCACAGGAGCTCTTGCATCTAATAGTTTGTTATTCAAACGTGGAGCGCCTGGGTCAAATGGAATTTGGTCATCAAACTCAACACCTTTCGCAACCATAACACAGCTATACATTAGTGATACTTCTTACCTGGGGTATGGCCCTACGTTAGGGGCAACTGGCAACGCACTATCCTGGATATCTGGGATTGGCGTAGGGGATACTATACAGGTCGTAAGACAACAAGACTATACAGCATTTGGAATATACCAAGTAACATCCCTTTCGAGCTTTGCGGGTTACAATATTTACTATGTAACATTTATAGCAGGTACAGGTACGTCCACTTCGCCAGGCGACGGGGCTATAATATCGTATGCCAAAAAAGGTGACACTGGAGCAACAGGAAGTGCTGGGTCGATAGGAGCCACAGGTACTCAAGGTGTTACCGGTCCAACAGGCCCAATAGGAGCCACAGGTCCTCAAGGAAACCAAGGTGTTACTGGAGCTACTGGAGCCACAGGCGCGCAAGGGGCTCAAGGCGTTACTGGTTTACAGGGTGTTACAGGTCCAATAGGAGATACTGGTCACACTGGCCCTCAAGGAATCCAAGGTGTTACTGGAGCCACTGGAGCCACGGGTCCACAAGGAATCCAAGGTGTTACTGGAGCTACTGGAAGAACAGGAGCCACGGGTCCTCAGGGAATACAAGGTATTACTGGAGCCACTGGAGCCACAGGTCCTCAAGGAATCCAAGGTGTTACTGGTTCTACTGGAGCCACTGGTCCACAAGGAATCCAAGGTGTTACTGGCTCTACTGGAGCCACAGGTCCTCAAGGAATCCAAGGTGTTACTGGAGCTACAGGACCTCAAGGAATCCAAGGTGTTACTGGAGCTACTGGTGCTACTGGTCCACAAGGAATCCAAGGTGTTACTGGCTCTACTGGAGCCGCAGGTCCTCAAGGAATCCAAGGTGTTACTGGAGCCACAGGTCCTCAAGGAATCCAAGGTGTTACTGGAGCTACAGGACCTCAAGGAATCCAAGGTGTTACTGGCTCTACTGGAGCCATAGGTCCTCAAGGAATCCAAGGTGTTACTGGCTCTACTGGAGCCACAGGTCCTCAAGGAATCCAAGGTGTTACTGGAGCTACAGGACCTCAAGGAATCCAAGGTGTTACTG
>Ga0208783_10001247_pt1 | contig 15168 bp, 15 predicted proteins | sample DEB19_08_DNA_2_FD_184529 | JGI IMG/M metagenome (GOLD analysis project Ga0208783, IMG submission 184529) | Aqueous microbial communities from the Delaware River and Bay under freshwater to marine salinity gradient to study organic matter... | ecosystem: Environmental > Aquatic > Marine >... | reverse complement strand
CCCGGTTCCCGCGCGTCGCCGGGCGATCGTTCGCCGACACCGACGTGCTCGTCCCGCGCGCGCGGGCCGACGACGCGGAGCGCGCCCTGCGTTCGCTCGGCTTCGCGCTCGAGTCCCGCCCCCTGATCTCGCCGGCGCTCAGCCGGCGCTTCACGCACGGCTTCGACTTCGTGCGCGGCGACCAGCGCGTGGACCTGCACTGGAACCTCGCCTCGCACTGGTCCTACGCGATCGACGAGGCGGGACACTGGCGCCGCTCCCGCGAGCTCGCGCTCCCGGGCGGCGGATCCGCGCGGGTGCTGGCCGACGAGGACGTGCTCCACGAGCTCCTGGTGTCGTTCTTCGAGGACCTCGACCGCGGCGGCGGACGCCTGCGATCGGCGCTCGACGTCGACGCGGTGCTCGCCGAGGTCGACTCGACGCTCGACTGGGACTCGTTCTGGCGCGCACGCAAGGTCGATGCGACGGCCGGCCCGTGCGCGAGCTCGCTCGCGGTCGTGCTCGCGTCGCTCGGAGCGCACGAGCGGTTCCCCGGCGCCTCGCGCAGCCTCGCCGCCACGCGTCCCGACGCCGCCGTCGACTCCCGCGACGCCGCCGTCCTGCTCGGCGCCTCGAAGGGGCTTCGCCACAACAAGCGCTGGGCGATGGACCGCTACGACTGCCCGCGCTGGAAGCACGGCGCGTGGTGGCTCGCGTCCCTGCCCTTCCGGCTGTCGGTCTACGGTACGCGCCCCGGGCCCAGGATCGCGAGCGAAGCGGCCGCCACCGGGGGGACGCCGTGAGCCGGCGCGAGCCTCCCGAAGGCGGACGTCGGCCGGGGCGGGACGAAGACGACGGCGGAACCCTGCCGGCGGCCGATCCGCGGATCGTCGCGGCGCGGCTGCGGCTGCGCGAGCGCTTCCTCGAGCGCACCGCCGCGACGCCATCGCTCTCGGACCCGACTCCGCTCGGCAAGGGACCGCGGAACCGCCACGGCATGCCGAAGCTGCCGCCGGGACAGACCGCGACCGCGCCCGGCAAGTGGCCGGTCCTCGACCTCGGCATCACCCCCGACGTGACGACGGAAACATGGTCGCTGCGGGTCGACGGCGCCTGCGAGAACCCGCTCGTGCTCCACTGGAAGGACCTGCTCGAGTTCGAGCAGGTCGAGGACCAGAGCGACTTCCACTGCGTGACGGGCTGGTCGAAGCTCGACGTGCGCTGGCACGGAGTGCGCTTCTCGACGGTGTGCGCGATCGCCTGCCCCCGCGACGACGCGGCCCACGTGCTGTGCCACGGCCACGACGGCTACTCGACGAACCTGCCGCTCGCCGAGGCTCTGAAGGACGACGTGCTGCTCGTGCACGGCGTCGACGGAGGACCGCTGCCGAAGGAGCACGGCGGCCCCGTGCGCATGATCACGCCGCAGCTCTGGGCGTGGAAGGGCGCCAAGTGGATCTCGCGCATCGAGATCCTGGTCGAGGATCGGCCCGGCTTCTGGGAGCGCAACGGCTACTCCAACACGGCGCACCCCTGGCGCGACGACCGCTACGCGCGGCTCCGCTGAGACGCGGCACGACGGGCGACGCGAACGTCAGGCTTCCGTCAGATCGCTCGCGAAGCTCGAAGAGAGCCTGCGATCGCAGCCGGGCGGGGGGCGCCGAGACCGGCACGAGCCGTCGGCGGCAGGGACTAGAACCGCGCGGATCCGGCGTTATGATCGGTGCGTCATGGCGACCGAGGAGCGAGACGGTCCCGGGACGACCGGGGATCGAAGCGCGATGGAGCCGGGCGCGGGCGCACCGACCGGCGTCGAACTCCCGGTCCGGATCCGCCCGGCCGTCGCGGCGGTGCTCGTGGTCGGCGGCGTGATCTCCGTCGCGAGCCTGATCCTCGATCCCCCGCCGGAGGTCCGCTACGGGCTGGTCGGCCTGATCGCCGTCCTTTACTTCCTCACGAAGGTTCGCCATTGGCTCTGATCCTCGCGGCCGGCGCCCGAGGCCCGCGCGTCGCGTGACCGCGGGACGACCGGGAGAACGATGCAACCACGTCCGGAGACGTCGAGGCAGATCGACGAGGTGGGGGCGAGCCTGTTCCAGGGGCTCGGGACGAACGCGATCTCCGTCGCCGTCTACGGCAGCGCCGCAGGCGACGACTTCGCGCCACGCCACTCGGACGTGAACCTGTTCATCGGCCTCCACCGGGTGCGCTTCGCCGACCTGCGGCTGATCGGGACGATCCTGCAGCGCGAGTCCGAGCGACTCGGCCTGCGCTTCGCGACCCCGCTCGTCGTCCAGCCCGACTTCCTCGACACCGCCGGCGACTCCTTTCCGATCGAGCTCACCGACATGCGGCTCCGCCACCGGCTGCTGCAGGGCGAGGACCTGGTGCCCCGGCTGCTGGTGCCGGCCGAGGCGCTTCGCACCGCGGCCGAACGCGAGGCGCGAACGACCCTGTTGCGGCTGCACAGCCTCGCGATCCACCGCCCGCCGGACTTCGACGTGCGCGAGGCGCTCGCCCAGCTGGTCTCCGCGGTGGTCGTGATCTGCAGCGCCCGCCTCGACGCGCCGACGATGAGCCTCCCGCGCCAGCCCGACCTGCTGCGCCGCATGAGCGAGCAGGCCGGGGTGAAGCTCGACCACTTCCAGCGGCTCCACGAGATGCGCGAGGACCGCCTCGCGTGGCCCGAGGATCTCGACCTCGACCGGTTCGTGGACGCGCTCATCGAGGAGATGGAGGCCCTGGTCCGGGCGATCGATGCGCACCGCGTCTGAGATCGTCCCCGACCGCGCGCGCGCCGCTCGACGCCCGACCTCCAGCCGGACGCGCGGCCGGGTCGCGGCGTTCGCCCTCGCCCTCCCGCTCGCGCTCGGCCTGCTCGCGCCGGGCCGGGCCGGCGCGCAGGCGAAGCACATCCAGGTGCCGCCGCCGCGCGGCTTCGTCTCCGACTTCGCCGGCGTCGTCGACCCGGCGACCCGGCAGCGCCTCGAGCTCCTGGTCCAGGAGCTGAAGCAGAAGACCGGCGCGGAGATCGCGGTCGTCACCGTGCGCTCGACGCAGCCGGAGACGGTCGACGACTACGCGATGGCGATCGCCGAGCACTGGAAGCCCGGCGACGCGAAGAAGGAGAACGGCGTCGTCTTCCTGGTCGCGACCGAGGACCGGAAGATGCACATCCTGACGGGCTACGGGGTCGAGGGCCCCCTGCCCGACGGAAAGGTCGGCGCGATCCGCGACCAGCTGGTCGTGCCGGCGTTCCGCCAGGGAGACTTCTCGCGCGGGATCGCCGACGCCACCACCGCGCTCGCGTCCGAGATCGCGAAGGACGCGGGCGTCACGCTCTCGGGGCTGCCGACCCGCGAGCGTCCGCCCCCGCAGCAGATCAGCCTCCTGCAGCTGATCCTCCTGCTCGTCCTGCTGTTCATCGTCCTGCGGATCATGAGCGGGGCGGCGAACCAGGGGCGGCGGCGCGGCGGCTGGATCGTCGTGCCCGGCGACTCGGGCTTCTCGCGCTCGGGCTGGCGGCGCGGCGGGTTCGGCGGGGGCTTCGGCGGAGGACTCGGCGGAGGTTTCGGGGACATGTCGGGTGGCAGTGGCGGTTTCGGTGGTTTCGGTGGATTCGGCGGCGGCCGCTTCGGAGGAGGCGGCGCCGGAGGGAGCTGGTGAACACATGATGAACGCGAACAAGGGATGGATCTTCGGGATCGCGGGTCGGGCGGGCGTCGCCGTGGCGGCGCTCGTCGTGGGCCTGCAGCTCTCGGGCTGCGGCTACAACACGCTCGTGTCGCAGAAGGAGGCGATCGGCGGCCAGTGGTCGCAGGTCGAGAACCAGCTGCAGCGCCGGGCCGACCTGATCCCGAACCTGGTCGAGGTGACCAAGGGCTACGCGACCCACGAGAAGGACGTCTTCGACAACATCGCGAAGGCGCGCGCCCAGATGCTGGGCGCGAAGACGCGCGACGCCCAGATGGATGCGGCCAACATGATGTCGGGCGCGCTCGGCCGCCTGCTGGCGCTCTCCGAGGCCTACCCGCAGCTCAAGGCCGACGCGCAGTTCACGCGGCTTTCCGACGAGCTCGCCGGTACCGAGAACCGCATCGCGACCGAGCGCAGGCGCTACAACGACATGGTGCAGACCTACAACACCTCGGTGAAGTCGCTGCCGACCTCGATCTGGTCGGGCTGGTTCGGCTTCACGCCCGAGAAGTACTTCGAGGTGTCGCCCGGGGCGCAGGCGGTCCCGCAGGTGAAGTTCTAGTCGTCGCGTCGGGGCGCGCCGTCCGATCGGGCGGCGCGCCCCCCGCGCGCGACGTTCGTCCTACCCGGTCCGAGGCATGCGGTACGACCAGGGCGACGCGCGCGTCTCCGACTGCCGCGACCACGGCTCGGGCAGCGGGGCCGAGCTGTTCGTGGTCGAGGGCGACTCGGCCGCGCGCGCGGTCGAGAGCGTCCGCGACGCCCGCTTCCAGGCGGTCCTGCCGATGCAGGGCAAGCCGCTGAACGCGGTGCGCGCGACCCGACGCACGGTCGCCGCGAACCCGTTGTACGCGGCCCTCGTCGACGCGATGGGCACCGGCTGGGACGACGACTTCGACCTCGCGGCCGCCCGCTACGAGCGGGTCGTCCTGCTGACGGATCCCGACGCGGACGGCATCCACTGCGGCGTCCTGCTCCTCGGCTTCTTCCACCGCTGGATGCGGCCCTGGCTCGAGGACGGACGCGTGATCGCGGTCCAGGCGCCGATGTTCGAGATCGTGCCGGCCGAGGGCGCGCCGATCCGCGCGTTCACCGAGGAGGACTACCGCGAGCGTCTCGCCGAGCTCGCGCACGCAGGCACGGCGATCGAGTCGAAGCTGCGCCACCGCGGCCTCGGCAGCATCGACCCCGGCACGCTCCGGACCTGCTGCGTGGCACCGGAGACGCGCCGCGCGTTCCGGCTGCGGCCCGAGGACGCGGTGGCGGCGATCGAGGTCTTCTCGCCGGGGCTCGCGGGAAGGCCAGACGCGCGACCCGGGCCACCCCGGGACGCGCGAACGCCCTGCGACGAGCCGGGGGGCGGACAATTGCCGCTCTTCGAGGCGCCGGGCCGCGGGACCCGTCGCCCGTCCGGCTGACGCGCTCGCCATCGACTCCCCGGACCGATCTCTCCCGGGAGACCTCTGGCCGCGCGCCTCGCCGGCCTCGGCCACTGCCGTTTGACCGAGGCGGCGTCCCCGCCGTAGGCGTGCCCCATGGATGCCCGTCGACTCTTCCTCGCCGCCAACGCGCTTCTCTGGATCGGCTACGGCCTCTTCTGTCTCGCTCGGCCGGGCTTCCTCGACGAGGCCGCCGGCATCGCCGCGAAGACGACCACCGCCACGACCGAGCTGCGCGCGATGTACGGCGGGCTGCAGGTCGCGATCGGCGCGATGGCGGCCGCGGCGCTCGTGCGCCCTGCGCTCGAGAACGCGGCGATCGGCGCGATCGGCACGCTCGCGGCCGGGCTCTTCACCGGGCGTGCGATCGGCGCGATGGTCGACGGCGGGCTCTCGGGCTACACGGTCGGCGGGCTGCTGCTCGAGAGCACGCTCGCGTTCCTCGCGAGCCGGCTGCTGCGCTGACGCCCGGCCCCCGCGGTCTCGCGGCCGGCGGGGGCGACGTCCTCATCCCCCCCGTCGCCCGAGCCCCGAGGCCTCGTACACCGAGTCGATCACGCGCATGTTCGCGATCGCCTCCGCGGGCCCGGTGGGAGTCGGCGTGCCGCTCCGCACGTGGTCGACGAAGGCGCGAAGCTGGTGGACGTAGGTCGCCTCGCCGACCAGTCGCTCCCGCCGCGTGCCCGAGCCGGTCGTCACCCGGAGCCGGTGGTACACGTGGGGGGCGACGAAGTTGAAGACCCGCATCTCGCCGAGATCGCCGAACACGTCCGCGCGGATCGAGACCAGTCGCGCCGAGAAGAGCGCGCAGCGGATGCGGCCGGTCCGGCCGTCGACGAAGCGCATCTCCGCCTCCATCGCGCGGTCGACGCGGGGGCGCGCGAGCTTCGCGCGAGCCGAGACGACCTCGGGCTCCGCGCCGGCGAGCGTGCGCAGCGCGTGGATCGCGTAGCAGCCGGTGTCCATGGTCGCGCCGCCGGCGAGGTCGAGCCGGTAGCGGATGTCCCCGGGCAGCGGCAGCGGAACGCAGAAGCTCGTCTCGATCCGGCGGACGGTCCCGAGTTCGCCCGACGCGACGATCTCGAGCATGCGGCGCGCGAGCGGGTGGTGGCGCCAGTGGAAGGCTTCGACCAGCCGCCGGCCGGTGCGCGAAGCCGCCTCGGCCATGCGGACGGCCTCGTCGGCGTTCGACGCGATCGGCTTCTCGCAGAGCACGTGCTTGCCGGCCTCGAGCGCGCGGATCGTCCACTCGCGGTGGAGCGAGTTCGGCAGCGGCACGTAGACGGCGTCGATCCCCGGGTCGTCGACGATCGCGGCGTAGTCCGCGAGGACGCGCGGCACGCCGTGGCGCTCGGCCATCGCGCGCGCCCGCCGCTCGTCGCGCGCGGCGATCGCGACGACCTCGGCGCCGGGAACCGAGCGCGCCGGGCGCAGCAGCGCCATCGGCGCGATGCGCGCCGCGCCGAGGACGCCGATGCGCAGCGGTGCCTCTCTCTCGTCCATGGGCCGACGGCCGCGGGCGGGCGGCCGAAGTCGAGCGTATCGGCCCGTGCCTGCGCCGTGTCAATGCCGTGCGCCGGCCGCCCGACCCGGGGGTGGCCTAGCGGGTGGCGAAGCGTCCGCGGAAGAGCCTGAGCCCGACCGCGAGCAGGAGCGTGCCCTGCGCGACCAGCACGCCCACGGGAAAGAGCACCGCGCCGAGTCCGCGGTCGCGCAGCACCAGGTCGACCAGCCCGCTCATCGCCCAGCGCGACGGCGTCCAGTCGGCGATCGCCCGCATCCACGCGGGCTCGACGTGGAGCGGCCACCACAGCCCGCCGATCGCGGCGACCGGCAGGACGAGGGCGAGAGCGATCGGCAGCGCCTGCTCGAGCGAGCGCGCGAGCCCGGCCGCGAGCGCCCCCATCCCGACCGCCGCGAACGCCGTCGCCGCGACCAGCAGCAGGACCGCGGTCGGCGAGGTGCCGAGCGAGATGCCGAAGACGAGCGCTCCCCAGGCGAGCAGCGCGAGCAGCTGCAGCGCGCCGACCAGCACGCGGGCCGCGGACTTCGCGAGCAGCACCCGCGTGAAGCCGACCGGCGCCACGAGCAGGCGGTCGACGACGCCCGAGCCCGCCTCGACCTGGAGCGAGGCGGCGGTCGCGTAGACGACCGACAGCAGCGTGAACATGACCGCGAAGCCCGGCACGTTCTGCTCGTGGGCGCGGCGCGAGATGCGGTCGCCGGTCAGGTTGGTCTCCCGCGTCTCGATCCGCGCGGCCCCGATCGGGTCGGCGATCTCGGCCGCGTCGCGGCTCGTCAGCAGCAGCGCCACCTTGACGCGGTTCACGCCGACGCCCTCGGCGGGGTCGGTGAGCAGCAGGATCTCGCTGTTGCGGCCCTGGAGGTAGCGCTTGCTCATCCCCTCGGGGAACACCACGGCCGCCGCCGCGCGTCCCTGGTCGCGCACCATCGCCTCGGCCTCGGCGCGCGGCAGGAGGACGACGTCGGCGTGCTCGCGCAGCAGCTTGACGAACGTCTTCGCGACCGGCCCCTGGTCGTCGTCGACCACCGGCACGAGCAGCGGCGGGCGCTTGCTGCTCTGGTAGCGGGCCGCGCTGAAGATCGTGATGAAGAGGATCGGCCCGAGCAGCAGCCAGGCCGCGGCGCCCCGGTCGCGCAGGAGGAGGCGCAGCTCGTTCAGGAAGACCGCGATCACGCGCCGACTCGCGCGGGCGCGGGCGCCCTGGACGTCACCGACGCCCCTGCTCGCGGCCCGGGCGCGCTCCGCGGAGGCGCCGCGGCGCGCGGCTCAGAGGTCGAAGCGACGAGCGTAGGCGGCATAGCGGGCCGTCTCCTCGTCGGGATCGAGGCCGAACTCGTCGAGGGAGTAGCGATGGCGGCCGCGGCGGTCCTTGGGGTTCTCCGCGAGCCACGCCCGCATCCGCCGGTCGAACTCCGGCGTGAACTCCATCCCCAAGGCGTCGTAGAGCCTCTGCACCACGCCGAAGGGGTCGCGCATCAAGTCGCGGTAGAGCACGTCGACCACGCGACCGGAGGGAACCGCGCCCTCGTCGCGGGCGCGCAGCGCGCGCTCGAGCCCGTCGTGCCAGCGGCGGGTCATCTCCGCACCGGTCGCGACCGGGTCGACCTCGTCGCTGAACACGCTGCGCAGCGCGACCGTCAGGCTCGCGAGCGAGCCCACGACTTCGAGCGGGGCGCGGTGCGTGAAGACGAGCCCCGCGTCCGGGTAGGCCGCGATCAGCGCCGCGATGCCGAACAGGTGGGCCGGCGCCTTCACGACCCAGTGGCCGGTCGGGTTGCCCCAGTCGAGGTGCTGCAGGAAGCGGCGGTGCCAGCGGTAGCAACCGGCGAGATCGCGCGACTCGAGCCACGTCTCGTAGGAGGGGACCTCGTACATGGTCTGGAACTGGAAGCTCTCGAAGCAGTGGCTCGTGATGACGAGGCACTCCTCGGGAAGCATCGCGCCGGTCGGGTGGATCTTCTGGAACTCGGGCGCGAGCCGGTGGAACCAGCGGATCTGGCGGTCGGCCATCGCGATGCGCGGGTCGCGACCGGAGAGGCTGCGGCGCGGCGGTGGCGACGGGTAGAGCATCTCCCAGCCGAGCGGCGCACGGGCCTGCGGATCCTGCGCGAGCAGGCCGTGCAGCAGGGTCGTCCCGGTGCGCGGCAGCCCCGTCACGAAGATCGGGCGACGGATCGGCTGGGTCGCGATCTCGGGGTGGCGCTGCAGGTCCTCCTGCATGCGCAGGCGGCTCGAGAGCAGGCGGACGATGTCCTTGCGGGCGGCGATGCGCCCGACGAGGTTCAGCTTCGCCTCGGAGTCGATCGACGCGACCGCCCGGTCGAGCGGCTCGCGGTCGAAGTCGGGCCCCAGGTCCTCGAGGCCGGTCCGCCGCCGGGCGGTCTCGATCATCGCGTCGGGATCGAGGCGGACGAGAGGCCGACCGGAGCGGCCGACCTGGTTCAGCGCCCGGAGAATCGCCGGGCCCTGGAACCTCGCGGGGATCACCATGCCGGCCCCCGGGCGGCCAGCCGGGCCTCCGCTCGCCAGGCGAGCAGGCCCGGCAGTCCCAGCAGGATCTCCCGGGCACGCTTGGCGAGCGAGAGAGCGAGACAGGTGTCGGGCGGGATTCCGAGCGCTCCTCCGAGAACCACGTACCCCCCCTCCTGCACTCCCAGCGCCCCCGGAACGGCGAAGGCGGCCGCACGGACCGCCTGGCCGAGGCTCTCCAGAAGCAGCGCCCCCGACATTCCCACGGGCGTACCCAAAAAGCGCAGGGCAAGCCACACCTCGCCGACCCCGGCGACCCAACTCGCGAGATGCCAGCCGAAAGCGCCCAGCATGGCCGCCCGGTCGGCATGGATCGCCGCGACGGACCGGTCGATCTCCTCGGCCCGGAGCCCGATCGAGGGCCCCTCCTCGCGCTCGAGGAAGCGCTCGAGCGCGCGTCCGCCCGCGCCGAAGAGCCCTCGTCGCTGGGCGATCCAGAACCCGGCCGCGAGCCCGGTCATGAGCAGCGCGCCGATCGCGGCGGCGAGCCCGAGTCGGCCGCCCCCGCGGATCGCCACGAGGGCGATCACCCCGAGCAGCGAGAAGGCGACCTGCGAGCACACGACCAGCGTGACGTCGACCACGACGCTGGCGGCCGCCGGCCCGCCGGGAACTCCGCGACGGCGCAGGAACCCGGTCCGGGCGATGCTCCCGCCGATCTGCATCACGGGCAGGAGCGAGTTCACGGACTCCCCGATCCAGCGGCCGCGCGCGAACGCGAGGGGCCCCGGCCGCCCGGCCGCGGGCAGCAGCGCCCGCCAGCCGAGCGCGTCGAGGAAGAGCGGCACGACGTGGAACACCGCGACGAGCAGCAGGCCCGACCCCGCGGCGCGCAACGCCGAGGCGACGTCGCCGAGCCCCTGCCATGCGACCAGCGCCGCGAACAGCGCGAGCCCGGCGCCCAGCCCGATCCCGACCGCCGAACGCCGGCGACCGTCGGCCCCGGTCACGCGCCTCTCCCGGCATCCTCGCGCCGCGCCCGCAGGAGCTGCGCGACCGTGAACGCGGCGAACAGCGGCGCGCCCAGGCCCGCGGCGACGAGGAAGTGCGGCAGCGCTCCCGCCCAGGTGATCGGCGCGACCAGGTAGAGAACGTCCTCGATCTCGAAGCCGCCCGCGGTCGGCTGCCGGAAGGCCACCTCGCGCCCGCGGCGCCGCGCCAGCTCGCTGCGCGAGCGGAAGATCGCGACCAGGGCGGCGCCGGCGGCGAGCCCGAGCAGGGGTGCGGCGCGGCCGAGCGGCCCGTGACGGAGCCCGAGCCCCATCCCGACGAAGGTCGAGAGCTTCACCGCGAGGTCGCAGGCCCGGTCGTAGGCGTGGCCGAACTCCGAGGTCTTGCCCGTCATGCGGGCGAGTTCGCCGTCGGCGTGGTCGACGACCTGGGAGGCGACGTAGAGGAGAGCGCCCAGGTCGGCGCTCGCGCGATCGCCGCGTGCGAAGCATGCCGCCCCGGCGAGCCCGACGAGCAACCCGAGCGTGGTCACGTGGTTCGGATGGACCGCCGTGTCGCGGAGCGGCGACACGAGCGAGTTCGCGATCCGGCTGTCCCACGTCTTGCCCAACCCCGCCTCCCTCGACCGGTCGCGCGACCGGCCGCAGCCACCGCGCAGGCGTAGCACCCGGAGCCGGGTCCGGTCGACCGCCGCGACAGCCTGCGGACGCGCGGACGAACCGACTCAGGCGACCGCGGGTCGCCGCTCGAGTTCCTCGAGGATCCGGGCGTGCTCCGCGCGCGAGAGCCGGTAGCGCGACAGGAAGAGCAGGGTCACGAGCCAGAGCCCGAAGAGGCCGGGGCCGACGATCCAGCCGAGCGCGTCGGCCTGCCCGGGCGCGATCGGCGGAGGCGCCTCGCCGGGCGACGGGCGCGGGAAGTGGACCAGGTCGAGCGCCGACCCGGCGAGGAAGGTCCCGACCCCGGTCGCGGCCTTCGCGGAGAAGGCGATCGCCGAGGAGAAGATGCCCTCGCGCCGGCTGCCGTGGAGCAGTTCGTTCTGGTCGATCGTGTCGCTGATCATCGAGCCGATCAGGATCCCGACCGAGACCGCGCAGGCGACCATGAAGGCCGCGTGCGCGACCAGGATCGAGAGCAGGCGGGCGCTGCCGTTCTCCGGCATGAGCCCCGCGAGCCGCAGGAAGATCGGCAGCGGGCCGACGAGGATCGCCGCGGTGGCGAGCGCGAGCGCGGCGTGGCGCTTGTCGAAACGCACGCTGATCGGGCGCGCGACCGCGACCCCGACCGTGACGCCCACGACCAGCGCGGGCACGAAGGCCGCGAGCTGCTCGGGGCGGAACTCCCAGAAGTAGGTGTTCAGGTAGAGGCCGAAGACGTCGTTGAAGGCGCCCGCCACCGAGGCGAACACCGAGGCGACGACCAGCGTGCGGTAGGAGGGATTGCCGAGCGCCTCGCCGATCTCGCCGCGCAGCCGCGCGAGGCTGAAGGGCTGGTGCGCGGGCGGGGCCTTCAGGCCCGGGATGAGGCGGTGGGTGCCGAGCGCGCTCGCGAGGATCGCCCCGCCGATCATGCAGGCGCCGACCGCCGACCAGGGCGCGTAGCCCGCGGGGTTGCGCAGCCCGTCGGCCAGCTTCGCCCCGGGCGCCATGAGCCAGAGGTAGGCGAGCAGCGTGATCGCCACGGCACCGGTCCAGCCGAAGAGGTAGCGGAACGCGAGCAGCGAGGTGCGCTCGTCGTAGTCGGGCGTGAGCTCGGCGACCATCGAGTTGCTCGGGATCGAGTAGAGCGACATCGAGCACCGCACCACGACCGAGAAGAACGCGAGCCAGGCGAAGAGCTGCGCATTCGAGAGCCCCGACGGAGGGTCGAAGAGCAGCCGGAAGCCGAGAGCCATCGGCAGCGCGGCCGCGTACATCCACGGGTGGCGACGTCCCCACCGCGTGCGCGTCGCGTCGGACATCGAGCCGATGAACGGGTCGATCGCCGCGTCGACCAGCAGCGCGATCGCGCCGGCCGCTCCCCCCATCCAGCCCGGAAGCCCGAGCACCTGGTTGTAGTAGAAGAGGAGGAAGGTCTTGAACGCCGCGTCCTTCACGCCCTCGGCGACCGAGCCCGTGCCGTAGGCGACCTTGGTCGAGAGGGGGACGCGCCCGGAACCGCGGCCGCCCGCGTCCGGCGCCGGGGCGGCCGCCGCGCGCAGTTCCTCGTCCATGCGGATGTCTTCGACTCCGATCCCGTCGCGCGCAAGCCCGCCGCGTGGGCCGGGCGGTCGCGACTCAACGGAGATCGAAGTCCTCGAGCCGCGGCCCGCGCATCTCCTCGCGGAAGCGATCGTAGGTGAAGGGCCAGGCGGTCGGCAGGGAGTCCGCGTCGAGGTACCAGCTGCGACAGCCGCTGGCCCAGATCGTCCGCTTCGCCGCCTCGCGGCGCTCCGCGTCGAAGCGGTTCATCGCCGCCTCCTTCGGGGCCGCCTCGCGGAACTCGCCGGCGCGGATCCGCGCGAGGATCTGCAGCACCCAGGCGAACTGGAGCTCGACCACGTCGATCAGCGAGAAGTTGCCGACCGGGCCGTTCGGGCCGTTCAGCAGGAAGAGGTTCGGGAAGCCCGGCACGACGAGCGCCATGTAGGCGGCGGGCCCGGCCTCCCACGCGCGATCGAGGGAGAGGCCGTCGCGCCCGACGACCTCGATCGGTCGCAGGAAGCGGTCGACGCGGAAGCCGGTCGCGAGCACCAGGACGTCGAGTTCGTGGAGCACGCCGTCGCGGGTGCGCACCCCGCGCGGCTCGATCCGCTCGATCGCGTCGGTCACGAGCTCGGCGTTCGGGCGCTGGATCGCGTCGTAGAATCCGTCGGAGAGGATCATGCGCTTGCAGCCGGCCCGGTAGTCGGGACGCAGCTTCTCGCGCAGCACCGGGTCGCGCACCTGGGCCTCGAGGTTCGCCTGCACGAACTGGTGGATCGCCTGGAGCTGCGGCGAGTCCATGTCGGAGAGGTGGTTCGAGAAGCCGTTGATGTACTGGTCGGCGACCTCCTCGCGGACGCGCAGGATCGCCTGCGGGTCGGCGCGGAAGGCGGCCTTCTCCTCCTCCGTGAACGGCGAGTTGCCGACCGGCGTGATCCACTGCGGCGTGCGCTGGAAGAGGACGAGGCGGCCGACCCGCGGCGCGAGCTCGGTCGTGATCTGCACCGCGCTCGATCCCGTGCCGACCACGCCGACGCGCCTTCCCTCGACCGCCACGGAGTGGTCCCACCGTGCGCTGTGGAAGCACGCGCCCTCGAACGTGCCGAGCCCGGGCAGGTCCGGGATCGAAGGGTGGTGCAGGACGCCGGTTGCGGCGACGATCGCGTCGGCCTCGTCGCGCAAGCCGTTCGCGCCCTCGATCCTCCAGCGCCCGCCCTCGAAGCACAGGCGCTCGATCTCGGTGCCGTAGCGGATGCGCCGGTCGACGCCGTGGCGTCGGGCGACGTCCTCGAAGTAGGCCTGGATCTCGGCGCCCGGCGCGAAGCGGTGCGACCACTCCGGGTTCGGCTCGAACGAGTAGCTGTAGAAGTGCGACGGCACGTCGCAGGCGATCCCCGGGTAGGTGTTCTCGCGCCAGGTGCCGCCCAGGCGGTCGGCCTTCTCGTAGATCGCGTGCTCGTAACCCGCCTCCGCGAGCTCGATCGAGGCGAGGATCCCGGCCATGCCGGCACCGATCACGACCACGCGGGGTCCGCCCTGGGGTGCCATCGGCCCGTCCCGTATCGCGGATCGAGTCCCCGGTCACGCGGGCCGGTGGCGCGACACCAGCACTCCGTCCTCGATCGTCTCGTACTCGACGTGGCCCGCCACGTACTCGCTCTCGAAGTCCGGGCGCGCCCGCATCCAGGGGACGTAGGCGTTCTCGCCGAAGAGCGGGCCCACGTTGTCGGCGACGATCGTGCCGCCGGGCGCGAGCAGCCCCCGCTCGAGGATCGCCTGCGCGTCCGCGAGGTAGAGCCCCTTCCAGTGGTCGAGGAAGACGAGGTCGAAGGGACCTTCCAGCCCCGCGATCACCTCGGTCGACTTGCCGTGGAGGAACCGGCAGCGGTCGGCGGTGCCGGCGAGCTCCGCCATCTCGCGCCCCACGCGGGCCGACTCCGGGTCCACGTCGACCGAGACGAGCCGCCCGGAGGCGCCGAGGTGTCGCGACAGGAGCACGGCCGAGTAGCCGACGAAGGTGCCGAGTTCGAGGATGCGCGCGCCGGGGCCGATCGCCCGCACGATGCGATCGAGCAGCGGGCCCTTCTCGTCGCCGACGTTCATCAGGAAGCGTCGCTCGACGGCGAAGCGGTCGAGCGACGCGAGCACCGAGCCCGGGTCGCCGGGCGTGGCGTGCTCCCGCGCCCAGCGGAGCGCGGCCTCGCGGACCGGTGGCTCGCCGCGAAACCGCGCGGCGACCTCCCGGCCGACGGAACGGAGCGCCCAGGGGAGCGCGCGGAGCCGGGTGGCGAGGACGCCGCCGCGCGGGCCGTCCGAGCTCACGGCACCGCCGCCGCGAGCAGTGCCGCGCGGTCGGCCGCGCGCGCGGCCGCCTCGTTGGTGGCCTCGACGACGACTCGTGGAGCCTTGCCGGCGATGCGCGCCTCTTCCCATCGCGCCGCGCACAGGCACCACCGGTCCCCGGCGCGCAGCCCCGGGAATCCCTCGCGCGGCGCGACGAGGTCGTTGCCGCGGTCGCGCGTGAACGAGAGGAAGGCGTCGTCGACGACGGCGCACACCGTGTGGCTGCCGCGGTCCTGCTCGTCGGTCGCGCAGCGGCCGTCGCGGAACCAGCCGGTCATCGGCTGCGTCGAGCAGACCGCGAGTTCGCCCCCGCGCAGGTTGCGCTGGCTCGAGCCCGGATGCCCGTCGTTGGCCGAGGAGGGGCCGCAGGAGCCGCCCGAGCCGCCGGCGGCGGGCGGCGATGCGCAGTCCCGCGAGCCGCCCGCGCCACGCGCCGCGGGAACGCCGGACGCGAGCAGCGCCGCGACGAGAAATGCCGACCCGAGACCCGGCCGCCGGTCCTTCGCCTTCACGCCGTTCTCCT
>Ga0208783_10001242_pt1 | contig 15200 bp, 14 predicted proteins | sample DEB19_08_DNA_2_FD_184529 | JGI IMG/M metagenome (GOLD analysis project Ga0208783, IMG submission 184529) | Aqueous microbial communities from the Delaware River and Bay under freshwater to marine salinity gradient to study organic matter... | ecosystem: Environmental > Aquatic > Marine >... | reverse complement strand
TCGTTGCGGTTCTCGAACCAACGGCCGAAGCTCGCATTCTCTACCGAGCGCCTGAGCGAAAGCTTGCCGAGAATCTGCTCGGTGCCGTCACCGAAGTGCTGGTCACAGTCGAGGACCATGATCCTCCGCGCGACGCCATCGGCCAGAAGCCGGGCGGCCGTCACGACCAATCCGTTGAAGGTGCAGAATCCTCCACCATGGTCATGGTGCGCGTGGTGAAAGCCGCTGACCGGTGCGCAAGCGATGCCATGCTTGAGTGCATGGCGCGCGGCGGCGAGCATGGCACCACTCGTCCAGGGGAGCGAGCGCGCGACGCCGGGATCGTGGTTGCCGAAGCCGTTGGGCAATTCGCCGGAAAACACGCCGCGCACGTAGTTGGGGTCGTGCGCGAGGGTGAGATCGGATTCGGTTGCCGGCGCGAAGTCCTGGATGGCGATCGGTAAACCATCATTCCGCCATGATGCGAGGACGTGGCGCGGCTTGGCGGCACTTGGACTGCCCGGTTGTGCCTTCGCGAGCATTTGTTCGCTGTAGAACACCGCAATAGATGTCTCGCCGGTTACGATCTTCGTCCTCCTGCCTGTCGCCTGCCGGCCCAAAAGTCGGGCAGTAGTGTACGGCGCGGATGCGACAATACACCTCGTCAATTGTATGCGGCGGCCTCCGCGCAAGTAATCGGGGCTGCAGCGTCAGCCATTAGATCCTCGTAGCCAGAGGTGATCGCCCGGGGCAACTCCAGTCGGTGGTCAAACCTCGACGCATATCTACAGCCTGGAGAATTTACGGTTTGTCAGTGCTGCCTGAGGTTTCCGTTGACACCGACCATAGAGTGAAAATTTCGGCATGGTCTGTCGGTGAGTCACCACCGCGGTCGCTTATGCGCTTTCATTCGTCCGTTAGCCGAACATTGTTAGGCTAACGGTAGTGTTAGGTTTGGAGGCGGCGGCTAATGAACAGTGATAGTAAGCGGTTTATTTAAAGCAGATTCCTTTTTCATGGCGCAGGAGTTGCCCCCGGAGTTACCCCCATCACTAGGCTTCATCTTCAGCTGCTTCCAGTTTTCGATTCCAACTCGGATAGTTCCATGGAACAACCTTTTCAAGGTGGGTCACTTGTGGCTCCGGCATTACGCCCAGCGCGTGCTGTGCGGCCTTTATGGCAGTCAACTTTCGATTGAAAAGGTCCTCATGTGCCTTGGGAATGAATATCCACGGCTTAACTTTCCAGCCGAGCGGCACATGGCAGTCGCGACGAATTGCGTCGCTCAGCTGGCTCCAGTGATTGGACCACGCGGCTAGGCGTCCCAGAAGAGCGTGCATTGTCTTGGAGTAGGTGACCTCTCCGCCAGAACCTAGTTCAGAGACGTCCGGCGGCGTTCGCCGCGGTTCAAAAATCCCGAGAAAAATAGGACTTTTCGTTCGTTTACGTTCGAAATGGATTCTTTACAGCCAGACCAATCTGGGGGTAGTTTTGGGGGTACCTGACGTTTTTCCTATCGCCCGCTACCCCCACAATTTGAGTTCGCGAAATAAATAGAGCCATTTTCCCGAGGAATTTTGAAATTGGAGCTACCCCCACATGTTATCTGAGCTGAAAATTCGCGCCGAAATACGCAAGTTCGATCCCAGCGGGCCGCGCCGAAAGTTGCACGACGGTGGTGGGCTGTACCTGTTGTTCGAGGGCACCAAAGCGCCTGGTTGGCGGCTTCGGTATCGCGTTGACGGTCGCGAGAAATTGATTTCGTTAGGCGTGTATCCCGACGTATCAATCGCCATGGCGCGCGACCGACGCGACGCCGCACGCCGGGAGCTCGCGGGCGGTGTCGATCCCAGTGCGGGTCGCCAAGCGGCGCGCGCCGCACGCGCCATTGACTTCAAGACGGTTGCCGAGGAATTGCTCGAATCGCAAACCGCCAGACTCGATCCCGGGACCATCGCGCAGAAAGCCGCGTGGCTGCGCAAGCGCGTGTATCCGTTCATCGGGTGCATGCCGATCGTCGATGTCAGGGCGCCGCAGATTTTGGGGCTCCTGCGCAAAATCGAAGCCACCGGGCGCCACGAGACCGCGCGCCGCGTGCGTACGGCGGTGGGCGAGGTCATGCGCTATGCCGCCGCCTGCGGCCATGTGCAAGGCGATCCGACCGTCGTACTGCGTGGCGCGCTGGTCGCCGGGACGAAGAAGAGTTTCGCGGCCGTCACGGACCCCAAGCGCTTAGCGGAAATCCTGCGGATGGTGTGGACCTATTCAGGCCAGCCCACGACCGAGACCGCGCTCAGGATCGCGTTCTACGCATTCCCGCGCCCGGGTGAGTTGCGCAAGGCCGAGTGGAAAGAAATCGATTTTGCAGAATCCATGTGGCGAATTCCCGCCGAGAAGATGAAATCACGGCGAGCGCACCTCGTGCCTTTGAGCCATCAGGTTGTTAGTCTGTTAGAAGAATTGCATGCCGTGACCGGTCACGGTCGTTATGTGTTCCCGAGCCCGCAGTCCATGTTGAAGCCGATCAGCGATAACACGTTGGTCGCTGCATTACGTCGATTGGGAATCAGCAAGGACGAGCAGACCGCGCATGGCGTGCGTGCGGCCGCCAGTACGTTGCTCAACGAGCAAGGCTGGAATCCGGATTTGATAGAGCTGCAATTGGCTCATGTACCCAAGGATCAGATCCGGGCGGCTTACAATCGAAGTGTTAGAGTCGATGAGCGGCGCAAGATGCTGCAGCATTGGGCAGACTATCTCGACCGGCTGCGTGAAGGCCCGGTGAGTCCTTCGGCGATCAAAGGGCAGCGGCCTAACGTTCGGCCGAAGTTGACCTTGGTTAAATGATCGCGAATGACTGGTTCTCCTCACCAACAACTGCGATCAGCGCAGCCCGTGGTCGGGGAAATTCCAAGTAATTGACGTCGACAAGATTTCGCAGTTGTGGAAAAAAGCTCAAGACGCCTTCAATCGGCGCACAGTGGCCGCAGTACATTGGCCCTACGGCACCGTTGAAAAACCCAGGCCGAAGCAGGTAAAGCTGATCCTTCATCGAAATTTCTCCAAGGCTACGCGACTCCAAGATGTACAGCCCACTCTCGACGCTGTTCGTCAGGCGGCGGGCTCGAAAAGTGGTCTACGCTGCACGCAGGTGAACGTGGCCCGTGGAACTCACCAAGCGTGCGACCGCGCTGCTCCGGGCCGAACGTTAACTGGCGCGACGGAGCTTTCGCCCTGACTCAGCGCTGCGAGCGCGCATGCGAGAGCTGGCGCGCAGCCGCGTGCGCTACGGATACCGTCGGCTGCATGTGCTACTGAAGCGCGAGGGCTGGCGTTTGGGCAAGAATCAAGCGTACCGTGTGTACGGCGAGGAAGGGCTGCAATTGCGCAGCAAACTGCCACGGCGTCGCAAGATGGTTGTTAGCCGAAGGGAGCGCTATGTGCCCAAGCGCGCCAACCAGGCTTGGTCGATGGATTTTGTCTCCGATCAGCTGGCAAGCGGGCAGCGGATACGCGCGCTAACAGTCGTAGACGTGTTTACTCGAGAGGCCCTCGCCATCCGCGTCGGTTATCGCATGAAAGCCGAAGATGTGGTCGACGCTTGCAATCGGCTGGTGGCGAGCCGTGGTTCGCCGGTGCGAGTCTTTGTGGACAATGGCAGCGAGTGTTCTGGTCGCCTGCTGGATCTGTGGGCCTATCACCACCAGGTTCAGATCGACTTCAGTCGACCCGGTAAACCGACCGACAATTCATTTGTGGAGAGCTTAAACGGTTCATTCCGAGACGAGTGCCTGAATCTGCACTGGTTCGAGTCCATTGACGAAGCCGAGCAGAAGATCGAAGCTTGGCGCGCCGAGTACAACGAGTGTCGGCCTCACCAGGCTCTGAACGACTTGACGCCGGCGGAATTTGCCAACAAAAACAGAGTTTTTGAGACGACCAAGGAAATACTACCAGCCGGAAACTAACACTGACGATGGTCCGGGAAATCCAAGCGGCTCAAGAATGCCGCAGACTCGCGTAGCTAGTGGACCAGTTTCTCGGGGTCTCTCAATCCCGATTCGGTAGTTCCTGGTTGGGTTGCAAACTGCGGCGCGTATGAGGTTATTTGTCGGACTCGATTGTCGGCCGCACGCCTTCAAGACAATAGCGCTCCGAAGATGCCTAACATCAATCTCGACCGATAGTGCGATCGAAAATACTCAGCCGTCGCTGGCGCTCGAGCGCACTGGCCTCAAGAGCTACGTTGCCACGCGTGGCAACTGGCCTTGGCAATAGGAGAGCCTGAATCTTTGGCCGCATGTTCTCGCCGTCAAACATCCGGCTTCAGCGCGCCTAGCACTCCAATCGAAAACAGGATGACCCACAACACCGCGAGCGCCCAGGTTGCTTTCACCATGAGCCTGCGGAACTCGTCATTGTCTGCGGCGGTGGCCCGGTCGGCAGCAATCGCCGGAAGTGCAGAGCGATAGGCTTCACGGATGTAATAGCGCACGGCGATGCCGCATGCCATCGCGCCAGGAACTAAAAGCACCTTCAATGCCAGCCAGTGCACTGGCAGCGGTCCGCCCGTCGCAAGCGACCAGCCGCCGACGCCGACAAAACCAGCTATGAGCAGATAACGAATGCGCCAGTCCCACATTGCGAGCGACGGGCCCTCCGGCGCCTTGCGTCGCCAATGTACGAGCCACATGAACCAGAACCACATTGCCGAGGCGATCCACAGTACCCACATCCAGACGCCCTCGATAGGCACCAGACCAAGAATGGACGCCAATGTGAAGCCCAGCGGGACAGACATGATCATGGCGTTGCGGACGTGCTGATCGGCGTCGAGCACAAAATCCCAAAGCCGCATGCGTTCCATGCCCGACAGCGAGGTTGCCCGCGCGATGTAGTGAGTAAGCGCGTTGATGACCAGCTCGCTGCCGAGCCAGTAGCCCATCACGAGCACATGTGCCCACCTGATCAAACTATACGTCACGTCGTGCTCCAGACTGTTCGAAACGGTATCGCCAACCCAAGCCGCATCGTCAGCCCAATGATGAGCCAGAATAGTCGGGTGCCGCAATGGCGTTGGCGGACACTGACCTGCTAGGCGATTTTCGGTCCACGGGACACTTTGCGATGATGGCTCTTGACCGGCCCCGATAATTCGAGCCACTAGGTCGGTGAGTTTGCGACCCCTATTGACCTCGACCGTATTGCAAATTCCCGTGGCGTTAGACCCTCGAGAGAACGGTGAGGTCGATGCTCATTGTAATCCCATCTCCATGCATCAATTTTGTATTTCGCATCGTCCACTGACTCGAACCAGTGTGCGTTCAAGCACTCTTCTCGGAACTTTCCGTTGAAGGATTCCACGATGGCGTTGTCCGTGGGTTTGCCTCGTCGATTGAAGTCGATCTGTATCTGGTGGCTGTAGGCCCAGAGATCCATCTGGCCACCCGAGAACTCGGATCCATTGTCACAGGAACGTCGCCGAGGCAGTCCGCGTTCGAACTGCAGTTGCTTCATGACGCTAACAACATGCTCAGCCCGCAGACTGAAGCCCACTTCTATCGCCAAACATTCCCGTGTGAATAGGTCGACCACAGTCAATGTTCTGATTTTCCGACCATCGGCCAACTGATCTGCCACGAAGTCCATGCCCCAGACATCATTGGGGCCGGCCGCTGGCTGCTTCACCACGCGATGAACGGCCGAGGCATGCCGCCAGGGTCGTTTACGTCTCAAACCCAGGTTTTCCTCGCAATAAACGCGATAGAACCTCTGCTTGCCAACGTCCCACCCTTCCCGTCGCAACAGCATGTAAATGCGCCGATAGCCGAATCGCAGGCGTGCGTGAGCGAGTTCGCGCATGCGTTGGCGCAGCGCCGTCAACGGATCCATCCGACTGCGGTAGTAGTACATCGATCGATGCAACAGAACACAGCGGCACGCTTGCCTCTGGCCCACGTCGTCGCGATTCATCAGGTAGTTCACCATCTCGCGCTTCTTGACGGGTTTCAGATTTTTTTTGGAGAACGTCCTGCAGCATCGCCTTATCGAGCGACAGGTCTGCGACGAGCCGTTTGAGCTTGACGTTTTCCTCCCGTAACTCCTTGAGCTCGCGGGCCTCAGACGGCTCCATGCTGCCGTACACCTTGCGCCAGCGATAGAAACTCTGCTCCGATACGCCATGCATCCTGCATAGCTCCTGGACCGGCGTGCCCAGCTCTGCCTGCTTCAAAATCCCCGTGATCTGCTCGACCGAAAATCGCTTTCTCTTCACGACAAAACCTCCGGCTCTTCAAACCTGGTTTTGTCGCAAACTTCACTTTCCAGGTGGTCCGTTTTATTCGGGGCCGGTCACATGGCCGGGCTCCCGGCCCATCGCGGCCATTGAAGCAGACGAGCTGCTTCAGGTTCTGAGGCGCATTGAAGCACGGGGCGCTCTGGATACCGCGCATCGCTGCCGCGGTACGTCCAGCCAGATCTTCCGCTACGCCATCGCGACCAGCCGCGCAAAACGCGATCCGAGTGTGGATCTTAGAGGGGCGCTGCCGCCGGTTCAGCGCGAACACCTCGCCAGTATTACCGATCCGGCCGGTATCGGTGAGCTGCTGCGGACGATCGATGGCTACCAGGGGAACCTGCGCACCCGGTGTGCGTTACGACTCAATCCGCTCGTGTTCGTGCGTCCGATCAACTTGCGCAAAGCCGAATGGAGTCACTTCCACCTGAACGACGCGCAATGGCGCATTCCGGGCGAATTGCTGAAGATGCGCGAGGACCTGATCGTGCCGCTGTCGCGCCAGGCCATGGACATCTTGCGTGAAATTCATCCGGTGACGGGGCAGGGCCGTTATCTGTTTCCGTGTGAAGGCAATGTGTTTCGGGCGATGTCGGAAAACACAATTAATGGCGCACTGCGCCGGCTCGGGTACTCCGGTGATGAAATGACCGGCCACGGGTTTCGGGCCATGGCCCGCACGGTGCTCGATGAAGTGCTGAACTTCCGGGTGGAATGGATCGAGATGCAGTTGGCGCATGAAGTCAAAGACCTCAACGGGCGGGCCTATAACCGGACCACGTTTCTGGAGGGGCGGACCCAGATGATGCACCGCTGGGCCGATTACCTGGATGAGCTGCGTGCGATGAAACCCAAGGTCGTTAGCATCCAGCAGCACGCTGCGTGAGTCGGTGAGCCGATGCCGATGGACTGCGAGCTAACAATTGGTCAATATTCCAAGTCCGTTCACATCTGGCTCGCAACGGCAAAACAGGCGATCGGCCGCTGCCCGGCACGAGAACAAGCGGAAGACGTCGGCGTGGCCCGGCGTCGGCAATACCGGCAGGGCCGTTCTGATATTGAACCGAAGTTAAACAAAACTCAGAGCGCGATGAGCGGCTGATTCTGCCGCACTCGCGTGTCGGCTGGCGGCGGACGCGTTGTCGCGCCGCATGACCATACGCGATGGTTTCCATTCGGTCTGCTTTCAATGAGGATGTCCGGAGGGCTTGGCCTTGTGGGGTTCTGGTGCATCGGCGGGCATCCAGTAGACTCGTGCAGTTGAAATGTCCGAGAAACTGAATGACGAAGTCCATTGCCCGCGACCCCATGTACCGCCAACGCGGGTTTGATGCCGACATCATCGAGCTATGCGTGCGCTGGTACATCACTTATCGGCTTTCGTATCGCGACCTGGTAGAGATGATGGCGGAGCGTGGCGTTGACTTGGCGCATTCGACCATTCTTCGATGGGTTGCGCGATATGTGCCGGAATTCGAAAAGCGCTGGGGGCGATTTTCCAAACCGGTGGGTACTTCTTGGAGAGTAGACGAAACCTACATTTCGATCAAAGGCAAATGGCACTATTTGTACCGCGCAGTCGACAAACAGGGTAAGACAGTTGATTTTCTGCTGCGCCCGGATAGAGGCATTGCTGCAGCTCAGGCGTTCTTCCGCAAGACGCTGGCAACCCAAGCGCCACGCGTGCCCCGCAAGGTTACCTTGGATGGGCATGTTCCGAGTCATCGAGCCCTATGGTTGCTGCGCCGGGAGCATCCGTGTTGGCGAAAGGTCAAGGTGAGGAACTGCCAGTACCTTAACAACATCGTGGAGCACGACAATCGAGCGATCAAGCGGCGCATCGCGTCGATGGCGGGATTCAAATCGTTTGCCACGGCCGCCATTACGATTGCTGGCATTTAGCTTGCTCACCGCATTCACAAAAGACAATATAACTTTGGGCTCGGTCAACGCTTCCGTTCGCTCAACGAACAATGGGCCGTGGCGCTTGCATAGGATCTGCGCGACGATCTCATCTATAAGATGTCGCCCCTATTTCCGGCGATGCACCAGAACCGACTATGGCTACATCTGGGGCGTGCACGGTCGGGAAGTTCGCTACGACCTGCATGCACCGCTGGGCAAGTGCGATCCTGACCACACGATCTGGAACCGGTACCTGGAAGCCCGGCAGGCGGTGGATCGGGCGCCGTCTCGTACGCCCCTAGCCCCGGCCGCGAGCACCGCAGCGCGGCGGAGAACGCGTGCGGAGTCCGAATCGATCGTCGTCGCTGCTATGATCAACGCCGTAGACGGCCATTAGACGCGTGCGCGGCTCGCTGACGTACTGCGTTGCTCTTGTCGGCGCACGCCGGTCGTCGCTGGGCGCCGACGAGGAGCCTCGGCATGGAAATTCGTCAGCTTCGCCACTTTCTGGCGGTCATGGAAACAAAGAGCTACTGGCGGGCCGCTGAGCAGTGCAGCGTGACCCCGCAGGCGCTCAGCAAGAGCATCCGTCGCTTTGAGGAGAGCCTCGGTATTCGACTGTTCGACCGCGACAGCCGCTCCGTTCGCCCCACGCTGTTTGCGGAGAAGATCGCCCCCTATGCGCAGAGCATCGACGCCGAGGCACGCAGCCTGCGGCGCGTGCTGGATGAGCTGCTGGGCGCCGGGACCAATCAGCTGACGGTCGGTGCGGGGTCGATCGCCGCGACTACCATCGTGGCGGAGGCGATTCTCGCGGTCCGACGCAGGAACCCCAAGCTGATGGTCACGGTGCTCGAAGGCACCTACGAATCGCTGGTGCCGCAGTTGGTAAACGGCAAGCTGGACGTTGTCGTCAGCATCATGACGACCGACAAAGTAGAGCCACTGATCGACTATTGGGTGCTGCACGTCGAGCCGTACGTCGTCATCGGCCGCCGCGGCCACCCGTTGAGCGGACGCACGTCCGTTCCGCTGACGGAGCTGAACGCCTACCCGTGGATGCGAGGCGCGGATGAGGACCAGGGCATCAACGCGATGCGCGCGGCTTTCGAAGCACGGGGCCTGACGCCACCGCGCACGCAGATCAAGACGGACTCGTTGTCGTTTGCGGTCAGCTTGGCGACGCAGTCTGATGCGTTATTCCTTGTGCCGAAGGAGATGGTGCAGCGCGACCTCGACTCCGGCCTGCTAACGATCCTCGAGGTGGATGCGGAGCAGTGGACTCGACCGACGGCCGTATTCTTCCGCAAGAACAGCACACGCTCACCAGACTCGATTCTGTTCCTGAAGGAGATCAAACGAATCGTCGCCCGGATCAGTGGCGAGAACGACCCACCGTAAACCTTCGGTTGTCCATTAAGACAACGAGTTGATGGCATTGAGGGCCCCCGCGGCAGATGCTCAGGTCCACACCCGAGGTGGGTCCGCACATGCGGCCGGGTGTCTGTGCCTACTACTGGGAGGGTTTCAGCATGCGTCCACTCGTTCGCAGTTCATCGATCCTATCACTGGCGATCGCGTCGGCCCTCGGCAGCGCGCAGTCGCCTGAAGCCGGCGTCGCGCTTGAAGAAATCGTCGTGACGGCGCAACGGCGAGAGGAGCGGTTGCAGGACGTTCCGATCGCGGTGACGGCGTTCGATTCGGCGTCGATCGACCGGAATCAGATCGTCACGGTGCAGAGCGTCGCGAGTTTCGTCCCGAACTTGTGGATGGAGACGAACACCGGCCTGAACAGCGGCTCCCGAGCCGCTCTGCGGGGCATCGGCGAGGACGAGAGTTTCTTCACGTCGGATCCGCCCGTCGGTATGTACGTCGACGATATCTACATCCCGCGGCAGACCGGCGCGATGTTCGATCTCTACGACGTCGAGCGCATCGAAGTACTGCGCGGGCCGCAGGGCACGCTGTACGGCCGAAACACGTCGGCGGGCGCGATCAAGCTGATCAGCCGGAAGCCCGAATCAACTCGACGCGCGAACGTCGAAGTCACGCTGGGCGACTATTCGCGGCGCGACCTCAAAGCCTCGCTGGGCGGCGGGCTGTCCGAGCAAGTCTCCGGGCAGATCGCGTTCCTTGCGCGCAAGCACGATGGCTACGACCGCAACCTCGTCAATGGCGCCGACGTCAACGACCAGGATTTGCTCGCGGGACGTGCTTCGCTCCGCTGGCAGCCCTCCGAGGCGGCGGACTTCGTACTCACCTACGACCAGCTGCGTGACCGCTCGACACCCGGATTCGGGGTGGGCGTGCGGCTGCAGCCGCCGAACAGCCTCGGCAGGTGGGATCCCAACCTGCAGTACGACGGCGACACCAACGTGCACACGCTGAAATCGGACCTCACGGCCCCGATCAACGATCTCGACATGCACGGCGTGTCGCTGACCGCGTCCTTCCAGCTCGGCGGCGGGACCTTGAAGTCGATCACCGCGTGGCGCGACATGAAGAACCTGCTGCTGCTCGACGCCGACGGACAGGACACCTGCTTCGGTCTCGCGCTGCCGTGCCTGCACCTCTTCCAGGATCAGACTCAGGACCAGGTGAGCCAGGAGGTCCAGTTCGGCGGACAAACGGCATCGAAGGCACTCGACTATGTCTTCGGCGTCTATTGGTTCAAGGAATCGAACCAGCAGCGCACCGAAAACATCATACTGGCACCGTTCGGTACGAACCCCTACAGCGATACCGGCCTCGACACGCGCAGCATCGCGGCATTCGCATCCGGTACGTGGCACGTCAACCCGCAGTGGTCGACCACGATTGGCGTGCGCTGGACCCGGGACAAGAAGGAATTCGACTCTGCGGTGTTCAATGCCAACGGGTCCGCACAACTCGTCTGCGCCGGGGCCAGCGGACTCACGGTGATCTCGAGCGGCGCGTGCACGCCGGCGAGCCCGACCGGCTCGCGCACCGCGCCGCTCGCGCGGGCAATTGACCAGACGTGGTCCGATGTCACGCCGCGCCTCGCGATCGACTACGCACCTCGCGAGGGACTGATGCTCTACGCCTCGGCGTCGAAGGGCTTCAAGTCCGGTGCGTTCGACGGCCGCGAGTCCAGCTCGCTTCTATACTCCCTGCAGCCGATCGCACCAGAGAAGGTGCTCGCGTACGAACTCGGCACCAAGGCGGAGTGGCTGGATCGCCGCCTGCGCACGAACGTGGCGCTGTTCCGGAACAACATCACCGACCTGCAGGGCACGGGGACGAACCAGGCGACGGGGACGTTCACGCGCTTCTCGGTCGGTGACGTACGGACGGAAGGCGCTGAGCTCGAGCTGACGGCGGCACCCGCGAAGGGCCTCGAGATCACCGCGTCGGTCGGTCTGCTCGACACGAAGTACACGAAGGTCAACTTCGACCAAGTGACCGATTGCGGCCCCGTCGGTACCGGCACGAAGCAGCTGGAAATGAAGTTCTCGCCGCACTTCTCGTCGAACGTCGGCCTGAACTATTCCTTCCCGGCGATCCTCGGCGGCCAGATCACGGCCGGGGGCAATTGGACGCACAAGAGCAGCTTCTATCACAGCTCGTGCAACCCGGTGCCGTCGCAGGAAGACGGCTACAACCTGGTCGACGCACAGGTGGCGTGGGAGAGCGCGGACGAAACATGGCGACTCGCGCTCGCGATGAAGAACGTGACGAACGAGGATTACGCGATCGGCCAGTTCTTCATCCCCGGGCTCGGCTTCGATGCGATCTATTTCAATCCGCCGCGCACTTGGACCCTGACGGCCCGCTATGCGTTCCGTTGAGACGGCGACGATGCCCGGGCCGCGGCGCTGGTACGGCGGCGTCGTCGAGTCGATCGGTGACGCCACGGGCCTGCGCGGGATCGAGCGCTTCTCGGTCAGCGTGGCGCCGGACGGGGCTCGGACGCTGCACGCCACGTGCGAGATTTTCGATCGTGGCGTTTCGAAGGACGTGGTCTATTCCGTCGATCGTCACTGGCGGCCGATGGACGCCTTCGTGCGGCTGCTCAAAGACGGAACGCTGCTCGGCACCGGGTGGTACCGATTCGATGACCGCGAAGCGGAGGTGCAGAGTTGGAACCGGAGCCTCGGTCGCGTGGATCAGCGCATTCGTCTTGAACGCCCGGTGCCGACGTTCGGGCCGCATCCGCTGTCGTGCGACGTTTGGCATCTGGCGGCATTCGACAAGGCGCGGGGAGCCGGGGTGCAGCGCCTCGAGGGCACGATGATGAGTTCGGTCGAGCATGACGGCTGCTCGGGGCCGATGCTGCATCCGATCAATTTCGGCATCGAGTATTGCGGACTCGAGCGCATCACCGTGCGTGCCGGCACGTTCGACGTGGACCGCTACCAGTTCCATCTCGGCGGCTCCCTGCCGGTCGAGCATCCCCTCGAGGAGCTCTGGTGCCTCCCCGATGACTACATCATCGTGAAGATCCGGGTCGGCGGGTATCTCGCGACGACCTACGAGCTGACGTCGTTAATGCGCTGAGTGAACGGTGGCTACGTACACGATTCTGGTGATCACGCACGTCCTACTGTTCGCCTACTGGCTGGGTGCGGACTGGGGCGTCTACGTCACTGCGCGCTACGTCGCCGATCCGGCGCTCGCGACGGAGGAGCGCCGACGCTTCCTGCAGGCCGCATTGCGCATCGATCTCCTGCCGAGGATCGCCTTCACGTTGCTGCTCCCCGTCGGCCTGCAGATCGCGGCGTTCTACGGTGCGTGGCCGATCGTCGGGCCGCTGATGACAGCGGTCTGGCTGGCCGCACTCGCGTGGCTGGGTATTAACGTCGTCGCCTATCGGCGGATCGGGACGCAGCTGGGCGAGCGTCTGGGCGGCATCGATCAGCGCGTGCGAATCGTGCTCTCTCCGACGCTGATCGCGACCGGCACTGCGTCGGTCGTCGTCGGCACCCCGACGTTGCCACTGTTCGTCGCGTTGAAACTGGTCGTGTTCGGGTTGATGATCGTCGTCGGCCTGGTGTTGCGCGGCATCATGCGTCACTGGGGCATGGGGTTTCGCAAACTGGCGACGGAAGGCCGCAGCCCTGAGGTCGATGCCATGTTTCTCCGCACTTTCGGCCAAGCGCGATGGATCGCATACGGCATGTGGGGACTGTCGGGCACGATGGCCGTGCTCGGTGTGAGCCGACTTGTCTGAGTCGACGTACTCGCCGCGAGGGCGCATCTCGTGGGCGCTCGCGGACTTCGCGCGCGAACCGTTTTTCTCGTTCGTGCTGTCGCTGATCTTTCCGCCGTTCTTCGTCAACGTACTCGCATCCGACCCAGCGAGCGGCACGGCGTTCTGGGGATACAGCCTGTCGGTCACGAGCATCCTGCTTGTGGTCACCGCGCCGCTGGTCGGGGCGCTCGCCGACGCCACCGGTACGCGACGCCCTTGGCTCGTAGCAACGCTCGTGATGGCGAGCGCCGGATTGGTGAGTCTCTGGTGGGCAACAGCGACGCCGGTCGGACTGCTGTGGGTTGTTGCGTCGGTCGGTGCCGCGCAGCTCGCGATCGAATGGTCGCGGGTGTTGACGGACAGCCTGCTGCCGGGGGTTGCCGGGCCGGACGACACGGCGGCATTGAGCGGACTCGCGGTCGGGCTCGGCTTTCTCGCGAGTCTCGTGTACATGGCGATCGCGTACCTCGCGGGCTCGTCGGAGCGCCCCGAAATGGCGCGGCTGCTGTCGGTGGGCAGTGGCGTCTGGTTGGTGGTGTTCATGATGCCGTGCCTGGTTGCGTGTCCGCAGCCCGCCGCTCGGTTCGCGACGCTCGGCGCCGCCGCCCACAGCGCGCGTACGGAACTGAGTACGACGTGGTCGCGACTCCGCTCGCAGCCGGCGCTCGGGCGGTTTCTGCTCGCACGGATGGTCTATTGGGACGGCACGATGAGCCTGTTCTCGTTCATCGCGATTCTCGCCGCGACCCGATTGCACTGGGACACGCGCGCGATGACTACGTTTGGGATCGCCGGGTTGATCTCCGGTTCGCTGGCCGGCGCGGTGGCGGGCGCGGTGGAGGCGCGGATCGGCGTGCGACGGTCGCTCGCGACGGCACTGCTGGCGCTGCTTGCGGTGACGGTTGTCCTTGCGGCAGCACTGTGGCACGAACCCGCGCCGTGGTCGGGCGGCCTTACGCGCCCGGTCGATCGGCTGTTCCTGGCCGTGGCCGTAATGGCGTGTGCGGCGCTGAGCGTCGTGATGGCGAGCAGCCGCTCGCTGCTGGTGCGACTGGCCGAGCCCGCGCGGCTCGGCGAGGCGTTCGGTCTGTACGTGATGGTGGGGCGCGCGTCGAGCTTTTTGGCGCCGCTGCTCGTCGCGATCGCAACGACCGCGACGGGCGATCAGCGCGCCGGCGTGTTCGGCGTCGCGGGACTGCTTCTGATCATCGGACTGGCATTGCTCCTTCGCGTTCCTGTACCCGCGTATGCGCGGCATGCACATGGGTGAACCGCACTGGCCGTCGACACGGCGGGCGTGGGTCGTCACGGGCGTCCTGACTTTCGCGTATACGGTCGCTTTTCTGCATCGCATCGGCCTCAGTCTGTTCGTAGAACCGATACGCCGTGACCTGGGGCTGACCGATACCCAGATCGGACTGCTGACCGGCGCGTTCTTCGCAGTGCCATACACATTGTCCGCGCCGCTGGCCGGTTGGATGGTCGACCACCTTCGCCGGGTTCGGGTGCTCGCCATCGCCGCGGTGATCTGGAGCATTGCATCGGGCGGCGGCGTCTTCTCGTACGCGAGCCTGATCGTCGGCCGCGTGATTGCCGGTGCCGGCCAGGCCGTCGTGCAGCCGGCGTCCGCCTCGCTGATCGCCGACGTGTTTCCGCCGGCACAGCGCGCCACGGGATTCGGCGTGTTCGTGGCGGGCACGGCGTTCGGTACGGCGGCTGCGTACCTGGCCGGCGCGCTCGCACTGGCCCTAGGTGTGCGGTGGGCGTCAACGCTGGGGGTCGCGGATTGGCAGGCCGCGCTCATGCTGG
>Ga0208783_10001241_pt1 | contig 15201 bp, 18 predicted proteins | sample DEB19_08_DNA_2_FD_184529 | JGI IMG/M metagenome (GOLD analysis project Ga0208783, IMG submission 184529) | Aqueous microbial communities from the Delaware River and Bay under freshwater to marine salinity gradient to study organic matter... | ecosystem: Environmental > Aquatic > Marine >... | reverse complement strand
TCCGGCACCCGTGCGATCTGGTTGGACTCGGCGCCGGTCTGGGCGGAGAGCACGTACACCATGGCCGTCGCGGTGTCGACGGCCAGTCCGGTGATGCTCGCCGAGATGAACGGACCGCCGTCCGCCAGCACCGATGGGCTGCCGCCCGGGGCCGTGGGCAGCGACAGCACCTGGGCGCTGACGCCGCTGGCGATGTACAGCTGCCCTGCGATGGGGTCGACGGCCATCTCGGTGGGATTGACGAACCCGGGCAACGTGCCGACCGCGGTGGGCTGAAGCTGGGCCCCGTATGAGGTGGCCGCGGGCGCCGACCACACCGACACATCGCATGTGCGTGCCCCGGCGCAGCCCGTTGGCACCGTCGTGAAGTAGACGACGTTCTGCGTGGTGTCCACGGCAACCGCGCCACCGACCACCGATCCGCTGGGCGCCTGGTAGGCCACCCACAGCGGTGTATACCGCGGGGGCGAGTTGAACGTCGGCGCCCCCCCGGCGTACGGGCACTGGATGAGCGTGTTGGGGTCGTACCCGTTGGCGGCGGCCGTGGAGTAGCACGACGCATACAACCACTGGGTGTTGCCGCACTCCTGCAGGTTCGTGAAGTACACCTGCGTCGCCCACGACGGCGCGACGCCGTCGAATACCCACGGGTAACCGCCGGTGTACGACCACGCCGTGGCCGCCATGCTTCCCGGGTAGATGTCGACCGCCTGGGGGAACCCACCGCCGCCCGTGGCCACCAACGGGTTGGAATTCGTCACCACCTGCGCGACCCCCGCGATGTTGGTGGGGGTGAGCGGCGTGCCCCACTGCGTGGAGGCCTCCCCGAGCGCGGACACCTGCCCCTGCGAGCACCCGCCGTTTCCGCTCGGCCCGAAGAACAGCGTGTTCTGGCCGGGCGGACCCGGAGCAGACGCCTGCGCGCTCGACACGGCCAGGCAGGCGGCCACCGCGAACACCGCGACAGCAGCGAGCATGCGGATGAGCACGGGGGGTCGCGCGGGGGCCATGACCTGACTCTACCGCGCAGGCACGCACGCGGCGCGGGCACGGGCGGGGAACCCGCGACCGCGGGAAGATGCCCGCATGGCGATCGACCCCGAACTGGTGCGCGCGCTGCACCTGGTGTCCGAGGACCGCCGCGGCGCGGCGGCCGACGCCGCGGCGGCGCACCACCTGTTCCAGACCTCGACCATCACGGCGCTCATGGACGCCCGCTACGACGGCGACCTCACCGTGGGCGAGGTCCTTCGCCACGGCGACCTCGGCCTGGGCACGCTGGCGGGGCTCGACGGCGAGCTGATCGTGGTGGACGGCGTGCCACGCGTGGCGCGGGTGGACGGCTCGCTCTCGCCGGTGGATCCCTCCACCACCACCCCCTTCGCCGTGGTCACGCCGTTCTCGCCCGGCAAGCCCTGCGATCTCGGCCCGCTCGACCACGACCAGCTGCTGGCGGCGCTCGACCAGCTGGCACCGGCGACGGTGTCGGCCATCCGGCTCGAGGGATCATTCCGCCGGCTGAGGCTGCGCAGCGTGCCCCGGCAGCAGCAGCCCTATCCCCCCCTCGACGTCGTGGTGCGCGAGCAGGCCGAGTGGGAGGCCGGGGCCATCGATGCCGTGATCGTGGGCTTCAGGTTCCCGTCCGAGGCCGTGGGCCTGGAGGTTCCGGGCTGGCACCTGCATGCCATCTCGCGCGACCTGTCCACCGGCGGCCACGTGCTGGTGGCCCACCTCGACCACGGCACCGCGTGGCTCGACGCCGCCGAGGAGGTGCATGTGGAGCTGCCGCCGGGCGTGGAGATGCGCTCGGCGGATGACGCCATGCGCGAGGGCATCGAGCGCGCGGAGACCCGCGCGCAGGGCGACTAGGCGGGGTCCTCCGCGGGGTCGCCGATGCGCGGGACGTCCGCGCGGGCGTCGGCCTCGGCCTCGGCGATGGCGCGGGGGATGATCTCCACCACGGCGGCCGAAAGGTCGGACGCCTGCCGGGCGAGCTCCTCGATCTCCGACGCCGGGCGGCCAATGGCCTCGGCGATTCGCTGCGAGAGCTCCTCGAGCCTCTGCGTGGCCCGGGCGAGTTCCTCGCGCGCGCTCACGCCGCGGCCTCCTCGTTCTCGCGCGCCACGCGACCGAGCACCCCGTTCACGAACCGCGGCGCCTCCGCGGCGCACCACTTCTTGGCCATCTCCACGGCCTCGTCGATGGCCACCGGCACGGGCACGTCACCGCAGCCGAGCTCCCGCACCGCCACGCGCAGGATGTTGCGCTCGAGGGGCGCGATGCGCTCGGCCGTCCAGCCGTCGGCGGCCGCGCTGATGCGAAGGTCGATGGCGTCGCGGTCGGCCTCCACGCCGTCCACCAGCGCCTGCGTGAAGGCGTCGTCGGCGTGCTCCCCGGCGCGCAGGGCGTTCTCCACGAGCTCCGGCACGGGCAGGCCCGTGACATCGCGCTGGTAGAGGAGGATCACCGCCTGGCGGCGTGCCTGGCGCCGCGATACCTCGGCCATCAGCGCGCCCCGCCGCCAAGCGACGGCAGGTACTCGGCCCGCTCCGTCAGGTACGCGGTGGTGTAACTGCCCGACCCGAATACCTCCTCGCGCGAGATCTCCTCGAGCAGCGGCAGCGTGGTGGGCACGCCCTCCACGATGCTCTCCGACAGCGCGCGCTGCATGCGGGCCACCGCGCGGGGGCGATCGGGCGCCCACACGCACAGCTTGGCGATGAGGGAGTCGTAGTACGGGGGCACGTACCCGCCGGTGCGGCAGAAGGTGTCCACGCGCACGCCCGGCCCCGCGGCCAGCTGGAACAGGCCCAGGCGGCCGGCGGCGGGCCGGAAGTCGAAGGCGGGATCCTCGGCGTTGATGCGGCACTCGATGGCGTGGCCATTGGCCTCAACGCGACCGGTGCGCGACAGCACCTGGCCGTCGGCGATGCGCAGCTGCTCGGCCACGATGTCCATGCCGCTCACAAGCTCGGTGACCGGGTGCTCCACCTGCAGGCGGGCGTTGAGCTCGAGGAAGTAGAAGTCGCCCTTGGCGTCCACGAGGAATTCCAGGGTTCCGGCCGACTTGTAGTTCCACGCCCGGCAGGCCCGCTCGGCCGCGGCGTGCAGCCCCTCGCGGGTGGAATCGAGCAGGTTGGGGGCCGGCCCCTCCTCCACCACCTTCTGGTGGCGTCGCTGGATCGAGCACTCGCGGTCACCCACGATCAGCACGCCGCCCAGGCCGTCGGCCAGCACCTGCACCTCCACGTGGCGCGCGCCCTCGAGCAGCTTCTCCACGTACATCGATCCATCACCGAATGCGGCCAGGGCCTCCTGCGACGCGCTCTCGAACGCACGCTCGAGCTCGTCCGGGCCATCCACGCGCCGCATTCCGCGTCCGCCACCGCCCGCCGACGCCTTGAGCAGGATCGGATAGCCGGCCTGCTCGGCCGACGCCATGGCGGCGGCGACGTCGGTGACCCCGCCCTCCGAGCCTCCAAGCACCGGCAGGCCGGCCTCGATGGCGGCCTCCTTGGCCTGGATCTTGTCGCCCATGCGGCGCATCACCTCGGGGTCGGGCCCCACGAAGCGGATGCCGTTGCGCGCGCACTCGGTGGCGAAGTCGGGGTTCTCCGACAGGAACCCATACCCGGGATGCACGGCGTCGCAGCCGGTGACCTCGGCGGCGCCGATCACGTTGCGCATGTCGAGGTACGACTCCCGGGCGGGCGGCGGACCAATGCACACCGCCTCGTCGGCCATCTCCACCGCGGGGGTCTGGGCGTCGGCCGTGGAGTACACGGCCACGGTCGGGATCCCGAGCTCGCGTGCGGTGCGGATGACGCGCACGGCGATCTCGCCGCGATTGGCGACGAGCAGCTTCACGGGGCGAGCACGAAGAGGGTCTGCCCGAACTCCACGGGCTCGGCGTTGCCGACCTTGACTTCCTTGATGGTGCCGGCACGCTCCGCGGTGATCTCGTTGAAGATCTTCATGGCCTCGATGATGCAGAGCACCTGCCCCTGCACCACGCGGTCGCCCACCTTCACGAATGGCTCGGCGTCGGGGTTGGGCGCGGCGTAGAAGGTGCCGACCATGGGGCTCACCACCTTGGCGCCCTCGTCCACCGCGGGCGCCGGCGTGCCGGGCGCGCCCACCGTGGCGGCCACCGCCGGGCGCACGGTCACCCGCGCGCCGCCGATCTCCACGCTCACCTCCGACTGCCCGGCGCCCTCCACCACCTCGACGAGCGTCTCGATGAGCCCGCGGTCGACGGCCATGCCGGTCTCCCCCGCCTCCTCGGCCAGGATCGACCGGCGTCGGTCGATGAGGCGCTGCCCCGACTCCGGGAACTGCGCCAGCACGATGGCGTCCTCCTCCGACACGTCGGAGGGCGCCGCCGCGAGCACGGCGGCCAGGTCGGGGGCGTCGCCACCCGCGCCCGCACCGCGCGCCACGGCCAGGGCGTCCTCGGACACCGGGCCGCGCAGTCGACCGCGCGGCCCCAGGGCGATCTCGGCCAGTTCGGGCGAGGTCTCGCGCCAGCGCACGCCGTCCACCACGTGCTGGGCCGCCTGCGCCACGATGGCCTCCCCCAGCGGTGGGGCGAAGGTGACGCCGCCGAGGTCGCCGCACACGGCCGCGCACTCCTCTGCGGCCTCGTGGGCGCGCGACACCAGCCCCTGGCGGCTGAGCCGCGACAGCAGGCCCGCGGCCAGGTCGGGCGGTAGCTGCAACTGCGGGCCGCCCGCCAGCTCGGCCGCGCGACGCACGCGCTCCGGCGCCACGAGGGGCCAGATCGTGCGCCCGGCGTCCTCGAGCGCGGGAACGTCGACGTCGAACTCGCGATCTCCGCCGTGCAGCGCCACGTGCAGGGCCTCGGCCGACGGACGGCCGGCAACCAGCGCGGCGGCGCCCACCGAGGCATGCAGGGCGTGCGCACCGGCCAGCGCGGCGCTGAGCGCCGACATCGATGCCAGGCCGCCGGTGGCGCGCAGCGACACCTCGACGGGGATCGCGCACCTCTCCACCACGTTGCCCACCAGCAGGCCCATGGCCACGGGCGTGAGGTTGCCGCCGAGGTCGGAGATGCACAGCGACGTGGCGCCGGGCAGCTCGGCAAGGGCGAGGGCCTCGTCCACCCAGCGGCTGTCCGCGGGACCGGGCACGGGGCCCAGCACCAGCGTGGGCACGAACCCGATGCCCGCCTCGCGGGCGCCCTCGGCCACGCCGCGAAGGGCGTCGGGGTCGTTCAGGGAGTCATACGCACGCACGCGCGACGCCCCGCTCGCCGCGGCGGACGACACCAACCGCGCGGCCACTCCCGCGCCCAGGGGAACCTCGCCCAGCAGGGTGCGGCCCGTGACCACCACGCCCAGGTTGGCGCCGCCGGCCTGCCGTGCCACCACCCGCAGGCGGTCGAGAGGGCTCTCGGTGCGGCCGTCCATGCCGGCGCGGGCCGCGGCGGGGTCGATGACCTCGATCACACGGGCGCCCACGGGCGCCAGCGCGGCTGCGGCGGCGGCGAGGTCATCCGGCGCGATGCGCGCGCCCCACGGGGGCGTGCAGAGGTCACGCAGGGTGACATCCACCAGCCCGATGTCGATTGCGGCGGGGTCTGTGCTCATGCTCGGCTCACGTACTCCCGGGTACGGGTGTCCACCTTGATGCGGTCGCCCTCATTCACGAACAGCGGCACGTTCACCGTGGCGCCGGTCTCGAGGGTGGCCGGCTTGGTGACGTTGCTCACGGTGTCGCCCTTCACGCCGGGGTCGGTCTGCGTCACCTGCAGCTCCACCGACGCGGGCGGCTCGGCGCGGAACGGGGCGTCACGCACGAACAGCACCTGCGCCTCGGAGTTCGGCGCGATGAGGTCGACGGCCTCGATCGACGACTTCGGCACGTTCACCTGCTCGTACGTCTCGCCGTCCATGAACACCAGCGAGTCGCCGTCCTCGTAGAGCATCTGCATGTTCTTGGTCTCGGTGGTAACGCGCTCGAGCTTCTCGCCGGCGCGGAAGGTCTTGTCCACCACGTTGCCCTTGGCAAGGCCCTTGAGCTTGGTGCGCACGAAGGCCCCGCCCTTGCCGGGCTTCACGTGCTGGAACGACACCACGCTGACGAGCTCGCCGTCGATGTCGAGGACCCACCCGTTCTTGAGATCGTTGCTGCTGATGGCCCCCACGGCCCGCTCCTAGATGCTCGTCGTCGTCAGGTCGGTGGGCACGCGGGTGAGCACCTCGCAGCCATCGTCGGTGACGATGGCGAGGTCCTCGATGCGAACTCCTCCGACCCCCTCCAGGTAGATGCCCGGCTCGATGGTCACAACCATGCCGGTTTGAAGTACCTCCCCGCCCTCCTGACGCAGCCACGGGCGCTCATGGATGTCCAGGCCCACCCCGTGGCCGAGGCCGTGGCCGAAGCGATCCCCAAGACCCGCGTCCGCGATGATCCCCCGTGCCACCGAGTCGAGATCCTTCGAGAGGACGCCCGCCCGGCAGGCGGCGAGGGCCGCACGCTGGGCCTCGAGGCACACCGCATAGGCCTCCTCGAGCGCGGGCGGGAGCGTACCGGTGGCGACGGTGCGCGTGCAGTCCGAGGCGTAGCCGGCATGCCGGGCGCCCATGTCCACCACCACCAGGCTGTCCGGCGCGATGGGCACGTCACGGGGCACCGCATGGGGCAGCGCACCGTGCGCGCCCCCCGCCACGATGATGTCGAAACTCGCGCCGTCCGCCCCCATCTCGCGCATCCAGCCCTCGAGCGCCCATGCCGTGGCGGCCTCCGTGCGCCCCGCGAAGCCCTCGTCGATGAGTCGGGCAAGGGCGGCATCCGCGATGCGCGTGGCCTCGCGGATGGCATCGAGCTCCTCCTCGCCCTTGATCACCCTCAGGCCCTCGACCAGGCCCGACGTGGCCACGAGATCCGCGCCCGTGAGCCGCGCGGCGAAGCGGTCGCGACGTGCCACGGTGACGTTCTCGGCCTCGATCCCCACCCGCCCCTGCGGCACCACCTCGGCGAGCCGGTCCATCAGGTCGCGGCCGGCGATGACCACCTCGGTGTCCACCACCTGCGTGCGGGCGGCGGCCGTGTAGCGCGAGTCGGTGAGCAGCACCCGTGACGACGGCGTGACCACCAGCACGCCGTTCGACCCCACGAAGCCCGACAGGTAGCGGATGTTCACGAGGTCGGTGACCACCAGGCCGTCGAGCCCCTCCGCGCGCAGCACATCCCCGATGCGCGCCTGGCGCGCCGCGATGCTCAACCCGCGAGCTCCGCCTTCAGGATGTCCAGCGCCTCGCGGTAGCCGTCGGGCCCCTGGCCCTTCACGGTGGCGAGGGCGATGTCACGCACCACCGAGACCTTGCGGAAGTCCTCGCGGGCATCGACGTCCGAGAGGTGAACCTCCACGAACGGGGCGCCCATCACCTCGAGCGCGTCGCGGATGGAGTACTGGTAGTGCGTCCACGCACCGGGGTTCACGATGGCGCCGTCCACCGCCCCTGCGAGGCCGTGCACGTGCTCGAGGAACGCGCCCTCGCTGTTGGTCTGGAACGTCCCCACGCGCATGCCGCGCTCCTCGCCCCACGCGCGCACCTGCGCCTCGAGCTCGGGCAGCGTGAGGGTGCCGTAGTGCTGCGACGGGCGACGACCCAGCATGTTGAGGTTGGGGCCATGCAGCAGGGCGATGGTGATCATGGGAGCAGTTCCTCCACTGCCGCGCGAACCACGGCCGGGTCGGGGTCCTGGTGGGTGAGCACATCACCCGGGGCGCGCAGCAGCACCATGTTCAGCGCCCGGCCGTCGGCCTTCTTGTCGCGCGACATGATCTCGATCACCGCGTCGACGTCGACCGAGGGGTCGAGCTGCACGGGCAGGTTGTGCCGCGCCAGCGTGGCGGCCGTGCGGTCGCGCCACGCGGGGTCGAGGCCCAGGGACTGCCCGCTGATGCGCAGCGCCGCCAGCAGCCCCAGCGAGATGGCCTCGCCGTGGTGGTAGAGGTCGTAGCCCGCCGCCGCCTCGATGCCATGCCCCACGGTGTGCCCCAGGTTGAGGATCGCCCGGCGGCCCAGGTCGAACTCGTCCTCGGCCACCACCTCGAGCTTGCACTCGGCGCACCGGCGGATGAGGTCGGCCAGTTCGGCATCGGGGCCGGGGAGGTCGGGCCACGCGGCCACGATCTCCATGAGGTCGCCCCCCACCAGCAGGCCGTACTTCACCACCTCCGCGAACCCGCACGACAGCTCACGCGCGGGCAGGGTGGCGAGCACGGAGGTGTCCATCACCACGGCCTCGGGCTGGTACACGGCCCCGACGTAGTTCTTGCCCTCCGGAAGGTCGACGCCCGTCTTGCCACCGAGGGACGAATCGACCATCGCCAGCAGCGTGGTGGGCACCTGCAGCAGGCGCACGCCGCGCTGGTACGACGCCGCGAGGAACCCCGCGAGGTCGCCCACCACGCCGCCGCCCACGGCCACCACGGCGTCCCTGCGCCGGATTCCCGCGCGGGCGCACGCGCGGCTCAGGCGCTCGACCTCGCCCAGGCTCTTCGACGCCTCGCCCGCGGGGACCACCTCCACCGACACCCGCAGGCCCGCGTCGCGGCACGAGGCCGCGGCGCGCTGCCCGGCATCCGCGATTCCGGAGTCCACCACCACCATGGCGCCATCCCCCTCGCCCCGGGCGGCCAGCAGGGGTCCCACCAGGTCGATCGCGCCGGCGCCCAGGTGCACGGGCACCTCCCTCGCGCCGATCATCGCCGTGATCGCGGGGTCGGGGGCGGTGGTGCTCATCCGGCGCGGTCCTCGTCCGGCCCGCCGCCCTGCACCCACTCGGCCAGCACGCGCGCGACCTCATCCGAGGGCTTCGAGGCATCGAGGATCACGTCGGCCGCCTCGCGGTAGACGTGCTCGCGCTCACCCGCACGCCGGATGAAGCGGTCGCGGTCCTGTGCGAGGGGGCGGCCGGGCAGGCCGCCCACGCGATCCCAGGCGAGCTCGGGGTCGATGCGCAGCCACGCCACCCAGGCGGTGCGTCCCAGCAGGTCGCGGGTGCGCTTGCTGCCAAGCGCCCCGCCGCCCAGCGCGAGCACCCCCGGGTCGGCCGCGAGGTTCTCGCGGATGAGGTCCTCCTCGGTGCGCCGGAACCACAGCTCCCCGCGCTGGGCGAAGATCTCGGGGATCGACTGGCCCGCATGGGCCACGATGAGGTCGTCGACGTCGAGGAACTGCACGCCGAGCATGCCCGCGGCCTCGCGGCCCACGGTGCTCTTGCCCGCGCCCATGTACCCCGCGAGCGCGATCCAGCGCTCAATGGCCACGCTACTGCGCCAGGACCGCGCGGTAGCGGTCCACCGCGGCGTCGAGGGATGCGATGGAGTCACCGCCGAACTTGTCGACGAGGGCCTGCGCCAGCACGAAGGCGATGACGGCCTCGCCGATCACCGCGGCGGCGGGCACGGCGCAGATGTCCGAGCGCTCCTTGAACGCCGCGGTGGCCTCCTTGCTCTGCACGTCCACCGACGCCAGCGGGCGGCTGAGGGTGGCGATGGGCTTCATCGCCGCGCGCACCACCAGCGGGGCGCCGTGGGTCATGCCGCCCTCGAGGCCGCCCGACCGGTTGGTGCGGCGGTGGTAGCCGCGGTCCTCCGACCAGAAGATCTCATCGTGGGCCTCGCTGCCGCGGATGCGACCGAGTTCGAAGCCCGCGCCGATCTCCACGCCCTTGATCGCCTGCACGCCGAGCATGGCCTGCCCGATGCGCCCGTCGAGACGGGTGTCGCCGCTCACGTGCGACCCCAGCCCCGGGATGGGATCGAACACCCACACCTCGAAGATGCCACCCAGGGTGTCGCTGGACTGCCCCGCCGCCTTGATGGCCGCCTTCATGCGCTCCGACGCCTCGGGGTCGAGGGCCCGCACCGGGCTCTCGTCCACCGCATCGAAGTCGCCCAGGGCCAGGTCGTCGCGGGTGGGCGCGGCCTCGGGGCCGATCTGCACCACGTGGCTGCGCACCTGCATGCCGTACCGGCGCAGCAGGGCCTTCGCCACGCCGCCCGCCGCCACGCGCGCGGCGGTCTCGCGGGCGCTCGCGCGCTCGAGGATGTTGCGCAGGTCGTCGGTCTCGTACTTCTGCATGCCGGCGAGGTCGGCGTGCCCGGGACGCGGCAGCGTGATGGGGTCCACCTCGGAGGCGGGCTCCCAGATGGCCATGCGGTCCTCCGACCAGTTGGCGAAGTCACGGTTCATCACCATGAGCGCCACCGGGCTGCCCAGCGTGCGGCCGTGGCGGATGCCCGCCGTCACCTGCACGCGATCGGTCTCGATCTTCTGCCGCCCGCCGCGGCCATAGCCCATCTGGCGGCGCGCGAGATCGGCGTCGATGTCATCGGGCGTAAGGGGAAGGCCGGCCGGGAGCCCCTCGATGATCGTGGTCAGGGCCGGGCCGTGCGACTCCCCCGCTGTGCGGTAGGTGAGCGCCATCGGGGGCGCAGCATACCGCCCCACCGGACGCGCACCGCGGGCCGATCAGGCTGCGCGCGAGCGCCGCGGGCCCTGCTGGCGCCGCTCGCCCTGCTTCACGCGGGCGTGCGGGTGCATGAGCAGGTACGCGCTGGCGAGCCCGCTCCACTCCCCGTAGTCCTCCACCAGGGCGCGCGTCTCCTCGGCATCGGGCCATCGCCCGGTCTCCGCCGCGACGATGCGCATGAGCCCGAGATCGCCCACCACCGGGGCGTCGTACCGCCCCAGGCCGTAGGTGCCGATTACCCCCGCGCTCCACGGCCCGAGCCACGGCTCGCGCACCACGCGGGCGGTCATGCGCGACGTCGGGACATCGTGCAGGCGCTCCAGGTCGGCGCCACGTGCGAGGCGCACCATGGCGGATGCCCTGCGGGCGGCCAGGCCATGCGCCACGGCCCGGGCGGGCTGAAGCCCCGCGAGGGCGGCCGTGGTGGGCGGCGCGACGAGGCCATCGGGTGCCCGCTCGCCGGTCATGCCCACCACCGCGCGTTCCATGCGAGCGGCCTCCCGGCCGGTCACCAGCTGCCCGCAGGCCGCGGCGATCACCCCATGCGCCACCGATCCCAGGCGGGCCGGCCGGTACCCCGACCGCCGCACGCTCACCGGCGCCATCCGCGCATCGCGACGCGCCATGCGCAGGAACGGTGCGTGGTCCACGTCGGTGGCCAGCACGAACCGCACCGCATCGAGCGCGGCGGCCGTGTCCGGACCCCGCACGGCCACATCGAGGTCGCCGTCAGGGCGCTGCCGCACGGCCGCCCTGGCCGCACCGGCATCGGTGGCCAGCGCCAGCACCAGCACGGGGCCCTGCCAGCGGCGCGTGCCACCCGCCGTGCCGCCCGCCGACATGCGCATGTCGTACGGCGGCCTTGGGCTCAGGCGCGTGAGCACGGGGCGATCCATGCGCCGAGTGTACGAATGCCACCGGACCGACCACCACCAGCACCCCAACGGCGAGGAACGGCACCAGCGGAAGCCCCACGGCCGACGGGTGAATGCGACGCACGCCCGCCAGCCCGAAGCCCCATGTCGCCGCCAGTACCAGCCCCAGCAGCACGGCCACCAGGCCGGGACCCACCCCGAGGGCCACCCCGATGAGCCCCGCCAGCTTCACGTCGCCCATGCCCATGCCGTCGGGGCGCAGCAGTGCCGCCACGAGCAGCGGCAGCGCAACCAGCGCCGCGGCCGCCATCGGTGACCACAGCGGACGGCCGCCGATGGCCACCGCGCATGCCGCCGCCACCATCGCCGCCGGTCCCGTGATGGCGTCCGGCACCAGCCGGTGGCGCAGGTCGAACGCCACCAGCGGCACCAGGGCGACAAGCAGCACCAGCACGGCCATGGGCCCACGGTATGGCTGCTGCCGCCGTGCGGAACGCGCAGAAGGTGCCGAGTGCGCCTCTATGCTGCGCGCGCATGTCGCATCGTCAACAGCATCCGGTCAAGGTCGTCACCGACGGCGCGTGCTCGGGCAACGGCACCGACGACGCCCGCGGCGGATGGGCGGCGATCATCATCGCCCCCGATGGCGGTGAACTGGTGCTCACGGGTGCCGAGGCGCCGAGCACCAACAACCGCATGGAGCTCATGGCCGCCATCGAGGGCCTCGCCGCTGCGCCCGAGGGATCGACCGTGGAGCTGGTCACCGATTCCTCGTACCTCGCGAAGGCCATCACCGACGACTGGCTGGGGTCGTGGCAGCGACGCGGGTGGAAGACCGCCGGCAAGAAGCCGGTGGCCAACCGCGACCTGTGGGAGCGGCTGCTCACGCAGTTGGCCCGGCACGAGTCGGTGAACCCGAGGCTGGTGCGCGGCCACGCCGGCCACGAGCTCAATGAGCGGGCCGACCGGCTGGCCCAGGATGCCGCCGCCACGGCCGAGGCCACCACGCCGCCGATGGATGGAAGCGCGTCGGAACAGATGGGCTTCGACATCGGCTGAGTCGTGCGATTATTCACCCGCCCGAATTCGCGGGCAGGTGATCCGACCCCGAGGAGTATCCGAGTGTCACGCAAGGGCTGGTTGATCGGCGGAGCGGTGGTGGTTGTGATCGCCGTCGTCGTCGCGCTCATCGTCGTCAGTGTCTCCGGGGGCGACTCCTCGAGCAGCGAGGCCTCGACGTCCGAGATCAAGGGCGGCGCCACCGTCGCCGCGCTGGTGAAGGGCCTCCCGCAGGCGGAGTTCGCCATCGGCAAGCCCAGCGCGCCCGTGACCGTGCGCGAGTTCGTCGACCCGCAGTGCCCGGTGTGCAAGGCCGCCAGCGAGAAGACCCTGCCCGCCGTGATCAAGGGCCCGGTCAAGGACGGCACCGCCAGGCTCATCATCGAGCCCCTCACGTTCATCGGATCCGACTCCTCGAGCGCGGCCCTGGCCATCGCGGCCGCCGCCCAGCAGGACAGGGGCTTCGCCTACACGGAGATCCTCTACGCGAACCAGGGCCAGGAGAACTCCGGCTGGGCCACCGAGGAGGTGCTCACCGGCATCGCCAGGGCAACGCCGGGCCTCGACGTGGCGGCATGGACGACGGCCAAGGGCGGCGAGGCCGCCGCCAACGCGGTGTTCGCGGCGAGTGACCGCGGGCAGGGGGCCGGGGTGTCGGCCACCCCGACCTTCGTGATCAAGGGCCCGGGCGGCAGCAAGGTGCTCACCGGCGCCGTCGACTCGGCCGAGGTCATCAGCGCGATCGAGGCCGTCAGCTGACGCTCACGCGCCTCCGGGTAGCCCATGGTGCCCTCGCCCTCCTCGGGCTGGTCATCACGGGCTACCTCTCGTGGGAGAAGCTCAGCGGGGGGTCGCCCTCATGCGTCATCGGCGGGGGCTGCGCCACCGTGCAGAACTCCGAGTACGCCCAGATCGCCGGCGTGTCGCTGTCGTACCTGGGCTTCATCACCTACGCGCTCATGCTCATCTCGGCATTCCTGCCCGGCTTCCCCGGGCGCCTGCTCGGCCTCGTCACGAGCGTGGGCGGCCTGCTGTTCTCGCTGTGGCTCCTCTACGCGGAGCTGTTCCTCATCAAGGCGATCTGCCCCTGGTGCGTGGCCAGCCTCGTGGTGATGGTGCTGGCCTTCGCGGTGGCCATCTGGCGCATCGTCAAGGCCGGTGACCTCAGGTCGGACGACCAGGCGAAGGCCACCGACGCGGACGGCGCCACCGGCTAGGCCGCGCCCCTCCGCTGTATCGAGCGGAGCACGAACCACAGGATCACCAGCACCACCGCGGCCACGCCGGCCACGGCGAGCTGGCCCATGGCGAGCCCCACGAGGATCGCGATGAACGCCACGCCCGCCATGATCACCATGGCAATGGCCAGCTGGCGGCTGGGTTTTCCGGTGTCTGACACACCGGCACCGTATCTCCCCCGCCGTCGGACGGCGTGGGTAACGTCCCGCCCGTGCCGACGCCTCGATTCGCACGCATCGCCTCGGGCGCCCTCGTGGCCGGCGGCATCGTCCTGCTGCTGGCCTCGGGCGGATCGGCCGAGGGGTGGGTGAACAGCCTCCGCTGCATCGGGCAGTCCGATGCGCAGGCCATCGACGCCCAGCTCGCCGAGGCCGGCAGCCCGCTCGCGGGGCAGGGCCCCACGTTCGTGCGCGAGGGCCTCGCCAACGACATCGATCCGCGCGCGCTGGTGGCCATCGCCGCGCAGGAGACCATGTTGATGACCTACGGCCCGGCGCAGGCGATCAACAACCCCTTCGGCCTGGGACCCGGAATCGCGTTCGCCACCCCCGCCGAGGCAATCGCCATGGCGGCCCGCACCCTGGGGCGCTACGCGGGCGACGGCCTGGTCACGCTGCCGCAGATCGGCGGCCGGTGGGCACCTGTGGGCGCCAGCAACGACCCCCAGGGCCTCAACGGCGGCTGGCCCGCGGGCGTGAGCGCGTTCTTCTCGACCCTCGGCGGCGACCCATACCGCCCGGTGCAGGCCTCGGCGCAGGACCCGGCCCCGTCGTGCGCGCCCGCGGGTGCCACGGCCGCGCCCGCCGCCGGCTACGCCATGACGCAGCCCCAGGTGATCCCCGCCGTCACCCCCACCGACGGTCCCGGCGTGGTGGTGGTGTGGGGCGGCCAGGCGCCCGCCATCGGCGGATCGGCGATGGCCGATGGCGCCGACCCGCGCACGGGCCAGCCCGCCGTGCTCGAGGGATTCGCCTTCCCCATCGCCGCGCCCAAGGGCTCACCGATCTCGTACCAGCCGGCCGGCGACCGGCCCGTGGTCATCACGTCGGCGCCCGGCGCGATGGTGGTGGCCCCGATCGCCGGCACGCTGCGAATCGCCGCGGGCCGCGCCGCGGCTGCGGGGGTCGGTTTCTGGGTCGATGGCCCCGGCCGTGATCGCGTTGGCATGAGCCCCCTGGCCTCGTACGAGCCCGGCATCGCCGAGGGGGCATCGGTGGTGGCGGGACAGCCGCTCGGCCGCGCGACCGGGTCGACGGGCGTCACCTGGCAGCGCGACGGCGTGGCGCTGGGCATCCAGCCCATGCTGGCCGCCACCCGGCAATCCGACTGACCGCGGCGCCGGCCGGGTAACCTGCCCCCGTTCCGCAGTTCGAGCGAGGAGCGGCAGTGAAGGCGATCCGCATGAGCGAGCCCGGTGGCCCCGAGGTGCTGGTGCTGGAGGAGGTGCCCGACCCGCAGCCGGGTGCGGGCGAGGTCGTGGTGGCGCTCAAGGCCGCGGCCCTCAACCGGCGCGACGTGT
>Ga0208783_10001240_pt1 | contig 15223 bp, 10 predicted proteins | sample DEB19_08_DNA_2_FD_184529 | JGI IMG/M metagenome (GOLD analysis project Ga0208783, IMG submission 184529) | Aqueous microbial communities from the Delaware River and Bay under freshwater to marine salinity gradient to study organic matter... | ecosystem: Environmental > Aquatic > Marine >... | reverse complement strand
GCCACGGCCGGAGCGCGGGCGAGGCGGCGCTCGCCTGGGTCCTCGGCTGGCGCGGCGTCTCCGGCGCGATCGTGGGCGCCCGGTCCGCGGCCCAGGTGGACGGCTGGATCGGCGGTGGGGAGCTGGAGCTGGATGCCGCGGACTTCGCGGCGGTCGCGGCGGCGATCGAGGGAGCGCGCGCGGGCGCGGGGCCGGTGACGCCCGCGCGCTAGCGTTCCGGGTGCCGGGACCCGGCGCGCCGGGTCCGCGCGCCGCGTGCCCCTCTAGACTCTCCGGGTGACCCGCTCGCCGGGGCGCGCGGGGCCGGTCTCCGGTGGGTCCACGCGCGCCTGGATCCTGCTCCTGCTCACGATGGTCATCTGGGGCGTGACCTACGCCCTGACGCGTCACGCGGTGAGCTACGTGGGCGTCCTCCCCGGCGCCGCGCTCCGCTTCGGCCTCGGCACGATCGTCCTCATGGCGCTGATCACGATCCCCCGGCGCCAGCTCCCGCGGATCCCGGCAGGGAGCGGGCCGCGGCTCCTCGCGGGCGGGATCGTGGGGGTCGCCCTCTACAACATCCTCTTCTTCGCGGGGCTCGCGCTCGCGCCCTCGATCGATGCCGCGGCGCTCATGCCGGTCGCGATCCCGATCTCCACGACCGCGCTCGCCCTCCTCGTCACCGGCGAGCGCCCCCGGCCGGCGCGCGCAGCGGGCCTCGCGATCGGGGTCGCGGGGGCCGTCCTCTTCCTCGCGTCGGCCACGCCGGACGCCGCCACCCCGAACCGGCTCCTCGGCGACCTCATCCTCCTCGCGGCATCCGTGGTCTGGGGCGGCTACACGCTGATGGGCCGCCCGCTCATGGCGGTCGCGGGACCGCTCCAGGCGACCGCGTGGGTCGTGGCGGTGGGGATGGTCGTCCTCGTCGTCCTCGCGATCCCGGCCGCCACCGCGGTGGACTGGGGCTCGCTCCCGCCGGACCTGTGGGGGGCGATCCTCTTCCTCGGCGCGGTCTCCACGGCGGGGGGCTACTCCCTCTACTACCGCGGCGTCCGGGACGTGGGCCCCACGAGCGCAGCCCTCGCGATGCTCCTCCTCCCGATCACCGGCTCGATCGCCTCGATCGTCCTGCTCGGGGAATCGATCGGCCTCCTCCAGGCCGCCGGCGCGGTGACGATGGCGGTCGGCGCCATCCTCGCGATCCTCGCCGCCCCCACCGCGGCCTCCCCGCAGCGCGCGGCCGTGAGCGGTCCGGCCTCGTGAGCCACGCGGCGCCGTCCGGGGCACGCCTCGTCCTGGGCGCCTACCTCCCGCTCCTCTTCACGATGGTCAGCTGGGGGCTCGCCTTCTCCGCGTCGCGGCTCGCGCTCCAGCACGTGGGACCGCTCCCCGCCGCGATGCTCCGCTACGGGCTCGCCGCGATCGTCCTCCTCGGTGCGCTCGCGGTGGCGGACCGGGGGCTGCCGCGGGTGCCGCGCGGGATGGGCCGGCGGCTGATCGTGGGCGGGATCGTGGGCGTCGGCATCTACAACGCGCTCTTCTTCCTCGGGCTCTCCATGGCCCCGGCGATCGACGGCGCCGCGATCATGCCCGTCACGAGCCCGATCGCGACCGCGGCCTTCGCCCTCCTCGCCACCCGGGAGCGGCCACGCCCCCTCCGGCTCCTCGCGCTCGCGGTGGGCGTCTGCGGCGGCGCCCTCTACCTCGTCTCCGTCCCGGTCACCGCGGAGTACCCGCTGCGGATCGTGGGTGACCTCCTCTTCCTCTTCACGGCGAGCCTGTGGGGCGTCTACACGCTGATGGGCCGGGGGTTGATGGCGGTCGCCGGCCCGATGCGCGTGACGAGCTGGACGATGGCGACCGGCGCCGTCCTCATCGCGCTCATCGCGCTCCCCGATGCGCTGCGCACGGACTGGGCGGCCCAGCCGCCCGACTTCTGGCTGGAGATCCTCTACCTCGGGCTCATCCCCACCGCGCTCGGCTACTCGCTCTACTACCGCGGCGTGCGGGACGTGGGGCCGACCGGGACGGTCGTCCTGATGTTCCTCATCCCGATCATGGGCATCACGGGCGCCACGCTCATCCTCGGCGACCGGATCACCGGGATGCAGCTCGCCGGCTCCGCCACGATGGCGGTGGGCGCGCTCCTCGCCGTCCTCTCCACGAGCCCGCCGCGGCGGACCGCAGCGCACAGCCACGACGGCACGCACGGGGTGTAGGCTCCGCGCTCACGGGCGTGCCGGGGGCATCCGGCGGAAGCCGTGCCGCGAACCGGCCACGGGAGGACCCGAGCACGATGAGAAAGCCCTTCACCGCCCTCACCCTGGCCGCCGTGACGGCCCTCGCGCTGCCCGCCGGGGCAGCCCTCGCCCAGCAGGCCACCGCGGCACCGGCCGCCTCGCCGGCCCTGCCCGCGACGCCGGAGGAACGGCTCGCCGCCGCGGAGGCGCGGATCGCGGAGCTGGAGGCGGAGAACGCGCGGCTCGCGGCGCTCCTCACCACCTGGGGTGACCTCTACGACCCGATGGAGGCGGACCGCCAGCTCCTCCTCGAGCTACGCAAGGAGCTCCCGGATGACGAGGCCGCGGCCGGCGCCTATATCGAGCGGATCCGCGATCTCGCGGTCCGCTCCGACCCGGTGAAGCTGACCCAGCCTGCCACCCGGCTCACGGAAGCCGCCCCGGCCTGGCTGGCGTGGCGCTTCGCCGAGTACACGGACGAGGCGGAGCGGCTGGACGCCTACCGGAACGGCGGAGCCCTCGGCTTCGACCGCGAGCTCCTCGAGCTCCGGGACGAGGTCCTCCTCGTCGTCGCCAGCCACCTCGACGCCGTCCTCACGATCGCCGACCGGGCCCGCTGAGCCGGCCGGCAGCCCCACCGACCCACCCACCCCGCGACCCCACCGGAGCCACCAGGAGCCACCGATGACCGAGACGAACCGCCGGCGCGCCGGCCTCCCCCTCCTCCTCGCCGGCAGCCTTCTCCTCACCCTCCCCGGCCTCGCGCTGGCGGAGGAGGGAGAGACGGAAGGGGCGATCTCCGGGGTCTACCCGCAGGCGCTCGGCTCGGTGGACTGGCTCGCGCCGGCCGCGGAGTACCTCGCGGGGCGGAGCGGGATGATCGCCGCGGGGCAGGATCCCGCGTGGGCGGAGATCCGGACCGGCGGCGTCCGGGATGGCGCGGATCCCGGCGGGCTCCTCGGCAGCGGCCGGAGCGAGCGTGCCCAGGCGGCCGGCGCGGGGCTCGCCCCCTACCGCGACCCGGGTCCTGCCTTCAGCACGAACCACCTGATCACGCGCGACTTCGGCCAGGGCCCGTACCAGACGGAGCCCTCGATCGCGGTGAACCCGGCGGACCCGGACCACATCATCCTGGGCACGATCGACTACGGCTTCCCCTCGAACTCGGCCTATGTCTCGCTGGATGGCGGCGAGAGCTGGGAGGGTCCGTTCCGCGTCCCCTACATCCTGGATGACCTGGGCTCCGGCGGCGACCCGGTCGTCACCTTCGACCGCGATGGCGCGGCCTACATGACGGGGATCTCGATCGGCCTCGAGGAGTTCACCGTGGGCCCGGTCCAGGTCTACTCCGAGGTCTCGAGCATGTCCGTGGCGCGCTCGGAGGACGGCGGCTTCACGTGGCCGGAGACCTTCTCCGCCGCGCGCAGCCGGGTGAGCACGGACGGCCTCGAGCCGGACCGCTTCGGACGCCTGCGCGGCAACCTCTCGATCGGCTTCTACGACAAGCCCTGGATCACCGTGGGCCCGGACCCGGATGACCCGGAGCGGGACATCATCTATCTCACGTACACGGACTTCGACATCCGCTACGAGGTCCTCTGGCTGGGCGAGGTGCCCACGATCGTCCCCGTGGCGACGCGCAGCACGATCGAGCTCGTCCGCTCCGAGGACGGCGGCCGCACGTGGAGCGAGCCGATCGCGGTGAGCCCCACCGTCCAGCAGGGGAACGCCGAGCCCGATGGGGACGGCCCCGGCGTCTTCGGCACGAAGCGCGTCGTCCAGGGCTCGCAGCCCGTGGTCGCCGAGGACGGCACCCTCTACGTCACCTGGATCGACAGCACGGACGACGACTCCCAGAAGGGGATCGGCGAGATCTACCTCGCGCGATCCGAGGACCGCGGCGCCACCTTCGAGCCCTCGGTCGTGGCAAGCACCTTCAACGAGCTCGCCTACCGGACCCGCAACGCCTTCTTCCGCGCCTGGGCCTCGGGCTTCCCGCAGATCGCGCTCGGCCCGGAGGAGCAGATCTACATCGCCTACGCGGCCAAGCCCTCGGATCGCCCGCGCGATGACTCCGATATCTGGATCGTCCGCTCGGAGGACGGCGAGAGCTGGTCCCGGCCGGCGCGCCTCAACGACGACGACACGACCGCACCGCAGATCTATCCCTCGATCGACGTCTCCCCGGACGGGACCGTCCACGCGATGTGGGGCGACATGCGGGATGACCCGACGGAGCTGCGCTACCACATCTACTACACGACCTCCACGGACGGCGGCGAGACGTGGGGCTTCGAGATCCCGGAGATCGGCGGGATGGTGGGCGACACGCGCGCGAGCGACTTCGCCACGAACCCGAACTACGCCTTCCCCGGCGGCCGCTTCATCGGCGACTACTTCTCGCTGAAGGCGACCGACGAGGACGTCTACATGGTCTGGCCGGACGGCCGGCTCGGGGAGTACGGCCCGCCGAACCAGAAGATCGCCTTCACCCGCCGCCGTGCGGTCCCGGCGCCGGAGCTCTTCCTCTCCCCGCCGTCCGGGCCGGGCGGCCAGCAGGTCACCCTCCAGGGGTTCGGCTTCCAGCCCGACCTCACCGTCTTCGTCCTCCTCGGCGACAGCACGGTCGCCCAGGCGCGCACGGACGAGACCGGCCAGTTCACGAACGTCTTCTACATGCCGATCACGAGCGAGGGCGCCCAGACGCTCACGGTCGTGGACGAATCGGGGAACCGGGCCTCCACCTCGTACTACACGGAGTTCGGCTTCGGGAACATCCTCGACCAGTACCGTGAGCTCTCCAGCCAGCTCGACGAGCTCCGCGGCCGGATCGACGGCGCGGGCGACCCGGAGGCTTCCCCCGCGCCATGAGCACCCTGTCGCGCCGGATCACCGGCACCGCGCTCGCCACCCTTCTCGTCCTCACCGCGGCGCTCCCCGCCGCGGCCCAGGACGACACGGAGCCCCCCGGCCCCGCCGCCGACACGATCCGCTTCAGCGCCCATGACGTGGATCGCGCGCCGCTCGATCTCGGGGCGGGCGCGATCGACCTCTACCTCTTCGGGATCCGGACGGAGGCGGCCCAGCAGCTGCGCGACGAAGGGGGCGTCCAGCTCTTCAGCGCGCCGGCGCTCAACCTCTCGCTCATCCTCAACCCGGCACCCGCGCCGGAGGGGAAGCTGAACCCGTTCTCGATCCCGGCGGTCCGCCAGGCGATGCAGTCGCTCGTGGACCGGGACTTCATCGCCCAGGACATCTACCGGGGCGAGGCCGACCCGATGATCAGCCAGGTGAGCACGTCCGACTACGACTACCTCACGGTCTACGACATCATCCGCGGCGCGGGGATCCGCTTCGACCCGGAGGCGGCGCGCGAGACGATCGCGACCGCGATGACCGGGGCCGGCGCGGAGCTCGTGGGCGGGACCTGGTCGTACGGCGGCGAGCCGATCCGCCTGAAGTTCATCGCCCGCGTGGAGGATGAGCGCCGCGAGATCGGCGATCTCATCCGTGCGCAGCTGGAGGCGGCGGGCTTCCAGGTGAGCATGTCCTACCAGTCCTTCGCCCCCGCCGTCCTCTCCGTCTACTCCACGGACCCGGCCGCCTTCGAGTGGCACCTCTACACGGAGGGCTGGTCGAGCGGCGGAGCCCAGCGCTACGACGTGGGCGCCGTGAACTCGTTCAACGCGCCGTGGCTCGGGAACATGCCGGGCTGGAAGGAATCCGGCTTCTGGCAGTACGAGAACGCGCGCCTGGACGAGCTCGGGCAGCGCCTCTTCCGGGGTGAGTTCGCGGACGAGGCGGAGCGCGACCAGATCTACCGCGAGATGACCGCGCTCGGGCTCGGCGAATCGGTGCGCATCTGGCTCACCACCGTGCGCACGACCTTCCCCGCCACCGCCGGCCTCACCGGGATGACCCGGGACGTGATCTCCGGGCCGCGCACGCCGTGGGCGCTGCGCACCGCCACGGTGGAGGGCCGGACCGATCTCTCCGTGGGGAACCTGTGGGTCTGGACGGAGCGGACCACGTGGAACCCGGTCGGCGGGTTCGGGGACGCCTACAGCAACGACATCTGGCGGAACCTCGTGGACCCCGCGGTCGCGAACCACCCCTTCACCGGGCTCGTGGGCCCCTTCCGCGCGGACTACACGGTGGAGACCGCGGGTCCGGAGGGGACGCTGGAGATCCCCGCGGACGCGGTCCTGTGGGACGCGGTCGCGGACGCCTGGGTCCCCGTGGCGGCAGGCTCCACCGCGGTGAGCAAGGTCACCTTCGACTACTCGCGCTACCTCGGGTCCACCTGGCACGACGGCACGCCGATCACGATCGCGGACGCGATCTACCCGATCGCGCAGGGCTTCGAGCTCTCGTACGACCCGGACAAGTCGCGCGTGGAGATCGCCCGCGCGGTGACGAGCCGGCCCTACCTGGAGACGCTCCGCGGCTACCGGATCCTCCCGGACGACCGCCTCGAGGTCTACGTGGACTACTGGCACTTCGACGAGAACGAGATCGCGGGCTACGCGAGCCCCGGCTCCTTCTCCTTCCCGTGGCAGCTCCTCGCGGCGATGGACGATCTCGTCTTCGCCCAGCGGCGGGCTGCCTACAGCGATACCGCCGCTGCCCGTCAGAACGTGCCGTGGCTCAGCCTCGTGATGAGCCGGGACGCGAAGCTCGTGGAGCGGACGCTGAAGCAGCGCGCGATGCAGGGCGACCTCCCTGCCGGGATCCTGACCGTGGCCGGGCGGACGCTCGCCACGGAGGAGGACCTCGCCGCGCGCACGGAGGCCTCGCTCGCCTTCCTCGACGCGCACGGCCACCTCGTCATCTCGTCCGGCCCCTACCTCCTGGAGCGCTATGACGCGGCCGCGCAGTACGCGGAGCTGAGCGCGGTGCGGGACGCCACGTACCCCTTCCGGGCCTCGGACTGGCGGCTCGGGGATCCGCCCACGCTGGCGATCGTCCCGCCGGACGCCGGCACGATCGGGATGATGGACGAGACCTCGATCCCGGTGAGCGTGGAGGGCCCGGGGACGCTCACGCTCCGCTGGCTCCTCATCGATCCCGCGACCGCCTTCCCCGTCGCCTCCGGCGAGGGGGTGCCCGGGACGGAGCCGGGCAGCTTCTCCGTGACGATCGACGCCGAGACCGCGATGGGGCTCTTCCCGGGGTTGTATCGTCTCTATCTCGCCGCATCGAGCGACGAGATCGCGCTCGTCACGGAGCGCGAGGTCGATGTGGAGGTCGCCCCCTGACGATGGCCATCCGGCCACCCCGCGCCACCCCTCCCGACGCCACCGGACCCCGGCGGCGTCGTGGCGTGCCCCGGGGGCCGCGGATCGTCGCGCTCCTCGTCGCGGGGACCCTGGTCCTCGCCCCGGGAGCCCGGGCCGAGGACCCGCCGCCGGGTCCGGCCGCGGAGATCCTCCGCTGGTCCGCCCACGATCTCGACCGCGCGCCGCTCGACCTCCAGGCGGGCGAGATCGACCTCTTCCTCAACGCGATCCAGGCGGATGCGATGCAGACGCTCGCGAGCGACCCCGGCGTCGACCTCATCCTCGCCCCCGCCCAACAGCTCGCGATCCTCCTCAACCCGGCTCCCGCACCGGAGGGGAAGCTCAACCCCTTCTCGATCACGGAGGTGCGGCAGGCGGTCCAGTCGCTCGTGGACCGCGACCTGGTGGCGCAGGAGTTCCTGCGTGGCTATGGCCTGCCCAGCATCTCGCATCTCCGGGCGGGCTCCCCGGACATCCTCACCGCCTACGACCTCATCCGCGGTTCCGGGATCGCCTTCGACCCGGAGGATGCGCGGGCGCGGATCGCGCAGGCGATGACCGCTGCCGGAGCGACCCTCGTGGACGGGACCTGGACCTACGCCGGTGAGCCGGTGGAGGTCATCTTCATCGTGCGCACGGAGGATGTCCGGCGCCGGATCGGGGACAGCGTCCGGGCCCAGCTCCAGAAGGCAGGCTTCGTGGTGGATGTCCGCTACCAGACCTACGCCTCGGCGGTGGAGGTGGTCTACGGCTCGGATCCGGCCGCCATGGGCTGGCACCTCTACACCGAATCGTGGGGGGCCAATGGTGGCAGCCGCTGGGACCCGGGCGCCTCCATCCAGTACGTGGTGCCCTGGTACGGGGATATGCCGGGCTGGGGCCAGGCGGGCTTCTGGGCCTGGGAGGACGCCGAGGCGGATGACCTGGGCCGGCGCATCTATCGCGGGGAGTTCACCTCGCGGGAGGAGCGGGATGAGCTCCTGCGGGGACTCGTCCGCCGCGACCTGGAGGGTTCGGTCCGCATCTGGGTGGCGACGATGCTCGCGGGCTTCCCGGCCGCGGCGTCCGTCACGGGGATCACCGAGGACGTCACCGCCGGGCCGCGCGGACGCGTGGGACTGCGGGCCGCCGCGATCCCGGGGCGGAGCGAGCTGCGCATCGGCGTGTCGAGCGTCTGGAACGAATCCTCCACGTGGAACCCGGTCGGCGGCCTCAACGACATCTTCAGCGGTGTTCTCTCCCGCAACCTCACCGACCCGTCGGTCCACGCGGATCCGTGGTCCGGGCAGGTCGTCCCGTATCGCGGGCGGTTCCAGGTGGAGACCGCGGGGCCGGATTCGCGGCTTCCCGTCCCGGCCGATGCGGTGACATGGGACGCGCAGGCGGACGCCTGGGTCCCGGTCCCCGCCGGTGCCGCCGCACGGAGCAGGGTGACCTACGACCTCTCCCGCTTCATCGGGGCTCCGTGGCACGACGGCACCGCGATCACGCTCGCCGACCTCGTCTACGGGATGGTCCAGTCCCGGGAGATCGCCTACGACCCGGTGGCCTCCGCGATCGAGCCGGCCGCGGCCTCGGTCCGCAAGCCGCGCCTGGACACGATCGTGGGCTACCGCTTCCCCACGGAGAGCACGGTCGAGGTCTACGTGGACTTCTGGCACTTCGACGAGGGCGAGATCGCGGAGTACGCGGACCCGACCTCGTTCGTCCTCCCGTGGCAGATCCTCGCCGCGATGGACACCCTCGTCTTCCGGGAGCGGGCCGCCGCCTACACCTCGACCACGGCGTCCCAGTCGCGCGTCCCCTGGCTGAGCCTCGTCCTCGAGCGGGACGCGGCCCTCGTGGACGGGGAGCTTGCGCGCATGGCCGAGAGCGGGTCGATCCCTGACGGCGCATTCTCCATCGGCGGCAGGGAGCTCGTGGGCGCAGAGGAGCTGGCGGCGCGCGTCACCGCGTCCCGGGACTTCTTCGCCACCACCGGGCATCTCTACATCTCGAGCGGCCCCTACCGGCTCACCCGCTTCGAGACCACCGCCCAGTACGCGGAGATGCAGGCGGTCCGGGACCCCGCCTACCCGATGACCGTGGCGGACGTGCGTCCCGGACCGATCCCGGCCTCCACGGTCGGCCGGCCTGCCGACCGGACGCTCGTCATGGGTGAGGAGGCGGTCCTGCCGATCCCCGTGAGCGGCCCGGGGACGCCCCGGCTGCGCTGGGTGCTCGTGGATCCCGTCACCGGGCTCGTCATCGCGCAGGGGGAGGGCGCCCCGGGAAGCGAGCCGGGGACGCTCGAGGTCCGGATCGGCGCAGAGGTCACCGCGGACGCCTTCCCCGGCCCGTACCAGCTCTGGGTGGGCGTGACGAACGATCTCGTCGCCCAGATGACCGAGCGGCGCATCGACGTGGAGATCCTTCCCTGATGGGCATCTGGCGGCCGATCGCGACGCGGGCCGCGAGCCTCTTCCTCGTCCTCATCGCCGTCCTCGTCCTCCTCGTCCTCAGCCTCGGCGCCACCGGCTACTCGGACCGCATCCTGACCGCGATCGTGGGCGAGGAGATGCGGGCCGTGCGCACGGCGCTCGCGGCGCAGATCCAGGACCCGGACGAGCTGGAGGCGGCGGTCCGGACGCAGCAGGAGGAGCTGGAGCGCTCCTACGGGCTGGACCAGCCGTGGACCCTGCGGATGCCCGCGATGGTGGCGCGCGTCCTCGTCCTCGACCTCGGCGAGGCGCGCACCGTCCGCACCACGACCGGCTCGAACAGCGTGGCGGAGATCATCCTGGAGCGTCTCCCGCCCACGATGCTCCTGATCACGACCTCGCTCCTCATCACGGCCGCGATCGGCGTGGCGATCGGGACGTGGCTGAGCACTCGCGTCGGATCACGGTCGGACCGGATCGCCTCCTGGATCGCCGCCGTCTCCAACGCGCTCCCCGGCTGGTGGTCCGGGATCGTCCTCATCTTCATCTTCGGCTTCGCGCTCCGCTGGCTCCCCACCGGCGGGATGTACTCCACGCCACCGCCCACCGATCCGCTCGCGCGCGCCCTGGACATGGTCTGGCACGCGATCCTCCCGATCCTCACCCTCGTCCTCGTGAGCATCGGGCCCTCGGTCTACGTGGTGCGCACGATGACGATGTCGGTCGCCCAGGAGGACCACGTCACCCTCGCCCGCGCCAAGGGGATGAGCGGCGGCTCGATCGCGCGCCGCCACATCCTCCGGGTCGCCGCGCCCCCGATCGTCACCGGCCTGATCCTCGGCCTCGCCGCCTCGCTCGGCGGGTCGATCCTCGTGGAGACGGTCTTCGGCTGGCAGGGGATGGGCCGGCTCTACTACGACGCGATCGCGGGGACCCCGGACGAGGCGCTGATCGTGGCGCTCACCTTCATGTTCACGCTCCTCTACGTCATCGCGCGTCTCATCCTCGAGATCCTCTACGTCCTCCTCGACCCGCGCGTCCGGACCGGAGGAGGCCGCCGTGGCGCTGCTTAGGGGGGTCCTCTCCTCCGGCGTGGGCCGTGCGGGCGTGGCGCTCCTCCTCTCCCTCGTCGTCCTCTCCATCGGGGTCGTGCTCACCTTCCCGCCAGGCTTCGGGCTCACCCGCTGGGGCGATCCGGCGGTCTGGGCGGACAACCCCAAGGCCGTTCCTCCCGTCTGGACGAACGTGCTCGGCGGATCGGCGGCGGAGCACCGCACCCTCTCCATCGGCGCGCCGGTGGACGTCCGCCAGAGCGGACCCGCCGAGCTCCGCACGTGGGAGCTCCCCTTCGCGCAGGGGACGGGCGCGCTGCCGACCTTCCTCTCGTTCACCCTCGGCCGGGTCGACTACGCGGGACGCCCGCCCTCCTACCGCCTCCTCCTCGTCCGGCCGGACGGGGTGGAGATCCCGCTCGTCCGGGACGTGGTCCGCGGGCCGCGGCCGGGCGAGACCGGTCCCTACGTGCGCTACGCGGACGAGCCGTACCGCGTCCTCATCTCGTCCGACCCCGCGGTGACGGAAGAGGCGGCGGATGCGCTCGGGGCGCAGTACGGCGTGACGATCGACCCGGCCTCGCTGCGCGGCCGGCCGGAGGTGGCGCTCTTCGGCGTCCCGGACGGCGCGGGTGGCTATACCCCGCTCGCCGGCGACTATCGCTTCCGCCTCGCCTTCGCCTTCGCGGACCCGGCGGACGTGCTCGCGGAGGCGAAGGTCGTCCTCGGGGGATCGGTCTACGGCTGGGCCGGGACCGATACCCAGGGCCGCGACCTGATGGAGGGGCTCCTCTTCGGGCTCCCGATCGCGCTCCTCATCGGCATCTCGGCGGCCTTCGTGAGCACCGCGATCGGGACCGCGCTGGGGCTGATCTCCGGCTTCAAGGGCGGGCGGATCGACCTCCTCATCCAGGGGGCGGCGGACATCATCAACAACGTCCCGCTCCTGCCGCTCCTCATCTTCATGGTCTTCGTCCTCGGCTCCCAGCTCTGGCTCATCCTCCTCGTCCTCGTCGCCTTCAGCTGGCCCGGGCTCACGATCACGATCCGCTCGATGGTCCTCGGGCTCTCCACCGGCTCGGAGGTGGAGGCGGCGCGCGCGCTCGGGGCATCCACGGGACGCATCCTCCGGAAGCACATCTTTCCCCACACCGCGCCGTTCGTCGTCACCCAGATGATCTTCTTCGTGCCGGGCGCGATCCTCGCCGAGGCGGGCCTCTCCTTCCTCGGCCTCGGTGACCCCTCGCTCCCCACCTGGGGCCAGATCCTCGAGGACGGCTTCCGGACCGGGGCGGTCTTCCTCGGCTACTGGTGGTGGGTCCTCGGCCCGGGCCTCGCGCTCGTCATCACCTCGGTCACCTTCATGCTCCTCGCGATCGCCCTCGAGCCGGTCGTCAACCCGCGCCTCCGCGGGGGGGATCGCGGATGAGCCCGCTCACGCCCGCCGGGGAGACGCCCGTGACCGATCCCGCCGCCCCCCTCCTCTCCGTCGAGGGGCTCGCCGTGGAGTACACGACCGCCCGGGGGGTCGTCCGCTCCGTGGACGGCGTCTCCTTCACCCTGAAGACGGGGGGCGAGGCGCTCGGCCTGATCGGCGAATCGGGGAGCGGCAAGACGAGCATCACGAGCGCGGTCACCCGGCTCCTGCCCCGGAACGGGCGGGTGGCGGAGGGTCGCATCGTCCTCGCCGGCGAGGAGGTCTCGCGCCTCTCGGACGAGGAGTTCCGGAAGCGGATCCGCTGGTCGCGGATCGCGGTCGTGGTCCAGGGCGCGATGGCCTCGCTCAACCCGGTCCTGCGCGTCGGCGACCAGGGGACGGAGCGCCTGCGCGCGGATGGCGTCGCGCGGCGCGATGCGGAGGCGCGCTTCGCCGCGCTCCTCGACCGGGTGGGGCTCCCGCGCGGGACGGAGAAGCGCTATCCCCACGAGCTCTCCGGCGGGATGAAGCAGCGCGCGGTCATCGCGATGGCGCTCACCCACGACCCGCAGCTCCTCGTCCTGGACGAGCCCACGAGCGCGCTGGACGTGAGCATCCAGGCGCAGATCATGAACCTGCTGAAGGAGCTGAAGCGGGAGCGGGGGATCGGGATGCTCTTCATCACCCACGACCTCGGGCTCGCGAGCGACCTGTGCGACCGGGTGGCCGTGGTCTACGGCGGGCAGATCCGCGAGATCGGCGGCACGGATGCGCTCCTCGCCGGACCCCGAGACCCGTACACGGAGCGCCTCCTCGCGAGCATCCCGCGGATCCGCTCCGCGGAGGCGCCGGGCTTCCTCCCCGGCGCGCCGCCGGACCTGCGCGTCGCGATCCCCGGCTGCCGCTTCGCCGCGCGCTGCCCGCTCGTCTTCGACCGCTGCCGGACGGAGGCCCCGGACCTCGTGACGGTGGGCGAGGGGCACGACGCGCGCTGCTTCCTCTCCGCGGACGGGCCGCTCCCGGCGGTGCGCGGATGAGCGGCTTCATCTCCCTGGACGGGGTCTCGGTCGACTTCCATGTCCGGCGCGGGCTCTTCGCCACCACCCCCGTCCACGCGGTGCGCGGGGTCTCCCTCGAGATCGCGCGCGGCGAGCACGTGGCGATCGTGGGCGAATCGGGGAGCGGCAAGACGACCCTCGGCCGCGCGCTCCTCCGCCTCCAGGCGGTGAGCGCAGGGCGGATCGTGGTGGACGGCGATCCGATCGCAGACCTCGCCGGCGACGACCTCATGCGCTTCCGGCGGCGCGTGGGCGCGATCTTCCAGGATCCGTACGCCAGCCTCTCGCCCTACATGCGCGTCCGGGAGATCGTGGCGGAAGGGCTCGTGGTCCACGGGACGGTCCCGGCCGCGGAGCACGAGGCACGCGTCCTTGCGGCACTGGAGGCCGTGCGCCTTTCGCCCGCGGCGGAGATCGCTGACCGCTTCCCGCACACGATGTCCGGTGGGCAGCGGCAGCGCGTCGCGATCGCGCGGGCGATGGTCCTGGAGCCGGAGATCCTCGTGGCGGACGAGCCGGTCTCGATGGTGGACGCCTCGAGCCGGGTGGAGATCCTCGCGCTCCTCCGGGAGCTCCAGGTCTCGCGCGGCCTGACGATCGTCTCGGTCACCCACGACCTCGCGAGCGCGCGCCATTCCGCGGACCGGATCGCGGTCATGTACGCGGGCCGGATCGTGGAGGAGGGGCCGGCGGCCTCGCTCGTGGACGACCCGCGCCACCCGTACACGCGGGCGCTCCTCGCCGCCGTCCCGGAGCCCGATCCGGCGAACCGGCTCCGTGACCGCGCCGTGGTCCCCGGCGAGCCGCCGAGCCCGGCCGCGCTCCCCCCGGGCTGCGCCTTCCACCCGCGCTGTCCGGTCGCGATCGCGGGGACCTGCGAGGTCACCGACCCGGCGGCCACGCCGCGCAGCGGCGGCGGGCAGGTCGCGTGCGTGCGGGAGCTGCCGGGCGCCTGAGCCCACCCACGGCAGAGGTCCCCGGGGGACCGCCCTGCTATCGTGGCGCGCGCAGCCGGTGCCGCGTGGGTTCGCACCCGGGGCTGACGGATCCGAGGAGGAAAGATGCGCACGACCCGTTCCCCGCACGCCCCGGCAGCCGCCGCCGGACCCGAGCTGAGCCGCCGGACCTTCATCGCCGGCGTGGCCGCAGGCGCCGGTGCGCTCGCGATCGCGGGCCGTAGCACCGGTGTGCGCGCCGCCTCCGAACCCCTCGAGGTCCGCTCGATGGTCCCGCCGCGCCTGGAGGCGGCGAACCTCGGGGAGCGGATCCTGTGCCACCGCCCGATGCGCCGCGGATCGCCGAACCTGACCGTGGAGGAGGTCGGCGGCCAGGTCATCGCGCACGACTACGGCCACGGCGGGAGCGGCTGGACGCTCGGTCCGGGCTGCGCCACCTACGTCGTGGAGAACGCCCTCGCGATGCCGGCGGCGGCTGCGCTGGCCAAGGATGCCCCGGTCATCGTGGTGGGGGCGGGCGTCATCGGCCTCCTCACCGCCTACGAGCTCGTCCGGCGCGGCTACACGGCGGTGGAGATCATCGCCGAGGCGTTCACCGGCACCACCTCGCACAACGCCGCCGGCCTCCTCGCGCCGGTCTCCATGGACAACGACCCGGAGAGCCAGGCGCTCATCGACCAGATCGGCGTCGAGGCCTACCGGTTCTTCGCGTCGATCGCCGCGGGCACCCACCCGGACTTCGCGACCGGCGCGTCGATCGTCCCCTCCTACTTCGAGACGCGGGAGGAATCGGGCCTGGAGCCGTACGTCGGGATCGTCATG
>Ga0208783_10001235_pt1 | contig 15255 bp, 13 predicted proteins | sample DEB19_08_DNA_2_FD_184529 | JGI IMG/M metagenome (GOLD analysis project Ga0208783, IMG submission 184529) | Aqueous microbial communities from the Delaware River and Bay under freshwater to marine salinity gradient to study organic matter... | ecosystem: Environmental > Aquatic > Marine >... | reverse complement strand
CGCTCTCCGCGGCGCGCGCTTCACCTTCGGCGACCCGGCGCGGATGAGCCGTCCGCACGATGAGGTGACCGTCGCCCTCCCGGTGCCCTTCGACACGGGAGCGGTCGCCCAGCGGACGGCGATCGCCACGGCGAGCTGCGGGATCTGCGGCAAGGCCTCGATCGATGACGTGGCCCTCCGCTGCGGCGTCCTCCCGCCCGGACCCGTGATCGCCCGCTCCGTCCTGCGCACCCTCCCGGACGCGATGCGCGCCGCCCAGGCCGTCTTCGCGCGGACCGGCGGCCTCCACGCGGCGGCGCGCTTCCGGCCGGACGGGACGCTCGTGGCGCTCCGCGAGGACGTGGGCCGCCACAACGCCTTCGACAAGCTCGTGGGGGCGGCGATCCTCGCGGGCGAGATGCCGCTTCACGGTTCGCTCGTCCTCGTCTCCGGGCGCGTCTCCTTCGAGATCGTCCAGAAGGCGGCGATCGCGGGGATCCCCTTCCTTGCCGCCGTCTCCGCGCCCACCGATCTCGCGGTGGAGACCGCGCGCCGGACCGGCCTCACGCTCGTGGGCTTCCTCCGCGAGGACGGCTTCAACGTCTACGCGGGCGAGGAACGGGTGGACCTCGCGGGCTGAGGCGAGCGGGCCGCCGGACGTGGAACCTGCCACGCGCCGCGGGGCTCGCACCGGCCGCCGGCCGACGAACCAGCCGCTCACGCGCGGCCCCGGGCTGCTCAGGCCGGGACCTGCTCCCCCAGGGTGGCACGCCGCTCCGCCTGCGCCGCTGCCTCCATCCCGGCGATGAACGCCTGGCGGTTCCCCTCGCGGAGGCCGGGATGCCGCTCATCGATGACCTGGAGGAGGGCCGCGAGGACGCCCTGCGGGTCGATCTCCGGGATCGAGGCCGCGAGCGCGCCGATCGCGACGATGCTCGTCATCCGCTCCTCGCCGCCCACCCGCGCGAGCGCGCTGCACGGGACGCGCAGGAGCCGGACCCCGGGGGGCGGCGCCACCTCCCCAACGAGCTGGTCGTCCACCACCGCGATCCCGCCCGCGGCCATCCGCGGCAGGAACCGGTCCGCGGAGGGCTGGTTGAGGAGCGCCGCTGCGTGGTAGCGGTCCACCACCGGCGATCCGATCGGATGGTCCGAGCAGAGGATCGTGCAGCTCGCGGTGCCGCCGCGCATCTCCGGTCCGTAGGACGGGATCCAGAGGACATCGTGGCCGCGGGCCATCGCCGCGTGGGCGATCACCTCACCGCCGAAAAGGAGGCCCTGCCCCCCGAAGCCCGCGAGGATCGTCGCGCGTTCCATGATCCCTACCCCCCCCGTACGTCCTTCACCCCGGCGGGCCGGTCCGGTCGGCAAGGAGACCGACCGGGAACTCCGGGAGGACGCGGTCCCGGAGCCAGGCAAGCGAGTCGACCGGGGTGAGCCCCCAGCCGACCGGGCAGTTCGCGATCACCTCCACGATGGAGAAGCCCGCACCGTTGAGCTGCGCCCGGCAGGCGCGCTCGATGTAGCCGCGGGTGCGGCCGATCGCCGCCGCATCCACCACCGATCCCCGTGCCGCGAAGGCGACGCCGGGGATCTGGGCGAGCAGCTCGGTCATCCGGAGCGGCGACCCGGTCCCGATCCGCTCCCGTCCGGCGGGCGTGGAGGTGGTCCGCTGCCCGAGGAGGGTGGTGGGGGCCATCTGGCCGCCGGTCATCCCGTAGACGCCGTTGTTCACGAAGATCGCGGTGATCCGCTCGCCGCGTGCCGCGGCATGGATGATCTCCGCGGTGCCGATCGCGGCCAGGTCCCCGTCCCCCTGGTAGGTGAGGACGAAGGCCTCCGGCCGGACGCGCCGGATCCCCGTGGCCACCGCGGGCGCTCGCCCGTGGGGCGCCTCCACGAAATCGACCATCAGGTCCTGGTAGGCGAAGACCGCGCAGCCCACCGGAGCGACCGCGATCGTCCGCGGGCCCAGCTCGAGCTCACCGAGGACCTCCGCGATCAGCCGCTGGACGACCCCGTGGCCGCAGCCCGGGCAGTAGTGGGTCGAGCGGTCCGCGAGGAGCGCCGGCCGCTCGAAGATCGTGCGCAGCTCGGTCGCGCTCATCGCGCCACCCCCGCGTGCTCGTGGAGCCACCACGCGCCCTCCTCCACGAGGGAGAGCGGGTCCGGGTCGGCTCCCTGCTCATCCGTCACCACGTCCGCTTCGTCCTGCAGCTCGATGAGCCCCGTGGGGTCCGCGCCCCAGGCGGCATCCGCGGCGACCCGCGTGGCGCGTGCCAGCGATCGGATCTCCCCGGCGACCTCCGCCGGGCTGGGGACCATCCCGCCGGTCCGGCCATGGAAGGCGACCGGGAGCCGTCCCTCCAGGGCGAGCCGCACGTCCTCCACCATCTGGCCGAGGGACATCTCCACCACGAGGACCCCGGCCGCGTTCGCCGTCGCCTGTCGCAGCTCAGCGGACGGGAACGGCCACAGCGTGATCGGCCGGAAGAGGCCCACCCGGAGCCCGTCCGCGCGCACCTGCTCCACCGCGCTCCGGGCCACGCGCGCGGCGGTCCCGTAGGCCACCACGACGAGCTCGGCGCCCTCCGTCCCGTCCGCCTCCCAGCGGACCTCGCGACGGGAGATCTCCGCGGCCTTGGCCGCGAGGTGGAGGTTGTGGCGCTCCAGGTCCTCGGGGAGAAGGTGGAGCGACTTCACCACGCGCGGCGCCCGGTCCCGCGCGCCGGTGACCGCCCACGGGGCCTCGGTCCGCGGTGGCATCCGGTAGGCGGGCGTGATCGCCTCCATCGCCTGGCCCATGATCCCGTCCGCGAGGACGAACACCGGTGTGCGATAGCGCTCCGCGATCTCGAAGGCGAGCGGGACGAGCTCCGTCGCCTCGGGGATCGAGCCGGGGGCGAGGACCGGGATGCGGTAGTCGCCATGGCCGTGGCCCTTCGTGGCCTGGAAGTAGTCGGCCTGGCTCGGCCCGATGCTCCCGAGTCCCGGACCGCCGCGCATGACGTTGACGAGGACGAGGGGGAGCTCGTCGCCGGCGAGGTAGCTCATCGCCTCCGCCATCAGGCTGATCCCGGGCGAGGACGAGCTGACGAGGACGCGTGCCCCGGTGGCAGCGGCGCCGAGCGCCATCGAGATCGCGGCGATCTCGCTCTCCGCCTGGACGAAGACCCGGCCCTCCTCCGGCATCCGCCGCGCCATCCACTCCAGGATCTCCGCCTGGGGGGTGATGGGATAGCCGAAGTAGGCGTTGCAGCCGGCCCGGATCGCGGCTTCCGCGATCGCCACGTTCCCCTTCATCAGGACCCGGCCGTCCGTGGTCATCGCGGCGCCTCCCGGCGGACCGGGCGCGGTGCGCGGATCGTGAGGACGAGATCCGGGCAGACGACCGCGCACCGGGCGCAGCTCGTGCAGCGGCGGGGATGGCGGACGCGCACCGGGTGGTGTCCGAGCACGTTCACGATCGTGGGATCGAGCGCGAGGACGCCTTCCGGGCAGGCCGCCACGCAGATCCCGCAGCCCTTGCAGCGATCCGTGGCCACCTGAACGCGGGGCGCGGACGCGGAGCGCCGGCCGCGGGCGGGAGCAGGGGGCGCGGGATGGGTCGTCATCGTGGGGCTCACGCTATCCCCCGGCCCCTGCGGCGCCCACGTCCGGGTGGCCGTCCGGCCCCGTGCCGTGCGGCCCCGCGGGGTGGGACTTCCGTGGGGGGTGACCATCGGTGGGTCCCGGGGCGCAGGCCACGTCCCCGGCCGCCTGTGCGATGCTCGGCGGATGGAGCCCCGGATCTCGGCGATCGTCCTCGCGGGTGGCCGCTCCACGCGCTTCGGGGCGGACAAGCGGGCGGCACAGGTGGAGGGGCGGAGCCTGCTCGAGCGGGCGATCGCGGCGGTGGCGGGCGTGGCGGACGAGACGCTCGTCGTCATCGAGGCGGAGCCGGTCGCGGGAAGCGCGGCCTTCCCCGGCCAGGAGCGCCCGGGTCGTCCCGGCGGCCCGCCCGATCCGGTGGCCGCGGCGCTCGCCGTCCATCCCGCCGCGCGGCTCGTCCGGGACGGGATCCCGGATGCCGGACCGCTCGCCGGCTTCCTTGCCGGGGCGTGGGCGGCGCGTCATCCGCGCCTCCTCGTGGTCGCAGGGGACCAGCCCTGGCTCGTGCCCGCGGTCCTCACCCTCCTCGCCGGCCGGGTGGCGGAGGACGGGCCCGCTGCCCTCCGTGGGCTTCCCGTCCCGGATGCCGCGCGCCTCGCCGCCCGCGGCCCGGACGAGGACGCTGCGCCGCTCCCCTTCGCCGCGCGCCGCGAGCCCGCGGTCGTGACCGCGGAGCGTCTCCTCGGGGAGGGGGCACGGTCGCTCCGCGCGCTCCTCCACGGCCTTGCCGCCGAGACCGTCCCGGAGGCGGCCTGGCGGGCGCTCGATCCGGCGGGTGCCACGCTCCGGGATGTCGACCGGCCGGCCGACCTGCCGGGCTAGGATGCGCGGATGAGCGAGCCGCGCGCGCCGGAGTCGGGAGGGCGGGCCGTCGCGTTCCTCCTCGCCGCCGCGGCGGTCGTGGCTGCGCTCCTCGGTGCCCGGGCGGGCCTCCTCGCGAGCGACGCCACCTCGGGCTGGGCGGACGCCGTCATCCAGGAGCAGAAGCGGGGCGCATCGCTCATCGCGGACCTGAACCGGGTCTACGTCCAGGAGGCGAGCCAGGCCTTCACGGTCATGGCGGCCCGCGCGTGGGCGACGGAGCTCCGGACCGCCGTGGATGCCGCGGATCCGGCCGTGGCGCTCGCGCTCGCGCCGGAGGTCCGGGTCGCCGAGACGATCGCCCAGGTGAGCGAGGAGGGGGCGCAACAGGTCGCGATCGTGGCCGACCCGCGCTACCGGCTCCCGGCCGGCGGCTATGACCTGGGCCGCTACCTCGCGGACCTCCGGATCGCGACGCAGGAGGACCCCCCGATCGATCCCGACGCCACGACCGCCGCCGCAGATCGCGCATCGGAACGTTCCGCGCAGCTCCTCGCGCTCGCGGTCGTGGCCGCGATCGCGCTCCTCGTGGGGGCCCAGGCGCAGGCGTGGCAGCGGCGTCGCCGGCCGCTCCTGATCGCAGGCTGGGCGATCCTCGCGGTCGCCGCGCTCCCGGGTCTCGTCATCGGGCTCGCGCCGTGATCGACGCCGAGCTCCTGGACGACCTCGGGGCCGGGACGCGCTGGGACCGCCTGATCGCGCTCGTCCTCGGGCTCGTGGCCGTCCTCGCCGCATCGCTCGTCCTCGTCCAGACGGTCCAGGGCCAGGCGGAGGCGCGCGCGAGCGCGATGGCCTCGCGGATCACCGCGGATGTCATCGCCCGGATCGTGGCCTACGAGGCACGGGAGATCGCGCTCGCCGCGCTCTCCTCCCGGTCGGTCCAGCCCGGCTTCGAGGGGCTGGCGCGTGGCCAGGTCGCGCTCGAGCTCGGCCGGGAGGGCGGTGAGGTCCTGGGCGCGGCGGGGCAGGCGGCCACCTTCAGGCTCATCGGCCAGGTGGCGGAGATGAAGGCGCTCCCGGGTCCGGAGGTCCCCCTGGATGCGTATGCGCGCGCGGTCCTCGCGTCCAGCGCGGCGGAGATCGACCTCCTCGTCCGCGACGGGCAGAACCGCCAGCGCGACCTCGCGGACGCCGCATCCTCGCGCAGCAACGAGGCGCTCCTCGGGCTCTCCGTCATCGCGCTCGCGGGCGTCCTCGCGGGCCTCGCCGCGGTCGTGGGGCGGAGCCGGACCGGGCGTCTTCTCCTCGCGCTCGCCTATGCCGCGACCGGCGCCTCCTTCGTCCTCCTCCTGCTCGCCGCCCGCCCGGCCGGCGGTCCGTAGCGGAGTCGGCGGCTAGCAGATCCCGCCCACCCCCTGGATCGCGACCTGGCCGATCGTCCCGGTGGTCGGGAAGTTCCCGGAGACATGGGTCTCGCAGGTGGTGGCGAAGGTGATCTCGTCCCCGGAGTTGCTCCCTCCGCCGATGACGACCCCGCCCACCGCGGCCGCGGGCGCGCCATTCGTCCGGACGCGGCTCGTCCCGAGGAGGGCGACGGTGCCGTCCCGGACGTGGATGCCCGCGCCCGTGGTCCCCACGATGTTCCCCATCACCTTCGCGCTGCCGCGCACCGTGAGCGCGATGCCGACCCCGGAGATCCCGCCGCCCGTCTCGCCGGCGTCGTTCCCGGTCACCGCCGCCTCGCCGCCCACCACGACCCCGGACGATCCGTCGATCCCGAGCCCGCCGCCGCGCGTCCCCGCGGCGTTCCCCGTCACCACGGCCTGCTCATCCACCACGATGCCCAGGTCGTTCACGGAGTAGATCCCACCCCCGACCCCGGACGCGTCGTTCTGCTCCACGCGGGCGGACCCGCGGATCCGCACGTTCCCGCCCGCGGACGCGATCCCGCCGCCGTCCCCGAACGGCTCGGCGCGGTTCTGGCGGACCGTGGCATTCCCGCGGACGGTGACGCTCGCGCCCCCGGTGGAGAGGATCCCGCCGCCATCACCTTCCGTCGTGTTCAGCTGGATCGTGGCGTTCTCGCTCAGCGTGAGGGTGGCCCCGCCCCGGACGGAGACCCCGCCGCCGGTGCCGGCGCTGTTCTCCTTCACCTGGGCGCGGCCGGTGATCGTGACGGTCCCTCCGTCCGCGACGATCCCGCCGCCCTCCGCGCTCGTGTTCCCGCGGACCTGGGAGGTGCCGTCCAGGATGAGGGTGCCCAGGACGAGGATGCCGCCGCCGCTCGTGACCGCGCTGTTCCCGCGCACCACGCTGTCCGTGAGGCGGAGGGTCGTCCCTTCGCCCACGCCGATCCCGCCCCCCGACCCGCTCACCGCCCCACCGCGCACGGTGATCCCCGTGAGCGTGATCGTGAGCGACTTCCCGGTGGAGAGGACGCCGCGCGTGCCGTCCCCGAGGATCGTGGGGACCCCGGTCCCGGTGGCGGTCACACCGGTGATCCGGACGCTCTTCCCGATCGTCAGCCCGCCCGCGCAGGTGCCGCGGAGGGTGAGCGCGTCACCGCCGCGGGCGGCCGTGAGGGCACCCGCGAGGGTCGTATGCGTGCTGGTCCGGGTGATGTTCCGGACCTGGCAGGCGGGGGCGGGGGCTCCGGCGGCCGGCAGCGGCACGGCGAGGAGGAGGCCCGCCGCGACCACGATGGGGCCGGCGATCCGCACCCGGTGCGATCTCCCTGCGCGCATCCTGAGCTCCTCCCGCGTGGCAGGCGCCGATCGGATGCGGCGCGCACCCGCGGAGTATCCGCGCTCGCCGCACCCGGCGACAAGGTGGACACGCCTTGACGCCTGCGCTATGCTCCCGGCCGGTCGAACGTGGCTGCCCTGACAGGTGGCCAAGGGACCCGCCGCAGTGCCCAGTCGGCGGTGCCCGGACCGAGGCTCAGCCTCGGTCCGTCGCCCGGACTCGAACGATCGTGCCCTGTCGTGACCCCATGCCGTCCGTGCGGCCGGGGCCGAAAGGAGCGATCGAATGGGCACCAGCGGCGAACGGAGCTCCCGCCTGACGGGCCGCCTCCGCGCGATCGCCCTCACCCTCCTCGTCGTCCAGGTCGCCGCGCTCGGCATCGCCGTGCCTGCGGTGGAGGGACGCCAGCGGATCCGCAGCGCGGGGATGGAGATCTGGCGCTACGCCGCCTACCCGCGGGTCGGCCCCACCGATCGCGGCACGAACGTCCTCATCCTCCAGCACCTCCTCCGCGCGGGCAGCCCCAAGCTCGACCTCTCGTCCACCTACGACCGCTCCACGCGCCTCGCGATCGCCCAGGCCCAGAAGAAGGCCGGGATGCGGGTCACCGGTCGCGCGGACGGCCGGCTCTGGGACCGGCTCGCGGTCCCGCTCCGGCGCGGTGAGAGCGGCCACGCCGTCCGGGCGCTCCAGGTCGCGCTCGGCGAGAAGCTCGGCTGGGGCGTGAAGGTGACCGGGACCTTCGACAAGCGGACCTTCTCCGCCCTCCGCCGGCTCCAGCGCGACGTCGGCCTCCGCTGGACCGGCCGCGTGGACGACCGCACCTGGCGCGTCCTCGCGTGGCACTACGAGCGGCCGGCCTTCGGCCGCTCCTCGCTGTGCGACTACAGCACGGTGAACGGCCCCGAGGCGAACTGGGCGACCTCCTCTGTCATCGCCTGGCTGGAGCGCGCGGCCGCGATCTTCCATCGCCGGACCGGGCTCTCGGTCGCCGTGGGCGACCTCAGCCGGCGCTTCGGTGGCCGGATCCCCGGTCACGGGACGCATGGGCGCGGGATGGAGGCGGACCTCCGCCCGATCCGCGCGGATGGCCGGCAGTGCTCCGTGGGCGGCAACGACTGGCGCGAGCGCGGCTACGACCGCCGGAACACCCGGCTCCTCGTCCGCGCCCTCCGGACCGCGGCCCGGAACCGCGTCCTCTTCATCGCCTTCAACGACCCCGGGCTCCGCTCCGGGAAGGGGCGTGCACGCTTCGCGCCCGGGCACAACGACCACCTCCACATCACGTGGTGCATCCCGGGCCACCGTTCCTCCCTCTACCGGTGCGCGCGGTGACGGGGTCGATGCGCGGCCGGATCGCCGCCGGCGCGCTCGGCGCCCTTCTCGTCCTCTCCAGCCTTCTCGTGGCACCCGCCGCTGCGGCGAGCCCGATCGTGGCGCGCGCCTCCTTCCCGGAGATCGATGCCTCGGACCGGGGCACGGACGTCGTCCTTCTCCAGCTCCTCCTCCGCTCCCACGCCGGTCGCTACCGGATCGTCCGTGGTCTCGAGCCCACCGGCACGATCGATACCCCGACCCGGCTCGCCCTCCTCCTCTTCCAGCGCACGCACGGCCTGCGGCCGGACGCCCGGATGGATGCGCGGACCTGGTCCGCCCTCGCCCCGGAGATCGGGCGCGGTGATTCCGGCCCCGCGGTGGAGGCGCTCCAGCTGGCGATCCACCGCAAGCTCGGCTGGGATGTCCCCCTGGACGGAAGCTTCGGGTCCGCCACGGAGCGGGTCGTCCGGCGCTTCCAGAAGGAGGTGGGGCTCCGTCCCACCGGGCGGGTGAGCACGACCACCTGGCGCGTCCTCGCCTGGCACTACGAGCGGCCGTCGTTCGCCCTCCCCGGCCTGTGCGACTACAGCACGATCAACGGCCGCGAGGCGAACTGGGCGACCTCATCCGTGGTGGCCTGGCTGGAGCGCGCAGCCACGATCTTCCACGAGCGCACGGGGATGACGATCGCGGTGGGCGACCTGAGCCGGCGCTTCGGCGGGCCGCTCCCGGGACACCGCGCCCACGACCGGGGGATCGAGGCGGACCTCCGCCCGATCCGGACGGACGGTCGCCAGTGCACGGTCCGCGGCACGTTCGCCGGGAGCTCCGTCTACCACCGGAACGCGACCCGGCGGATGATCCGCGCGCTCGAGTCGGCGTCCGAGGAGCGGCTGACGTGGGTCGTCTTCAACGATCCGGCGCTCGTGGCGGAGGGGCTCACGACCCCGGATGCCTCGCACGCGGACCATCTCCACCTGGTCTGGTGCGACCTCTCCGCGCGGGACATCCTCTACCGCTGCGCCCGCTGAGGGCTACTCCTCCAGGGCCATCGTGGGGAGGATCCGGAAGACCGGCAGGTCGTCCACGTCCGTGAGCGGGCTGTGGCGCAGGCGGCGGAGCCTGCGGGTCCGGAGCGACCAGGCATGGACGATCCGGGCGGCCTCGTGGCCATCCACCTCCTCCGACCGGAAGGCGACGTGCCGGCCATCGATCTCCAGGACGCCGCCACCCTCCTCGCGCAGGTCCACCACCCAGTCGAGCGTCCCCCGCGGCGAGACGAGGTACCGCTCGCCCTCGAAGGGATAGGGCTCGTCCACGGGGACCGCATGGATCCGGCCGCTCCGGCGCGCGATGACGACGAGCAATGGCCGCAGCCGCAGGGTGCAGATCAGCGGGCGGACGGCACGGTCGAGGATCGGATCGGGGCGGATCGCCGGGAGCATCGGGGTCGGCATGACAGGACCTCCCGCGCCGGGGTCTCCGGCACTCTCCCACGATGCGCCGCCCGCGCCGTCGGCACCAGCGGCACGCCGCCCCAAGTGCGGGGTCCGGAGGTCACCTTGCGGGGAGTGGCCGCGGACGTTGGGCGTGGCGCGGACGAGGGGAGTGGCCGCGGACGTGGAGCGTGGCCGCGGACGAGGGGAGTGGCACGGACCCCGGGGAGCTGGCGCGCCCGCCGGACCCCGGGGAGTGGCGCGGACGTGGAGCGTGGCCGCGGACCCCGCCGGCCCCCCGGTTCCACAACCTGTGGACAAGAGAGCCCCTGGCGGCACACTTCGCCGCCACTCCGGGCCCCGACGAGGCCGGATCGCCCGCCCCGACGGCACGATCCACGCTCAACCGCCGCGGGACGGGGTGCGGTGACGGCATCCGCGCTTCGGATCGGAGCACAGAACCCGCAGAACCGCGCACCTTGTCTACAGGTTGTGGAACCGACCGCCCGCCGACCCGGAACGTGCCCCACTCCCCGAGGTCGGTGCCGCAAACCCCGACCGCGGCCACTCCCCCGCCCGCGGCCCCACTCCCCGAGGTCGGTGCCCCAGACCCCGCCCGCGGCCCCACTCCCCGAGGTCGGTGCCGCAGACCCCGACCGCGGCCACTCCCCCGCCCGCGGCCCCGCCCCCGTCTCAGCCCCTCGTGTCCCTCTCGGCGTCCGCGGGGAGCGGCCGGCGTGCCGCGTCCACCTCCGCGACGCTCGGGATGTGGCTCCCGTCCGGGCCGTGCGCGTGCCCCTCCGCGTAGGTCCGAGGCCGCGGCGCGGTGCGCGGGACGGCGAGCGCCCCGTCCGCCTGGCGCGGTGCCTTCTGCGCCACGGTCGGGAACGCGAGCGCACGCGTGGCCGCGGCGCCACAGACGGGGCAGGGAGCGGGCGCATCGCGCTCGTCGATCGGCCGGTTGAGGAGGAAGGGCGGATCGCCGGCCGGGCAGGTGTACTCGTAGCGCGGCATCGCGGCCGACTCTACTCCTCCCAGTGGAGCGTCACCGTGGCCGGTCCCCCGGTCACGGCCGGATCCGGCGGGTTCCCCAGGAGCTGGAGCGTCACCTGCCCATCGCTGCGAGCGGCGGCGGTCACCCAGACCGGCTTCCCGTCCGGGTAGCGGAGCGAGGCCCAGCGCCACGCCACCTGCGCGAGCGCGGGATCGTCCTCCACGAGGAGCCGCATCCCCGCCAGGTCCACGCCCCGGTCCCACGTCCCGTCCGTCACCGCGGCCACGGTCGCGGTCGCCGTCCGCGGGGTCGCGGACGCCTGGCGGAGGACGACCACGGAGGCCAGGACGAGCGGCACCATGACCCACGCGATCGCTGCCGCCCCCATCGCCAGCCTCCCGCCGCGCAGGAGGCTCCCCGGGATCCGCGGCCCGCGACCGGGGATCGCCCCGAGCCGTTCGCGGAGCCACGCCGAGCCGCGGAACCGGTCCATCCGCCGCTCCACCACGAGGACCACGACCACGGAGATCGCGATCGTCACGGCGGCCACCGGAAGGAAGGTCGGCACCGGGAACCGTTCGGGGGAAGCACCCCAGAGCAGGCGCTGGAGGGCGAGGAGCACGGGCATGTGGAAGAGGTAGACCGGGTAGGAGAGCTCGCCGATGAACCGGTCGCGGGGGTTCGACCCGGTCCGGCGGAAGAGGACCGGGAGGGCGAGCGCGATCGCCAGGGCGAGCCAGCCGGGGAGGAAGGTGGGCATCGTCGCGAGACCCGCAAGCAGGACGAGGAGGAGGGCGATCCCCGCCGGCGAGCGGGCCGGGATCCGTCCGGTGGAGCGGAGATAGGCGAAGGCCCCGAGCCCGAAGAAGATGAACGAGGCGCCGTGCCCGGCGTAGAGGAGGTCGGGTGCCTGGCTCGCGCCGGCCCAGCCGATCCCCTGGATCGGGAAGTGGATCTGCGCCGCCACCAGGAGATAGACGGCGCCGGCCGCGATGAAGGCGAGCGTCCGCGCGGCGCTCCGGACGATGAACGGCGCGGCGATGTAGAAGCCGAGCTCCACCCCGAGCGTCCACGCCGGCGGCTGGATCGGGAGAAGGGCGCCCGGGACGCAGCCCCCGGCGTTCGTGGGCAGGCAGAGGATCATCCCCGCATCCAGCCCCACGATCGCCGCGTTCGCCACCAGGAAGAGGAGGAGCGTGGGCGGCGCGAAGGTCGCGAGGTTCTCCCCGATCTGGTGCCGGAAGGGCCACAGCGCGGCGAGCTGGGCGAGGAGGAAGACGGGGAGGAGCCGGAGATAGCGGTTGGCGTAGAAGACGCGGTCCGGGGTCTCCCGGTAGGTCGTGTCCAGGACGAGCGCCATGTAGAAGCCGGAGATGAGGAAGAAGACCTGGACCGCGGCATGGCCCAGGAACCCGTTGGGACCGAGCAGGTAGAAGGCCGTGTGCTCCGCGACCACGAGGAGGGCGAGGACGAGACGAAGGATGCCCATCCGCCGGTCCGCTACTCCTGCCAGAGGATGCGGACCGAGGCCGGCGCCCCGGTCACGTCCGGATCCGGCGCGTTGCCCTGGAGCCGGAGCACGAGACCGGACGGCGTCCGGTAGAGCTCCGACACCCAGACCGGCTTCCCGTCCGGGTAGAACAGCGAGGCCCAGCGCCAGGATCGGATCGGGTAGGCCGGATCATCGCGCACGACCATCCGCATCCTGGCCACATCGACCCCGCGGTCCCAGGTCGCATCCGTCAGCGCGGCCACCACCGCGGTCACCTCGCGCGTCTGCTGGTTCCTCTGGATGACCGCGATCGTGCCGATCACCGCGAGCGGGGCGAGGAGCCAGGCGAGGGCGAGCCCCGCGGCGACCCCGGTGCGCAGGCGGTCCGGCCGGGATGGGGTGCTCCCCCGCGGTCGGCCGCCGAGGCGCGCCTCCAGCCATGCGGAGCGCCGGAAGCGGTCGACCGGGCGCTCCAGCGCGAGGATGAGGATCACGCTCACGACGAGCGAGAGGACCAGGGTGAGCACCCCCCGCTCCCAGGCCAGCTGCGGTGAGCCATCTCCCGGCGCGATCAGCTTCTCCAGCCCGAAGAAGATCGGCACGTGGACCACGTAGACGGGGAAGGAGAGCTCCCCGATGAACCGGTCGCCGCGGATCGAGCGAGTGAGACGGAAGAGGACAGGGAGCGCGAGCGCGAACACGAGCGCGACGGCGCCGTTCACGAACGGTCCCACGGCGGCGAGCGGGAGGGCGAGGAGGGCGACGATGAGGATCGCGCGGCGCACGGTCGGCCGGTCCGGCGCGCTGAGCCGCCAGGCGAGCGCCCCCACCCCGAAGTAGAGGAGGGCTCCACCGTGCGGGACATAGGCGAAGCCCGGCGGGAAGGCCGCCGAGAGCCACGGGATCCCGCGGACCGGCGGGGTAAGGAGCGTGATCGCCGCCAGGTACGCGATCCCCACCCCGATGAGGACGAGGGTCCGCCCCGTGCTCCGGACGATGAGCGGCGCCGCGAGGTAGAAGCCGAGCTCGACCGCCAGCGTCCAGGTCGGTCCGTTCATCGCAGTGGCGACCGAGGCCAGGCAGCCGGTGGAGGTGGGGAGGCAGGCCAGGCCGGCCGAATCGAGACCCGCGATCCCCACGTTCCCCACCCCGAAGATCGCGAGGCTGATCGGATGCAGGCCGGCGACCCGCGCGGCGATCTCGTTCCACCAGACCGCGAGGATGAGGATCTGGCCGATGAGGAAGACCGGCATCAGCCGCAGGTAGCGGCTGGCGTAGAAGTGACGATCCGGGCGGTCGCGGTAGGTGGTGGAGAGGATCATCGCCATGTAGAACCCGGACATCACGTAGAAGATGAAGACCGCCTGGTGCCCGTGGCCCACGGGGATCCCGAGGAGCGGCACCCCCACGTGGCCCACCAGGACGAGCAGCGCGAGGAAGAGGCGGACGATCCCCACGCGCGCTCCCTCCTCATCCCTCGGCCGGCCACGGACCCGGCTCTCCCGCGCACTCAGGGTAGGGGAGGGAGCAGGGGGCGTGCTGCCGACCCGGGGCATGCCCTGGCCCGGGCCGGGGGAGCCCGCGCGCCCGCATTCCACGACCCGTGGAGACGCGGCCCCTCCCCGACCGATCGGCGGCCACCCGGGCGCATCAAGGACCGTGCCACACCCCGGATCCGAGCGTGGCTACGCTCGGTGTGGCGTCCCGGGAGCCGGAAGCCGACCCCAGGGGCCGGTCCGCGGCCCCGAGCCGGACCGCCCCTCGCGCCGCGTGTCCACAGGTCGTGGAACCGGCACCCCGGGGAGATGCCACGCCGCTCGTCCGCGGAGCCGGCCGGCGTCCGCCGCTCCCCCGATCCGCGTTCCCTCCGCCCCGGGAGCCCCCTAGCGCTGGATCGCGATCTCCAGCCTGACCTGGCCGTCCGCCTCCTTCGTCCGCGTGACCTCGCCGGAGATCCCCGCGAAGCGCCCGGTCCCACCCAGGATCGCGCGCACGCAGCGACCGCTCACGAGGCCGGTCTCCGGGTCGAGCCGGCGGATGTCCGAGAGGAGGATCGTGGAGCCGTCCGCGAAGGTGATCGTGGAGAGGCCCGCGGCCCGATGGGTCGGCTCGTCCGCGTCCGCGAGGTCGATGAGCGTGTTGTGGCCGCGGAGCGTCGCCTCCTCACCCGCGTCCGAGGCGAGCGGGATCTCCCACGTGGCCCGTTCACCCACGACCGCGTCCGTCATCCCGTCCGGCGCGGCCGCGTCGTGGTGGAAGACGATCGTCTCGTCCGGCGCGGCGGCGGGCACCGTGAACCGGTTCGTGAAGGTGCGCCGGCCATCCCCGTGGTGGACCAGGGTCTGCTCGCCGCGCGCGCCCAGGAAGCGCCCGGTGCCACCGATGATCGGCCGGTGGATCTCCACCCCCACCGGCGGGAAGGGATCGGCCGCCGGTCCGATCGGGTTCCGGCCCGCCGCGATCAGGCGGTCACCGTTCGCATCCTCGAGGACGATGATCCCCACGACCTCCGATCCCGGCCCCTGCTCGCCCTCTCCGATCGTCCGGAAGTGGAGCCCATAGAGCGTGACCGGCTCGCCATCCGTGGTCTCGGCGTCCAGCTCCCAGGTGCGGGCATCCCCACGCTGCATCCCCGGCTCGCCGGTCATCTCCAACTCCGTGACCGGCGCGCTCACGCCCTCGGCCACGATCTCCGTGACCATCCCGGCCGGGTCGACCGGCTCGAAGGTCAGCGTGTGGGTCCAGCTCCCGTCCTCGGCGCGAACGCTCACGTTCTCCCCATAGACGCCCGCGAACGCTCCCGTCCCGCCAAGGACCACCCGCCGGAGGGGGTCCCCCGG
>Ga0208783_10001232_pt1 | contig 15273 bp, 20 predicted proteins | sample DEB19_08_DNA_2_FD_184529 | JGI IMG/M metagenome (GOLD analysis project Ga0208783, IMG submission 184529) | Aqueous microbial communities from the Delaware River and Bay under freshwater to marine salinity gradient to study organic matter... | ecosystem: Environmental > Aquatic > Marine >... | reverse complement strand
GCCCGCGACTGGGAGAACGTTCGTTGGTGTTCGGACTCCTGTCGCCAACGTGGCGTTTGACGGGCCAGACGAGGAGCCTCAGAGCAGTACCGACGCGACGTCGCACCGTCTTAGGATTGCACGGTGGCTCGGGTGGTCTTCACCAAGAATCTGCAAAGGCACGTTCCATGTCCGCCCACCACTGCGCCGGGTAGGACAGTGCGCGAAGTACTCGACACGGTCTTTGCAGAGAACACTCGATTGCGTGGCTACGTCGTCGACGAACGGGGATCACTTCGCAAGCACATGACGATCTTCGTCGACGGCCAGATTCTTCTCGATCGACGCTCGCTCAGCGATGAAGTCGGCCCCGATTCGGAGATCTACGTGATGCAAGCACTGTCAGGAGGATGACGTTGAACACGAACACACTGCACATCGGGACCCGTAAGGGATTCTTCGTCGTCGAGGGCACAGGTCGAGACGCACGCATCGTGAGCGAGCACTTCGTGGGCGACAACGTGGTTTTGTCGACCACCGATCGTCGTGACGGTACGTGGTACGTCGTTATGGATCACGGACATTTCGGAATCAAGTTGCACCGATCCGAAGATCAGGGATCGAACTGGACCGAAGTCGCCGTGCCGGAATATCCGCCCAAGCCCGAAGGTTTCGTCGACATCTCGATGTGGGGCAACGAGCGCGAATGGGTGCTCGCGAACATCTGGTCGCTCGAACCAGCACTCGATCGCGATGGTGCACTCTGGTGCGGCACGGTTCCGGGAGGCTTGTTCCGCTCCGAGGACCGTGGAAATTCCTGGAAACTCATCGAATCGTTGTGGGGCGTGGAGAGCCGGACCCGTTGGGGTGGAGCCGGGTCGGATCAACCGGCGGTGCACACGATCAACGTCGATCCCCGCAATCCACTGTGGGTCTCGGTGGCGATCTCCGCCGGCGGAGTGTGGCGCACCAAAGACGGCGGTGCCTCGTGGACCCCTCATACGAAGGGCATGTACGCCGGCTATGTGCCACCCGAGCAATCGGATTGGCCCGAACACCAAGACGCGCACTGTGTCGTCCAGAGTCCGTCGTCGCCCGAGATCTTCTGGTGTCAGCACCACATGGGCATCTGGCGGTCCGCCAACGACCTCGAGTCGTGGACCGAGTTGCATGTGGAACCGTCATCGTTCGGCTTCGCGGTTGCCGTGCACCCCAACGACGGGGACACCGCTTGGTTCGTGCCGGCGCACTCCGACCAAAAGCGTGCACCAATCGACGGACGGGTGGTGGTGACGCGGACGAGGGATGGCGGCAAGAACTTCGAGGTGCTCACCAACGGGCTACCGCAGTCGCATGCCTACGACTTGGTGCTTCGTCACGCACTCGACATCGCCGGCGATGGCGAGTCGCTGGCTCTGGGCTCCACCACCGGGAACCTCTACGTGACCGACAATCAAGGTGACGAATGGTTCTGCATCGCCAACAACCTGCCACCGATCTACTCGGTCCGTTACGCGTAGCACCCACCATCACCTGTCGGGACGCCGCCGACTCGCTGTTTTCGTCCACACATCTTCCTTATCTCAGAAGATCCGGGACGAAAGGACTATTGACATGGTGATCAGCGCCGCACAACGCTTCGAACTGCACAGCGCACTTGTGAACACTCTGGGGGACGACGTGGCCAACACCTTGATGGAACATTTGCCGCCGAGCGGATGGAGTGATGTCGCTCGTCGTGACGATCTCGATCATCTGGAGGTGAGGCTCAACTTGCGGATCGATGGACTGGATCGGCGTCTTGGGGCACTCGAAAGCCGTGCCAAGGTCATTCTCTCCGGCGGCTTGGCTTTCGCTCTCGCCGTCATCGCGATCCAGGTTCAGATCGTGATCAGCATCTCCAATCTCTAGGTCGACGCCCGATCGACCCGGACTTCGCTACCTATTTCGAACCAGGGACGGATGCCGGAACCATTCGTTGCACAGCCCGCTTACCTTGAACTCATGCGAGCATTCAGTTTTCTGATCATCCTTGTCGTGGCCATCGTTGCGGCCATCGGGGGCGGCGTCGCCTTCACCCGTCGCAAGTCGTCCACCGGACACTGAGTCGACAATCCGCCACTTCAGGTGGATTTCCCCCGATTCGCCCCCATACTTGACTCATTGATCGGCACGTCTTGCCGTTCATGAGTGGCGTGCGACGTGACGAACATTCAGGTTCGTCAGAGGCTTCCTCCCCAGGCATCTCGTAGATGCCGTCCCCCTACACAAAGGAACCTCATGTCCCCCACCAGTACGTCTCCTCGCGCGTCGTCGCGACCCGTCTCCGATACGGCATCGTTCGATGCCCTCGGTGTGCCCGGCAATCTCATCCAGATCCTTGCTCGCAGCGGAATCTCCGAGCCCTTCCCCATCCAGCGACAGACACTTCCCGACTCGCTCGCCGGGCTCGACATCATCGGACGTGGTCGCACGGGAAGTGGCAAGACCCTCGCCTTCGTGCTGCCGCTCGTCGCCCGCCTGGCGGCCGATCGTCGCGGTTCGGCGCCTCGTCAGCCGCGCGGGTTGATCCTCGTTCCCACTCGTGAACTCGCCGCCCAAGTGGCCGAGACTCTCGATCCTTTGGCCCGCGCGCTCGGGCTCAGCCATGTGATCATCCACGGTGGCGTGAGTGCTGCGCCGCAGGTGAAGGCGCTCTCGCGTGGTGTCGACATCGTCATCGCGTGCCCCGGACGTCTCGAAGATCTGATGCAGCAGCGTCAGTGCCGACTCGATCAGGTGGCCATCACCGTTGTCGACGAAGCCGACCACATGGCCGACCTCGGATTCCTTCCCGTCGTGAAGCGCGTGCTCGACAAGACGCCCACCAACGGCCAGCGACTCCTCTTCTCGGCCACGCTCGACAACGGCGTCGACGTGCTCGTGGACCGCTACCTGCACTCCCCCGCCATTCATTCGGTGGATTCGGCCGAGTCACCCGTGCCCGACATGGAGCACCACGTGCTGTGCGTGAGCCGTGACGACAAGCCGGCCATCGTGCAGGCCCTCGCTTCGGGTCGCGAGCGCACCTTGCTCTTCACCCGCACCAAGCACACCGCCAAGAAGATCGCCCTGCAGTTGTCGAAGAACGGCATCCCGAGCGTCGATCTGCACGGCAATCTCTCCCAGAACGTCCGGACCAAGAATCTCGAGGCCTTCGCCTCGGGTGAGGTGCTCGTGATGGTCGCCACCGACATCGCCGCTCGTGGTATCCACGTCGACGACATCACGCTCGTGGTGCACGTCGACCCGCCCGCCGAACACAAAGCATTCCTTCACCGCTCGGGACGTACTGCACGCGCCGGTGCAAGTGGCACGGTGGTCACGGTCATGACACCCGATCAACGTGGTGATGTGGAAGTCCTCACCCGGCGCGCCGGCATCAAGCCCATGCACACCAAGGTGCAGCCCGGACACCCGATCATCTTCGAGCTCACGGGTCCTCCCGCCGAGCGCCGGATGCGCACGATCCCCACGCCGCAGCCGGTGACGCAAGGTCGTCAATCGAATGGAGCCAAGCCCGCCGGCAATCGTTCGGGTGGCGGACGCAAGCCCGGTCCGGGCAACAACGGACGTCGTCGTCGTCAGCCGGTGGCCAAGCGAAGCACCAGGACGTAATGCACGGTCGCCGCGCCGGCGACCAACGCATGAAAGATCTCGTGGAATCCGAAGATTCGCGGTAGCGGGTTGGGTCGTTTGGCCGCGTAGATCACGGCACCAAGTGAGTACATCGCGCCACCGCCCCACAGGAGCGCGGTGTCGATGGCATTCAGTGCCGCCGACAAGGAGCCGATTTCGATGAGTGCGCTCCATCCCACCAACAAATAGACACCGGCGATCACCGCGGGCGGAGCATGCAGCCACGCCATGCGGATGATCACACCGATGGTCGCCGCCGCCCAGACGAAGACGAGAAGCGTGATTTCGCTGCTTCCGCTCAGACTCAACGTGGTCACCGCCGTGTACGAGCCGGTGACGGCCAGAAGAATCGCCGAGTGATCGAGCCGCCGGAACGTCCGCTGCGCAGTATCACTCAGACGACCCGAGTGATAAACGGCCGAAACGCTCAACATGGCGGCGACGCCGACGCCGTAGATGGCCATGGCCACTCGTGCAGTCGCTGATTGAGCCAAGCAGATCAGAACGATGAACGCCGGCACCGACAGAACGGCGAACCACCGGTGAATGTGACCTCGGAGCAACGGACGGGGCAACACCGGACGCGAAGCGGGAGTTGTGTCCAAGACTCGGACCCTAACCCGAGAAAGTGACGAAGGGTCGGCAGCCGATCGACCGATAATGAAACGCATGGCAAACAACCGAATAGTGAGACGAACGCGCTCTGGTCTTTCGGGTCTTCTCTTTTTCTTGGCCCAGTGCGTCTTCTTCGTGCTCTGGCTCTCCTACGTCCGAGTCTGGATGGGCTGGACGAGTTGGGGGCTGTTGATCGGAATCCTCTCTACCCCGGGAGTGGTCATCTTCCCGGCTCTTTATTGGATCGTCGAGGGAGACTTTCCCGTCGGTTACTTCATCGTCTGGGGCGTCGGGATCGCCCTCGGAATCACTTCGGCCGTGGTCGCGCCGAATGAAGCCTGACTCAAGCCACCTTCACCGGTATCGCACTGAATTCCCCGGGATCAGTCTCGAGGCCGACGCCACCTTTCACGACGATCATCACGAGCGAGCCCGGCTCGGCCGAACTCAGGTCGAACTCGACCGCAAACGGCTCACTCTCTTCAGCCGAACCAGCGAGCACGTAACGCTGCGAGATCACTTGTCGAGCGTCACCCGCTACGTAGGCCGTCACCGACACCTGTGCCTCGAAGCCACGTGCGGTACCGGAAACGATGACCTTCCCGGCCGGCACGACTGCACCCGAGATCGGCGAAGCGATCGTCATGTGCGGATTGACCGATCCGATCACGAACCAGCCGTCATCGGGTCCGAGCTGTCGAAGCAGAAGAGTGCTCCGCACGACGGCGGGTTGTTCACCGATCAGCACCTCGATCTCTCCGCTTCGCGAATCACCGGCCCGGTACTCTCCAAAAACCGGAGTGACCTTGAACACGTTGCCGACGAACGATCTCGCCGCCTCGTCCGGCGTTTCGAAAACTTCATCGGCCATCGGCCAGATCGCGGGTTGTTCGAGAACGACCGATGTGGTCGGAGGCGCAAGAGATGACGTCGCCTCCGGTTCGTCGGACGCGATCTTGCACCCACTCACCACGAGCAGTGCGACCAGAAGAGACTTGGCAGCAGTCTTCATCGAGCGGCGGTCAATCGAGCCCGTTCACCGACCCCGATCGGTCGACTCTTGGCGGCTTCGAGGGTGCCGTGCTCCTTGAGTTCGTCGACGGTCATCTCTCGCCGCAGCGTTCCGAAGAGAGCATCGCCGAGCGGAAGAAGGAAGTTGAGATTGCAACCAAGATCCACATGGTGGATGTAGTGGTGTCGGTCGAGGAAGGCGAACCAACCCTGACTCTCGATGATCCGGTGACTCCCGGGTCGGTGGATCGTGTCGTGGACCGCGATGAAGAGGTTCGACACCACCGCCGACGCCACGATCTCACCGACGATGAACCACTCGTTGTGCGTCAGCAACCATGACGGCAGCCAGATCGCCCAGAGGCCGAAGGACATGTACCAGACGAAATGGGTCAGCCTCACCCGGGCATTGGCGAACATCGTCCGACGAATGTCGGTGCCGACGCGACGGATCGCCAATCGGCGCGCCGGGCCGTTCGTCGTGTAGCGCCAGGTCGGAAAGAACGAGAAGTGGTGAGCGACGTGCACCCGGTGGATGGCGGTGAGCGGTGCGATCACCGCCTCGTGGTACACGAACCGGTGAACCATCCACTCGATCGGTGAGGCGAGCAGGGGCACGATGGCGAGTCCGACAACGACGGCCGCGACGTTCGCAAGAAGGTCGGACTCGGGGAGGATGCGCGCCACGAGCACCAGCGCGGCCGCCACGATCAGGACGAACATCCACCCGAAGAACACCCGACCGGCATCCACCGGTGACAATCGCCGGTCGGTCGATACCTGCACCGCGGTCATGACTCACTCTCCAGGATCTGATCGAGAAGGGTCGCCACGTGACCCGGGGGCAGGTGATACGTGAGCAGCGGCACGAGCACGTCCTCTTCCTTCTCGAAGAGCGACTCCACCTGAGAGTGAAGCGCATACAGCGTTTGGCGGAGGTGCTTCAGCGTGTCCTCGGTGAGAATTTCGTGGGCGATCACCCGCTCGTTGACGTCCAAGAGATCGTCCACGAGCTCATGAATCTCACCCTGATCGCGCATCAGGATCGAAGTCGCCACCTCGGTCTCGAGGATGCGATCGACTTCGGGGTACACAACCTCCATCTCCGCACGCAGGAGCGGGAGCAAACGAAAGACCAAGAAGTCGAGATCTTCTCGACAACGATCACGCAATTCGTCACGGGTGAGGGTGCCCGCTTGATCAGCCGTGGTTCTGAGTGACTTGACGTGCGGCTCGAGTTCGCGGTGAATGTTCTCGAGTGGATTCGCCGAATGCGACATCTGGTTCCTTTCTCCGAGTGAGACAGGAACCGTAGGGAGCACACACCGACGGCGGGCTCCGAAAATGTCACTTCGTCATTCGCCGGCTTCGTCGCCTTCGCCATCGCCTTCTTCGTCGTGATCGTCCGGATGATCACCCTTGTCACGCTTCTCTTCACCGGTGGTCACGTCGTGCCAGGAAGCCTTGGCCCCCTGATGGCCCGCGTCGACCATCGTGTAGGCGGCGGCGCCGGCGGAAACGACCAGAGCCGCCGACACGACGGCCACGCCGACCTTCGACTTCATGAAGTTCGTGACACCGTTCGACTCGTCGGCGTTCTTGCGCATCCAGTGACGTGTTCCGACGACGAGCAACGCAATGACGAACAGGATTCCGGCCACGAGTCGGGCGGTCTCGCCGAGCTCCGTGTGGTGTTCGAGGATCTCGGATTCGCGAACACGCTCCTCGAGGGCCTCACCACTGCCGGCCGCGAGAATTGCACCGACGAATCCCAAGCCGGAGGTTCCGACGAGCCACCAACCGAATCGATCGAGCCAAGCCGGACGAATGGTCATGGCGATGGCCATGGCAGCCGCAATGGGCACCATCACGACAGGGAGATGCACCAACAACGGGTGCGCGGGCAATCCAAAGAGGTTTTCGAGTTCCATAGTGATCACCGTAACCATCTACGAAAGTGATTGGTTGGCAGGTCAGCGTTCCGTTCACGACCCGCTTCGAGCGCCGTGGTTTGTTAAGCGAGCCTGACAATGCACAAGACTGAGGGGATGAACCGCTGGGACAAAGTGGCGCTGGTGATGGGATCCTTCATCACTCTCGCCGGACTGATGCACTTCGTGAATCCGGACTTCTTCAACGACATCGTGCCGCCGTGGCTTCCACCCTCGGAGTCCTTCTGGACCTACGCAAGCGGCGTCGTGGAATTGATCGTCGGCTCGATGTTGCTCACCAAGCGGTATCGACGCACTGGAGCATTCGCCGCCATCGCACTCTTCATCGGCGTGTACCCAGCCAACATCTACATGACCTGGGACTGGCGCAATCGTCCGTTCTCGGAGCAGATCGTGGCGTACGGTCGGTTGCCGCTTCAGTTCGTGATGATCTGGGCGGCGTGGCGAATCGCTAGCGCCACGCGAACACCGGCTGCTCGAGGTGATCGACCCGTTCATTGATCCGGCCCTCGATCGCCACCCGACGTAACTGCAACAGAACTGCGCCGGTGGGCGCGTGGATCAAGTCTCCGCTCAAGGGCAGTTGCACGACGGGACGATCGCTCTCGGGGATCGTCACGAAGCGAGGTGAGTCCTCGCGACACAACTCGTGCAACCCGATCCGGTAGGCATGCGCGACTTCGCCGGAATCGGGCGTGATGGTCGCGTGCTCCCCGGCCCACAACACCACCGGCGTCATCACGAAACCCGAACGCGTCGGGTAGTCATCGAGCACACCCAAGACATGCGACTCTTCGAGACGCAGGCCGAGTTCTTCGTCGAGTTCCCGTAGCGCGGCATCGACGGCGGACTCACCGTCATCGAGTCGACCACCCGGCAACGCCCATTGGCCGGCATGGCGATTCATTCGTGCCGCTCGCCGACACAACAAGAAGGCAGCACCGCCCGACACGCCACGCATCCGGCCATCGAGCCCGGCGACATCGCCCGGGACGTTCCGCAACGGCTCGTCGCCAACCGGGAAGGGATCGTCATGATCGTCGGGGACGCTGTCGATTAGCACGATCGCCACCGCAGCGTGCCGCCGTCCGTCGAGTGGGTGCGTACGGACTTCGTGACTGTCGAGATTCCGCTTGATCAGCGCCCGTAGTTCGTCGCTGTAAGCGAACATCAGCGACTCTGCGCCAACCGGTGGAGTGTCTCCAGGCCGTCCCACACATCGGTGAACCTCGTGGTGAGTGGACTCAAGCCGAGGCGAAGGATGTCGGGGGGTCGTGAATCGGCGATCACTTTGTTGGCCGCCAATTCACTCAACAAAGCTTTGGCATCCGGGTGATGCACCGCCAAGTGGTGGCCGCGTCGGCTGGGGTCGCGTGGCGTGGAAGTTCGCAAGGCGAAGTGGTCACAGACCTCGAGACCGAACGCGGTCAGTGCCCGGCCCTTGGCCGTGATCGCTTTCATACCGGCGCGCGCCGACAATGCGATCCCTTCCTCGGCAGCCACGAGGCTCAGGATGTGCGGAGTGCCGAGAAGAACCCGACGAATGTCGTCGTGTGGCTCGAACGGACGCTCCATCGCGAACTGATCCTTCTGAGCGAACCAACCCCGAATCGGCTGTTGCGCGCGACTCTGCAGCGGTTCGGCGATGAATGTGAACGCTGGAGCACCAGGTCCACCGTTCAGGTACTTGTACGTGCAACCGACGGCTAGTTCGACGCCCAAGTCGTGAACATCGAACTCGATGGCACCGACGGTGTGCGAGAGATCCCAGATCACCATGGCTCCGGCACGGCGCGCCTCGTCGGTGAAGCCCTTTACGTCGGCGATCTCCGCGGTCCGGTAATCGATCACGCTGCGGACGACCACGGCGACATCACTGAGATCGGTCGTCGCCTCGAGCGATCGAACGCTCAAGCCAAGATCGGACGCGATTCCGTGAACGACGTAGCGGTCGGTCGGAAACTCGTCGTCGGCCACCACGAGAACTCGACGATCCGGGCGCAGGCCGAGGGCGATGTGAACTGCCTGGAAGAGGTTCAACGTGGTCGAGTCGTGAATCACTACTTCGCCCGGTCGGCTTCCGATGATCGCCGACATGCGATCGCCGACTCGACGGGGAAGGTCGAGCCAGTGCTCCCAACTCAGGATGAGATCACCTGCCCACTCGTTCTCCACGACCGCGTGGAGTCGCTCCACCGTTCGCTTGGGCGTCCGGCCGAGTGAGTTGCCGTCCAGATAGATCAGTCCGTCATCGGGAATCACGAACTCGTCGCGGAACGACGCCAGCGGATCGTTGGAATCGAGTTCCTGGGCGACGGCGCGAGAGGTCACTGCGCCATTCTGCTGGATCGAAACGTGAGACGACTAAGCGGCGACGGTGAGTTGTGTGTACATGCCGGCTTGGTAGTGACCAGCGATGTTGCACACCAACTGATACACGCCCGGTTCGAGCTCGACAACGAGTCGCTGCGTCGTACCCGGTTCGTACTCGGGAATCTCGTCCACCATGAAGATCGACTCTTGTTCTTCGGAGAAGCGGTCGCCTTCGACCGGAATCTCACCGAGACCGACGTCGGTCTTGACCACGAGGAACTCGTGTTGAATCGTTCCTTGGTTTTCGATGCTGAATTCGACGGTGCCAGCCGGAACGGTGTCGGTCTCCAGAACGACCTCCCACTCCTTGACATGACCACTCACGATGCCGTCGTCGGCCGAACCCTCGGAGCTTCCACCCGACATCGTGTCGTCGAGATCTTCACCGCAGGCTCCGAGTAGCGAACCCCCGGCCAGCAACGACAACGCGAACAAACGCCTGACTTTCCTCATGACGTACCCCCTTCTCGTCGGGTTCACAATAGAACAAACGAGCACGGACCCGGAGGGAGCGCTTCGCGCTGAGAGCGGGTGACGGGACCCGTCGCTTCGCTCCTCCCGATTCGCGCAACCCGAAGGGAGCGCTTCGCGCTGAGAGCGGGTGACGGGACCCGTCGCTTCGCTCCTCCCGATTCGCGCTACCCGCTCAAGGGGCTACGCAAGTGGAGCGGGTGACGGGAATCGAACCCGCGTATTCAGCTTGGGAAGCTGATGTTCTGCCATTGAACTACACCCGCCGACGGGGCGCAGGCTAGCGGGACTCCCCCGAGCCCGTCACCTGCCCCTCGGCCGGTGACCACGAACTACGGTGTCACCCGTGATCCTGTCCGACCGCAGCATCCGAGAAGCCCTGGCCGCTGGCCGCATCGTCATCGACCCACTCGATGAATCGATGATCCAGCCTTCGTCGATCGACGTTCGGGTGTCGAATCTCTTTCGCGTCTTCCGCAATCACTCGGCCGGCATCATCGACGTCAAACAAGACATGACCAGCCTCACCGAGTTGATCGAGATCCCCGAAGACGGTGTCTTCATGTTGCACCCGGGCGAATTCGTACTCGGCTCCACACTCGAGCGGGTCGCCGTTCCCAACGATCTCGTCGCCCGTATCGAAGGCAAAAGCAGCCTCGGACGCCTCGGCCTGCTCATTCACTCCACCGCCGGCTTCATCGACGCCGGTTTCGACGGCCATGTCACTCTCGAGTTGGCCAACGTCGCGAGTCTTCCGATCACGCTCTACCCCGGAATGAAGATCGGCCAGGTGAGTTTCATGCAGATGACCACTCCCGCCGATCAGCCCTACGGCAAAGGCGCACGAGGATCGAAGTATCTCGGCCAGCGTGGTCCCACACCGAGCCGTTACTTCGAGAACTTCCGCAACGGTTGAGTCCATACACTCGACGGAGTGCCCAACCCGCTGCCGATCACATTCGTCCGCTCGGCCACCGCGGTCGAGGACCTACCCGACTCTCCGGCCGAGGTCGCCTTCGTCGGTCGTTCCAACGTCGGTAAGTCGTCGCTGATCAACGCTCTCGCCAACCGCCGACAACTCGCACGGGTCTCGAACACCCCCGGTCGCACTCAACTCATCAACGTCTTCACCGTTCCCGGGGGCGGAACTCTCGTGGATCTCCCCGGCTACGGATATGCCGCGGTCCCCGGTCGAATCAAGCAGGGTTGGCAGAAGATGATCGAGGGGTATCTGCTCGAACGAGAGAGCCTCGTCATGGTGTTCGTCTTGGTCGACGGTGAAATCGGCCCGACCAAGCTCGACGTCCAGATGCTCGCGTGGCTACGCGAAAACGGCATCCCTCACACGGTCGTGGCCACCAAGGGTGACAAGGTCAGGTCGTCGAAGCGCCCCACGCGCAAACGCGAACTCGCCGAGGCATGCGACCTGGAGCCGGGCGACGTGGTCTGGGTCAGCACACACAACGGTGCCAACATCGACATGCTCCGCTCACTCGTGACCGGGCACCTCGCCAACTGACGAGTTACTCGCCGGCGACAGGTGAGGAGTCGCGCAGCGGAGCTCCCGGATTGGCGAGCGCGCGCTCACCATTCTCGATCGCCTCGAGCAAGTGGATCGCGATGTCGCCCACGCGCACCTGATCCTCTTCGACTCCCGCGCCCTTCACACCATCGTCGAGCATGATGTAACAGAACGGACAGGCCGTCGCCACGCGGGTAGCGCCGGTCGAGAGTGCCTCGCGGGCGCGCTCGTCGTTCACCTTCGTGCCGATCGACTCTTCCATCCACATACGTGCACCACCGGCGCCACAGCACATGCCCTTGGTCCCGTTACGACTCATCTCCACGACCTCGATGCCCTTGATCGAGGCCACGACCTTGCGCGGCGCGAGATAGACGTCGTTGTGACGACCCAGGTAGCACGAGTCGTGATACGTGATGCGTTCCTCGAGCGTCGCGTTGCTCACGTCGAGTCGACCGTCGTCGATGAGTTGCTCGAGCAACTGCGTGTGGTGGATGACTTCGTAGGTTCCACCGAGTTGCGGATACTCGTTGGCGAGCGTGTTGAAGCAATGCGGGCACTGCGTGATGATCTTCTTCACACCCATTCCGTTCAGCATCTCCACGTTCGGCATGGCGAGCATCTGGAACAAGTACTCGTTACCCGAGCGGCGAGCCGAGTCTCCGGTACACATTTCGCTCGGTCCGAGCACCGCGACGTCGATACCGGCGCGGCGCAACAACTTGGCCATCGACTGCGTGACCTTCTTGTTCTTGTCGTCGAACGAGCCCGCACAACCGACCCAGTAGAGGTACTCGTGATTGAAGGCATCGCCCGGGTCGACCACCGACACTTCGAGGTCCGTCGCCCAATCGGCGCGCTCGGCCTGATTCATTCCCCACGGGTTGCCCTGATTCTCCATGGCGCGATACGCGTTACCGAGTTCGGCCGGGAAGTTGCTCTCCATCAACGAGAGATAGCGACGCATGTCGAGGATCTTGTCGAGGATTTCGATATTGACCGGGCAGATCTCGTCGCATGCCTTGCACGACGTGCAACTCCAGACTTCTTCGGCGCTGATGCGCTCGAAGAGCGAATTCGCACCGATCGTGATCTCCGAATCGGTACCGAGCGGAGGCGACACGCGACCCCCCGGTGCGTGAGCGGCGGTGGCCGCCATGACTTCACCGGTCTTGAGGACGATCTCGCGCGGATCGAGTGGCTTGCCCGTGGCGTGTGCCGGACACACACTCGTGCAACGCCCGCACATGGTGCAGGCGTCGGTGTCGAGCAACTGCTTCCACGTGAAGTCCTCCACCACCGACGCACCGAACGACTCAAGTGAGGTCTCGGTCAGATTCGGCATCGCCTTCATGGCGCCCTTCGGACGATCGCGGTCCTTCAGGTACATGTTGAGCGGCGAGGTGAAGATGTGTCGGAGCATCGTGATCGGCAGCAACGCCAGGAACGCCACGAAAGTCAGCACGTGGGCGACCCACCAGCCCTGATGCCAAGTTCCGAGGCTGTCGAGCGACCAACCGTCGACCAGTTGCGCGAGTGGGTAACCGACGAACGACCACTTCTCGTGATTCATGTCGAGACCCGAGGCCGAGTTCTCGGCGATGCGGAACATCTCGGCACCGAAGCCGGTCAGGCCGATGGCCAGGAGCACTCCAAGGATCGCCGCGTGTTCGGGCTTGGTCTTGATTCGGATGCGATACGGCCGTTGCACGTAGCGACGAACGATCGCCCACACCACTCCGAGGGTGAAGACGAGACCGGCCAGATCGCCGACGAGCACGTACCCGCGGTATACGTCGCCGTGCAGGAACTTCAGGCTCTCGGGCAACTGGTGGTCGACTTCGAGAACGGTCGTGACGCCGAGCAACACGAGGAATCCGAAGTAGATCATCGAGTGCATCAGACCGGCCGCTGAATCACGGAGCAGAGTGCGCATGTACACGCCGGCGCGGTAGTCGGCGAGGCGACGCTTCACGTTCCGCGGCGTGGTGCGCCGACGGTCCGGGGCGCCTCGTTCCCAGTTCCTCACACGATCGGCGAAACGGAACGATCCCCAGAGGATCATCACCGGGATCAGGGTGTAGAAGGCCAACTTCACCGGGCCGGGGATGCCCCCGAACACTTCGCGGTGGATCGGTGATTCGTTGTGCCATCCGGTGATGAGCGGGACCACACCCGACACCATCGTGAACACGGCCACGAAGGTGCCGATGACGATCGACAACTGATAGGGCTTGAGGCGCCGAGGGCCCGCGGGGGCTTCGGCCGGGGTGTCAGCGTGCGTTCCCATGCAGGGAGAACGCTAGTGCAGTACCCCGAGAGCAGGGCACTTCGAGGGGGATTCGGACGAGATCAGCCGAAGTACTGGCGGTCGAGTTCGCGGATGCGACCGGCGAGTGTGGCCAACATCTTGTGCGAGAGCGCCGGAATGGAGTCGAGAACCCCGAGGAACTGGCGCTGGCTGATCACCAGCATGACGCAGTCGGTGTCGGCAACGACCGAGGCGGTACGCGGGCCATGATCGAGGAGCGACAACTCACCCACGACCGAACCGGGTCCGAGGGTGGCGACCTTCTTGCCGTTTCGACGAACGGTGGCCGATCCCTTCAGGATCACGAACGCTTCCCGACCGGTCTGACCCTGATCGACCACCAGCGAACCGGCGGCCATGGTCACCTCGTCGCCGGCCTTGGCGATCTTCTCGAGGTCCTTGTTGGAGCACGACGAGAACAGCGAAACGCGGCGCAGGCTTTCCAGATACGACTTTTTGCTTGCCATGAGAATCACTATACGACGCTCGTGAACATGTGACGGACAGGGCGATCGGACAGCCGTCACCCGTCTGAGCCGACGGGCACACCGGGATGATCAGGCCCCGGCTTGTTTGGCCACGGCGGCGGCCGCCGCCGCGATCGCCGCCGCATCGCCCAGGTACTCGGCCGAGCGAACCACCATCCGGTCGTCGAACTCGTAACGACGAGGCGCACCGGTCGGAATGTTCAGTTCGGCGATCTCGTCCTCGGAGATTCCTTCGAGATGCATCACGAGCGCCCGCAGCGAATTGCCATGGGCCGTCACCAGAACGTCCAGTCCCGAGCGGAGTTGGGGAACCACTTCGTCGTTCCAGTACGGAAGCACCCGGGCCACGACATCCTTCAGACACTCGCTCGCCGGAAGTACATCGGGGTCGAGCAATCGATAGCGGCGATCGTTCACAGGATGCTCGGGGCTCGACACATCCACGGGCGGCGGCGGAACGTCGAAGCTACGACGCCACAACTTGGTCTGCTCGGCTCCGTGCTTCTCGGTCGTCGCCTTCTTGTCGAGACCTTGCAACGCTCCGTAATGCCGTTCGTTAAGTCGCCACGAACGACTGACCGGCAACCACACCTGACCCATCGCTTCGAGGGCCAGATTGCACGTCACGACCGCGCGCTCGAGCAGCGACGTGTGCGCATGGTCGAAGAAGATGCCGGCAGCAGCCATCGTTCGACCGGCGGCGGCGGCCTCGGTCCGGCCTTTGTCCGACAACGGGACGTCGTGCCAACCCGTGAAGAGGTTCTGCTGATTCCACGTGCTCTCGCCGTGGCGCAGGATCACGAGCGTGCCGACCATCGGATTCTCCTAGAGGAAGAGTTCGGCGATCTGCACGGCGTTGAGCGCCGCACCCTT